>OFIS01000094.1_pt1 | contig 112904 bp, 103 predicted proteins | sample 1775071 | NCBI WGS metagenome assembly OFIS01 (sample SAMN08195774, study PRJEB24354) | sludge metagenome | isolation source: sludge from phenol fed wastewater aerobic bioreactor C | place: India: Nagpur | collected 2016-09-17 | reverse complement strand
TCCGCGAGATAGGCCTCGACCACGCGGGGCGCGAGCTTCTCCTGGCAATAGGCGCGGGCCGTGTCGGCGATCAGCCGTTCGTCCTCGGTCAGCTGGTCGGTGAGGAGGAACGGGTCCTCCCATTTGAAGGCGGCGATGGTCTTCGGGGCCATGGGATCCCTCCGTGATGGCGGTCCTGCGGCTGCGCAGGAGCCTGTCTTCGTCCACTCGCGATCGCCCCTTCCCGGTCCGTCGCGGCTGCGCTTGACATCGGAATACGAATGAATGAATGTTCAGTCAACTCAAAACGACGGGCCGGATCGCCCGCCGGACCGGCCCGAGGCCGGCTCGGCGGCGACAGGAAGGACGCGTCTCCATCGGCACGCCCGATCGGGACCGGACTTCGCGACCGAGCCCGCGAGCCACCGGGAGGGGCATGTGACGATGCGAAGAAACCGGGTCCGCCGCCGATGCGGCGATGGAGCGACGGGGGCGCCGCGATGCTGATCAACGCCCTCAACGGCCTCGTCTACGGCAGCCTGCTCTTCGTCCTGTCGGCCGGTCTGGTGCTGGTCTACGGGCTGCGCCGCGTCGTCAACTTCGCCCATGGCGCGCTCTACATGCTCGGCGCCTACGTCGGCTGGTCGGTCGCCACCCTCTACGGCTTCGCGGCCGGCGTCGTCGCGGCCGGGGTGGCCTTGGCGGCGGTCGGCGTGGTGCTCGACCTCGTCCTCTTCCGCCGGCTCGCCGGGCGTCAGCCGTTGATCACGGTGATCGTCACCTTCGGCGTGCTGCTCATCCTCGAGGACCTCGTCCGCTCGGTGTGGGGCACCGGCAACCGCGCCCTCGATCCGCCGGCCGCGCTCGACGGCGTCGTCGAGATCTTCGGCGCGCCCTTCCCGGTCTATCGCCTGTTCATCGTCGCGGCGAGCGCCGCCATGGCCGGCGGTCTCGCCGCGTGGCTGCGGTGGGGGCGCACCGGACTCTTCGTGCGCGCCGCCAGCCACGACGCCTCGGTCGCCGCCATGTGCGGCGTCAGGACCGCCGCGATCGGGCCGATGGTGGTCGGTCTCGGCGCCGCCTTCGCCGGTCTCTCCGGGATCGTCGCGGCGCCGTTCCTGTCGATCCATCCCTCGATGGGCAGCGAGATCCTGGTGTTGTCCTTCGTCGTCTCGGTGATCGGCGGCCTCGGCAGTTTCGCCGGCGCCTTCGTCGCGGCGATGCTGCTCGGGCAGGTGCAGTCCTTCGGAACGGTGCTGCTGCCCGAACTCGCGGCCCTCCTCCCCTTCCTGCTGATGGCGGGCGTGCTGGTCTTCCGGCCGCAGGGCATCGCCGGGACGAAGGGATGAGCGCCATGACCGAGCCCACTCGCGCCGCGCCCGCCGTCACGCGCCTGCTGCCGAAGCCCGGGACGCTCCTCGTCGGTCTGGTGGTGATCGGCGTCGCCGTCGTCGTCGCCTCCTCGGCGCCCCGGGTCCTCGCCTCGCTCCTCACCCAGAGCGTGATCGTGGCCTTCCTCGCCCTCGGCGTCGGACTTCTGATCCGCGTCTCCGGTCTCGTCAGCTTCGGCCATGCGGCCCCCTTCGGCCTCGGCGCCTATGGTGCCGCCTGGGCCCTGTCGCCGGCCGCGCCGATCGCCCCGGAAATCGGCCTGCTGCTGATCGCCCCGGCGATCGGCGCCGCCTTCTTCCTGATCGGACTGGTGGTGAGCCGTATCGAGGGCATCGCCTTCGGCATGCTGACGCTGGCGCTCGGCCAGGCAGTCCATGTCGCGGCCAACAAGTTCCGCACGCTCTCCGGCGGATCGGACGGTCTCATCGTCGACGTGCCGCGCCGGCTCTGGGGCTTCCGGACCGAGACGCTGCAGACCCCCTCGGGCATGTTGATCGTCGCGGTGGCGACGCTGATGGCGGTCCTCCTCGCCCTCGCCGTCTTCGAGCGCACCCGCGCCGGCCGCCTCGCCGTGGCGATCCGCGAGAACGAGGAGCGCGTCCGCTTCCTCGGCTATCGGACGCGGGCGTTGAAGGCCGTGGTGCTCGCCCTCTCGGCGGCGATCCCGGCGCTCGGCGGCGTGCTCTTCACCCTCTATCAGGGCTTCGTCAGCCCGGAGATCCTCACCTGGGGCTTCTCCGGACAGGCCTTGATCATGGCGATCCTCGGCGGTTCGGTCGCGCTCTGGGGACCGATCGCCGGCGCGCTCGCCTTCTTCGTCCTGCGCGAGGAACTCGGCGGGCTCACCAGCCACTGGCTCGCCATCCTCGGCACCACCCTGATCGTCGTCACCGTCACCTGGCCGACCGGCCTCGCCGGAGCCTTCGGCGCGCTCGGCCGCCGTCTCACCGGCACCGTCGGGAAAGGAGACCCGGCATGAGCGCGATCTTCCGTTGCGAGGGGCTCGGCAAGCAGTACGGCGGCGTCGTGGCGCTGCAGGGGGTCGATCTCGAACTCGAGGTCGGCAAGGTGCACGGCCTCATCGGCCCCAACGGGGCGGGCAAGTCGACCTTCATCGACGTCGCCTCGGGGCGGACCCCCGGTTTCGGCCGGGTCCACTTCCAGGGTCGCGACATCACCGCCGTGGCACCCGGCGAACGGCGGCGGATGGGCGTCTCGCGCTCCTTCCAACGCACCTCGATCTTCCCGGCCCTGACCATCCGCGACCAGCTCGACCTCGCCGCCCACGGCGCCGGGGGCGGCGACGTCGAGGCTCTCGCCGCCATGCTCGGTCTCGACCGGGTGCTCGACCGCCGCGCCGAGGAGGTGAGCTACGGCCAGCAGCGGCTCGTCGATCTGGCGCTGGCGCTGGTCGGCGCCCCCAAGGTGCTGCTGCTCGACGAGCCGGCGGCGGGGCTGTCGGTCGCCGAATCGGAGGTGCTGGCGACGCATCTCGAGGAGATCGCGGCGCAGTGGAACGTGGCGGTGCTGCTGGTCGAGCACGACATGGACGTCGTCTTCCGCATCTGCCACGTGCTCACCGTGCTCGCCTCCGGCCGCTTCCTCGTCTCGGGGCCCCCTTCCGAGGTTCGAACCGACCCCGCGGTGATCCGCGCCTATTTCGGGAGCACCGCATGACCGCCCTCCTCGAACTCGAACGCGTCGAGGCGCGTTACGGCGCCGCGCGCATCCTCAACGGCGTCGATCTGGCGATCGCGCCCGGCGAGCGGGTGGCGCTGCTCGGACGCAACGGCGTCGGCAAGACGACCGTGGTCAACACGCTGCTCGCCACGGCGGTCAAATGCGGCGGCGAGATCCGGGTCCGGGGCGAGCGGATCGACCGGATCGCCGGCCACACCGCCGCGACCCTCGGCATCGCCATGGTGCCGCAGGGACGCAAGATCCTGCCCAACCTCTCGATCCAGGAAAACCTGAAGCTCGGGGCGGCCCTGCGCCGCAAGGGCCCGTGGACGCTCGACGCGGTCTACGGCCTCTTCCCGATCCTCAGGGAACGCCGCCACACCCCCGGCACGGCGCTCTCCGGCGGCCAGCAGCAGATGCTGGCGATCGGCCGGGCGCTGATGCTCAACCCCGAGCTCCTGATCCTCGACGAACCGAGCGAGGGCCTCGCCCCCGTCATCGTCGACGAACTCGGGGTCATCCTTCGCGACCTCGCCGCCACCGGCGTCGCGATCCTCCTGATCGAGCAGCATCTCCGGCTCGTCCGCGACATCGCCGAACGCTACGCGGTGCTCTCCAAGGGCGCCGTCTCCGCCGCCGGGCGGATGGCCGAGGTCGATCAGGAACAGCTCCAGTCGAGCATCATGCACTGAGAAAAAAACCAGGGAGGAATCCATGAAACTCACGACATCCGCGCTTCTCGGCCTCGCCGTCGGCCTCATGGCGCCCGCCGTCGCCTCGGCGGAGCCGGAGGCGCTGCGCATCGGCGTGCCGACGACGCGCTCCGGGCCCTATACGCTGCTCGGCGATCAGGCGGTGCGCGCGGTCGAGTTCGCGGTCGGCGAAGCCAACGCCGCCGGGGGCGTCGACGGCCGCAAGGTCGAGTTCAAGGTGGTCGACGACGAGGCGAGCCCGGACGCCGGACGCCGCGCCGGCGAGAAGCTCGCCTCCGAGGGCTATCGCATCCTCACCGCCACGGTCTCCTCGTCGGTCGGTCTGGCGATGTCGACCCAGCTCAATCGCTGGGACGCGATGTATGTCTCGACCATCAACAAGAGCCCCAAGATCACCGGCGATTCCTGCCATCCGCGCATGTTCCGCACCAACCACTCCGACGACATGGACATCGCCATCGTCGGCCCGTGGCTGAAGGACCAGCCGCAGAAGACCTGGGGCATCATCGCCGCCGACTATCTGTGGGGCCGTGGGTCGGGGTCCGCCTTCAAGGCCACCGCCCAGGGTCTCGGCCGCAAGGTCGAGACCGAGGTCTTCCCGCCGGTCGGCACCACCGACTACGCCCCCTACATCACCCAGCTGCGCGACAGCGGCGTCGAGGGCCTGTGGGTGGCGCTCGCCGGCGCCGACGCCATCAACTTCATCAAGCAGGCCAAGCAGTTCGGTCTCACCGACAAGATGCTGATCTTCGGCCACAACGTCGTCAGCCCGTCGACCGCCAAGGCGGTGGCCAAGGAGATGGTCGGCATCTGGGGCAACATGGGCTATGCCGCCGCGATCGACACGCCGGCCAACAAGGCCTTCGTCGCCGCCTGGAAGGCCAAGTACGGCGCCGAGCCGACCGACTACGAGGGCGAGACCTATGCCGGCATGCAGGTGATCTTCGCCGCCGTGAGGAAGGCGAAGAGCATCGCCCCCGCCGACGTCTCCAAGGCGATGGAAGGCCTCTCCGCCGCCACCCCCTTCGGGCAGGTGACGATGCGGGCGGCCGACCACCAGCTCGAGGAACCGAACTATCTCGGCCGCGTGGTCGAGAAGGACGGCGCGCACGTCATCGCGGTCGAACGCACCTTCGACGCGAAGACCGCGACGCCGGGCCCGAACCCCGCCTGCAAGCTGTGAGGCCGCGCCGTGTCTCGTGTCCGCGCTCCCCTTCGCCCCGTCCCCGACGCGCCGGCCCCGACGGTCCGGCGGCCCCTCGCGGGGCCGGGTGGGCCGATCGTGGGCGCGGCACGGGCACGACCCGTCGAGGGGCGAGCGCGAAGGCGCCCGCCTCTCGACCCGACCGGCAGAACCAGTGCATCCTGCCGTCTCGGGATCGTCGATCCCACGATCGGGATTCGCAGTCGTTCGATCGTCTCGAGCCACCCGCGAACCCCGCCAACCGATGGACCCGCCGCATGAAGCCCGACGTCACTTCCGTCGTCGAAGATCCCGACCTCGTCGAGAAGCGGCGATCGCAGATCGTCTCCGCCGCGACCGAGCTCTTCGCCGAGCAGGGGTTCCATCGCACCACGATCAAGGACATCGCCAAGCGCGCCGGCTTCTCTCCCGGGCTCGTCTATCTCTACGTGCGCGAGAAGGAGGACGTTCTGCTGCTGGTGCTCCTCCGGGTGCTCGAGGAACACCGCGCCGAACTGCCGGCGGCGGTCGAGGGGGTCACCGATCCGCTGGAGCGGCTGGTGCGCCTGATCGACGCCTTCACCCGGATCGTCGACCGCCATCGCGCCGCGACCGTCATCGCCTATCGCTCGGCCCATCTCCTCACCCCGGACCGGCGCCTGCTCGTCGAGGACCGCGAGCGCGAGGTCGACGACATCGTCGTCGAGACGCTGGTCGCCTGCATGAAGGCCGGGCTGGTCCGCAAGCTCGACGTCGACGTGGTGACCCACCAGATCGTCATGATCGCCCACGGCTGGGCGCTGAAGAGCTGGTACTTCAAGGGCCGGACCGACCTCGAGGCCTATGTGGCGGCCAATCTCGACGTCGTCATGGTCGGCCTCACCACGCCGGCCGGCGCCGAACGCTGGCACGAGATCGAGGCGGCACGCCGAACCGGAGCGACACCATGACGACCCACCGCCCCCTTCGCCGGCCGATCGCGCCGAGCGACCCCGCGCTCGTCGCGGCGGTCACCGACCTCTTCGCCCGCAACCCGTTCTCGGCCGCGCTCGGCATCGAGGTGGTGGAGATCGGCGCCGGCACCGCGCTGCTCTCCATGCCGATCCGCCACGAGCATCTCAATGCCCACGGCACCGGCCACGGCGGCGCCATCTGGACGCTCGCCGATCTCGCCTTCGGCGCCGCCGCCTGGCATCGCGGCTACATCATGACGACGGGGTCGGACCTCTCCTTCTTCCGCCCGGCGCGGTCGGGCGGCACGGTCTACGCGCAGGCGCGCGAGGTGACCCACAAGGGTACCACCGGCACCTACCACCTCGTCGTCGCCTACGACCCCGACGACCCCGCCGAGGTCCTCGCCTCCGGCAGTTTCACCGGGCGCTGGCCCCGGACCTGACGGCGGATCCCTCGACACTCCCCGCGCGATCGGTCGGCGCTCGACGCCTCGACCGCCGGATCGGCGCGTCTCGACCACGGAGAATCCCATGCGCGACCCCTCCTCCCCCGACTTCACCCTCGGCATCGTCGGCGCCGGGATCATGGGGCGCGGCATCGCCCAGATCGCCGCCGAGGCGGGCCTGCGGGTGTGCCTCGCCGACGCGCGGCGGGAGGCGGTCGACGAGGCGATCGTAGCCGTCCGCGCGATGATCCGTCGCGGCGCCGAGAAGGGCCGGACGACGCCGGCGGCGGCCGAGGCGGCCTGCGCGCGGCTGATCGCCACCGACGCCGGCGCCGATCGCGGCTGGGCGGCCTTCGCCGACTGCGATCTGGTGGTGGAGGCGGTGGTCGAGCGGATGGAGGTCAAGCACGCGGTGCTCGGCGGGCTGGAGGCGGTGGTCGGCGATCATTGCATCCTCGCCACCAACACCTCGTCGCTGTCGGTCACCGGCTTCGCAGCGGCGGCGCGGCGGCCCGAGCGCGTCGCCGGTTTCCACTTCTTCAATCCGGTGCCGCTGATGAAGGTGGTCGAGGTGATCGGCGGGGTCCTCACCGATCCCGAGGTGACCCTGCGGCTCGTGGCGATCGCCCGGCGGCTCGGGCATCACCCGGTGGTCGCCTCCGACACGCCGGGCTTCCTGGTCAACCATGCCGGACGTGCCTACGGCACCGAGGCGCTGCGCATCGTCCAGGAGGGGGTGGCGACCTTCGCCGACGTCGACCGGGTGATGACCGAGGCGGCGGGCTTCCGGATGGGGCCGTTCGAGCTCTTCGATCTCACCGGCCTCGACGTGTCGCAGACGGTGATGGAGTCGATCTATCACCAATATTACGAGGAGCCGCGCTACCGGCCCTCGCCGATCGGCGCCCAGCGCCGCACCGCCGGCCTCTTCGGCCGTAAGAGCGGGCGCGGCTTCTACGATCACACCGGCGGCCGGCAGGAGAAACCGGCGGAGACGCCGGTGCCCGAGGTCGAGCTCGCCGGCCTCTCCGTGTGGATCAATCCGCGCCGCGTCGACGCGCGCGACGCCCTCGCCGGCCTCGTCGCCGGGGCGGGCGCGACGGTCGAGACCGGCGCGACGCCGAGCGCCGAGGCGCTGATCCTCCTCGCGCCGCTCGGCGAGGACGCGACGACCGCCGCCGTCGCGCTCGGCGTCGACGCGACCCGCGTGGTGGCGGTCGAGACGCTGACGCCGCTCGATCGCCGTCGCACGATGATGCCGACGCCGGTGACGCGGGCCGACGTCCGCGCCGCCGCGCATGCGCTCCTCGCCGCCGACGGCACCCCGGTGACCGTCGTGCGCGACAGCACCGGCTTCGTCGCCCAACGCATCCTCGCGGCGATCGTCAACGTCGGTTGCGACATCGCCCAACAGCGCGTCGCCACGCCCGAGGACGTCGATCGCGCCGTCGAGCTCGGGCTCGGCTATCCCGCCGGCCCGCTGGCGCTCGGCGACCGGCTCGGGCCGGCCCGGGTCGCCGCGATCCTCGCGGCGATCCACGCGGCCTCCGCCGATCCGCGCTATCGCACGAGCCCGTGGCTCAGACGGCGCGCGCTGCTCGGGGCGTCGCTGACCCTGGCGGATTGAGGCCGCGCCGGGCGGGGCGAGCCCGCCCGACGATGCGTCACGACGTCTCGAGCGCCAATGCGATGCCCTGGCCGCCGCCGATGCACATCGTGACGAGGGCGCGGCGGCCGCCGGTGCGTTTCAGCGCGGAGAGCGCCTTCACCACCAGGATGACGCCGGTCGCCCCGACCGGATGGCCGAGGGCGATCGCCCCGCCGTCGGGATTGACCCTGGCGGGGTCGAGGCCGAGTTCGCGCGAGACGGCGAGGGCCTGCGAGGCGAAGGCCTCGTTCGATTCGATCACGTCGAAATCGTCGACCGTGAGACCCGTGCGGGCGAGGAGCCGGCGCACGGCCGGGACCGGGCCGATTCCCATCAGTTCCGGCTCGACGCCGGCATGGGCATAGCCGACGATGCGCGCCGCCGGCGTCAGTCCCGAGGCCTTCGCCTCGGCGGCCGAGGCGAGCACGACGGCGGCGGCGCCGTCGTTGATCCCGGAGGCGTTGCCGGCGGTGACGGTTCCGCCCTTCTTGAAGATCGCCGGAAGCTCGGCGAGGCTCTCGAGCGTCGTTCCGGGTTTGGGATGTTCGTCGGCGGCGAACACCTCCGTCCGGCGCCCCCGCGCGACCTCGATGCCGACGATCTGGTCGGCGAAACGGCCCTCGGCGACGGCCGTCGCGACCCGGCTCTGGCTCTCCACCGCGAAGGCGTCCTGGTCGCGGCGCGAGATGCCCCATTTCTCGGCGACGTTCTCGGCGGTGATCCCCATGATGCCGTGGCCGAAGGGGTCGGTGAGGATGCCGGTCAGACCGTCGAGGGCGGTGGTCGGCCCCATCTTCACGCCGAAACGGCTCGTCGTCAGGTAATGCGGCGCGCGGCTCATCACCTCGGCGCCGCCGGCGAGAGCGATCTCGGCGTCGCCGAGCAGGATCGACTGCGCCGCCGAGACGATCGCCTGCACGCCCGAGCCGCACAGCCGGTTGAGGGTCATCGCCGGGGTCTCCTTCGGGATGCCCGCCTCCATCGCCGCGACGCGGGAGAGATAGGCGTCCCTCGGCGTCGTCGGAATGACGTTGCCGAAGACGACGTGCTCGATCCGCTCGGCCGCGACCCCGGCCCGGCGCATCGCCTCGCGCGCGACCACGGCGCCGAGCCCGGCCGGCGTCTCGCCGGCGAGCGCGCCGCCGAAGGTTCCGATCGCGGTCCGGGCGCCGGCGATCACATAGACTTCCCTCGTCATCGGATGGTCTCCCCCCAGGGCGTTCGGGTTCAGGCTCTCGTGCGCGTGGCTCGGTCCGCCGCCATCGCCTCGAGCAGGCGCGGATAATAGGCCTGGAGATCGGTGGCGAGGGTGTCGTAGGGCACGTCGTCGAAGCTGCCGCGTTGCATGACGTATTCCATGTGGCGCGCGCCGCCGGACGTGAACTCGTGGAAGACGGAATCGCTCCGGCCGTCGAAGGCGAGCGGCACGACGCCGAAGCGGCGACAGAGCTCGGCGTCGAAGGCGGGCGTCGCCTTCACCCATCGGCCCTCGAGATGCATCTCGGTGAAGGCGTGCCAGCGGAAGAGGTCGGTTTCCATCAGCGCGAGGATGCGCGGTGAGGCGAGATGGTTCTTCACGTCGGCGAAGCCGATCCGCGCCGGAATGCCGGCCGCGCGCGCCGCCGTGGCGAGCGCCACCGCCTTGGGGATGCAGACTCCCGCCTCCGCCTGGAGGGCGTTCGAGCCGACGAAGACCTCGGGCACGAGTTCGAAGGCGAAGAAGTCGTAGCGGATCCGGTCGCGCACGGCGAGATAGAGCCGCACGGCGCGCTCGATCGGCTCGCCGGTGCCGGCGTGTTCCTCGACGAAGGCCGCCGCCACCGGACTGTCGCTGTCGATGAAGCGGGTCGGCTTGAGCGTCGCCTCGAACTCGGTCTTCGTCATGATCGTCTTCCCCTCGGATCCTCGATGCGCCCCAATCGCCATTCGATCTGCGGCAGGCGATCGGCTCCGAAGAATCCCTCACCTTCGACCAGGATGAAAGGGGATCCGACGACACCATCGTCGATTGCCGCGCGCACGGTCGCCTCGAGCCGGTCGCGGCCGACCGGCCCTTCGATCTGGGCGGTGATCGCCGCGCCGTCCAGCCCGGTGACCGCGCGGACGGCGGCGATCTCCTCGGGCGCGCCGATGTTCTCTCCGCGAACGAAGAAACTCTCGAGCAGGGTCGTGGCGAGCGCCTCGGCGATCTCCGGCCGATCCGCCGCGACCGCGTGGAAGAGGCGGGCGGCGCGGTGGGTGGAGATGCGGAAGGCGTCGGGAAAACGGAAGGGCAGGCCGAAGAAGGCGGCCGATCGCTCCATGTCCGCGAGCATGTAGGCCTTGCGCGCGTCGCTGCCCATCGGGTCGCCGATCCCTTGCGCCTTCAGGACCGCCCAGAGGATCACCGGGCGGATGTCGAGCGCCCGCCCGTGCGCCTCGGCGAAGGCGCGCAGGCGGCCGGCCGCGAAATAGGCGTAGGGCGAGGCGAAATCGAGATAGAAGCGGATCGGCGCGGCCATGGCTCAGAACCGGAAGACGCCGTAGCCCGGAACCCCGAGCGGCGCGTTGAGGGAGGCGGAGAGCGCGATGCCGAGCGCGTTGCGCGTGTCGACCGGATCGAGGATGCCGTCGTCCCACAGTTCCGAGGTCGAGTAATAGGCCGAGAGCTGGTCCTGATAGGCGCTGCGGGTCTCCGCCCAGAGGTCGCGGAGCGCCACCTCGTCGACCTCCTCGCCGTTGCGCTTCATCTGGTTGAGCTTGACCTCGGCGAGGGTGTTCGCGGCCTGATCGCCGCCCATGACGCCGATCTGGTGGTTGGGCCAGGTGAAGAGCAGGCGCCCGTCGAAGGCCCGGCCGCACATGCCGTAGTTGCCGGCGCCGAAGGAGCCGTTGCACATCACGGTGAACTTCGGCACGTGCGAGCAGCTCTGCGCCATGATCATCTTGGCGCCGTCCTTGGTGATGCCCCGGCGCTCGTAGTCGCGGCCGATCATGTAGCCGGTGATGTTCTGCAGGAACACCAGAGGCGTGTTGTTCTGATTGCAGAGTTCGATGAAATGGGCGCCCTTCAACGAGGAATCGTTGAACAGCACGCCGTTGTTGGCGAGGATGCCGACGCGGAAGCCCCAGATGTCGGCGAAGCCGCAGACCAGCGTCGTGCCGTAGGCGGGCTGATATTCGTGGAAGCGGCTGCCGTCGACGATCCGCGCGATCACCTCGCGCATGTCGAAGGAGGTCTTGATGTCGTCGGGCAGGATCCCGTAGAGCTCGGCCGGATCGTAGGCGGGATCTTCCGGCGCGTCGCGGCGGCAGTCCCATTTCTTCGGCCCCTCCCATTGCGCGACGATCTCGCGGCCGATGTGGATCGCCTCCTCCTCGGTCGCGGCCGGATAATCGCAGGTGCCGGAGATCGAGGTGTGCATGTCGGCGCCGCCGAGCTCCTCCACGCCGACGATCTCGCCGGTCGCGGCACGCACCAGCGGCGGCCCGCCGAGGAACACGGCGCCGGTGCCGCGAACGATGACGTTGTAGTCGGAGAGCGCCGGGATATAGGCGCCGCCGGCCGTGCACTGGCCGAAGACCAGGGCGAGCTGCTTCACCCCGAGTTTCGACAGGATCGACTGGTTGCGGAAGATGCGCCCGGCCATGTGCCGGTCGGGGAAGACCTGCGACTGGAGCTGGAGGAAGCCGCCGGCGGAATCGGAGAGATGGACGACCGGCAGCCGGTTCTCGATGGCGATGTCGAGGGCGCGCACGATCTTCTTGGCGGTGAGCGGATACCAGGCGCCGCCCTTCACCGTGGAATCGTCGGCGTGGATCACCACCTCGCGGCCGGAGACGATGCCGATGCCGGTGATGCAGCTCGCCGAGGGGGATTCCCCGTCATAGGCCATGTTGGCGGCGAGCGAGGAGAGCTCGAGGAAGGGCGTGCCGGGGTCGAGCAGCTTCTCGATGCGCTCGCGCGGCCGCATCTTGCCCTGTTTCGCCAGACGCTCGAGGTCGCGGAGCGGGCGGGCGTGGCGGGCCTGATCCTGCTTTTCACGGAAGCTCGCGAGAAGGGCGCGGTTGTGGGCGTCGTGGCGGCGGAAATCGGCGCTCCGCGTGTCGATCATCGAAACGAGCCTGCGCATGGGGATCACGCCTCTCCGGAAAGCGGTTCGAGTTCGATGATGACGGCGTCCTTGTCGAAGGTTTCGCCGGCGGCGCGCCTCAGGGCGGCGACGACGCCGTCGCGCGGGGCGACCAGCGCCGTCTGGAGCTTCATGCTCTCGATGGTCACGATCTTCTCGCCGCGCAGAACCGCCTCGCCGGCGGATCGATGGACGTCGACGACGACGCCCGGCATCGGCGCGCGCACCACGTCGTGGGAATGGTCGTCGCCACCGGCGGCGTCGCGCGGATCGATGCGGTCGATCTCGAAGGTGCGGCCGTCGATGCGCAGATGGCAGCGGCCGTCGTCGGCCGCGCGCATGAAGTCGACGACGGCGCCGTCGACCACCGCCGAGCGATGACCGTCGCGGCCGTCGTCGACGTCGGTGACCTCGTGGCGCCGGCCGTCGACGAGAACGACGAGGCGCGGGCGCCAGCGCAGGATCTCGATCGTGTGGGCACTGCCCTCGAGGATCAGGGTCGGACCCATGTCAGTTCCTCCAGAAGCCGATCGAAGCGTGGGGCTCCGACACGCCGGCCATGAGTTCGCGGAATTCGTGGAAGCCGAGCAGGGCGGCGATCAGGGCGCGGTCGCGTTCGGCCTCGCTCGTGGCGGGCGGGGCGAGCGTCGCGGCGTGTTCGACCAGGAAGCCGGTGTGCAGCGCGCCGGCGCGAAAGGCCTCGTGACCGAGGATGCGGGCGAGGTGATCGACGTTCACCGTGACGCCGAGAATGGCGAGATCGCCGAGCGCCTCGATCGCCCGATCGATGGCCTCGCCGCGGTCGCGGCCGTGGACCACGAGTTTCGCCAGCATCGGATCGAAGTCCGTCGTCACCTTCTGGCCGCGCGACAGGGCGTTCTCGAAACGAATGTTGCGCCCTCGAGGGTGCTCGAGCAGGCGGATCGTCCCGGTCGCCGGGAGATAGCCGTTCTCGGTGTCCTCGGCGCAGACGCGGCATTCGACGGCGTGCCCGCGCAGCGTGATGTCGTCCTGGGCGAGGCGGAGGTCGCGCCCGGCGGCGATCTCGATCTGGGCGCGGACGAGGTCGATCCCGGTGACCATCTCGGTGACGGGATGCTCGACCTGGAGGCGGGTGTTCATCTCGAGGAAGTGGAACCGGCCGTCGGCGTCGAGGATGAATTCGACGGTGCCGGCATTGGCGTAGCCGGCGGCGCGGGCGAGGCGCACGGCGGCGGCGCAGATCTCGTCGCGCAGCGCGCGCGGCAGGGCGGCGGCCGGGGCCTCCTCGATGATCTTCTGGAAGCGGCGCTGCACCGAGCATTCGCGCTCGTAGAGGTGGATCGCCCCGCCCCGGCCGTCGCCGAGGATCTGCACCTCGATGTGACGGGGCCGTTCGACCCAGCGTTCGGCATAGATCCGCCCGTCGCCGAAATAGCGGCTCGCCTCGCTCGCGGCGAGGCGGGCGGCCTCGGCGAGATCGGCCGCCTCGCGCACGATGTTCATCCCCTTGCCGCCGCCGCCCGCCGCCGCCTTGATCAGCAGGGGAAAGCCGATCGCCTCGGCCTCGGCGAGAAAGGCGTCGAGATCGCCGGTCGGCATCACCGAGGGGGCGACGGGGACGCCGTTCGCCCGGGCGAATTCGATCGCCGAGATCTTGTCGCCCATCAGGCGGATGGTCTCCGGGCGCGGGCCGATGAAGACCAGCCCCCCCTCGCCGACCGCGCGGGCGAAGTCGGCGTTCTCGGAGAGGAAGCCGTAACCGGGGTGGATCGCGTCGGCGCCGACGGCGCGGGCGGCGCGCACGATCTGGGCGCCGTCGAGATGGGCGGCGATCGGCGTCGCGCCCTCGAGCTCGACCGCCTCGTCGGCGAGGAGGACGTGGGCGGCGTTCCGCTCGACCGCGTGATGGACGGCGACCGAGGCGATCCCCATCTCGGCGAGGGTGCGCATCACGCGCACCGCGATCTCGCCGCGATTGGCGACGAGGACCTTCGCGAAGGGCGGTTCGGCCTCCGCGACCGGCCGGCCGGACGGACAACTGACGGTGGTCATGACGAAGCTCCGTTGCGATCGGCCGTGGTCCAGGCCGCCAGGGGGCCGCCCGCCTCGAGCCATCCGGCCGGCACGGCGACGGGCAGGTCGAGGAGGATCTGCGCGAAGGTCTTGCCCTGCGGGTCGTGGCGCAGCGAGGCGACGCCGCCGCCGCCGAGAGCGCGGTGCAGGACGAAGTTGAACCCGGCGAGCCCCGGCCATTCGAAGCGCTCGACCGGGCCGTCGACGACGTGCCGGAACCAGCTCGCGACCACCTCGGGGGTCAGCCGGGCGCGCAGGAGGGGAACGAAGTCCGGCCGCCGCGCGAGAAGGCCGATGTTGGCGACGTCCCCCTTGTCGCCGCTGCGCCCATGGGCGAGCGCGACGAGCGGCACCGACACCGACACCGACGGGCCGTCGAAGGGCTCGACCGCGATCGGCGTCGCGGCGCGGGGCGCGGGCGGCTCGCCGGGCGCGATCGTCTGCGGCCGGAGCGCGCCGTCGCAATCGACCGCGACCGGCACCTCCGCCTTCGGCACCAGGAACGAGAACAGGCGGATCACCGGCTGCGGTTCCGGGCGCCCGCCGGCGAAGCCGGTGATGCCCTGGGCCATGGCCGTGGCGGCGGGATAGATCTCGCGCGTGAAGATCGCCAGCGCCTCCTTGGCGGGATGCCGGACGCCGATCTTGAGCACCACCTCACGGGCGTTGCGCGCGGTGCTCGCCGCGCCGTAACTCGCCTCGCCGCCGAGGACCTCGACCGAGACCTCGGTGAAATCGGCGTGGCCCGCCTCCGCCATCAGCCGCCGGCTGCGCGCCAGGATCGCGGCGCCGACGGCCTCCGCCTTGGCGACCGCCTCGCGTCCCGCGATCATCATCGTGGTGGTGGCGCGCCAGCCGTCCGGATGGGTCGCGCTCACCTTGTAGTCGGGCGTCGGCGGGCGGCCACGGGCGCCGGAGACGCGGACGCGGTCCGCCCCGACCCGATCGAGCCGCACCCCGGACCAGTCGCAGACGACGTCGGGCAGGACGTAGTCGGTGGGGTCGCCGACCTCGTAGACGACCTGTTCGGCGACGGTCATCGGCGTCACCAGCCCGCCGGTGCCGGCCGGTTTGGTCACGACGAAGGAGCCGTCCGCCGCGCATTCGGCGATCGGAAAGCCCATCCGGTCCCAGCCCTCGACGTCGCGCCAATCGGTGAAGACGCCGCCGGTCACCTGGGTGCCGCATTCGAGCAGATGCCCGGCGAGGCTGCCGGCGGACAGGAGATCGAGATCCCGCGGCCGCCATCCGAATTCGTGGACGAGGGGGCCGAGCACCAGCGCGCTGTCGACGCAGCGGCCGGTCAGCACCACGTCGGCGCCGGCGGCGAGCGCGGCGGCGATCGGGAAGGCCCCGAGATAGGCGTTGATGCTCGAGATCGTCGCCGGGAAGGCGGCGCCGGAGAACATCTCGGTGACGCCACCCGCGCGGAACGCGTCGGCCCGGCCGGCGAGGTCGTCGCCGACCACGGTCGCGACCTTCAGCGTGACGCCGGCCTCGCGGAACACCGCCTCCAGCGCCTCGCGCGCGGCGGCGAGATTGACGCCGCCGGCATTGGTGACGACGCGGATCTTCTTCGCCGCGATCTCGGCGGCGAGCGGCTTCATCACCAGCGACACGAAATCGGAGGCGTAACCGAGATCCGGTTTCTTCGCCTTCATGCGCGCCAGGATCGACATGGTGATCTCGGCGAGATAGTCGAGCACCAGATAGTCGATGCCGCCGCTGCGGACGAGTTGGCGCGGGCCTTCCGGCGTATCACCCCAGAAGCCGGCGCCGCAGCCGATGCGAACGATCTTCTCCATCGCTCACTCCGCCGTCCAGATCGGCGGCCGCTTCGCGGCGAAGGCGGCGAAGCCCTCGCGGGCGTCCGCCGTGCGGGCCATGTTGGCGAGCATGAACTGGGCGTATTCGAGCGCCTGATCGGCCGACATCTCGCGGATCTTGGAGAGCGCCTGCTTGCCGAGGCGGATGCCGGTCGGCGACTTGGAGGTGACGCGATCGAGAAGCCACGCGGTCTTGGCGTCGAGGTCGGCGGCCGGCACGGCGTAGTTGACGATGCCGGAGGCGAGCGCCGCCGCCGCCGTGATCGGCTCGCCGGTGAGGCAGAGTTCCATCAGCGGCCGGATCGGCACGGTGCGCAGGAGCACCGGCAGGATCATCATCGGGAAGAGACCGACCCGCACCTCGGTGGTACCGAGCAGCGCGTCCTCCCGCGCCACCACCAGATCGCAGGCGGCGGCGAGGCCGAAGCCGCCACCGAGGGCGTGCCCGTTGACCCGCCCGACGATCGGCAGCCGGCAGGCCTCGATGCGCCGCAGGAGCGTCGCGACATAGTGGCGGGGATCGGCGGCGTCGAGGACGAAGGGCGTTCCGTCGGCCCCCGGCTTCAGATCGCCACCGGCGCAGAAGGCCTTGTCGCCCGCCCCGGTCAGCACGACCGCGCGCGTCTCGCGATCCGCCTCCGCCGCGTCGAGGGCCGCGCCGATCCCGACGGCCACGGCCTCGTTCAGCGCATTCCGCCGCTCTTCGCGATCGATGGTGATCGTCAGGACCCCACCCGCGCGCTCGGTTCGCACCACGTCCGTCACTTCCGCCTCCCGAACCTCTCCACACGCGAACTCCGCCGCGCCTCCATTTAAATGATGACAATTCATCAATCCTGTCAACAGGCCTCGCCGACGAATGTTTCTCCCGCCCGCTCCGACCCTGTCATACCCCTGGAAATCCTCCATATTCAGACGCTTATCGCGCCGATATGAGCGGTGCTTGACGCTCCCGGGGATCTCTGCAAATAATATGAAGATAATTCAGTAACTCCGTTCCACAGGGCAATCGGGCTCATTTGCGTCGCGTGACGCGCGAGCCCGGACGTGTAGGATCGAGCGCAAGAAGAAACGCGGGAGGAAGAGCATGTCGGCAGCGGAACACCACCGCCTGGAGAACGAACCCGTCGAAGCCGTCTTCGACCTGAGCGAAGAACAGCGGGCCATTCTCCATCAGGCGGATCGCTTCGGGCGCCAGGAGCTGCACGCCCTCTCGGAGCGGATGGACCGGGAGGAATGGTGGCCCGAGGACGTCTTCCCGAAGATCGGCGACGTCGGCCTCTTCGGCATCACCATTCCCGAGGCCTACGGCGGCGCCGGTCTGGATCTGACCGCCGCCGGCCTCGTCCTCCAGGGCTTCTCGCGCTGGAATCACGCTCTGGCGCTGAGCTGGGTGGCGCACGACAATCTCTGCGCCAACAACCTCTACCGGAACGGCTCGGAGGCGCAGCGGCGCAAGTGGCTGCCCGACCTCTGCTCGGGGCGCAAGATCGGCTGCCTCGGCCTCACCGAGCCCGGCGCCGGCTCCGACGCGCTCGGCTCGATGCGCACCACCGCGCGGCGCGAGGGCGACGAGTGGGTGCTCAACGGCTCGAAGATCTACATCACCAACGGCCCCGTCGCCGACGTGATCCTGGTCTATGCCAAGACCGATCGGGACAAGGGCGCGCACGGCATCTCCGCCTTCGTGGTGGAGAAGGGCACGCCCGGCTTCGCGGTCGCCCAGAAGCTCGAGAAGATGGGCTATCGCGGCAGCCAGACCGGCGAGCTGGTCTTCGACGAATGCCGCATTCCCGCCGAAAACCTCGTCGGCCGCGAGAACGCCGGCGTCTCGATCGTCATGAGCGGTCTCGATCTCGAGCGGGCGATGATCTCGCCGATCTGCCTCGGCATCGCCGAGCGCGCGCTCGATCTCTCGGTCGACTACGCCAAGACGCGCCGGCAGTTCGGCCGGGCGATCGGCAGTTTCCAGATGGTGCAGTCGATGCTCGCCGACATGTATGTGGCGGTCGAGACGATGCGCACCTTCACCTATCGGACGCTGACTGCTGCCGCTCCGCTCGAGATCGGCGGCGGCGGACGCGGCGACATCCACAAGCTGACCGCCGCCTCGGTGATGTACGCGGCCGAGGCCTGCCACACCGTCCTCGACAAGGCGCTGCAGATCCACGGCGGCTCGGGCTACATCTGGGAATCGGAGATCAACCGGCTCTACCGTTCGATCAAGCTGCTCGAGATCGGCGCCGGCACCACCGAGGTTCGGAAGATGATCATCGCCAGCGAACTTCTCGGGGATCTGAAGTGAGATGACGGACATCGTGGAGAAACGGGCGTTCGGCCTCGCCGATCGCGATCTCGCCACCCTGCCGACGGTCTACGGGCCGGGCGCCTTCGCCGGACGCACGGTGCTGATCTCCGGCGGGGCCGGCGGCATCGGGCGGGCCTGCGGGTGGCTCTTCGGCCGGCTCGGGGCGCGGGTCGTCCTCGCCGGCCGCAGCGAGGAGAAGCTCGCCGCCGCCGTCGCGGCGATGCGCGAGGCCGGGATCGAGGCCTCCGGCCATCCCGTCGACATCCGCCGGCCGGAGGCGGTCGACGAGACGATGACCACGGTCGTCGCGGAGACCGGCGGGTTCGATCTCCTGATCAACTCGGCCGGCGGCCAGTTCCCCCAAGCGGCGATCGACTTCTCGGTCAAGGGCTGGCACTCGGTCGTCTCGACCAATCTCGACGGCACCTGGTTCATGATGCAGGCGGCGGCGCGGCGCTGGCGCGAGGCCGGGCGCGGCGGCTCGATCGTCAACATCGTGGTGGTGGTCGAACACGGGCTCTACGGCGTCGCCCACACGATCGCGGCGCGCTCCGGCGTCGTCGGCCTGACGCGGACGCTGGCGGTCGAATGGGCACCTCTCGGCATCCGCATCAACTGCGTCGCGCCCGGCGTCATCGAGACCGAGGGATGGAACGTCTATTCGCCCGAGGCGGTCGCCACCTATCCGAAGACCAACCCGATGATGCGGGTCGGCACGACCTGGGACGTCGCCGAGGCCTGTGCCTATCTCGGCGGCCCCGCCGGGCGCTTCGTCACCGGCGAGGTTCTGAACGTCGCCGGTGGGAGCCAGCTCTGGGGCGAGACCTGGACGATCGGCAAGCCCGATTATTTCGACGTCTGAGGCGCGCGAGCGCGCGTCGATCGGGGCGCGCGCGGGGCCGCCCCGGCCGTCTCCACCCCCTCGAGGCGCGTGGCGACCCGTTCCAGGCGGTCGATCGCCTCGGTGAGCGCGTCGCCGCGCGCCTGAGGGACGGCGGCGAGCGAGCGATAGATGATGTCGGCGATCCCGTCGGTGGTCGCGGCGAGGTCGAATTCGCCCTCCTTGCGCAGATAGGCCCAGGTCACGTGCTCGATCGAGCCGTAGAGGACGGCGCGCACCAGGGCCGGCGAGGTGTCGGAGCGGAATTCGCCGGCGGCCATCGCCTCGCGCACGACGTCGATGATCCGATGCGTATAGGCCTGATTGAGCTGGAACAGCCGGGTCTGGCGATAGCCGGGGTCGGGCCTCAGTTCCTGAAAGACGAGGCGCGACAGGGCCGGTTCCTCGCGGATCGAGGCGAGATGGTGGTGGACGATGTAGCGGATGCGGTTCCAGGTGCCGCGGATCGCCGCGAACTGCTCGGCGTCGCGCTGGAGCATGCTCTCGTACCAATTCTCCACGACACGCACCAAGAGATCGTGCTTGTTGGTGAAGAAGCGATAGATGCTGCCCTCGACGACGCCGGCGCGCTCGGCGATCTCCGAAATCAACGCCTCGGAATAACCGCGCTCGGTGAAGACCTCGCGGGCGGCGCGCATGATGTCGGCGATGCGCTGTTCCGGCGGCAGCCGGTTCACCTGTCGCCGGGGTCTCGTCGTCGCTCCGTTCGTCGACTTGGCCATTGATCGTCCCTGAACCTGTCCTGCGCGTCCGCGTTCCCGTCCCGTCGGCTCACGACGTTCCGGCCTTCAGCCAGCGCTCCATCTCGTGGCGCTGGATCTTGCCGGTGGTCGAGCGGGGGAAGGCGTCGAACGCGATGAAATGGACTTCGCGCGGCCGCTTATACCCCGCGAGCGCGGATCTGCACATCGCGTCGATGGTGGTGGAATCGAGCGTCTCGTCCTTGCGCGACACGAAGGCCACGGGAACTTCGCCCCATCTCGGATCGATCTTCTTCACCACCACCGCGTCGCTGACGCGTGGATCGGCGAGAAGAACGCGTTCGATCTCGGCCGGATAGATGTTCTCGCCGCCCGATTTGATCATGTACTTCGAGCGATCGACGAAATCGAAGGAGCCGTCGGGATTGGCGCGGAAGAGGTCGCCCATGTGGAACCAGCCGCCGCGAAAATCCCAGGCGTTGGTCTCCGGCGCGTTCCAATAGCCGGAGAAGACCGTCGGACCGCGCACGGCGGCCTCGCCCGGCTCGCCGACCGCGACCTCCCGGTCGTCCGGATCGACCAGACGGAACTCGCACAGCGTGCTCTTGCGCTTGGAGAGCGAGGTCGGCCGCGCGCCCGGCGGGATGAGCACCGCCGAGCCCGGCGGCAGTCCGGTCTCGGTCGAGCCGAAACTGTTGAGATAGGGCGCGCCGGTGAGGCCGGAGAGCCGGGCGATCAGCTCCAGCGGGACGAGATCCGCCATGGCGCCGACGGCGCGGATGCCCTTGACCCGCCGTCCGGTCTCGAGCAGCTCGACCACCGGCTCGATCGATCCGGGCATCAGCAGCATCCAGCCGAGCAGGTTCTCCTCCATGATCGAGACGATGCGCTCGGCGTCGAACCCGTCGCAGAGGTGGACGGTCGAGCCCGACATGAGCGATCCGAGCACCTGATCGGTCGAGCCCATGTGGAACATCGGCGCCCAGGCGAGGAACCCGTCCGCCTCGGTGACGCGGAGATCCATCCGGAGCGCCGCGTTGCGGGCGATCTCGGCGCGATGGCTGATCAGGGCGCCCTTCGGCATGCCGGTGGTGCCGCTGGTGTAGAGAATGACGAGACCGTCCTCGGGATCGACGTCGGGCCGGCGGGCCGGGTCGGCGGGTCCGCCGGCGAGAAGCCCCTCCCACGCCGCCTCGATGGTGATCACCGGCACGCCGCGCAGGTCGACGGCCTCGACGAGGGCGGCGTGGCGCGCGGAGACGACGATCAGTTTCGGCGCGACGAGATCGATGCAGTGCTGCATCTCGGCCGGTGCCTGGCGCCAGTTCTGGCAGGCGACGATGGCGCCGAGCCAGGCGGCGGCGAGTTCGGTCTCGACATATTCGCCCCGGTTCTCCGACAGGAGGGCGATGCGGTCGCCGCGACCGATGCCGGCGCGGGCGAGCCCCTCGGCGAGGCGAAGGACCCGGTCGTGGAGCTCGCCGTAGGTCCGGGCGCGCGCGCCCTCGGTGAGCGCGAGCGCGTCGGGGCGACGTTCGACGATGCCAGCGAACTGACGATAGACGTCGGTCTTGCCGGCGCGGGCGATGTCGGCTGCGGTGGTGGTGGTCGTCATCGACGGCGCTTCCTCCCTTGTCCTTTTTCGCCGAGGCGATCCCATTTCCGGGTCGGCGTCAATCCGGCATCAGGCCGGGACGAAGGCGGCGCGCCGCTTCTCGACGAAGGCGCTCATGCCTTCCGCCCATTCCGGGCCGCTCGCCACCTCGGCGAGTTCGTTCAGGGCGGTCGCGTCGGCGTCGCGATGGCCGGAGGTCTCGCAAATGAAGATCGCTCTCTTCGCCGCCGCGACGGCGATCGGGCTGCACTTCAGCAGTCGCGCCGCGAGTCTCAGCGCCGCGCCCGCGAGATCGGCGGCGGGAACCGCCTCGATCGCGAGCCCGATCTCGGCCGCCGCCCGCCCGGTCATCCGGTCGCCGAGAAGGATCATCTCCAATGCCTTGGCGCGGCCGACGATCTTGGCGAGCAGTTGCAGCCCACCGCCGGCGGGGATGGCGCCGAGGCGCGCCTCGGGCAGGCCGATCGTCGCGTCCTCCGCGACGACGCGGAAATCGCAGGCGAGCGCCAGCTCGAGCCCACCGCCGAGCGCCGGACCCTCGATCGCCGCGATGGTCGCGAAGGGCATGGTCTGAAGTCGACCGAAAACCTCGAGAATCGGGCGGACGTAATCCTCGGTCACCGCGCGCGACGAGCGGAGCCGGCCGTCGGCGGGAGTGAAGTACTTCACATGCGCGCCGCCGCAGAAGACGCCGTCGGAGCCGGTCACCACGACCACCCGCGCGCCTTCGCGGCGCGCCGCCTCGAGCGCGGCGGCGAGATCGGCGAGGAGCTCGAAGGTCAGGGTGTTGAACGCCGTTCCGCGTGCCAGCGCGATGCGCAGGACGCCCGGCATCGGCCGATCGACGACCACCGTTTCCAATTCCGACATGGCTCTCTTCCCCTCCTCGCCCCGGCCTCTCGCGGCGGCTTCCGGTCGGCGTCCGAGGGGATTGACAAACCCTTTCGAAGCCTCCCTAATGAAGACAATTCATCAATGCGACGGCCAATGCAAGAGCGAAAATCGGCATGATGAGACGTCGCCGCTCGATCGGTGAACGACAAGAAGAACGGGAGGAATTCTGATGCACTGCACCATTCGCGCCCGGCGTCGAGCGGCTCGCGCGGTCCTCCGAGAGAGACGGTCGTCCGGCCACGTTGCGAACGCGGCTCATTTCGTCGAAGGCCGCTCGGTGGAGCGTCTCGAACGGCGGGTGTCGCCGTGCTGAGCCTCGCCAACGTCCAGGTGCTCTACGGACGCGCCATCGAGGCAGTCCGCGACGTGTCGCTCGAGGTCGAGGCGGGCGCGATCGTCGCCCTGCTCGGCTCGAACGGCGCGGGCAAATCGACCCTCTTGAAGGCGATTTCCGGCGTCCTCCATCCGGAGGGCGGCGAGATCGTCGGCGGCACGGTCACCTTCCTCGGCGAGGAGATCGGTCGGGCGACGCCGGACGACATCGTCCGGCGCGGCCTCATTCAGGTTCCCGAGGGGCGGGCTCTGTTCGCCACGCTGACGGTCGAGGAGAACCTGCTCATGGGCGGCTTCACCCGCCGCCGTTCGGAGGTCGCCGAGGGGCTCGACCGTGTCTATGGGCTCTTTCCGCGCGTCCACGAGCGGCGCCACGAGATCTCGGGCTATCTCTCCGGCGGCGAGCAGCAGATGGTGGCGATCGGCCGCGCCCTGATGGGGCGGCCGCGTCTCGTCATGCTCGACGAGCCCTCGCTCGGGCTGGCGCCGCAGATCATCGACGGCATCTTCGAGACCATCGTCACCCTCAATCGCGAGGAGAAGCTGACGGTCCTGCTCATCGAGCAGAACGCCCAGCTGGCGCTCGAGGTGGCCTCGTTCGGCTACATCATCGAGAACGGCCGCATCGTCCTCGACGGCGCCGCCGAAAAGCTCCGCGCCAACGACGACGTTCAGGAGTTCTACCTCGGCATGTCCGGCGGCGCGCGCAAGAGCATGCGCGACGTGAAGCACTACAAGCGTCGCAAGAGGTGGCTGTCGTGAGCGCGCTCCTCTCCCTCCACGACGTCACCATGCGTTTCGGCGGCCTCACCGCCGTGAACGGTGTCGAATTCGCGGTCCAGGAAGGCCAGATCTACAGTCTCATCGGCCCCAACGGCGCCGGCAAGACGACGATCTTCAACCTGATCAGCGCGGTGCTGCGTCCGACCAACGGGCGCATCCTCTTCGACGGTCGCGACCTCACCAGGGTGCCGACCCACACGCTCGCCCATCTCGGCATCGCCCGCACCTTCCAGAACCTCGCGGTCTTCAAGCACGAGACGGTGGTGAACAATCTGCTGGTCGGCATGCACGCGCATCTGCGCACCGATCCGCTCTCGGCGGCGCTGTTCTTCGGCCGGGCGCGGCGCGAGGAGATCCGCGCGCGCGAACGGGTCGAGGAGATCATCGATTTCCTCGAGATCGCGGACATCCGCGACCATGTCGTCGGCACGCTCTCCTACGGCCAGCAGAAGAAGGTCGAGCTCGGGCGCGCCCTCGCCGTCCAGCCGCGGCTCCTGCTCCTCGACGAGATGGTCTCGGGCATGAACCAGGAGGAACGGGAGGACATCGCCCGTTTCATCCTCGACCTCAAGGACGAGCTCGGGATGACCGTCCTCATGGTCGAGCACGACATGGGCATCGTCATGGACATCTCCGACCGGGTCTGCGTCGTCAACCACGGCCGCAGGATCGCCGAGGGCACCCCCGACGAGGTGTCGGCCGATGCCGCCGTCATCGAGGCCTATCTCGGTTCCAAGCGAGGCGCGGCATGATCGGCTTCGACCCCCATACGCTCACCATGCCGCAGATCCTGGCGCATCACGCGCGGACGCGCGGCTCGGCGCTGGCGCTGCGCGACAAGGATCGCGGCCTCTGGCGCCGCACCACCTGGCGGCAGTATTTCGACCGGGTGCGCCACTTCGCCATCGGCCTGATGGCGCTCGGGTTCGAACCGGGCGAGCGGCTCGCCGTCGCCGGGGACGACAGTCCCGAATGGTTCATCGCCGATCTCGCCTCGCAGATGATCGGCGGCGCCTGTCTCGGCATCTATCCGACCAACCCCTGGCCGGAGATGCAGTACATCCTCCGCCATTCCAAGACGCGTTTCGTGGTCTGCGGCGATCAGGAACAGACCGACAAGGTCCTCGACGCGCGGCGCAACGCCGGCGGCCTGCCGGATCTGCTGACCCTCGTCTGCGTCGACATGAAGGGGATGCGGCAATACGCCGAGGACGGTCTCCATTCCTTCGCCGACGTCGAGGCACTGGGGCGGCGCGAGGAGGCGCGGCTCGGCGGCCGTGTCGACGAGTTGCTCGCGGCCGGCAAGCCCGGCGACGTCGCGATCATCGTCTATACCTCCGGCACCACGGGCATGCCGAAGGGCGCGATGCTCAGCCATCGCAACATGCTCTCCTCCGCCGCCGAGGTGGTGCGCACCCTCGGGCTCGACGCGGAGACCTATTCGGTCCTCTGCTATCTGCCGCTCTGCCACGTCGCCGAGCGCAGCTTCTCCATGGTGATGCAGCTCCTCACCGGCTGCACCGTGAACTTCGCCGAATCCGTCGACACGGTCGTCGTCAACCTCAGGGAGATCGCCCCGGCGGGCTTCCTCGGCGTGCCGCGCATCTGGGAGAAGATGCAGCAGTCGGTCGTCAATCGCTCGAAGGACGCGACCCGCTTCCAACAATGGGTCCTCGCCCGCTGCCTGCGCCTCGGCCGTCCCATCGCCGAGCGGCGGCTGGCGAACGGCGGAGCCTTCGCCTCGTTCGCCGATCGGGCGATGTTCCTCCTCCTGCGGATCGCGTGTTTCCGGGCGCTGCGCCGTTTCCTCGGGCTCGACCGGGTGCGGAACGGCTTCTGCGGCGGGGCGCCGGTCTCGCCGGAAGTGCTGCTGTTCTTCTGGATCCTCGGGGTTCCGCTCTACCAGATCTACGGCATGACCGAATGCGCCGGCGTCTCGCACATGCAGCAGCCCGGCGCCGTCACCTACGGCTGTTCCGGCCTGCCGATCGCCGGCCTCGACCAGAAGATCGCCGCGGACGGCGAATTGCTCATCCGGGGGGCGAGCATCTTCGTCGGCTACCTCTTCGACGAGGAGGCCTCGGCGCGGGCGCTCGCCGGCGGCTGGCTCCACACCGGCGACATCGTCGAAGTCGAGAGCGACGGCGAGATCCGGGTTCTCGACCGCAAGAAGGACATCCTGATCACCTCCGGCGGCAAGAACATCACGCCGTCGCTGATCGAGAACGCGCTCAAGGACAGTCCCTACATCCGCGAGGCGATCCTTCTCGGCGACGGCCGCAACTTCCTGTCGGCGCTGATCCAGGTCGATTTCGAGGCGACCGGCAAATGGGCCCAGGAACGCCGGATCGCCTACACGACCTATCGCACGCTGGCGGAGAACGCCTCCGTCCGCGAGCTGGTCGCCGGCGAGGTCAACCGGGTCAACGACCGTTTCGCCCGGGTGGAGAACATCCGCAAGTTCCTGATCCTCGCCAAGGAACTCGATCACGACGACGGCGAACTCACGGCGACCATGAAGGTTCGCCGGCGCATCATCGAAACCAAGTTCAAGGACGAGATCACCGAGATCTACGGGAGGACCGCCTGATGGACTTTCTGCTCCTCCTCGTCTCGACGGGTCTGGTGACGGGCGCGGCCTATGGGCTGATCGCCATGGGGTTCGCCCTCGTCTACAAGGCGACCGGCGTCGTCAACTTCGCGCAGGGCGAGTTGATGATGCTCACCGCCTACGTCTCCTTCTCCGTCGCCGACCGCACCGGGCTTTCGTTCCTGATGCTGATGGCGCTGACGATCCCGATCTCGATGGCGATCGGGCTGCTGCTCGAGCGGATCTTCATCCGGCCGATGCTCGGCGAACCCGTCTTCTCCATCGTCATGGTAACGATCGGCCTCGCGGTGATCCTGCGCGGCCTCGTCATCCTGGTCTGGGGGCCGGATCCGGCGGTGTTCGACGTCGGCCTGCCCGACACGGTGATCCGGCTCGGGCCGGTGCCCTTCTATCCGGCGCAGCTGGTGCTGGTCGCGGCGATGGCGGGCGTGACGACGATCGCCTGGATCTTCCTGCGCTTCAGCCGCATCGGCATCGCCATGCGCGCGGTCGCGGCCAACGAGACGGCGGCGCGGCTCTCGGGGATCTCGGTCAGTCGCATCCACGCCTTCGCCTGGATGTTCTCCTCCGCGATCGCCTCGATCGCCGGGGTGCTCTTCGCCGCCAACTTCAAGCTCGCGCCGGACATGTGGTTCCAGGGGATGAAGTCGTTTCCGGCGGTGATCCTCGGCGGGCTCGACTCGGTGATCGGCGCCTCGGTCGCGGGCCTCGTGATCGGCGTCGTCGAGAACCTCTTCCAAGGATACGTCGGCCAGGGGATGCGCGAGATCTCCGGCTTCATCGTCATCGTCGTCGTGCTGATGGTCCGTCCCTACGGCCTCTTCGGCAGCCGTGAGATCGAGAGGGTCTGAGCCATGCGGACGGGTCACTACAAGGAACGCTGGAGCCAGTATGTCGCGCTGTCCGACAACCCGACGGTCTGGGCCTGGGTCGCGGCGCTGCTCGCGGCGCTTCTGATCGCCCCCCTCGTGCTCGACGGCTATTCGACGACCCTGCTCGTCTCCGCGCTCATCGCGGTCGTCGGCGCGGTCGGGCTCAACGTGCTGACCGGAACCACCGGCCTCATCTCACTCGGTCAGGCCGGGTTCCTCGCCGTCGGCGCCTATACCAACGGGGTGCTGCTGGTCGATCACCATTGGCCGGTCTGGGCGACGCTTCCCGCCTCCGGCGTGGTCGCGGCCGCGGTCTCGCTGGTGGTCGGGATCCCCTCGCTCCGCCTCAAGGGGCTCTATCTGGCGATCACCACGCTCGCCTTCTCCTTCATCATCAATCACGTGATCCTCTATACCGAGAGCGTGACCCACGGTCCGAACGGCATCTTCGTGAACGGCGCGAAGATCCTCGGTTTCGACGTCCAGCGCGGCGCCCCGCTCTATTACCTCGTGCTCGGCGTCGCCGTGCTCGCGGTCCTGACCGCGCTCAATCTGTCGCGGACGCGGATCGGGCGGGCCTGGATGGCGATCCGCGATCACGACGTCGCGGCGCGCGTCATGGGCATCGATCTCGTCCGCTACAAGCTCCTCGCCTTCATGGTCTCGTCCTTCATCGTCGGGGTGGCCGGGGCGCTGATCTCGCTGCAGATCCGCTTCATCAACATCGACGTCTTCGCGCTGATCCTGTCGATCGAGGCGATCGCCTTCCTGATCCTCGGCGGGCTCGGGTCGATCGGCGGGGCGATCCTCGGGGCGATCTTTCTCTCGTTCCTGCCGGAGATGATCCGCCTCGCCTTCGCGATGCTCGGGGGATCGACCGCCTCGCTCCTCGGCAACTACCTCTTCGAGATCCGTGGCATGGCCTACGGCGTGGTGATCGTCGTGTTCCTGCGCTGGGTGCCGGACGGACTGATCGGACTGTGGCGGGACATCCGAACCTATTGGAGCAACTGGCCCCTCGCCTATTGAGACGACGTCGCCGGCGCCCGGCCTTCGAGGCGGTCCGGCGACGCGACCCGAGGAATCCCGACGACTAGACAATCGACAAGGGAGGAAGTCATGAAGTCTCTGATCGTGATCGGATTCGCATTGATGACGGCGACGTCCGCGCTCGCCGCCGATCCCGGGGTCACCGACACCGAGATCAAGATCGGCGACGTGAACATCATGACGGGCCCGGCCTCCTTCATCGGACGCGCGGTCTCGGTCGGCTCCAAGATCGCGGCGGCGGAGATCAACGCCGCCGGCGGCGTCAACGGCCGCAAGATCACCATCGTCACCGAGGACGACGGCTACGTGCCGGCGCGGTCCTTCCAGGCGCTGACCAAGCTTCTCCAGGTCGACGGCATCTTCGCCCTCAACGGCACGTCGGGGACGGCGAACGTCCTGGCGATGATGCCGCTCATCACCGAGGCCAACCTGCCGACCTTGGTGACGACCGCGCCCAACGAACTCGTCTACGAGCCGGTCCGCCCCTCGGTCTTCACCATCGGCGCGAGCTACGCGAACGCCTTCTACGGCCAGCTCAAGTACATCCACGACAAGGCGAAGCCCGCGAACGCGGTCTACGGCCTGATCCGCCAGGACGACGACTTCGGCGTCGCCGTCGAGCACGGCTACGATCGCGCCGTCAAGGAATTCGGCGTCAAGGACGCGATCCGTCTGCGCTTCAAGAAGGGCACCTCCAACTTCGCGGCGGAAGTCGCGCAGATGAAGCAGGCCGGCGTCAGCGTGCTCGCCAACGGCGGCATCATCGCCGGCGCCGCCAACATCCTCGCGGAGGCCCGCAAGAACGGCATGGATCTGCAGATCGCCTCGGTGTGGAGCGAGGACATGCCGCCCTCCGTCAACCTCTCGGCCCCGGCGGGATACGACTATCTCGTCGGCGACTATGTCGCGCTCAACGGGCCGGCGATCGATCGGTTCATGGAGAAGGCGAAGAAATACGCCTCGGCCGAGGAGATCGGCGCGATCAACCGCTACACCTACATCACCTATGTCGGCGTCAAGGTGCTCGCCAAGGCGATGGGCGACTGCGGCAAGGATCTGACCCGGGCCTGCACGATCGCCAAGCTGAAGGCGCTGAAGGGCTACGACACCGACGGCCTCACCGCCCCGATCTCCTTCGACAACGCCCGGCAGCTCGCGGGAACCGCCGTCGCGGTCTATCGCCTCGACGCCAAGTCCAAGACCTTCACCCCGCTGACCGACTTCGTCGACTACTGAGCCCGCTCACGGCCCGCCCGGTCGCGCCCCACGGCGCGGCCGGGACCACCCGCGCGCAGCGAGGACGCCATGGCCCTTCCGCAGAGTTTCGTCGGCCGCCTCACCGTGCCGATCGTCGCCGCACCGATGTTTCTGATCTCCGGACCCGACCTCGTCGTGGAATGCTGCCGGGCCGGAGTGGTCGGCACCTTCCCGGCGCTCAACCGGCGCACCACCGAGGGCTATGCCGCGTGGCTCGCGGAGATCGCCGAGCGGCTCGCGGCGATCGAGAGCCGCACCGGGGTCGCGCCCGCGCCCTTCGGCGTCAATCTCGTGGTCCACAAGTCGAACCACCGGCTCGAGGCCGATCTCGCGGCGACGCTCGCCGCGCGGGTGCCGCTCGTCGTCACCTCGCTCGGCCTCGACCGCGATCTCATCCGCGCCGTCCATGAGGCCGGCGGGCTCGTCTTCCACGACGTGACCACCATCGCCCACGCCCGCAAGGCGGCGGAGGCCGGCGTCGACGGCCTGATCGCCGTCAGCCACGGTGCCGGCGGCCATGCCGGGCGGCTCAATCCGCTGGTGGCGATCTCCGAGATCCGCCGGTTCTTCGCCGGCACCCTGCTCCTCGCGGGAACCGTGACGAACGGGGCCGAGGTCGCCGCCGCCCGGCTCCTCGGCGCCGACATGGCCTATGTCGGCACCCGCTTCATGGCGACGCGCGAGAGCCTCGCCGCCTCCGGCCTCGAGGCGATGCTCGTCGCCGGCGGGCCGGACGACATCGTCTACACCCCGGCGATCAGCGGCGTGCCCGGCAACTTCCTGAGGCCGAGCATCGTCGCGGCGGGGCGCGATCCCGACGATCTCTCCGCGCCGGCCCGGCTCGACCTCGCCACCGGAGAGGCCAAGGCCTGGAAGGACATCTGGGCAGCGGGCCAAGGGGTCGGCGGTATCGACGACATCCCGAGCGCCGGCGACCTCTGCGCCCGGTTCGCGCGCGACTATCGCGCCGCCCTCGTCCGGGCCGGCGCCCTCCTCGACGAACCGAGACGGGCGGCGGTCGCATGACCCCTCCCTTCCACGACGTCGCGCTCGACCTCTGCGGCCCGGTGGCGCGTCTCGAGATCGCCCGGCCGGACAAGCTCAACGCGCTGCGCGACGAGACGGCGGGCGAGATTCTCGCGGCGCTGCGCATCGCCGAGGCGCGCGCGGAGGTGCGGTCTCTGGTGATCACCGGCCGGGGCCGGGCCTTCGGGGCGGGCTACGACCTGTCGGTGCCGCCGCCGACGATGCCGCCGGAGCTCGGCGACGTGCTCGAGCGCCATTTCAATCCGTTGATCGCGGCGATGCGGGCCTCGCGGCTGCCGATCGTGGCGGCGGTGAACGGGCCCTGCGCCGGCGCCTCGGTCGGGCTCGCGCTCGCCTCGGACATCGTCGTCGCGGCCGAGGACGCCTATTTCTACGAGCCCTTCGTCGGCCTCGCGCTCGTCCCCGACGCCGGCAACACGGTGTTCCTCACCCGTCTCCTCGGGCGCGGGCGCGCGGCGGCGATGATGTTGCTCGGCGAGCGGATCTCCGCGACGGAAGCGCGTGACTGGGGCCTCGTCTGGCGAACCTGCGCGCCGGCCGATCTCGAGGCGACGGTCGCGGCGATCGCCGAACGGCTCGCGAGCCTCCCGCCGACCGCGATCGCCGCGACCAAGCGGCTGATCGGCGAGGCGGCCGAGGCCGATCTCGCCGACCGCCTCACCGCCGAGCGTGACGCCCAGGCGATCGCCGGGCGTGGTCCGGAAGTCCTCGACAGGATCGAACGCTTCTTTCGCGCGCGCCGGGGCTGAAGGCGGGGAACGGAGACGACGATGATCGACCACGACACCACCGCCTTCGACGTCGACGCCGTCTCGCCGGCGCTTCTGCGCCGCTTCGCCGTCACCGTGGGGCTCGCGGACGTCGACCCGACGCCCGGCGCCGCCGTGCCGTTCGGGCTCCACTGGTGTCTCGCGCCGGACGCGGCCCCCCTCGGCGATCTCTCCGGCGACGGGCTGGCGACGACGGCCGGGGCGATCCTGCCGCCGCCGGAGGGCTTCTCCTTCACGATGTGGGCCGGGGCCGACGTCACCGTCCTCGCGCCGCTCCGGATCGGCGACACGGTCAGCCGGCGCACCCGCATCCTCGACGTCACCGAGAAGGCCGGGCGATCGGGCCGGCTCGCCTTCGGCCGCGTCGAGCAGATCTTCTCGGTCGAGGGCGAGGATCGGATCGTCGACGTGCAACGCTACGTCTTCCGCACGGCGCGGCCGATCGCCACCGACCCGCGCCCCGAGGCGGCCGTGCCCGCCCCCGGCGCGGTGCTGGGCACGTTCGCGATCGACCCGCTGGCGGTCTTCCGCTTCTCCGCCCTGACCTTCAATGCCCACCGCATCCATTGGGACGTCGCCTATGCCCGCGACACCGAAGGGTTCCCGGCGCCCCTGATACAGGGCACCCTGACCGCGACCCTGCTCGGCCTCGCCTGGGCGCGCCGACGGGACGGGGCGGCGGGGGCGATCTCGTTTCACGCACATGCCCCCGCCGCGTGCGGCGACGTGCTGACCCTCGCGGCGCTCGACGGCGATCGCGACGGCCGGCTCGAGGCGCGCGCCTCGGACGGCCGCCGGATCCTGTCGGCGACGACGGACGCCGTCGCGTCCTGAGCCGCCGCCGGGCGCCAGGACCCGACGGCGCGCGATCAGGGCACGAGGACGATCGAGCCCGAGGTCGTCCCGGCCTCGAGCCGGCGATGGGCCTCCGCCGCCTCGGCGAGCGGCAGCTCGAGCCCGACGGCGACGGTCGATCCGTCGGCGATCCGCGCGAAGAGCGCGGCGGCGGCGGCGCGATAGCTCACGAGATCGCGGGCATGGGCGAAGACGCTCGGCCGGGCGAGCGACAGCGACCGCCCCGGGCCGATCTCGGTGACCGCGACGGGGGCGATCGGGCCGCTCACCTGACCGATGCTCGCCACCGTGCCGAAGGGACGGACGGCATCGAAGGTGCGTCGCAGCGTGTCGCCGCCGATCCCGTCATAGGCGACGTCGACGCCGCGCCCCTCGGTCAGCCTCCGCACCTCGGCGACGAAATCGACGCGGCGATGGAGGATGGCGTGATCGAGACCGGCGGCGAGCGCGGTTTCCGCCTTCACCTCGGAGCCGACGGTGCCGACGACGCGCGCCCCGAGCGCCTTGGCCCAACGGGTCAGGATCAGGCCGAGGCCACCGGCGGCGGCATGGACGAGCACGGTCGTGCCCGGCCCGACCCGCACCACGCGCTCCAGCAACATGTGGGCGGTGATGCCGCGCAACATGATCGCGGCGGCGGTGCGGTCGTCGATGGTCTCGGGCAGCCGGATCAGGCGCTCTGCGGCGATGTTGCGCTCCTCGGCGTAGCCGCCGGCCGGCAGGCCCGCCCAGGCGACGCGATCGCCGGGCGCGAAATCCACGACGCCGTCGCCGACCGCCGTCACCGTGCCGGCGCCCTCGACGCCGAGGACGGCGGGAAGCCGGGGCAAGGGATAGAGGCCGGTGCGGTGATAGACGTCGACGAAGTTGACGCCGATCGCACCGTGGCGGAGGCGCACCTCGCCCGGCCTGGGCGCGGGCAGATCGAGGATCGTCGGTTCGAGAACATCGGGGCCACCCGTGGTGGTCATGCATATGGCCGAGGTCATGGTTCACTCCTTCTTCGGAGCCCCACACTGGCGCGGCCGCGCCTCTGGAAGAATTCCCCGGATTCGCGCATCATCTGCGCGAATTTCCACATGTCGCGACGGCGCGAACCGGGTGGGCGGCGATGAACTGGGACGATCTGCGCTTCTTCGTCGCGCTGGCGCGCGCGGGCAGTCTGTCGGAGGCGGCGCGCCGGCTCGCGGCCGATCACACCACCGTCGCCCGGCGGGTGGGCGAGCTCGAGCAGGCGCTCGGATTGAAGCTCTTCGATCGCATGCCGCGCGGCTGGGTCCCGACCGCCGAAGGCGCGGCGCTCGCCGAGCGCGCCGCCGACGTCGAGGCGGCGATCCACGCGGTCGCGCGGTTTGCCGACGGCCGCAGCGAGACGATCGACGGCCGCGTCTCGATCAGCGCGCCGCCCGCCCTCGCCAGCCTCTGGCTCGCGCCCCGGCTGGCGCCGCTGACGCGGGCTCACCCCGGGCTGACGCTCGATCTGATCGGCGACGTCGCCGACGCCAGTCTGGTCCGGCGCGAAGCGGACGTCGCGCTGCGCCTGCGCCAACCGAGCGATTCCGGTCTGATCGGGCGCCGGATCGGCGATCTTCGATACGGGCTCTACGGCGCTCGCGATCTCGTCGAGGCGACGGCGGGCGAGGGTCTCGATTTTCTCGGCTACGACGAGCGGCTCGACGGGGTGCCGCAACAACTCTGGCTGAGAGAGCGCGCGCGAGACCGCCGCATCGCGCTCGTGACCAACGACCTCGTGACGCTGCTGACGGCGGTCCGGGCCGGGATGGGGCTCGCGGCGCTGCCCCATGTCCTCGCCGCCGACGACGACGGTCTCGTCTGCCTCGAGGAGGCGGAGGCGGCGACGCGTCCGATCTGGCTGGTGGTGCACCCGGACCTGCGGCGCTCGGCTCGGGTCCGGGCGGTGATGGATCATCTGATCGAGGTCACCGCGCCCTTGCGCCGCCCCGTGGTGGGGGCGTGAGCGGACGGCCGGAGGGAATTTCCGGCGCTCTGGATCATGCCGCCAGGTGGCAGGCGACGCGGTGGTCCGGATCGCCCGGGGCGGGGTCGAGCGACGGCGCGCTCACCCGGCAGAGGTCCGTCGCCGACGGGCAGCGCGGGTGGAAACGACACCCTGCGGGCGGGTCGATCGGGCTCGGCGGATCGCCGATCGGCAATTGCCGGAGCCGCCGCGCGCGCGGGTTCGGGATCGGCGCCGCCGCCAGCAACATCCGCGTATAGGGGTGTCGCGGGTCGGCGAAGAGCGTGTCGCGATCGGCGATCTCGACGATCCGGCCGAGATACATCACCGCCACCCGGTGGCTGATGTGGCGCACCACGGCGAGGTCGTGGGCGACGAAGAGATAGGAGATGCCGAACTCGGCCTGGAGATCGGTCAGAAGGTTGACCACCTGCGCCTGGACCGAGACGTCGAGGGCGGAGACGGGTTCGTCGCAGACGATCAGCTTCGGCGAGAGCGCCAGGGCGCGCGCGATGCCGAGCCGTTGGCGTTGACCGCCGGAGAATTCCGCCGGGAGCTTGCCCATCGCCTCCGGCCGCAGCCCGACCTCGCGGAAGAGCCGGGCGACGCGATCGCGCCGGTCGGCGGCGGTGCGGAAGGCGGGATCGTCGAAGTTCCGCATCGGCTCCGCGACGATCTCCTCGGCGGTCAGGCGCGGATCGAGCGAGGCGTAGGGATCCTGAAAGATGATCTGGGCGTCGCGGCGGCGCGCCCGCATGCGCGCGCGGGAGAGGGTGAGGAGGTCCTCGCCCTCGAGGCGGACGGAGCCCGACGTCGGCTCGATCAACCGCAGCACCGATTTGCCGGTCGTCGTCTTGCCGCAACCGGATTCGCCGACCAGGGACAGCGTCCGGCCGCGCTCCAGCGTGAAGGAGACGCCGTCGACCGCCTTCACCGTCGTCGCCGGCCGCCACGGCCAGCGCCCGGCGATCGGATAATGTTTGGAGAGATCGGCGACCTCGAGGAGCGGGGCCGGCGCGGCGGGTGTCGTCACGGTCGTCATTCGGCCCTCATTCGCAGGCGTGGGGGACATGGGGATCGGCCGCGACACGGGCGGCCTCGAAACAGGCGACGGCGTGACCGTCCGCGTCCGTCGCCAGGATCGGAGCCTCGGCGCCGCATCGTTCGACGGCGAAGGAGCACCGGGGCGCGAAGGCGCAGGCCCGGCCGAGCTCGCTCGGCGCCGGCACCATGCCGGGGATCTCGGTCAACCGTTCGGCGTTCTCGTGCATCGCCGGCATCGAGCCCATCAGGGCGCGCGTATAGGGATGCGACGGGCGCTCGAACAGCGTCGCCACGTCGGCCGCCTCGACGATGCGGCCGGCATACATCACCGCCACCCGATCGCAGATCTCGGCGACGACGCCGAGGTCGTGGGTGATCATCACCACCGCCATGCCGAAGCTCTTCTGGAGATCGCGCAGCAGCTCGAGGATCTGCGCCTGGATGGTGACGTCGAGCGCGGTCGTCGGCTCGTCGGCGACGAGCACGTCGGGATCGCAGGCGAGCGCCAGGGCGATCATCACCCGCTGGCGCATGCCGCCGGACATATGATGGGGGAATTCGCGCGCGCGCCGCTCCGGATCGGCGATGCCGACCCGGCGCAGCATCTCCACGGCCCGCGCCATCGCCTCCCGCCGCCCGACCCCGCGATGAACCCGCACGGTCTCGGCGATCTGGCGGCCGACGGTCATCACCGGGTCGAGCGAGGTCATCGGCTCCTGGAAGATCATGGAGATGCGATTGCCCCGCACGGCGCGCATCTCGCGCTCCGACATCGCCGTGAGATCCTCGCCCCGGAAGCGGACGGCGCCTCCGACCCGACGCGCCGGCGGCGACGGCAGCAGCCGCAGGATCGACATCGCCGTGACGCTCTTGCCGCAGCCGGATTCGCCGACGATGCCGAGGGTCTCGCCGGCGTGGACGCGCCAGCTGACCCCGTCGACCGAGCGGACCGGGCCGGCGAGCGTGTCGAAATGGGTGCGGAGATCGTCGACTTCGAGGATCGGGGCGCCACCGGGCGGCGCGGCGGGATCGAGGGACGAGAGCGTCATGGCGGTCTCCTAGAGCTGGCGGGCGAGACGGGGGTCGAGCGCGTCGCGCAGGCCGTCGCCGATGAGATTGACCGACAGCACCGTGGCGGCGAGGAAGAGCCCCGGCCACCACACCGCGTGCAGCGCCACCGCGACGAAGTTGCGCCCGTCGGCCATCATCGTTCCCCAACTCGGGATCTGCGGCGGCAGGCCGACGCCGAGAAAGGAGAGCAGCGCCTCGGTCAGCATCGCCGTCGCGGCGATGAAGGTCGCCTGCACGATCAGCGGCGTGACCATGTTGGGCAGGACGTGGCGCCACAGGATCACCGGCAGGGGCGTCCCGAGCGCATGCGCCGCCTCGACGTATTGCCGTTCGCGCAAGGAGAGCGACAGGGAGCGGACGAGCCGAACCACGCGCGGCACCTGCGGCACGGTGATCGCCACCACCACGGTGAGAAGGCCGGTGCGCGTGACCGCCATCAGCGCGATGGCGAGGAGAACCTCCGGGATCGCCATCAGACCGTCCATCACCCGCATGACGAACCGATCCGCCCCCGCGACGAAGCCGGCGAGGAGGCCGAGGGCCACCCCGACCACCGTCGACAGAGTGGCGACCGCGATCGCGACGATCAGCGAGGCCCGGCCGCCCCAGACGATGCGGCTGAAGAGATCGCGGCCGAGCGCGTCGGTGCCGAGGAGATGGCCCGGCGCCGAGGCCTTCAGACGCGCCAACGGGTCGAGGGTTCCCGGATCGTGGGTGGCGACCCACGGCGCCGCCGCCGCGAGCGTGGCGACGGCGGCCAGGACCACGGCCCCGGCGAGGAGCGTCGGATGCCGGCGCAGAAAGCGACGGAGCGGCGAGGCCGCGGGGCGGCCGGGCCGGGGCGCGAGATCGGCGCGCGGATCACCGGCGGAGGCGGCCGGCGGCGGGATCGCGATGGGGGTCGAGGACATGCGTGTCCCTCCTCGGGTCGGAGCCGGTCTCAGCCGCGCACGCGCGGGTCGAAGAACCGATAGCTGAGGTCGATCGCCAGATTGACCAGCACGTACATGCCGGCGGCGGCGAGCAGCACGCCCTGGATCACGGGGTAGTCGTGGCGCTGCACGGAATCGATGACGAGGCGGCCGATGCCGGGGATGGCGAAGACCGTCTCGGTCACCACCACGCCGCCGATCAGGAAGGCGATGCCGACGCCGATGGTGGTGACGATCGGCACGGCCGCGTTGCGCAGGGCATGGAGGGCGACCGCGACCGGCCCCAGCCCCTTGGCGCGGGCGGTGCGGATGTGGTCCTCGTGCAGCACGTCGAGCACCGTCGCCCGGGTCATCCGGGTGAGGAGCGCGGTATAGACGGCCGCGAGATTGAGGCAGGGCAGCACCAGATGGGCGAGCCACGGCCCGACCCCGTCCGCCAGCGGCGCGTAACCCTGGACCGGCAGCCAGGCGAGACGCACCGCGAAGAGGTGGATCAGGAGATAGCCGACCAGGAACACCGGCACCGAGAAGGCGAGCACGGCGAAGATCGTCACCGCCCGGTCGATCCAGGTGCCGACGCGATGCGCCGCGATCACCCCGAGCGGCAGGGCGATCGCCACCGAAAGCGCCATGGTCAGGAGCGCGATCGACAGGGTCGGCTCGAGACGCTGGGCGAGAAGCCGCGTCACCGGCACTCGGGTGAAGATCGAGGTGCCGAGATCGCCCTGGAGGAGCCGGCCGAGCCAGATCAGGAACTGGCTGGCGAGGGGCTGATCGAGCCCCAGCGCCGCCCTCAGCCGGGCGATGTCCTCGGCGCTCGCCAGATCACCGGCGATGAGCGCCGCCGGATCGCCCGGCGAGAGGTGGATCAACAGAAAGACGACGATCACCACCACCGCCATGACCGGAACCGTCGCCGCGACGCGGCCGAGGACATGGGCCATCCCGCCCCTCCTTCCTTCTTCGGATCACTTCGCCGGCTGCTTCTCGAGCGTCCACAGGAGCGGCACGTCGCCCCAGAGACGCTCGGTGTGGCCGACGTCGGCGCGCACCGCGTAGGCGGCCCAGAACTGGCCGACCGGCGCATAGGGCACCACCTCGAAGGCGCGCGCCTGGAAGGCGTCGAGCCGGGCCTTGCGCTCCTCCGGCGTCACCGCCGCGACCCAGGACCGGCGCAGCTCGTCGAGCTTCGCGTCGCAGGGCCAGCCCGGCATCGAGTTGCCGCAGGCCGCGCCGAGCATGAAGTTGTTGATCGGCGAATTGGCGTCGAAGCCGGCGGCGTGAGTGACGTAGAAGTTCCAGCCTCCCTGTTCGACCGGATCCTTCTTGGCGCGCCGCGCCACCAGCGTCGCCCAGTCCATCGGCTGCTCGTTCACCTGAAAGCCGACCTTCCGCAGCGTCTGGATCACCATCAGTGCCGCCCCGTTGAGCGAGGCGAAGTCGGTGGGGAGCAGGACGACCAGCGGCTTACCGGCATAGCCGGTCTCCGCCAGCATCTTCTTCGCCGCCGCGACGTCCGGGGTCCGATAGGGCTCGGAGCCGACCGCCGTGTCGAAGGGGCCGCCGCAGATGAAGAACGTGTCGCAGTGTTTCAGACGCAGATCGGCGGGATAGCCCATCGCCGCCGTCACCTCGTCCTGGTCGATCGCCTTCAGGACGACGCGGCGGACGCGCGGATCGTCGAAGGGCGGCTGCGTCTGATTGAGGATCATGTTGCCCTGGTAGGCTCCGCCCCGCATCACCTTCACCGCCGGGTCGGCGCGCAACGGCGCGATGTAGTCGGGCGGCACCAGCTCGAGCATGTCGACCTCGCCGCGCCGCAGCGCCGCCGTGGCGCTGTTGGCGTCGGGCAGATAGACCCATTCGATCCGGTCGACATGGCCGGCGCGATCGCCGGAGAGGAAGTCCGGCGGCTCGGCGCGGCCGACGTAGTCGGGATTGCGCCTGAAGACCACCTTGGATCCGGGCACCCATTCCTCGCCGACGAAGACATAGGGCCCCGAGCCGATCGCCTCGGTGATCGGCCGATCGGCAGAGGCGCGCGCGACGCGCTCGGGCAGGATCACCGGGATCATGCCCGACACTTTCGACAGGCCCTCGAGCACCAGACCGAAGGGGCGCTCGAGCGTCAGGGTGAAGCTCCGCTCGCCGTCGATCCGCCATTTCGCGCCGGCGGCGACCATGGCGCGGCCGTAGTTGTCGCGCGCCGACCAACGCTCGAGCGAGGCGACGCAATCGCTCGCCGTCACCGCCGTCCCGTCGTGGAACTTCAACCCGTCGCGGAGCGTGAAGGACCAGACGAGACCGTCGTCGGAGCGGGTGTAGCGCTCGACCATCTGCGGCTTCGGCACGCCGTGGCGGTCCTGACCGAACAGCGTGTCGTAGACGAGATAGCCGTAGTTCCGCGTCACGTAATTGGTGGTGAACATCGGGTCGAGGATCTTCAGATCCGCCTGCGGCACCATCCGGAGCACCGTCGGGGCATCCGCCGCCACGGCTTCGGCGAGGGGCGCGCCGACGACGAGGGCGAGCGCGGCACAGGCGGCGAGCAGGGTACGTCTCGGACGGATCGGCATGTGGGATCTCCCGGTCGAACGGATTTGGAGGTCGAGGCTCGAGGGCATGGCCGGGGCGACGCGCCCCGGCCGGGGATCGTCTCGCGACCTTCGCTCCGCGCGCCGTCGCCACGACGTCATCGAAGTCTGGCGGACGGGGGATATGCTGACAAATGCCGATTTCTGCCCATATCGATGCCTTCTAGGCATCACTTGGTCCGGGTTCGGCGCCGCGCCGGTCGGCCGGGGCCGACGTGAAAAGGACCACGATCGTTTCCGATCGTGGTCCTTCCGGAGGGCCGAGAGCGGTGCCGTGACGGAGCGATCAGGCGGCCGCCGGCGCCCCTCGCGAGACCGTGGCATCGAAGGCGGCGCGGTCGGCGACGCTCTGCGCCGAACCGTCGAGCCGCGACACGACCACCGCCGTCAGGAAGGCGAGCGGCAGGGTGACGAGGGTCGGCGGATCGTAGGGGAAGATCGGCGCGGCATGGCCGAGCACCTTGACCCAGACCGCCGGCCCGATCGCGGTGAGCACCACCGATCCGATGAGCCCGACGGCGCCGCCGGCGATCGCCCCGCGCGTCGTCAGGCCGCGCCAATACATGGCGAGGAGCAGAACGGGGAAGTTGGCCGAGGCGGCGATGCCGAAGGCGAGCCCGACCATGTAGGCGATGTTCTGCCGGGCGAAGACGATGCCGAGGAGAACCGCGAGGCCGCCGACGAAGACGGTGGCGATGCGCGACACCCGCAGTCGGCGCGCGTCCGGCACCACCTCGTCGTGGCGGATCACGTTGACGTAGAGATCATAGGCGATCGCCGAGGCGGCCGACATGGTGAGGCCGGCGACCACCGCCAGGATCGTCGCCATCGCCAGCGCGGCGAGGAACCCGAGCAGGGCGTCGCCGCCGAGGAGATGCGCCAGATAGAGCACGATCATGTTGGCGCCGCCGATCGGCGCGCCGCCGGAGACATAGGCGGGATTGCCGGTGACGGCGGCGATGGCGGCATAGCCGAGCACGATCGCCATCACCGAGAAGAGCGCGACGAAGAGCGTCGCCCAGAACACCGACCGCCGCGCCGCCGCGCCGTCGGCCACCGTGAAGAAGCGCATCAGGATGTGCGGCAGGCCGGCGGTGCCGAACATCAGGGCGAGGCCGAGCGACAGGCCGGAGATCGGATCCCGGGTGATCGACTGCGGCACCAGGATCGCCGCGCCCTTGGCATGATGGCCGACCGCCTCGGCGAGAACCGCCGCCGGGTCGAACCCGTAGCGGCCGAGAGCGAGGACCGTCAGCACGGCGACGCCGCCGAGGAGCAGCAGCGCCTTGACGATCTGCACCCAGGTGGTGGCGAGCATGCCGCCGGCGGCGACGTAGAGCACCATCAGCGCGCCGACCAGAACCACCGCCGCCGAATAGGGCACCCCGAAGAGGAGATCGATCACCTGTCCGGCGCCGACCATCTGCGCCACCAGATAGAAGGAGACGATGACCAGGGTCGACGAGGCCGCGAGAATGCGCGACGGGCGCCGCGCCAGTCGCGTGGCGAGCACGTCGGAGAAGGTGAAGCGGCCGATGTCGCGCAGCCGCTCCGCCATCAGGAAATAGACGATGGGCCAGCTCACCACGAAGCCGGTCGTATAGACGACGCCGTCGAAGCCGGCGAAATAGATCAGCGCGGTGATGCCGAGGAGCGCCGAGGCGGAGAGATAGTCGCCGGCGATGGCGAGCCCGTTCTGGAGCGGGGTCAGCGTGCCGCCGGCGGTATAGAAGTGCTCGCCGGACTTCGTCCGCCGCGCCGCCCAGACGGTGATCGCCACGGTGGCGGCGATCACCAGGGCGAAGAAGGTGATGGTCAGGCCGTTGCCGACGACGACGCCGGCCCCCGCCTCCCGCGCCGAGGCCGGACGGTCGGCGGCGAGCCACAGGGCCGGCGCCGCGAGCAGGGCCCATTTCGCCCGTGCCATCAGCGCATAGGCGGCGGTCAGCGCCACCGAAAGGCCGATCAGGCCGAACACCCAGACCATGGCGAGGGTGAACACGGCCCGGCCGAACAGCGGCTCGGCCATGCGCGCCGGCGCCCAGGCCGCCGTCGCCAGAAATCCGAAATAGGCGACACACACCAGCGCGGTGAAGCCGAAACCGAACCTCCGAAGACGTTCGTGTCTTCGAATTCGGTGATCCTCGGTCGGTGACATGTTCCCTCCCTCTTCCGTCGGGTCGGCACGTCTCCCCGTTCGGCGGCAGCGAGCCGCCGAGCCCCCCGCTGGCGAGGCCGTGCCGGTTGGTGGATCTCTCGGTCGTCAGTCCCAGCCGGCGTCGCCGGCGAGATGGACGACACAGTCGCCGGGGACGACATGGGTGAAGCTGCGGACGCAGACGACGAGGCCAGAGCCGCGGAAGCGCAGCTCCTCCGGCGGGCGCCAGGGCGCGTGCGGATCGTGGATGCGGCCGGCGAGCTGCCCCTCGACGACCTCGTCGCCGAGCCGGAAGGCCGGTTCGAAGAGGCCGGCGCGGTCGGCGAAGACGTAGTGACGCTCCCCCTCGACGCGCACCAGCCGGCCGCGACGCGGCGCCGGGGCGGAGCGCCCCGGCAGCAGACCGAGCGTCGCCATCAACCGATCGAGACCGTCCTCGACGATGGCGAGCCCGCCGGGATCACAGGTGCCGAAGCCGCCGAACTCGCCGCAGAGGAAGAGCTTGCCGGCCCGCTCGGCGGCGGCGGCGAAGGTCCGATCCTCGCCGAGGAGATCGGCGATCATCACCGTCGGCGCGCCGAAGGCGTCGACCAGGGCGCGATAGGCCGCGCGCCGCGACGGATCCGGCGGCGGCGAGGCGAGTAACGTCGGCAGATGGTTCATCGAGGCGCCGCCGGCATGGAGATCGACCGCGACGTCGGCACGCGGCAGCAGCTCGGTCTCCACCCAATGGGCGATCATCTGGGTCGGCGTTCCGTCGCGGGCGCCGGGAAACATCCGGTTGAGGTTGCCCCGGTCGATCGGCGAGGTGCGCGTGCCGGCCATCTGGGCTGGGAAGTTCAACCCCGGCACGACGATCAGCCGGCCGGCGACGGCCATGCCCTCCATCCGCTGCATCAGCTTGGCGAGCGCGATCGGCCCCTCGAATTCGTCACCGTGGGTGCCGCCGGTGAGGAGCAGGGTCGGCCCCTCGCCCGCCTTCAGGACCGCGATCGGAATGGCGACGTGGCCATAGGCGGAGCGATCGTGGGAATGCGGGAGACGGAGCGTGCCGACCTGGAAGCCGTCGCGATCGAAATCGACGGTCGAGGTGATGCGAGATCGTGCGCTGGCCATGCGACCCTCGGCGAAACGAGTTGCGGATCGGGAACCCGGGCATCGGCGGCGCGGCGGCGCCTGCCGCCGTCTCTCCACCGGCCGGGGTGACGTCGAGGGAGCGTGGCCGAACTCGCCCATGCCGGCAAATGCCGTTTTCTGGCACTCCCGATGCTTCCAAGGCATCGACCGATCCGGGAGAGGCGCGTCGATCAGCGCGAGGCGATCACGTCGAGAAACCGGCGAAGGGCCGGGTCGCCGTCGTCGCGCCGCCAGACGAAGGAGAGCGGCAGGCGGATGGCGACGTCGGCGAGATCGTGGAAGCGGGCGCGGGCCGGCGGGCGGCCGCGATTGGCGGCATTGACGATCGCCGCGCCGATGCCGGCGGAAACCAGCGACAGGATCGCGGCTTCGGTCGACACTTCCTGCACGACCTGCGGCGTCAGCCCTGCCTGCCGGCAGGCGGCGAGGAGGCGGTCGTAATATTCGGGGTAGACGCCGCGCGGGAAGGTGACGAAGGGACGATCGGCGAGGTCGCGCGCGGCGACCGGCTCGCCCACCGGCAGATCCCAGGTGCTCGGCACCGCCAAGGCGACCCCGTGCTCGAGGAGCGCCACGTGCTCGAAATCGTTCGGCGGCTCGTCGAAGAGATAGACGAGACCTCCGTCGAGGGTGCCGTCGCGCAGGCGCTCGAGCTGCTCCGGGGTGTTGAGCGGCACCAGTTCCAGACGGACGTCCGGCGCCGCCGTCTGGAAGCGGGCGAAGAGTTCGGGCACCAGCCCGTCCCAACCGGCGTTCTCGACCAGGCCGATGCGCAGGTGGCCCATCAGCCCTTCCGCGATGCGCCGGCCCGCCAGACCCGCCGACTGCAGTGTCGCCAGCACACGGCGCGCCTCGCCGAGATAGAAGCGCCCCGCCGTCGTCAGCTTCAGGCCGCGCGGGCTGCGATCGAAGAGGGCGAACCCCAGTTCCTCCTCGAGATATTGGATCTGCCGGGAGATCGCCGGTTGGGTGACGTTGACCCGTTTGGCCGCCAGCCGAACGCTCTCCTGCTCGGCCACGGCGAGAAAATAGCGAAGGTGGCGCAGTTCCATGCTCGGCCCTCCCGGTCGGTCTCGGCCGATTTCATCCCATGCGCCCGACCGCATCAAGGGGCACCTCATGATGCATTTCCGGCATCACTCGGCGACGAAATCGGCATTGGACGCGGCGCGGCGGCTCCCGCACCATCCGACCGAAGCCCGAGGAGTGCCGCCGACGCCATGACCCGCCCGACCACCCACCGCATCGGCGATGCGCGGATCACCCGGATCACCGAATTCGTCACCGAGGCCTTCACGCTCGGCCGGCTCGTCCCGGAGGCGGCGACGGCGGAGGCCGTGGCCGGGGCGTGGTCGCGGGCCGAGGATCCGGTGCGGCTCAGCATCCACAGTTGGCTGGTCGAGATCGACGGTCTGCGCCTTCTCGTCGACACCGGCGTCGGCAGCCACAAGCAACGCGAGGGCCGACCACTCTTCCACGACCGCGACGACCCGTTCCTCGAGCGTCTCGCCGAAGCCGGCGTGCGCCCGACGGACGTCGACGTCGTGCTCTCGACCCATCTCCACACCGACCACATCGGCTGGAACACCCGGCTCGTCGACGGGGCGTGGCGGCCGACCTTCCCGAACGCCCGCCATGTGGTGTCGGCCGCCGAGCTCGACTGGCTCGCGACCTCCACCGACCCCTATCGGGTCCAGCTCCACCGCGACAGTCTGCTGCCGCTGGTCGAGGCGGGTCTCGTCGAGACGATCGGGACGGGCGGCGGCAGCCCGTTGCCGCGCGTCACCTTCGTGCCGTCGCCGGGCCATTCCTTCGATCACATGTGCATCGCCCTCGACACCGGCGCCGAACGCGCGCTCTTCAGCGGCGATCTGATGCATCACCCGATCCAGACCGCCCGACCGCAATGGAACTCGGGCTTCTGCGAGGTCCCCGACGCGGCCCGCGCCTCGCGGGTCCGCCTCCTCGACGCGCATGCCGGCGACGACACGATCTTCTTCACCGCCCATTTCGCCGAGAGCTCGGCCGGGCGGGTCGGGCGGGTCGCCGGCGGTTACGACTGGCGCTTTCTCTGACCGGCACGAAGGACGACACGCGATGGCTCCCCATCTCTCCCGCGCCGTTCCCTGCGGCGATCTCGTCTTCGTCTCCGGCCAGCTCGCCCGCGACGACGACGGCACGATCGCCGGCGACATCGTCGCCCAGACCGAACGCGCCCTCGCCAATCTGAAGCGGGAACTGGCGCGCTTCGGCCTCGATCTGACGGCGGTGCGCAAGACCACGGTGTGGTTGCGCGACCGGGCCGACGCCGCGGGCTTCGACGCGACCTACGCCTCGGTCTTCGGCGCGGTCCGGCCGGCGCGCTCGCTGGTGATCTCCGCGCTCGTCGCGCCGGAGGCGTTGGTCGAAATCGAGGCGATCGCCGAGCGGACGCCGGCCTGACGGGACGTCGGCGACCGCGACGACCGGCGCGAGCCGTCGGCCCCGCGGGACACGCCCGCCACGAAGACGTCGCCACTCGGATGCTTTTCTTATATTTCACACTTATTGCGAGAGTTTCCGACATCGTGAAACTCGGAAACGAAGACTTGCGCCCCTTCCAGAGATTCGTCTTTCGAGTTCGCCGGACATCCTCGTTCTTTGCCGGTTGTTAAGACGATCGACATAGAGTTCCACATGTGGAAATCGGCGCATGCGATCCCTCGACGCTCGTCTCGGGGCCCGAAAGTCCACCGTGTGCACGTGGAGCGGATCCGATCGCCGCTCGTCATCGGAGTGGACCATGCCGCTGATCGTGATTCTGGACGATCAAGTGACGAACCGCCGGATCTTCGAGAAGCTCGCCGCTTCGATCGAGGCCGGCGTGACCGTGCGCTCGTTCGCCGATCCCCGGGCGGCGTTCGAATGGTTCAGGGACGGCGAGATCCCCGACCTGATCGTCACCGACTACAAGATGCCCTACATGAACGGCGCCGAGTTCATTCGCGCCTTCCGCGAGCGGCCCGAGTTCGTCGAGATCCCGATCATCGTCATCACCGTCTACGAGGAACGCGACTTCCGCATGCAGGCGCTCGAGGCGGGCGCCACCGATTTTCTCCAGAGCCCGGTCAATCACCAGGAATTCGTCACCCGCGCGCGCAACCTCCTCAAACTGCGCAAGCAGCAGCTGCTGCTCGAGAGCCGGGCGCGGACGTTGGCGAAGGAACTCGCCTCCAGCGAACAGTCGCGCGAGGCGGTGGTGCGAGATTCGACCGAGCGGCTCGCGCAGGTCATCGACACGGTTCCGGCGATGGTCAGCGCCTCGGATGCCGAGGGTCGCATCCTCTTCGCCAACGCCTTTCTCGGCCGGTTCATCGGCAAGGATCCGACGGCGGTGGTCGGCCAGTCGCTCGACCTCCTCAACGGTCGCGGCAGCCCGACCCGCAATCGCGGCCTCGACCGCAAAGTGTTCGAAACCGGCCAGGCGCTCGCGAGTTTCGAGGAGGAACTGGTCGCCGTCTCGGGGAAGCGGCACGTCTTCCTGACCACCAAGTCGCCGCTGCGCGACGGCAACGACGTGGTGGTGGCGGTCCTCACCAGTTCGCTCGACATCACCGAGCGCAAACAGGCCGAGGCGCATCTCATTCATCTCGCCCATCACGATCCGCTGACGGATCTGCCCAACCGGGTGCTGCTGTCGGACCGGCTGCGGCGCGAGGTCGCCCGGGCGCGCCGGGGCGATCGTCCCTTCGCGCTGCATCTGGTCGATCTCGACGAGTTCAAGAGCGTCAACGACCTGCTCGGCCATTCCGCCGGCGATCGCTTCCTGATCGAGGTGGCGCGGCGGCTGCGCGGGGTGGTCGGCCCGGAGGACACGGTGGCGCGCGTCGGCGGCGACGAATTCGCGGTGCTGCAGACCGGCGTGACGCGCGAGGCGGACGCGACCGATCTGGCGACGCGCATGGTCGAGACGATCGGCGAACCCTATGTCGTCGCCGGACGCCGTCTCGCCTCGGGCGCCAGCGTCGGCATCACCTTCCATCCCGGCGACGGCGAGGACGCGAACGAGCTCCTCAAGAACGCCGATCTGGCGATGTATCGCGCGAAATCCGAGGGCGGTAACCAGTTCTGCCTCTATGTCTCCGACATGGACCGGCGCCATCGTCACGCGCTGCTTCTCGACGGCGAATTGCGCGACGCGATCGCCCACGAGCAGTTCGTGCTCCACTATCAGCCGCAGCTCGAGTTCGGCACCGGCCGCGTCGTCGGCGCGGAGGCGCTGTTGCGCTGGAACCATCCGGAGCGCGGGCTCCTCTCACCCGGCGAGTTTCTCGCGCGCGCCGAGGAGAACGGGCTGATCGTGCCGATCAACGAATGGGTCCTGCGCGAGGCTTGCCGGGAGGCGAAGTCCTGGCATCGGCGCGGGCTCGAGGGGATGCGGATCGCGGTCAATCTGTCACCGATCCAGTTCCGCCGCCTGAACGTGCCGCTGCTGGTGGTCAAGGCGCTCGCCGACACCGGCCTCGACCCGCGCTGCCTCGATCTCGAGATCACCGAGAACATCGTGATGAGCGACACCGAGGTGGTGATCGACCATCTCAAGCAGATCCACCGGCTCGGCGTCAGCATCTCGATCGACGATTTCGGCACGGGTTATTCGTCGCTGAACTACGTCAAGAAGTTCCCGGTCGACCGGCTGAAGATCGACCAGTGCTTCGTGCGCAACATGTCGGACGATCCGAGCGACGCCGCGATCGTACGGGCGATCATCAATCTCGGGCACTCGCTCGAGCTCACGGTCACGGCCGAGGGCGTGGAGACGGAACGGCAGGCGGAGCTCCTGCGCGCGGCCGGCTGCGACGAGGTTCAAGGACATCTCTACGGCCGGGCGATGCCGGCCGAGCGGTTCGTCGGCTTCGCCCTGGCGCAGAGCCATCGGCTTCCTCCGGTGAGAGAGAGCCTATGATCTCGAGCGCGCGCATGCCGACACTGCTGCGTCGCCTCGGGCTCGGCCGGGTCGCGGCCAAGCTCCGGCGTCGGCCCGACAGCGAGCACGAGCTGACCTTCAACCGGCTGCTGCTCTCCTCGGCGATCCTGATCTATCTCCTGATCGCGCGCGAGGGCGGCTCGGTCGCGGCGGCGGCGGCGTTGGACGCGGCGGCGCTGCCCTTCCTCACCTTCGAGCTGATGGCGGCCGGCCTCTTCATCCACATCCTGTGCGTGCCGGGGATCTCGCATCCGCGCCGGATCGTCGGCATCGTCTCGGACATCGGCATCTTCTCCTACGGCCTCCACCTCAGCGGTCAGGCGGGATCGGCGCTGTTCCTGATCTATTTCTGGGCGGTGCTCGGCAACGGCTTCCGCTTCGGCGTGCGATATCTGGCGCTCGCGGCGGCGGCGGCGGTGGTCGGGTTCTCGATCGTGGTGGTGACGACGCCGTTCTGGCAGTCGCAGATCCCGCTCGCCGCCGGCCTTCTCGGCGCGCTGGTGGTGATCCCGGCCTATACCGCCGTGCTGATCCGCAAACTGTCGGAGGCCAAGCGTCAGGCGGAAGAGGCGAGCCGCGCCAAGAGCCTGTTCCTGGCCAGCATCAGCCACGAGCTGCGGACCCCGCTCAACGCCATCATCGGGCTCAGCGACCTCCTCGCCGGATCACATCGAACCGGCGAAGACCGCGAGATGATCGACACGATCGGCCGCTCCGGGCGGTCGCTGCTGACGCTGATCAACGCCCTGCTCGACTTCTCGCGGATCGAGGCCGGCAAGGTCGAGGCGAAGGCGGAAGAGGTCGATCTGGCGCTGGTGTTGCGGCAGGTGCGCGACATCGTCGGCGTCATGGCGCGCAGCAAGGGGCTCCGAGTGGCGGTCCACATCGACGCCCGCGCGCCGCGCCGCATCGTCACCGATCGCCGTCATCTCGAGGAGATCCTGATCAATCTCGCCGGCAACGCGGTGAAGTTCACCTCGTCCGGGCTGGTCCTCATCCAGGTCGACGTCGAGCCGGGCGAGGACGGGCCGCGCCTCGCCGTCGCCGTCACCGACACCGGCATCGGCATCGCGCCGGAATCGCAGGCGCGGATCTTCGAGAGCTTCACCCAGGCCGACGGCACGATCATCGACCGTTTCGGCGGCACCGGGCTGGGGCTGGCGATCGTCAAGCAGTTGGTCGATCTGCACGGCGGCGAGATCGGCGTGGTCAGCACGCCCGGCGCCGGCAGCACCTTCTCGTTCCGCTTCCCGGTCGGCGTGGCGACCACACCCGCCGAGGCGGTGCCGGTGCCGGCGATGGTCTTCCTGTCGCGGCGGGGCGAGCGGATCGACGGACTCGACGCCCCCCTCCTCCACGGTCGCGACGTCGCCGAGGCGCGCGCTCACGTCGCCGATCTGGTGCGGCGCGGGTCGCGCCGGCCGATCGTGCTGGTCGACGCGGACGACGCGCCGGGCGAACTCGACGCGATCGCCGAGGCGCTGCTCGCCGAGGCGACGCCGGACGAGCCCTGCCTCGTCCTCGTCTGCCGCGAGGCGGTCGACGCGTCGCTGGCGGCGCCGCTGCGGCGGCTCTACACCACCGAGATGGATCCGGCGCGCCGGCCGGCGATCGAGACGGTCGCCCTCGCCGTCTCGCTCGGCGGCGACCGCGACGAGGCGGAACGCGCCCCGATCGTCGTCAAGCGCCGCCTGTCGATCCTGGTCGCCGACGACAACAAGTCGAACCAGATGGTGATCGGCAAGATCCTGGAACGGGCCGGGCACCGCGTCGAGGCGGTCGGCGACGGCGAGGCCGCCGTCGAGCGCATGCTCGCCGTCGCCTACGATCTGGTTCTGATGGACGTCAACATGCCCGTGATGAACGGCATCGAGGCGACCAAGTTCTATCGCTTCGCCGCCCTCGGCACCCGCGCGGTGCCGATCGTCGCGCTCACCGCCGACGCGACGGCGGAGGCCGAGAGCCGCTGCAAGGAGGCGGGCATGGCCGCCTGCCTGACCAAGCCGATCGAGCCGGCCGAACTGATCGCGGCGATCGAGACCCTGGTCGGCGACGCCGCGCCGCGAAGCCTTCAGGACGACGACACGACGCAGGCCGCGAGCGATCCGGCCGAGGCCGAAGCCGAGACGACCACGCCGGCGATGGACGACGGCAAGCTCGCCGACCTCGAGGCGCTCGGCGGCAGCGCCTTCGTCGACGAGTTGATCGCGACCTTCACCGACGAGGCGGCGCGGGCGCTGCGCGCGCTCGGCGCGGCGGTGGCGAACGAGGACGTCACTGCCTTCCGCAACCATGCGCATGCCTTGCGCAGCGGCGCGGCCAACGTCGGCGCGCTCCGGGTCTATCGCATGTGTCTCGACTGGCGCGAGATCGACGCGCGCGAGCTGGCGGTCGAGGGCGAGCGCCATCTGCGCGACCTCGAACGGGAATTCTCCGAGGTGCGCGCCGCCATCGCTCAGCGCGACGGGCCGGCGAGCGGATCGGAGGAGCGGTCGTCGGACGAGCCGGCCGCCAAGCGCCGCGCCTGAGCGCCGCACAGGCGGTCGATGCGCCGGAGATCGGCGTCCTCGAGCTTCATCGCCGCGTCGACCCAGAGGTCGGTGATCTCGCGCAGCTCCTCGTAGGGCACGGGATGGACGCGGCGGCCGACCTCGCGCAGCGTGCGATGGATCGCGTGGCGCCGGGCGTTGCGGGCGATGTAGTCGCGCACCGCTGCCTCGCCGGTGCCGTCCTCGACGACGAGATCGACGAGGCCGATCTCGTGCAGTTCGGCGGCGGTGTAGATGCGGCCGCTCATGATCATCCGCTCGGCGCGCACCGGGTCGAGGCGCCGCGACAGGAAGCTGTAGGCGCCCATGCCGGGGAAGAGATTGAACAGGATCTCGGGCAGGCCGAACTTGGCGCTCTTCTCGGCGATGATCACGTCGGAGGCCATCGCCGCCTCGAAACCGCCGCCGAGCGCGTCGCCCTGGACCAGCGAGATCAACAGAATCGGCATGCCGAAACTGATCGACGAGGTGTAGACGAGGTCGATGCAGTCGTAGGCGTAGCGCCTGAGGCCCTCGCGATCGCCGCGACGGATGTGGTCGGCGAAGAGGCCGAGATCACCGCCGAGATTGAAGATGTGCGGCATGCGCGATCCGTTGACCAGCCAGCGGATCGGCGGCGCCTCCAGATTGCGCCGGCACAGCTTCTGGATGTTGCCGCGCAGCTCGCTGAGTTCGGCCAGAAGCGCGGGCGTGTAGCTCGGGGCGCCGCGCGGCTTCATGAAATACCAGAGGATCCGCTCCTCGACGTCCATCCGCACCTCGAGCTCGCGGTAGCTCGCGACCGGGAAGGTGAGCTCGAGCGGCAGGGCTTCGGTGGTCGGCTGCCCCCCGGTCGACCGGGCGGCGGCGGGGATCCGCGCCCGCGCAGGCGCGCGGACGTCCGTTTCGGAGGGTTTCGTCGAGACCTCGACGTCGGTCGGTTCGAGAGTCGGCAGATCGGTCACGCGCGTCATCCCAACCCAAAAGAGGTGGCTCTACGACCATTCTACAAGAAGTCGCCACCTCCGGTAGGTCGGAATGCGGGAGAACCAAGAAAAAATCGTTTCCATAGAAATATTAGTTACACTGAAATGGCTCTCCTTGAATTCGATCAAGACTTCCCTTGCGTCATGCCGACGGCGGCGAAGACGAAATTGGAGAACGAGAGAGGTCGCCGGAAGGAACCCGTGTCTTCCCGCGCGCCCTTTTTCGATCGCACGAGGCGATCGACGGAGATCGTCGAGGCGATCATTCGACACCTCGCGTCCCGGACGATCGATGGAGCCCACTTTTTTCAGTGGTGCCGGGCTACCGCCGCGAACGCGCGTGCCGGATCAGATCGGCCAGACGCCCTGCCAGCGTCCGTCGGCGACGAGGGCGGCGGCGGTCTCGCGGATCTCGCGGGCGACCGAGAGGGCGGCCGGCGACATCAGGCTCGGGGCGATCGAATAGAGATAGTTCCGCCGCGTGATGGTGGCGTCGGCGATCCTGAGGGCCCGCCAGTCCCGACCGCGCTCGCTCTCCAGTTGAAGCGCCGACATCGGCTTGATGGTCGCGCCCATGCCGTCGAAGACGCAGCTCATCAGGAGCGACAGGGAATCGATCTCGGCGACGATGAGCGGGCTCAGCATGCGCCGATCGAACTCGGCGACGACCCGCCGGCGCAGACCATGCGAATTGGTCGGCAGAATCAGGGGGATCTCGGCGACTTCGGCGATGGTGATCTCGGTCCGGTCGGGCGGCAGATAGGCGCTGCTGGTCGGGAAGAGGACGAACAACTCCTCCTCGAGGAGGGGGATCGAATCGAGTTGCGACGACACGTCGTTGGTGAAGAGGATCGCCAGATCGAGCTGGCCGAGACGCATCATGTGGGCGATGTGCCCACTCATCCCCTCGACGACGTTGAGAAGGATGCCCGGATATTTCTCGCGGATCCGCTTCATCAACGGAAGGCCGATCGCCAGGACCGTGGTCGCGGGCAGGCCGACCGAGACCATGCCCTGGATCTCGCCCTCTTCCTGGCGGGCGATCGACAGGGCCTGATCGCGCTGGCGCAGCATGAAGCGGGCGTGATGATAGAGCGCGAGACCGTTCTCGGTCGGCGTCACGCCCTTCGACGAGCGGTTCAGCAAGGGTTTGCCGACCTCGTCCTCGAGCTTGGCGATCTGCTGACTGAGCGCCGGCTGGGCGATGAAGAGGCAGCGCGAGGCCTTCGACAGGCTGCCGCTCTCGACGATCTGGGCGAAGTAGCGCAATTGGCGCAGATCCATGACGAGACCCTCGCTCGCGGCGGGCCATATGCCAGCCTTATGGCGATCAGTCTCATTCGATATTTTTCCTTATGTCAAATCGCCCCTAAAGAGGAGGCAGAGAAAAACAGCCGCCAGGGAGGCGATCGGAATGGCGCAGATGGTCGCGCAGAGCTCGCCGCTCGAGGAAGGTCTCGTCTGCCGTCTCCTGATCGGCGGCGTGTGGACCGACGGGGCGAGCACCGTCGAGGTTCCCGACAAGTACCGCCTCCACCCTTTCATGCGGACGCATCTTCCCTCGCGCGAGCAGGTCGCGCAGGCCGTCGCGGCGAGCGACGCCGCCTTCCGGAACGATCGGCTCGGCCCCTACGAGCGCGGCGTCATCCTCGACCGGACCGCCGATCTCCTCGAGGCGCGCACCGGCGAACTCGTCGAGCTTCTGACCCGGGAGGCGGGCTTCACCCGCCGTGACGCCGCCGGCGAGATCCAGCGCTGCGTCGTGACCTTCCGCCTCTCCGCCGAGGAGGCGCGCCGCTTCGCCGGAGAACTCGTGCCGCTCGAGGGGGCGGCCGGACAGAACGGCCGGCTCGGCTTCACGCTCCGGGTGCCGCTCGGCACGATCTGCGCGATCACGCCCTTCAACGCGCCGCTCAACACGGTGGCGCACAAGGTCGGACCGGCGCTCGCCGCCGGCAACGCGGTGATCGTCAAGCCGTCGCTGCATACGCCGATGAGCGCCTGCGTCATGGCCGAATGCCTGCTCGAGGCGGGCCTGCCGCCGGCGATGATCTCGGTGCTGCACGGCGACGGCGAGGTGGCGCGCTGGCTGCTCGACGAGCCGAGCGTGCGCTTCTTCGCCTTCACGGGGAGCACCGAGGTCGGCCGGCTCATTCAGAATGCCGCCGGGCTGCGCCGGACCCAGATGGAACTGGGCTCGATCGCCCATTGCATTCTCGCCGACGACGCCGACCTCGACGTCGCCCTGCCGAAGGTCGTCAACGCCAGCTATCGCAAGGCAGGGCAGGTCTGCACGTCCATCCAGGTGCTTCTCGTGCATCGTTCTCTGGTCGAAGATGTGGAGCGGCGTCTCGCGACGCTGGTCGCGGCACTGCCTCACGGAGATCCGGGGGCCGAGGAGACGGTGGTTGGCCCGGTGATCAGCGAAGAGGCGGCACGGCGGATCGAGAGCTGGATCGACGAGGCGGTCCGAGCCGGCGCGCGTCTGCTGGCCGGCGGAGGCCGCGACGGCGCCGTGGTCGCCCCGACGCTCCTCGCCGACGTGGCGCCGGGCACGCCGCTCGGCTGCCGCGAGGTGTTCGGCCCGGTTCTGTGCATCGCGCCCTTCGACCGGCTCGAGGAGGCGATCGACCGGGTCAACGCGACCCCCTACGGGCTCGCGACCGGCCTCTTCACCATGCGCCTCGACGCCGCCTTCCGCGCGGCCCGCCGGCTCGAGGTCGGCGGCGTGCACATCAACGACACCCCGAGTTCGCGCGTCGATCTCATGCCCTACGGTGGCTCCAAGGACAGCGGCTTCGGCCGCGAGGGTCCGCGCTACGCCGTTCGCGAAATGAGTGAGGAACGCATGATCACCATCATCGCGTGAGGCGGGATGGGTTGGAGACGGACGTCATGAGCAGAATGAAGGGTGGCGAGGTCATCGCCGAGTACCTGGTCGAACAGAAGGTGCCGTTCGTCTTCGGTGTGTGCGGGCACGGCAACGTGGGCATCCTCGATGCGCTCCACGCCGTCCGCGACCGCGTGCGGCTGATCTCGCCGCGCCACGAACAATGCGCCGGCCACATGGCGGACGCCTATTTCCGGGTGAAGCACAGCCCGGTCGCGACGCTGACCTCGACCGGGCCGGGCTCGGCCAACATCGTGATGCCGCTCGTCACCGCGCTGTCGGATTCCTCGGCCTTTCTGGCGATCACCGCCAACGTGCCGACCTCCCAGGCCAATCGCGGGCCGTTCCAGGAACTCTACGCCCACAATCAGGCCGACTTCGCCCAGGTGCTGCGGCCGGTGGTCAAGCGGTCGTTCCAGCCGAGCCGGGTCGAGATGCTGCCGCTGGCGCTGCGTCAGGCCTTCGACACGATGGTCACCGGGCGGCCTGGGCCGGTCAATCTCGACATCCCCTACAACGTCTTCCAGGAGGAGGCGGAGGTCACGCCCCCCGCTCCCTCGCATCGCCACGGCACCCATCGGCCGAGCGCCAACGCCGAGGATCTCGCCGCCGCCGTCGCGCTGATCGCCCGGTCGAAGCGGCCGGTCTTCTTCGTCGGCCACGGCACCACCCTGTCAGAGGCGGGACCCGAGATCACCGCGCTCCAGAGCCGCTGGGGCATTCCGGTCATCACGTCGCCGAACGGCATGGGGCTGGTTCCCGCCGACGACCCGCTGACGCTCGGCTTCATCGGCCGCAACGGCGCCTATCCCGCCAATCAGGCCGGCCGTTTCGCCGATCTGGTGATCTGCATCGGCACCCGGTTCGACGACCGTTCGTCGTCGAGCTGGCATGCCGGCTATTCGTGGAACTTCCCCGCGACCGCGCTGCTCCAGGTCGACATCGATCCGGCCGAGCTCGGCCGCAACTATCCCCCGACGCTCGGCATCGTCGCCGACGCCAAGACCTTCGCCGGCCAACTCGCCGAGGCGCTCGCAAAGCGCGCCGACGTCACCGCCGAGCGCTTCGCCGAATGGCGATCGGAGGTCGCCGGCTGGCGGGCCGAGTGGGAGGCCTTCGTGCGTCCGAACTTCTCGGCGATCACCACGCCGATCCGGCCGGAATGGGTGGTCGGCGTGCTCCAGGAGGTGCTGCCCGCCGACGTCATCCTGTCGCTCGATTCCGGCGTCCACCACAACTGGTTCATGCAGTTCTGGAAGCCGAAGCGGGCGCAGAGCATGCTCAACAGCTGGGGCTATTCGTCGATGGGCTTCGGCGTCTGCGGCGTTCTCGGCGCGCAGCTCGCCGCGCCGGATCGCCCCTGCGTGGCGGTCGTCGGCGACGGCGGCTTCATGATGGCGCCCTATGTCGTCGCGACCGCGGTCGAATACGACCTGCCCTGCATCTGGATCGTCTGGAACAACTTCGCCTGGGGCGCGATCCGCGATCTCCAATACGGGCTCTTCGAGGGCCGTGAGATCGGCACCGCCTTCTACAAGGGCAATCAGGGGCCGGGCGGCGAACGCTACAACCCCGACTTCGCCGCCTGGGCGCGGGCCTGCGGCGCCGACGGCATCACCGTCACCCGCAGCGAGGACCTCGCCGGCGCGGTCGAAACCGCGCTGCGCAACCGCCGTCCCTGCGTGATCGATCTGCACGTCGACGCCGACGTGCGCCCGCCATCGACCGGAACCTGGTCGCTGCCGCCGATCCCCTTCAAGGAGCCGGCCTTCGGCAAGCCGCATCGCATCGACTGAAAACAACGACAAGAACCCGACGGAGGACTACGCCATGATCGGAATCCAGCGTGACAAACGTTCCTTCCTGCGCCTCGTGACCGGCGTCGCCACGGTGGCGACGATCGGCTGGGCGTCCGCCGTGGCGGCCGAGGAGACCGGGCCGATCCGCATCGGCCTGATCTATTCCAAGCAGGGCCCCGGCGCGGCGATCGGCGAGTTTCTCCAGCGCGGCAGCGCCCTCGCGGTCGAACAGGCCGGCGGCAAGGTGCTCGGCCGGCCGATCGAACTGGTGTGGCTCGACGAACCCAATCCGCAGGTCTCGCAGCAGAACATGCAGCGCCTGATCGACGAGAACAAGGTCGTCGCCGTGGTCGGCGGCAACTACTCCTCCTCGGCGCTCGCCATGATGAGCGTCGCCAATCGCGAGAAGATCCCGCTGATCCTGACCGGCGCGGCCGCCCGCGAGATCACCGGCAAGGAGTGCAGCCGCTACACGTTCCGCACCCAGGCGACGGTGCCGGTGCAGATCGCCGGCCTGATGCCCTACGTCGCCGAACTCGGCAAGAAGATCTACTTCATCACCCCGTCCTACGCCTTCGGCCAGGACATCCTGCGCTCGGCGCGCGGCATGCTGCCGGCGATCGGCGGCACCGAGGCCGGCGTCGACGAGGTGCCGGTCAACACCGCCGACTATTCCTCCTACATCCTCAAGATCCGGCAGGCCAAGCCCGACGCGGTGATCGGCGGTCTCGTCGGCGGCGACTTCTCGAACTTCCTGAAGCAGTGGAACGAGATGGGCATGAAGGGGAAGATCCCCTATGCCGCCGTCGCGGTGACCGACACCGACTTCTGGGACGTCGGCCCGCAGGCCTCGACCGGCATCTTCATCAAGCCCTGGTACTACAACAACCCGAACAACACGCCCGCCGAAAAGAAGATGACCGCGGACTTCGTCGCCAAATACGGCGCGCCGCCGTCGGACAAGGCGTGGTCGGGCTGGATCGGCATGCGGGCGCTGCTGGAATCGATCGAGGCGGCCAAGTCGACCAAGTCGGCCGACATCGTGACGGCGCTCGAGAGCTGGAAGAACACGGAAGGCAGCTTCCCGTTCTACTTCCGCTCCTGGGACCATCAGATGGTGCGCCCGGCGGTGATCGTTCAGGTCAAGAAGACCATCACCGACAAGTGGGACTTCTTCGACTTCCTGAAGAACACCTCCGACACCGCCGCCGACACCGAGAAGGCGTTCGGCACCAAGGACGAGATCGGCTGCGCGATGCCGGCGCTCTGAGCCGTCGTCCGCGACGTCCAGATCGAGTGTGGGCGGGGTCCGCGACCGGATCGCTCCCGCCCGCGCTCGACATCCCTCCTGTCGGTGGAACTCGACCATGATCGACATGATCGTATCGCAAATCGCGAACGGGCTCGTCCTGGGGTTCGTCTATGTCCTGATCGCCGTCGGCTTGTCGATCACCTTCGGCCTGCTCGGCGTCATCAACTTCGCGCACGGGGCGTTCTTCGCCCTCGGCGCCTATTTCGCCTGGCAGTTGTTCCATTGGTTCGGCTGGGCGGCGGTGATCTTCGCGCCGCCGCTGGTCGGACTGGTGGGGATGGCGGTGGAGGCGACGATCATCCGCCGCCTCTACGGCAAGGAGCCGCTGCTCAGCCTGATCGTCACCTTCGCGCTGGCATTGCTGATCGAGGCGATCATCCGCTTCACCTGGGGCGCCGACGGCAAGCCGTTCAACGCGCCGGCGATCTTCTCCGGCATCGTCGAATTCGGACCGCTGCTCATCACCAAATACCGGGTGGCGGTGCTCGGGGCGACGATCGCGACGCTGCTGGGTCTGTGGGCGTTCCTCGCCTGGACGCCCTACGGCCGCATTCTTCGGGCGGGCAGCCGCGATCCGGAGATGGTCGAGCTCCTCGGCATCAATCTGCCGCGCGTGCTGACCGCCGCCTTCGGCCTCGGCTGCGCGCTGGCGGCGACGGCGGGCGTGCTGGCGGCGCCCTTGTGGGCGGTGTCGCCGTCGATGTCGGCCAACGCCGTGATGCCCGCCTTCGTGGTGGTGGCGATCGGCGGTCTCGGCTCGTTCCGCGGCGCGGTCGTCGCCGGTCTCGCGGTCGGCGTGGTGATCTCGTTGACCATCCAGTTCAAACCCGAGGCGGCCGCCGCCTCCATGTACGTGCTGATGTTCGCAATCATGTTGCTGCGTCCGCGCGGCCTGTTCGGCGAGCGCTGGGAGCGTTTCGAATGACGACCCTCTCTACGAAGATCAAACGCCTGTGGTCTCACCCGATCGTGGTCGCTACGGTGGTGCTCGTCGCCGCCTCGAGCGTGGCGCTCGCCATCGGCATGCCGATCCAGCGGGTCACGCAGATCGCGATCTACGCGCTCTACGGCGCCGGGGTGAACTTCCTGATCGGCTATCTCGGGCTCGTGCCCTTCGGCGCGTCCTTCTTCTTCGGCTGCGCCAGCTATGCGGTCGCGATCCTCGGCGGCATGGTCTCCGGCGGCAACGAGATCGTCTCGGTGGTGATCGCCACCGTCTTCTCGGTGTTCCTGGCGCTCGTCGTCGGCGCGGTGATCCTGCGCCGCCGTGGCCTCTATTTCTCGCTGCTGACGCTCGCCTGCTCGCAGATCGCCTTCGAGATCGCGTTCAAATGGACGGCGGTGACCGGCGGCGAGAACGGCCTGCAGAACGTCGAGCGGCCGCTGTTTCCCTCGGCGGCGGCGTTCCACGTCTTCACGCTGGTCGTCGTCTTCGCGGTTCTGTGGGCGATGTGGCGGGTCGCTCACGCGCCGCTCGGGCGGGTCATGCAGGCGCTGCGCGACAACGAACAGCGCGTGGCGAGCCTCGGCTACGACACCTATCGCACCAAGCTGGTCGCGGTGATGATCGCCGGTGGCGCCATCGGCGTGGCGGGCGGGCTGATGAGCCTGCTCCTCCAGGGCGTCTATGCCAACAATCTCAATTGGGAACATGCCGGCGACCCCGTCCTGATGGCGGCGCTCGGCGGCGTCCATCACTTCCTCGGCCCGCTCTGGGGCGCGATGATCTTCATCGTGCTCGAGGACCGGCTGAGCGCGGTGACCGAGAACTGGTGGCTGTTCTTCGCGCCGATCATCATCGCCTTCGCGTTGCTCTCCCACGAGGGCGTCCAGGGCATCTTCCAGCGCCTGATCGGCCGCGACCGGCGGACCTTGACCCGCTGGGGCATTCCGGCGCGTCCCGCCGCGATCCCGGCCCACGTGCCGGCGGCGCAGGACGAGGCCGGCGATCCGAGCCGGCCGATCCTCTCGATCCGCAATCTCTCCAAGAGCTTCGGTTCGATCGTCACCCAGAGCGACATTTCGCTCGAGGTCGGACGCACCGGGCTGCACAGCCTGATCGGCCCCAACGGCGCCGGCAAGACGACCTTCTTCAATCTGCTGACGGGCGTGCTGCGCCCCGATGCCGGCACGATCGAATTCGAGGGCCGCTCGATCGTCGATCTCCCGCCCCACCGCCGCGCCCGTCTCGGCATGGCCCGCTCGTTCCAGATCCTCAGCGTCTTCCCCAATCTCACCGCCTTCGAGAACGTCCGCATCGCGGTTCAGGCGGCGGATCGCCGGTGGTTCGGCCTGTGGCACGACGCCCATGCCGACGAGGCGGCGAACCTGCGGGTGTGGTCGCTGCTCGACGCCGTCGGCCTCGCCGATCGCGCCGGCGAGATCTGCTCGGCGCTCTCCCACGGCGAGAAGCGTCTGCTCGAGATCGCGGTGTCGCTGGCGACGCGGGCGAAGCTGCTGCTGCTCGACGAGCCGCTGGCCGGTCTCGCCGAGAGCGATCGCAAGATCGTCGGCGACCTCATCTCGCGGCTGGCGCGGACCCATTCGGTGTTCCTGATCGAACACGACATCGACCGGGTGCTCGCCATGTCGGACCGCATCACCGTGCTGCATCAGGGACGGCTGATCGCCGACGGCAAGCCCGCCGAGGTCGCCCGCAACCCGGAAGTCGTCTCGGCCTATCTCGGCACCGCCCACGGCGCGGCGCAGACGGCGCCGGCCGAGCCGGTCCGCCTCGCCCCGCCGCGCGAGAAGCCGGTCGGCGCGCCTCTGCTCGAGATCTCCGGCGTCGGCGCCGGCTACGGCGGCGGCACGGTGCTGGACGGGCTCGACCTCGTCGTCCACTCCGGCGAAGTGGTCGCGCTCCTCGGGCGCAACGGCGTCGGCAAGACGACGGCGCTGCGCACCATCACCGGCGTGCTGCCGGCGGCGACCGGGCGGATCACCTTCGACGGCGTCGACATCACCCGCCTGCGTCCCGACGCGATCAACCGGCTCGGCGTCTCGCTGGTGCCGGAGGGGCGGCGGCTCTTCCCGAACCTCACGGTGATGGAAAACCTGAAGCTCGCGTCGCGTCCCGGCGGGGCCTCGCTCGAGGAGATCTACGATCTCTTCCCGCGCGTCTCCCAGCGCCTGCGGTCGCTCGGCGAGCATCTCTCGGGCGGCGAGCGGCAGATGGTGGCGATCGCCCGCGCCCTCGTCGTGCCGAGCCGTCTGATCCTGCTCGACGAACCCTTCGAGGGTCTCGCCCCGGCGGTCGTGCAGGAGGTGCGGACGGCGGTCGCCAAGCTCACCACGCGCGCCAGTCTGGTGATCGTCGAGCATCACGCCGAGAGCGTGCTGGCCATGGCCGACCGCGCCTATGTGCTGGTCAACGGCCGCGTCGCCTACGGCGGCGGCGCCTACGAACTCGCCGCCGATCAGGCCCTGCAGGAACGTCTTCTCGGCATCGTCCATGCCGCCGACGAGCCGGCCCGCACGAGGAGCGCCTGATCATGCGCGAGATCGCCGTCAACACCTACGGCTGGATCTGGTCGACCCCGATCCTCGACTGTCTGCGGCGTCTGACCGAACTCGGACACCGCCGTTTCGAGGCGATGATCCATCCACCCCACCTGCCGCTCGACGGGTTTTCGCCGGCGGCCCGGCGCGAGCTGCGGTCGGTCGTCGAGGCGGCGGGCGCGTCGATCACCTCGGTCAACATGCCGAGCCTCGACCACAATCTGGCGAGCCCGCTCGACGGGGTGCGCGCCGCCTCGGTCGCCATGTTCGACCGGGCGATCGGCCTCGCCGCCGACCTCGGGGCGCCCTGGGTCGTCGTCGTGCCCGGGCGGATGAACCCTCTGTTCCCGCCGCCGGTCGACCTCCGCACCGGCTGGATGACGGCGAGCCTCGAGGCGCTGCTGCCGCTCGCCGAGGCACGCGGCGTCGGGCTCGCGATCGAGAACGTGCCCTTCGCGGCCTTTCCCGACGCGGCCTCGCTCGAGGCCTTCGTGCGCGGCTTCGCCTCGCCGCGGGTCGGCGTCTGCTGGGACGCGGCCAACGCCCATTTCATCGGCGAGGATCTCGTCGCCGAGACGGCGCGTCTCGCCGATCTCCTGCGGGTCGTCCATCTCTCCGACACGACGCGGCGGGTGTGGCGGCACGACCGGCTCGGGCTCGGCGACGTGCCGGTCGCCGATTTCGTCGGCGCGGTCGAGGCGTCCGGCTTCGACGGCCCGCTGACGCTCGAGATCATCGACTCCGATCCCGAAACCGCGATCGCCGACAGCCTCCGCGCCCTGCGATCGCACGGATTTGCCCCCTCGACGGCGGAGACGGCCGCATGAGCACGATCCTCGTCACCGGCGCCGCCGGCCTCCTCGGACGCCACGTCGTCCGCGATCTCCTCGCCCACGGCCACGCCGTGCGCGGTCTCGACCGGCGCTCCGCCGAGGAGGCGATCGACTGGTACGTCGGCGACGTCACCGACCCCGACCTCGTCACGACCGCCGTCGCCGGCGTCGACGCGGTGTTCCACATCGCCGCCGTGCCGAACATCTGGTCCGGCGACGGCCGCACGATCATGCGCGTCAACCTGCTCGGCACCCACCTCGTGTTCGAGGCGGCGGAGGCCGCGGGCGTCGGGCGGATGGTGTTCTGCTCGAGCGATTCCGTCGCCGGCTACACCGTGCGCGAGGGGCGGATGCTGCCGCCGCGCTATGCGCCGGTCGATCTCGACCACCCGCTGATGGCGACCGACCCCTATGCGGTCTCCAAGGTGATGGGCGAGGATCTGGCGCGAGCCTGGGCGCTGCGCGGTCAATCGGTGGTGGCGCTCCGGACGGTCTTCGTCGCCTATCCGGAGATGGCCGGCGAGATCGTCGCCCGGGCGAAGGACCCGGAGGGTTATCGCGGTCCGATGGTCGGCGGCCCCTCGGTCGCCGGCGGCGGCCCGCTCCACCACCACATCGATCCGCGCGATCTCGCCCGCGCCTTCCGCCTCGCCCTCGAGCTCGACATGGCGCCGGGCGACTTCGAGCGCTTCTACCTCTCGGCCCGGGTGACGCTCTCGCCCGAACCGACGCTCGACCGGCTGCGGCGTCTGCATGGCGACGCGGTCGAGATCCGCGCGCCGGAGATCTGGGCGGAGAACCCGTTCGCCCCTCTCTACGACCTCACCCCGGCCGCGACGCGCCTCGGTTTCGTCGCCGAATACGATCAACGGCACCTGCTCGCAGGTCTGCCCGGCTTTCCCTCAGGAGACTGACGATGACCCTCGTATCCCCTCCGATCGACGCCTTCGCCGACGCGGCGGAGAAGAAATACGCCGCGACCCGCAATCTCGGCGAGCTGATGTGGATCCAGTATCCGGGCCATTTCAATCAGGCCCTGTCGAAGGCGATCGTGACGCCGGCGACCGTCGGCAGCCGCTTCTTCGACCACCGCATCTCCTCCTACGAGCCGGGCGCGCACGTCGAGGCGCACGTGCACGCGGTCCAGGAGCAGATCTACCACGTGCTCTCCGGCCTGGGCCTCCTGATCGTCGACGGCGAGCGCCGGCTGGTGCGCGCCGACGACGTCACCTTCATCCCGCCCGGCGTGGTGCACGAGTTCCACTGCACCGGCAACGATCCGCTGGTGTTCCTGGTGATCACCAGCCCGCCGACCGACGAAGAACCGCAGCCCCGGTGAGGACCGACATGCCCCAGAAGATCCTGGTCACCGGCGCCTGCGGCTGGCTCGGCCGCGCCATCGTCGAGGCGCTGCTGGCGCGCGGCGACACGGTCGTGGCGGTCGATCTCGTCGTGCCGCCGGCCGTGGCCGCGCGGGCGGCGGGCGAGCCGCGACTGATCCCCGAAATCGCCGATCTCGGCGAATGGCCGCGCGTGCTGCGGCTCTTCGAGACCCATGCGCCCGACGCGGTGATCCATGCCGCCGCGATCGTCGGCGTGGTGCAGGCTGCGGACGTTCCGCTGGCGGCGCTGCGGGTCAACGTCGAGGGGTCGATCAACCTCTTCGAGGCGATGCGGTCGACCGGCGTGAAGCGCGTGATCCACGTCTCCACGGAGGAGACCTACGGCGACTTCCTCGCCCCGGTCATCGACGAGGATCACCCGCAGAAGCCGCTCAGCGTCTACGGCCTGACCAAGCTCGCGGCCGAGCACTACGGGCGGGTCTATTCCCGCAACCACGGGCTCGAATGCATCAACGTGCGCACCTGCTGGGTCTACGGACCCCATCTGCCGCGCCTGCGCATGCCGCGCACCTTCATCGAGGCGGCGCTCGCCGGGGAGGCGCTGCACGAGCCGACCGGCGGCGATTTCGCGGTCGATCAGGTCTACATCGCCGACACCGTCGCCGGCGTGCTGCTGGCGCTCGACAAGGCCGAGCACCGTTTCGACGCCTACAACGTCGCGACCGGCGTCGCCCCGACGCTGCGCGACACCGCCGATGCGGTCGTTCGCGCCATCCCCGGCGCGCGGATCACCGTCGGCACCGAGGGTCCGCACCGTCTCGGCGGGACGATCCTCAACGCCGTCAAGGGCGCGCTCGACATCCGCCGCGCCGAGACCGAACTCGGCTATCGCCCCCGCTACGACCTGCAGGCCGGCATCGAGGCGACGATCGCCGCGACCCGCGCCGGTCCGTCGTGAACCCACACCTGCCCCGAAGAGACGGGGCGAGGCTCCCCCCCACTCGCCCCACTCCGAACCGACGCCCCCGAACATCCGACACATCGTCGAGGATCCCCACATGACGACCCCCTCCCCTCTCGTCCTCGTCTTCGGCGGCTCGCGCGGCATCGGCGCGGCCTGCGTCGACGCCTTCGCCGCCGCCGGCTGGCAGGTCGGCTTCACCACCACGGGAACGCCGAGCCCCCGGGCCGCGGCCCGCGCCTACCAGGTCGACATCCGCGACGCCGCCGCCGTGGCGGACGTCTTCGCGAAGGCCGAGGCCGATTTCGGCACGGCGCCGCAGGCGGTGATCGCCAATGCCGGCATCAACGTGCCGGCGAAGCCGGTCGGCGCCTTCGATCCGGAGGATTTCCGCCTTCTGATGGAGGTGAACGTGTTCGGCGCCTTCAACGTTCTCGCCGAGGCCGCGCGGCGGGTCCGCGACGGCGGCGCGATCGTCGCGGTGACGACCTCGCTGGTGCGCCATGCCGTGCCCGGCACCGGCCCCTATGCCGCGACCAAGGGCGCGGTCGAATGCCTCGTGCGGTCGATGGCGAAGGAACTCGCCGGCCGTGGCGTCCGCGTCAACGCGGTCGCGCCGGGGCCGGTCGAGACCGACCTCTTCAATGCCGGCAAGACCGAGGAGGCCAAGCAGCGCAGCGCCGCGATGAGCCCGCTCGGGCGGATCGGACGGCCGGAGGAGATCGCCGAGGTGGTCCGCTTCCTCGCCTCCGGCGCCGCCTCCTGGATCGACGGTCAGATCGTGCAACCGAACGGCGGGCTGGTATGAACGCGACGGCGCCGGCAACGGCCGAGGAGATCTGGGACGTCGTCGTCGTCGGGGCCGGCGCGGGTGGGCTCACCGCCGCCTGCGCCGCCGCCGCCGAGGGCCGTTCCGTGTTGCTCCTCGAACAGGGCGAGGTCGTCGGGGGCACCACCGCGATCTCCGGCGGCATGGTCTGGCTGCCCGCCAACCACAAGACGGCGGAGGCGGGCCGGCCCGACACGATCGAGGCGGCGCGGACCTATCTCGCCGCCACCGTCCCCGGCACCGATCGTCGCCGGCTCGAGACCTTCCTCGCCCATGCCGACGAGGCCCTGCGCTGGCTCGAGGCGCGGACCTCGCTGCGGCTGAAGCCGGTGCTCACCTATCCCGACTACCAGCCCGATCTCCCCGGCGCGACGCTCGGCGGCCGGGTGCTGGAGCCGGTCGCCTTCGACGCGCGCGTCCTCGGCGCCAATTTCGCCCTGGTGCGCGATCCCCTGCCCGAATTCACCCTCTTCGGCGGCATGATGATCTGCCGGCAGGACATTCCCCATCTGCGCCGCGCCAAGCGCTCGCCGCGCTCGGCGCTCCACACCGCGCGGCTGCTGCTGCGCCACGCCTACGAGCGGCTCTCGGCGCGACGCGGCACCACGCTCCACCTCGGCAACGCGCTGGTGGCGCGGCTCCTGAAGTCGGCGCTCGATCTCGGCGTGACGATCCGCACCGGGGTCACCGTCGCCGGGCTCGGCCGCGACACGAACGGGCGGGTCGACCGGGTCGAGACGCGGTCGGCCACGGGGACGCGGGTGATCGGCGCGCGCGGCGGGGTCGTCCTCGCGACCGGCGGGATCTCGCACGACCGCGACCTCCGCCGCCGCTACGTGCCCGCCGCCGCCGGCGATCTCACCGCGACCGTCGCGCCGGGCACGGCGCCGCGCGGGGCGCGTCTGGCGACCGAGGTCGGCGCGGCCCTGTCGGCGCCGACCGAGGCGGGGGCCTTCTGGGTGCCGGCCTCGACCTTCACGCGCGCCGACGGCAGCGCCGGGGTCTTCCCGCACACGGTCACCGACCGCGCCAAGCCGGGCCTGATCGCGATCGACGCCGACGGCCGGCGCTTCGTCAACGAGGCGGTCTCCTACCACGCCTTCGTCCGCGCCCAGCTCGCCCGGGCCGATCGGGCGGTGCCGGCGTGGCTGATCTGCGACGCGGCCTTCCTGTGGACCTACGGGCTCGGCAAGATCCGCCCCTTCACCCGCCGGCTCGAGGCCGAGGTCGCGAGCGGCTATCTGAAGCGCGCCGACAGCGTCGAGGCCCTGGCGCGCGAGCTCGGCGTGCCCGGTCCGGCGCTCGCGGAGACGATCGCCACCTTCGGTCATCACGCCGCCCACGGCGAGGATCCCGCCTTCGGGCGCGGCGGCGACGCCTATCAGCGCTCGCTCGGCGACGCCGACCACCGCCCCAACCCCTGCGTCGCGCCGATCGCCACGCCGCCCTTCTACGCGGTCGCGGTGCGGCCGGCCGATCTCGGCATGTCCTCGGGGCTCGCGACCGACGAGACCGCCCGGGTGCTCTGCGCCGACGGCGCGCCGATCCCCGGCCTCTTCGCCTGCGGCAACGACATGGCCTCGATCATGGAGGGCGCCTATCCCGGACCCGGGATCACGCTCGGGCCGGCGCTGGTGTTCGGCTGGTTCGCCGGACGCGGCGCGGCGGCGGGCGCGGCGTGATGCGGGCCGATTTCCAGAGCCGTCCGCTCGCGCGCCGGCGACCCACCACGAGGGATCGTTCATGACTTCGACCGGAGAACCCGACGTTCTGGTCATCGGCGGCGGCAACGCCGCGCTCTGCGCCGCGCTGACGGCGCGCGAGGCCGGCGCATCGGTGCTGCTGCTCGAGGCGGCGCCGCGCGCCTGGCGCGGCGGCAATTCGATGCACGTGCGCAATCTGAGATGCATGCACGATGCACCTCAAGACGTTCTGATCGAAGCCTATGGCGAAGAGGAATATTGGCGCGACCTGGAGAAGGTCACCGCCGGCCGGACCGACGAGGCGTTGGCGCGCCTCGTCATCCGTCATTCCTCGCGCTGCCGCACCTGGATGCGCGCGCACGGCGTCCGGTTCCAACCGCCGCTCTCCGGGGCGCTCCACGTCGCCCGCACCAACGCCTTCATCATGGGCGGCGGCAAGGCGCTGGTGAACGCCTATTACCGCAGCGCCGCCGCGCTCGGCGTCGAGATCCGCTACGAGACGCCGGTGGAGCGGCTGGAACTCGACGGCGGCCGGTTCCGGGCGGCGATCACCGCCTCGGGCGAGCGGATCGCGGCGAAGACCTGCGTCCTCGCCTGCGGCGGGTTCGAATCCAATCTCGAATGGCAGCGCGAGGCCTGGGGCCGCAACGCGCGCGGCGAATGGCCGGCGGAGAACTTCCTGATCCGCGGCACCCGGTTCAATCAGGGAACGCTGCTGAAGTTCATGATCGACGCCGGGGTCGACGCGGTCGGCGATCCGACCCAGGCGCATTGCGTGGCGATCGACGCGCGCGCGCCCCTCTACGACGGCGGCATCTGCACCCGCATCGACTGCGTCTCGCTCGGCGTCGTGGTCAATCGCGAGGGCGCGCGCTTCTACGACGAGGGCGAGGACTTCTGGCCGAAGCGCTACGCCATCTGGGGGCGGCTGGTCGCCGGCCAACCCGGCCAGATCGCGTGGTCGATCATCGACCGCAAGGCGGTCGGCCGTTTCATGCCGCCGGTCTTTCCGGGCACCCGTGCCGACACGCTCGAGGGGCTCGCCGGCGCGCTCGGCCTCGACGCCGGCGCCTTCACCGCGACGATCGGCGCCTACAACGCCGCGTGCCGGCCCGGCACCTTCGACCACACCACGCTCGACGACTGCCGCACCGAGGGGCTCGCGCCGGCCAAGACCCATTGGGCGCTGCCGATCGATCAGCCGCCCTTCTTCGCCTACCCGCTCCGGCCCGGCATCACCTTCACCTATCTCGGCCTGAAGACCGACGAGACCGCCGCCGTGCGCTTCGCCGATCGGCCGAGCGACAACCTGTTCGTCGCCGGCGAGATGATGGCCGGCAACGTGCTCGGCCAGGGCTACACCGCCGGCATCGGAATGAGCATCGGCACCGCCTTCGGGCGCATCGCCGGGGCCTCGGCGGCGCGGGCGGTCGGGCGTCGTCACGCCGAATTCGAAGAGGAGCTCGCCCTTGCCGTCGCCCATTGATCCGATCGCCGAGGCCGCCGCCGCCCCGTTCCTGACGGCGAGCGAGAGCGAGGTCGCCCGCGTCCTGCAGATCTGCAACGCCTGCCGCTACTGCGAGGGCTATTGCGCCGTGTTTCCGGCGATGACCCGCCATCTCGACTTCGACAAGGCGGAGATCCATCACCTCGCCAATCTCTGCCACAACTGCGGCGCCTGCCTGCATGCGTGCCAATATGCGCCGCCGCACGATTTCGGCGTCAACGTGCCGCGCGCCATGGCCGAGGTGCGGGTCGCGACCTATCGCGACTATGCCTGGCCGCCCGCCTTCGGTCGGCTCTACGCGCGCGCCGGTCTCACCGTCGCGCTGGCGTTGGCGGGTGGGCTCGCGCTCTTCCTGCTGCTCGTCCTGGCGATCGGCGGCGGCTTCACCCACGAAGGCGGCGACGGGAACTTCTACGCGGTCTTCCCGCATGATTTTCTCGCGAGCTTCTTCGGCGTGATCTTCCTCGCCGCGGTCTTCGCGCTGGCGATGGGCGTCGGCCGGTTCTGGCGGCGGGTCTCGCCGCGCGTCGGGGCGGAAGCCGATGATCGCTCGGCGATCGCCCGCGTGCGCGGCCCGGCGGTCGTGGAGGCCGTCTCCGACGTCGCGACGCTGCGCCATCTCGGCGGCGGCCACGGCGAGGGCTGCAACGAGGAGGACGATCGCTTCACCCCGGCGCGGCGGTATTTCCACCACCTGACCGCCTACGGCTTCCTTCTGTGTCTGGCGTCGACGTCGGTCGCCACGCTCTATCACTACCTCCTCGGTCTCGAGGCGCCCTATGCCTGGACCAGCCTGCCGGTGATCCTCGGCACGCTCGGGGGGATCGGTCTGGTGATCGGGCCGGCGGGGCTCCTGTGGCTCAACCTGCGGCGTGATCCGGCGCAGGGCGATCCCGCGCAGCGGCCGATGGATCGTGGCTTCATCGCGCTGCTCCTGGCGGTGAGCCTGACCGGGCTGGCGCTGCTCGTCCTGCGCGAGACGCGAGCGATGCCGGTGTGGCTCGCGCTCCATCTCGGCGCGGTGACGGCGCTGTTCCTGACGATGCCCTACGGCAAGTTCGCGCACGGGTTCTTCCGGGCCGCCGCGCTCCTCAAGCACACGATCGAAAAGCGTCTGCCGAACCGGCTCGACCTCGGCGGCGATTGAAGCTCCACGGAAGGATCAACCCATGTCGTTCGCAACCCTCCTCGTCCATCTCGACTCCAGCCCGCGTCGCGCGACCCGCATCGATCTCGCGGTCGCCCTCGCCACCCGGTTCGGCGCCCGTCTCACCGGCGTCTTCGCCGAGACCGCGCCGGCCCATCGCGTCGGCGTCGTCGCCACATGGCCGAGCCGCGAGCATCTCGACGCGGTCGAGGCGGCGGCGACCGACTTCGCCCGGCGCGCCGCGCCCCTCGGCGACGCCGCCCGTTTCGTCGATCTCGATCGCGGCAGCGAGCACGAGATCCTGGCGCGGGCGACCGATCTCGCCCGGCATTTCGATCTCGTCGTGCTCGGCGGGCCGGAGAAGGGCGGTCGCGTGCCGGCCGAGCTCTGCGAGCGAATCCTGCGCGAGAGCGGCCGGCCGGTGTTGCTGGTGCCGCCGGTCGGGGCGCCGCGCGAGGTCGGACGGCGTCCGCTCTTCGCCTGGCATCCGGCGCCGAGCGCGGCGCGAGCGCTCTCCGACGCGCTGCCCCTGATCGCTTCCGACGCCGAGGCCTCGGTGGTGCACGTCGCGCGCCCGCGCGAGGAGACCTCGGGCTTCGAGCCGCTGGTGCTCGAGCGTCTCGCCGCCCACGGCATCGCCGGGCGGTCGCGGACGGTGATGGTCGAGGAGGTCCGGCTGATGGACACGCTCCTCAACGAGGCCGCCGATCATGCCGCCGACCTCATGGTGGTCGGCGCCTTCGATCACATCGGCTCGGCCTTCTCCGGCGCGGGCGCAGGAACGCGCTACCTGTTGCAGCACGCGACCCTGCCGCTGCTCCTGTCGCACTGAGGCCGGGCCCGCCTTCGCCCACGACGTTTAACCTCGTGGGCGCGGCACGGTGTCAGACGGAGCGGATCATGCCGCCGTCGCAGCGGATCTTCGCGCCGGTGACGTAGGCGGCGGGCTCGCCGGCGAGGAAGGTCACCACGTCGGCGAATTCCTGCGGCCGGCCGTAGCGACCCATCGGGATCGTGGCGCGCGAGGCGGCGGCGATCTCGTCGCGGCTCTTGCCCTGGCGGCTCGCCGCGAGATCGTCGAGCTGGTCGACGCGGTCGGTGTGGATGCGGCCGGGCAGCACGCAGTTGACGGTGACCCCGTCGGCGGCGACCTCGCCGGCCAGCGTCTTGGCCCAGCCGACCACGGAGGCGCGGATGGCGTTCGACAGGCCGAGATTGGGGATCGGCTGATCGACGCCGGAGGAGACGACGGCGATCACCCGGCCGAAGCCGCGCGACCGCATCGGCGGCAACAGGCGCCCGGTCAGATGAAAGACGTGCGCGGCCATCGTCTGGAACTGCGCCGCCCAGACCTCGGGCGCGACGGCGGCGATCGGTCCGGCCGGGGGGCCGCCGGAATTGGCGACGACGACGTCGACGCCGCCGTCGGCGAGCAGCATGTCGGCGAGGGCGTCGACCGAGGCGCGGTCGGCGAGATCGAGCACGACCGGGCGGATGCGCGCGGCGATCTCCGGCGGAAGCTCGGCGACATGGGCGGCCGTCGTCTCGAGCGAGCGGGCGGCGGCGAAGACGGTCGCGCCCTCGCGGGCGAGCGAGGCGGCGACGGCGGCGCCGAGGCCGCGGCTGGCGCCCATCACCAGGGCGCGGCGGGAGGACAGTCCGAGATCCATCAGGCGATCTCCTCGAGGCGGGTGGTCTGACGGGCGAGGAGGCGTTCCACCTCGGCGACGTCGGCGGGGGTGAGTTTCGTGCCCGGCGCGCGCAGGGCGGCGGAGGCGATGGCGCCGCGTTTCGCCAGCACGTATTTGCGGACGGCGAGGCCGAGGCCGGGCTGCTGCTCGTAACGGGCGAGCGGCAGATAGGCGTCGAAGACGTCGTGGGCGCGCTCGACGTCGCCACGCGCATGGGCGGCGACCACGTCGACCATCATCTCCGGGAAGGCGAAGCCGGTCATGGCGCCGTCGGCGCCGCGCGCCATCTCGAAATCGAGGAAGAGCCCGCCGTTGCCGGTGAGGATCGAGATGTGGCGCATGGTGCCCTCGGCCTCGTAGGCGCGCAAGGCCGAGATCTTGGCGAGACCGGGCCAATCCTCGTGCTTGAGCATGACGCAGTTGGGGTTCGCCTCGACGACGCGGCGGATCACCGAGGGCGGGATCTGCACGCCGGTCGACAGCGGGTAGTCCTGGAGGACGAAGGGCGTCGCCGGGCCGACGGTCGCGGCGGCGCCGGCGTACCAGCCGGCGATCTGATCGTCGGAGCGCAGCGAGGCGACCGGCGCGATCATCACACCGGCGGCCCCCATGTCCATCACGCGGGCGGAGAGCTCACCCATCGCCGCGAAGCCGGGCGCGGAGACGCCGACGACGACGGGCACGCGGCCGGCGACGCGCTTCAGGAAGCGCTCGGTGACGGCGGCACTCTCGGCGGCGGTCAGCTTCGGCGCCTCGCCCATCATGCCGAGCACGGTGAGGCCGGTCACGCCGCGTTCGAGGTAGAAGTCGGTCAGACGGTCGATGCCGTCGAGATCGAGACGGCCGTCGTCGTGAAACGGCGTCACGGCGATGACGAAGACGCCGCGGGCGCTCGCATCCAGGGTCATTCGAATTTCCTCCAGCGGTGTTCACCGATCGGTGTCGGCGAAACTCATGGCATTGGTCGGATGATAGCCGACGGTGACGGCACTGCCCGGCGCGAGACGCGCGACCGGGTCGTCGTTTCCGGTGAGCGCGGTCAGTTCGCGCCCGGCGACGGTCGCGGTGACACGATAGCCGGTCCCGGTGAAGACCGCCGCGCCGAGCACCCCGTCGAGGCGAATATCCGCCCTCTCGGCGCGGACGCCGACGAGGGTCTTCTCCGGCCTCAGACCGATCTCGCCCGGGCCCGACGGCGCCGGCAGGAAGTTGCACTCGCCGAGGAAGCTCGCGACGAAACGGTTCGCCGGGCGAAACCAGAGATCCTCTGGCGCGCCGACCTGGACGATGCGTCCACGGTCCATCAGCGCGATCGTGTCGGAGAGGAACAGCGCCTCCTCCTGATCGTGAGTGACGTAGACGGTGGTGGCGCCGATGCGGCGATGGAGCGCGCGCAGTTGGATCTGGATCGACTGGCGCAAATTCTTGTCGAGGGCGCCGAGGGGTTCGTCCATCAGGAGGATGTCCGGCTCGATCACCAGCGCGCGGGCGAGGGCGACGCGCTGCTGCTGACCGCCGGAGAGTTCGCGCGGCAGGCGGCCGCCATGGGCCTCGAGGCCGACGAGGGCGAGCGCCGCCTCGACCCGCGCGGCGATCTCGGCGCGGCCGACCCGGCGCATCTCGAGGCCGAAGGCGACGTTGCGGTGGACGGTCAGATGAGGGAACAGGGCATAGTTCTGGAAGACCATGCCGATGTTGCGCTTGGCGACCGGCACCGGGCCGATGTCGCGGCCGTCGACGCGGATCTCGCCGGCGTCGGCGGTCTCGAAGCCGGCGAGCGCCTTCAAGAGCGTCGTCTTGCCGGAGCCGGAGGCGCCGAGCAGCGTGCAGAAGGAGCCGGGGGCGATGTCGAGGTCGATCCCGTCGAGGGCGGCGACGACCCCGCCGTAGATCTTGCGCAGGCCGCGGACCGCGACCGGCTTGCCGAGAGGCAGCGGGCTCATGAGCGTTTCCTCGTGAGGACGAGATCGAGGGCGAGGACGAGGACGGTGACCAGGATGATGAGACCGGCGGCGGCGATGATCGTCGGGTCGATCTCGTGGGCGACGCCCTCGTACATCAGCTTCGGAAGCGTGCGGGTGCGGATGTTGGTGAGGAACAGCGCCAGGATCACGTCGTCGAAGGAGGTGATGAAGGCGAAGACCGCGCCGGCGAGAATGCCGGGCAGGATCACCGGCACCAGGATGCGCCGGGCCATCGTCCCCCAGGGCGCGCCGAGGCCGATGGCGGCGAGTTCGAGGTTCGGGTCGAAGGTCTTCAGCGCCGCCCGCACGGTGATGAAGACATAGGGCGCGGCGAGGACCGTGTGGCCGATCGCCAACCCCCAGATCGAGGCGACGAGGCCGACGGGGGCGAAGAGATAATAGAGGCCGACGGCGAGGATGATCACCGGAACGATCATCGGCAGGACGAAGACGGTCTCGAGCACCCGCCGCCAGCGCGGGCCGATCCGGTCGAGGCCGATCGCCGCCGCCGTGCCGAGCACCACCGCGCCGGCCACCGTCACCGCCGCCACCTCGAGCGAGCGGACGAGCGCGCCGACCCATTTCGAATTCTCGAAGAAGCTCACGTACCATTTGAACGAGAGATCGGTCGGCGGGAAGGCGAGGAAGGGCGAGGAGCCGAGGCTCATCGGGAAGACGACCAGGATCGGCGCGATCAGGAAGACGGCGACGGCGAACCCCATGACGGCGCCGAAGAGACCGCCGGCGGTGCGGCCGCGCGAGGTGAGCCTGAAGGGCTCGCCCGACTTGGTGCCGCCGCCGGCGAAGAGCCGGTCGAGGCCGAAGACCCGCTGGAACAGCACGAAGAGGACCAGCGTCGCCCCGAGCAGCACCGTGGAGAGCGCGGCGGCGAAGCCCCAGTCGAGTTGGCGGCCGACGTTGTCGGCGATCATCTGCGAGATCATCGTCTGGGCCGGGCCGCCCATCAGCGCCGGGGTGATGTAGAAGCCGAGGGCGTTCATGAAGACGATGGTGGCGCCGGCGACGGCGCCGGGCGCGGTCAGCGGCACGACGATGCGGAAGAACACCGTCGCCGGCCGGGCGCCGAGCCCCTCCGCCGCCTGGACCGTGGAGAGATCGAGCCCGCGCAGCGCCGCGTAGAGCGGCAGCACGACGAAGGGCATGAGCACATGGGTCATGCCGATCAGCACGCCGGAGAGATTGTAGACGAAGGCGACCGGCTCGCTGGTCAGGCCGACGCCCATCAGCAGGCGGTTGAGGATGCCGTTGCCCTGAAGGATGACGATCCAGGCGGTCGTGCGGACGAGGGAGCTGGTCCAGAACGGCAGCAGCACCACGACGATCAGCGCGGCGCGCATGCGCGGGCCGACGGTCGCCATGAGATAGGCGACGGGATAGCTCATCACCACGCAGAGGAGCGTCGTCAGGACCGAGATGGTCAAGGTGGTGAGGAGCACCGAGCGATAGAGCGGCACCGTGGCGATGCGCACGAAATGCTCGAGCGTGAAGCCGGCCTCGCCGAAGGAGAGGCGCAGGAGCGAGACGACCGGCACGGCGAAGGCGATCACCAGCAACGCCACCAGCGGCGCGATGCCGAGCCAGCCGGCATGACGCCGCAGGAGACGCGCGGCCGGGAGGGGGAAGCCGTCGGGGATCGTCATCTCGTCTCCTCGTCCACGAGGTCCGGCGAGGCCGGACGGGGTCCACGAAGTCCAGCCGGACCGGACGGGGCCCATGGGCCCCGGCGTCGCCGGAAAATCGCGTCGGCCGGAGGCCGGGGGTCTCCGGCCGGCCGCCTCAGGTCACGAACAGCCGGCGCGGGAAGTTCGTCAGCCGTTCGATGCCGGTCTCGGTGATCGCGATGGTCTCGGACATGCCGAAGCCGCGGGCGAGCACATAGGTGTGGAAGGTCATGCCCGGCTCGAAGACCCAGGTCGCGGTCGGCTCCGCCTCGAGCGGCTCGCCGCCGTTCGGCTGGAGCAGCAGGCCGACCGAATAGAAGGTCTTGTTGGTGTAGGTCTCGCGCAGCCCCGCGCCGAGCACGCCGTCGCGATAGATCGCGTCGGGCACCGTCGCCGCGACGCCGGGGCCGACGGCGGCGATCGCCCGATCCTGCACGGCGATCAGCGTCTCGACCGCCCTCATGTCCTCGTCGGTGGCGACGCCCACCTTCATCGGCCGCATGAAGCGGGCGTGATAGTGACGGACGTTGGGGGTGACCTCGAGCTGGACGACGTCGCCGCGCTCCAGGATCCGGTCGGCGTAGCCGCCGTGGAGGTGGTAGGCGCGCTCGCCGGAGGAGAGGACGCCGGGGCCGGGCAGATCGGAGCCGGCGCGGATCATCGCGGCGCAGACGTCGGCGGCCATGTCGCGTTCGCTCGCGCCCTCGATCGCGGCGGCGATGCCCGCCGCCATGCCGGCCTCGGCCGCCTTCGCGGCGAGCCGCTGCCAGGCGATCTCGGCCGGCGACTTGACGAAGCGCAGCCGCGCCGTCGTCGCCGAGACGTCGACGAAGGTGGTCTCCGGCAGCGCCTCGCGCAGGGCGGCGAAGCGGCCGGCGCTGAGCGGCCAGGCGCGCAGCTCGATGCCGACCCGGGCCTTCGGGCCGAGGGCGTCGCGGATCGCCTTCGCGCCGACCGCGTCGCGATCGTCGCTGTCGGTCCACAGGACCCGGCCGGGGAAGACGCAGGTGGCGTCGAGATAATACTCCTCGACGTCGCGGCAGATCACGATCGGATCGCCCGCGAGCGGGATGATCGCGAATTGGAACGAGGAATAGCCGCGCGTGAAGAAGCCGGTCGACCAGGTGACGGTCTCGGGCAGGAAGGCGAGGAGCGCGTCGAGCTTCTCCTCGGCGAGCCGCGCCCGGATCTTCTCGACGCGCGCGAGGTACTCCTCGCGCGCGAACCAGGGTTCGAAGATGGTCATGCGCCTCAGCCCTTGATCATCGCGGTATAGGCCTCGGTCGCCTTGGCGCCGTTCTTCGCCCACCATTCGATGTCGAGGAAGAGGGCGTTCTTCAGACGCTCCGGGGTCGAGGGGAGACGCTCGGCGCGGGCGGCGTCGATGTGGGCCCAGGCGCCCTTGGTGGCGGGGCCGTAGGCGACGTGACGCGACAGTTCGGCGTTGACCTCGGGCTTCAGGATGAAGTTCAGGAACTTCACGGCGGTCGCCTTGTTGGGCGCGCCCTTGGGGATCATGAAGTAACCGACCTGCGGGATCTGCTGGGCCCAGGACATGGCGATCGGCAGGTTGGAATCCATGCCCGCCTGGAAGCGGCCGTTCCAGCCGAGCGCCATCACCACGTCGCCGGCGCCGAGCGCCTGGACCGGCTGGGCGCCACTCGACCACCACACCGCGACGGAGGGCTTCAGGGCGGCGATCTTGTCGAGCGCCCGCTTCATGCCGGCCTCGGTGGAGAGCGTCGCATAGACTTTGTCGGCCGGGACGCCGTCGGCGAGCAGCGCCGCCTCGAGCACCGTCTCGGGCTTGTCGGGAAGCGTGCGCTTGCCGGGGAAGGCCTTCACGTCGAAGAAGTCGGCGAAGGTCTTGGGTTGGGCGCCGCCGGCCGGGAAGGCCTTGGTGGAGAAGCCGATCAGGGTGGAGAAGATCTCGGAGGGCACGCCGTAGGGATTGCGGGCGCCCTCGATCACGTCGTCCTGCTTCACCATGTCGGCGGTGATCGGCTCGAAGAGGCCCTGGGCGACGCCGCGCATCAGGCCGCCGCCACCGGCGGTGACGATGTCCCAGGAGACCGACTTGGTCTCGACCATGGCCTTGATCTTGGCGGTCTCGGGGCCGGTGTCCTCGTCGACCTTGGCGCCGGTCGCCTTGGCGAAGGGATCGAGCCAGGCCTTGCGGATGGCATCCTGATAGGCACCGCCCCAACTGGCGAAGACCATCTCGTCGGCGGCACGGGCGACGGTCGGCACGGCGAGTGCCGCGGCGAGGACCGCGGCGAGGAACGCTCTCGACTTCATGGGATCGACCCTTTCCTTCAGATCGGAATGAAACAGGGGATGGCTCGGCCGGCGGCAGGCCGGTCGGCGTCGTCTGGTCGGTCGTTTCTGTCGGTCGCCGCCGGCGCGTCCGCCGAGAGGCACCCTCGCTCCACCGGCGCTGACGCCGGTGAGCATCGTCGTCGACCGGCGGCGTTCGGACGGGTCCGAGGCCGGCGGCGGCTCAGCGCGCGACCGTCCCGCCGGCGACCAGCCGGGCGAAACGGGCGAGCATGGTCTTGGCCGGCAGGGCATCGTCGGCCGTGGCCTGGAGGTCGGCGATCACCGCGCCGTCCTGCTCGAGGCGGGCCCGGCTCTGTTCGAACCAGACGACGGCCTCGTCGCGGGTCACCTCCGGATGGCCCTGGATGCCCCAGGCGCGATGGCGGCGGTGACGCCAGATCTGGTTGGGGCAGAGATCGGAGGCGGCCAGGACCACCATGTCGGGATGGTCGGCACGAACCTCGTCGTTGTGCCAGACGAACATGCGGACGGCGTCGCCGAGCTCGCAGGCGAGCGGATCGAGACGGGCGGCGGCGGTCGTCGGCAGCCATTTGTAGCCGACCTCGCAGAAGGACCGGCGGAACACCTGATCGCGATCGCAGAGCGCCGAGGCGAGGATCTGATGGCCGAAACAGATGCCGAGCATCGGAATGTCGCGGTCCGCCGCCTCGCGGATGAGGTCGTGCTCGCGATGGATGAAGGGCACGTCCTCATAGGCGCCGTGGGCGCTGCCGGAAAGGAAGATGCCGTCGTAGACGCCGAGGTCCTCGGGGAACTCGCCGGCATAGGCCCACAGGAGATCGACCTCGAGGCCGGCCTCGCGGAACATGTCGGGCAGGCGCGAGGCCGTCTCCCGGCGGGATCCGTTGACGAGATAGAGCAGACGCGGCATCGGGGGTCCTCTCAGGCGCGACGGTCGGGCGAGATGCCGGCGAGCGTGTCGAGAATGCCCTTGCGGGCGTTGTCGATGTGGAGACACATGGCGGCGCGCGCGGCCGGGCCGTCGCCGTCGCGGATCGCGTCGAGGATCGCCAGATGCTCGGCCTTGCCGGGGTCGAAGCGACGCGGGATGCGGGCGAGCCCGAACATGCGGGTCCGTTCGCGCAGATCGGTGACGAGGCGGACCAACAGGCGATTGCCGGTCGTCTCGGCGATGGTCAGATGGACGAGATCGTCGACCGACCAATGACGCTCGGGCGTCACCTCGGCCGGCGAGATCATGCCGAGGACGGCCTCCCGCACCCGCTCGACGAGGACGGGATCGCAGCGCCCGGCGGCGATCTCGGCGGCCTCGCCCTCGACGGCGCGGCGCACCGTCAGGATCTCCATGATGTCCTCGACCCGGACCGAGGCGACGATCAGCCGCCGCCCCTCGCGCGTCACGTAGCCCTCGCCGATCAGGCGGCCGAGCGCCTCGCGCACCGGGGTCCGCGACAGGCCGAGCCGGTCGGCGAGATTGCGTTCGTTGAGCGAGACGCCACCGGCGAGCTCACCCTTCAGGATCATCCGGCGCAGCGCGTCGAAGGCGCCGCGAGCGAGATTGAGCGCGGCGTCGACATCCACCGGGGCGGCGGACGGGGACGGGGCGGGGGCGAGAGCGGTCGGTTCGTTCATGGCATAATATTGGTATACCAAGAGCACACCAATCAAGGTGCAAGTTTGTGCGGCCAGCCTCTTTTCGCGTCACGGCCGAAGTTTCGCAGTGTCGAGCACGATCAGAGGCGATACGGGCGCGGCCGGACGCGCCCCGGAGGTGGCCCCTCCGGCGGACCTCGGCGGCACGACGGGCCGGTCCTGGTGCGGCGGCGCGCAAAAGCGATCGCGCCGCTCTCCGGGCGGAGAGCGGCGCGATCGATCGTCGGATGCGGGAGAGGTGTCGGCGTCAGGCGGCGACGCGGTCGAGGAGGCGATACCACTGCACGGCGGCGGCGACGTAGAACTCCTGCAGGAAGTGGAAGGGGATCGGCCGCATCGGCAGGATCGGGAACGGCAGAACGCGCGCGTCGCCGGTCGTCACGTAGCGGGACAGCGCCGCGCCCATCGCCGTCTCCAGGCCGACGCCGCGCCCCTGACAGCCGATGTTGACCACCAAGCCCGGCTCGGGCTCGTGGATATGCGGCAGATGATCCGTCGTCACCGAGACGTGACCGCACCAACGGTAGTCGATCCGGGCGTCGCCGATCTGCGGGAACATCCGCCGCGCGGCGCGCTCGAGATGGGCCCAATCGGCCGCCGAGGTCGGCTGGCGCGAGGGGCCGCGCCCGCCCATCAAGAGACGGCCGGTGTGATCGAGACGGAAATAGGCGAGGAGGCGGCGGGTGTCGGAGGAGACGCGACCGCCCTTCAGGATCGTCGCGGCGACGTCGGCCGGCAGCGGCTCGGTCGCCACCTGATAGGAGTTCGGCGTCACCACGGTGCGCCCGGCCGGCGGCAACAGTGAGCCGGTATAGGCGTTGGTGCAGATCAGCACCTTGTCGGCGCGGACGGAGGCGCCGCTCGCGGTGACGACGCGCCACGCATCGCCCTGGCGGACGACGTCGGTGACCGGGGTCGAGCCGTGCACGGTCGCGCCGGCGGCGGCCGCCGCGCGGGCCAGTTCGCGGACGTAGTCGAGCGGCTGCACGGCGCCGCCGCGCGGATCGAACCAGGCGCCGAAATAGGTGTCGCTGCCGATCTCGGCGGCGGCGGCGGCGCGATCGAGCACGCGCGCGCCGACGACGCCGCGCTTCTGCCACTGCGCGCAGCGGCGTTCGACGGTGGCGACCGAGGCGGCGTCGTGGGCACCCTGGATCCAGCCCTTGCGGGCATGCGGCACGGCGAGGTCGAGCCGGGCGATGCGATCGAAGACGGCGTCGGCGGTCGACCCGGCGAAGGCGACGAGCGCACGGCCGGCCTCGGCGCCGTATTTCGCCTCCATCTCGTCGGGATCGTATTTGAGCCCGGGGATGACCTGACCGCCGTTGCGGCCCGACCCGCCCCAGCCCGGTTCGCGCGCCTCGAGCAGGATCACACGGACACCGGCGGTCGCCAGTTCGAGCGCGGCCGTGGAGCCGGCGAAACCGGCGCCGACGATCGCCACGTCGGCGACGGCGTCACCGTCGAGCGGGGCGTAGACGGGGGCCGGACGGGCGGTGGCGTGCCAGAGCGACGGATCGAGCGGGAACAGGGGAGCGGACATGCGCGGAGACCTCGCGGAGGAAGGAACGATCGGCGCGAGCGCCGATCAGACGTGATCGATCACGCGGCGCAGGAAATCCTGTGTGCGGACGTTCTGGGGGCGGACCAGCACCTCGTCGGCGCGGCCCTCCTCGACGATGCGGCCACCGTCGAGGAAGAGGACGCGATCGGCGACGTCGCGGGCGAAGGCGATCTCGTGAGTGACCACCATCATGGTCATGTGCTCCTCGGCGAGGCCGCGCATGACCGCGAGCACCTCGCCGACCAGCTCGGGGTCGAGCGCCGAGGTCGGCTCGTCGAAGAGGATCGCCTTGGGCTGCATGGCGAGCGCCCGGGCGATGGCGACGCGCTGCTGCTGGCCGCCGGACAGCTGGCCGGGATGGGCCGAGGCCTTCTCGGCGAGGCCGACCCGCTCGAGCAGCGCCAGACCGCGATCGCGCGCCTCGGCGACCGGCTCCTTCTTCACCCAGACCGGGCCCTCGATGACGTTCTCGAGCACGGTGCGATGGGGGAAGAGATTGAAGCGCTGGAACACCATCGAGACGTGGGTGCGGACCTCGACGATCGAGCGATGGTCGCGATCGACCCGGATCCCGTCGAAGTCGATCGTGCCCTTCTGATAGGACTCCAACCCGTTGATGCAGCGCAGGATGGTCGACTTGCCGGAACCGGAGGGGCCGATCAGGCAGACCACCTCGCCCTTGTTGACGGTGGCGTCGATGCCCTTGATGACCTCGAGCGGGCCGTAGCTCTTGTGGACGTCGCGCAGCTCGATCATCGCCGCCCCCCGGAATTGGCCTTCTCGAGGCGCGCCACCAGGAGGATGAGCGGGATGCACATCACCAGATAGAAGACGGCGACCAGGGTGAAGACGGTGGTGTTCTTGAAGGTCGAGGCGGCGATGAGCTTGCCCTGCAACGCCAGTTCCGCGACCGTGATGGTGGAGGCCTGCGAGGAATCCTTCAGCATCATGATCATGGTGTTGCCGTAGGGCGGCAGCACGATGCGGAAGGCCTGCGGCAGGATCACCCGGCGCATGGTCAGGAACCAGCCCATGCCGATCGATTGGGCGGCCTCGACCTGACCATGGTCGATCGCCTCGATGCCGGCGCGGAAGTTCTCCGCCTGATAGGCCGAATAGGCGATGCCGAGACCGATGATCGCCGCCTGCATCGCCGTCAGCGACACCCCGAAGTCGGGCATCACGAAGTAGATGTAGAACAACTGGACGATGATCGGCACGCCGCGGATGAAGTTGATGAACACGATCGCGATGCGATCGAGCCAGCGGTTGCCGGAAATCCGCATCAGGGCCCAGATCAGGCCGAGCAGGGTCGAGAGGACCAGCGATCCGAGCGTGACGAGGATCGTCGCCCAGGCGCCCTCGAGCAGGATCGGCGTGAACTCCACCGCGTCTTGAAAGAATTTCTGCAAGGCTCGATCCTCGTTGCCGTGAAGACCGCCACGGGCGGCCGACCTCGAACGACCCGCGACCCCAAGGGTCGGCCGTCACGCCGGGGCGTGGCCCGGCGCGACGGCGGCGTCGATCAGAGGCCCCACTTCTTCAGGATCGCGGCGAGACGGCCGTCGGCCTTCATCTTGGCGATCGAGGCGTTGAACTTGGCGAGCGTCGCCGCCTCGCCCTTGCGCAGGCCGATGCCGATCTCGCCCTTGACCACCGGGGTGTAGGCGGGCGCGATGCGGACGCCGGGGAAATTGCCCTGGGCGATCTGATAGGCGACGATCGGATAGTCGGCGAAACCGGCCTTGATGCGGCCCGCGCCGACGTCGCGCATGATGTCCTGGATCGAGTCGTAGATCTTCACCTCGGCGAAGGCGCCGGACTTCTTCAGCGGCTCGACGAAGGCGGTGCCGACCTGGACGCCGACGGTCGCGCCCTTCAGATCGTCGAAGGACTTGTAGTCCTTGGTGTCGGAGGAGCCGACGACGAGCGCCTCGCCGTAGCCGTAGACGGTGTCGGTGAAGTCGATGACCTCCTTGCGCGCCGCGGTCGCAAACATCGCCGCCGAGATCACGTCGATCTTCGAGGAGGTGAGCGAGGGGATCAGCGCCGAGAAGGACAGGGGCTCGATCTGAACCGTGTCGCCGGAATCCTTCGCGACCTCGGCCATCACGTCGACCATGACGCCCTGAATGGTGTTGGTCTTGGTGTCGAGGAAGGTGAAGGGAACGCCGGTCGGGGTCGAGCCGACCTTGAGGGTGGTGGCGGCGGCGAACGGCGTCGAAGCCATTCCCAGAACGAGAGCGAGGCACGAAATCAGGGACGCACGCTTGATCATGGTCAACTCCTCGGGTGGGACGGGATTTCGGTGATCTGTTGTGTCGGGACCGTATTTTCATATATATGAAAGCGACCACCTGGGCAAGAAATTTTCATGACCATGAAAAAGGCACTTCGCACGAAAACAGACCTCGCGGCCGAGGAAACGGTGCCGTCGGAGGAGGCGCTGTGCCGGCGGTTGCGCGCGGCACGCAAGCTGCGCGGCCTGTCCCTGACCGAGCTCGGGCGGCGCATCGGCTGTTCGGTCGGCTATCTCAGCCAGATCGAACGCGGACTGTCGTCGCCCTCGCTGCGCACGATGGTCGCGCTCGCGGAGGTCTACGGCATCGAGTTGACGACGCTGTTCGCCGACGGGCCGGCGCCGTCGAGCGACGGGCGGCGCATCGTGGTGCGGCAATCCGAGCGCAGCCGGCTCGATCTGCCGGCGACGGGGATCCACAAGGAGGGCCTCACCGACAAGAACGGCGAGGGCCTGCTCAATTCCTACGAGATGGTGATCGCGCCGGGCGGACGCTCGGGCGACGAGGTGATGTCGCATACCGGGGAGGAATGCGGCCTGGTGCTCGCCGGGCGCATCGTGCTCGAGGTCGGCGGCGACGTCTGGGAACTGGCGCCGGGCGATTCCTTCCGCTTCTCCAGCCTGATGCCGCACCGCTATTGGAACCCGGCCGAGGAGGACGACGCCCGGGTGATCTGGACGACCACCTCGGGCCGTCAGAAGACCTGACGCGGCCTCGGGCCGGGGGATCGTCCGATCCCCGGCCCCGCGTTCCTCGTCGGTCTCGGCGCGGCGTCAGTCGCGGGTCGGGACGGCGGCGACCGCCAGGGCGGCGGAGGCACCGCGCGCCGCCCGTTCCGGGGCGCGGGCGATGCGGGCGAGGACCGCGGCGGCGACGAGCGCGATCAGCGAGGCGGCGATCGCCAGCCACAGCGCCGCCTGCGGACCACCGCGCTCGATCACCGTGGCGAAGATCGTCGGCGCGGCGGCGAAGACGAGATTCTGCGGCAGGCTCATCTTGCCCATCAGCGTGCCGTAGGCGGCGGCGCCGAAGAGATGGAGCGGCAGCGTCACCCGCAGGATGGCGAGGATGCCGTTGGCACCGCTCCACACCAGGATGAAGATCCAGGCGCTGGTGGCCGGATCGAGCGGCGAGCCGAGCAGGGCCAGCATCGGCGCGAGCACGGCGATGCACAGGCCGGTGGTGGTGATCGGGTGGATCCGCTGGCCGACGACGATCTCGATCGTCCGCGCGGCGATGGCGGCGGCGCCGCTGGCGGCGGCGACACGGACGGCGGCCTCGTGGGCGAGGCCGAAATCCTCGAACAGCGTGATGATGTGGAGCGGCAGGCCCCAGGAGGCGAAGCCCTGCACGGTGAAGGCCACGACCATGGCGACGATCGCCGTCGTCCGGGCGCGCGCCGTCAGGGGCGGCGGCGAAGCCTCCGTCCGCGCGGTCGCCTCGACCGGCTCCGACACCACGACCGCATCCGACCAGCGCGCGGCGATCCACAGCTGCAGCGGCAGGACGAGGCCGAGTTCGACCGCGCCGTAGAGCGCCACCGCGCCGCGCCATCCGAGCGCCGCCTCGAGCATCGCCGTCAGCGGCCAGAAGAGCGTCGGGGCGAAGCCGACCAGCAGCGCCAGGATGCCGATGCGCTCGCGGACGCCACGTCCGACCACCCGGGTCAGGAAGGTGTTGACCGCGAGGGTCAGTCCGAAGCCCATGGCGAGGCCGAACAGCGCCCAGGCGGCGTACCAGGTCGCAACCGACGGCAGGCCGGCGAAGAGCAGATGACCGAGCCCGATCGCCAGCGGCGCGATCGGCAGGAAGCGCGCCGCGCCGAGACGGTCGAAGGAACGCCCGGCGATGGGCGAGGCGAGCCCGCCGATCGCCACCATGATCGTCACGCCGAGATAGATCTCGGTCGAGCCGAAGCCGAGGTCGCGCGTCAGGGACGGCCCGAGCACGGACGGCAGGTAATAGGTGGTGCCCCACCCGGTGATCTGGCCGAGTGCCAGAAACGGGAGGAGAAGGGCGAGACGGGGAGCAGGGGACGTCATCGGTGCGCCTGGAAGATCACGGTCGGCGGGAAAGGACCGTGCAATCGTCCTCGTTTGAGGTGGAATCGAGGCAACTGCCTCCGAGCGAGGCAAAAAAACACGGCTGTGGATCGCCGGTCGCATCGATCGGCGCCGGCGCCGTCCCGCGGCCCCGATTTCGCCCGGGATCGGCCCGTCCCGGCACGTCTTTGCGGGGTCTCCGGCGGGCTCGAAACGGTACCTGGACGTGCAGCGGTCGCGTCCCTCCCTTGAATCGCCGCCATGCCGGTGCTTCATTCGAGGTGTCGATACGAGACGCCGACGGTTCGAGACGGCGGGGCCTCGGCTCCGATCCGCCGCCGCAGCTGCCCTCGGGACTCGCGCCCGAGGGATCACCGAGGGACACGCGCCGATGGACCTCCAGCACGCAGAGGCCGCCCCGATCGGGACGACCGGCCCGATCGAGGAGACCGGCCGGGAGGGGGCAGCCGGGCGGGTCGTCGCGATCCGCGGCGCGGTGATCGACATCGCCTTTCCCGGCGGCGACCTGCCGCCGATCGACGACGCGCTGATCGTCCGCGACGGCGACGGCGGTTCGGTCGTGGTCGAGGTCCAGGCCCATCGCGACGCGACCACGGTCCGGGCGATCGCCATGGCGACCACCACCGGCTTCCGGCGCGGCGACCGCGTCGAGCGGGTCGGCGGACCGATCCGGGTGCCGGTCGGCGACGCGGTGTTGGGCCGGCTCCTCGACGTCGGCGGGCGGGTCGGCGACGGCGGCGCGCCGCTTCCCGCCGATGCGCCGCTCCGGCCGATCCACGCGCCGCCGCCGCCGCTCTCGGCGCAACGCGGCGCCTCCGACCTCTTCGCGACGGGCATCAAGGTGCTCGATCTCCTCACCCCGCTGGCGCAGGGCGGCAAGGCCGCGATGTTCGGCGGGGCCGGCGTCGGCAAGACCGTGCTGGTGATGGAACTGATCCACGCGATGGCGGAGAGCTACGCCGGTCTCTCGGTCTTCGCCGGGGTCGGGGAGCGATCGCGCGAGGGCCACGAGATGCTGCTCGACATGACGAATTCGGGCGTGCTCGAGCACACCGTCCTCGTCTACGGGCAGATGAACGAGCCGCCGGGGGCGCGCTGGCGGGTGCCGCTGACCGCGCTCACCATCGCCGAATATTTCCGCGACGAGGCCCATCGCGACGTGCTCCTCCTGATGGACAACGTGTTCCGCTTCGTCCAGGCGGGCGCCGAGGTCTCGGGCCTCCTCGGGCGGATGCCGTCGCGGGTCGGCTATCAGCCGACGCTCGCCAGCGAGGTGGCGGCGCTGCAGGAGCGGATCGCCTCGGTGGGCGATGCCTCGGTCACGGCGATCGAGGCGGTCTACGTCCCGGCCGACGACTTCACCGACCCCGCCGTCACGACGATCGCCGCCCATGTCGACAGCATGGTGGTGCTGTCGCGCGCGATGGCGGCGGAGGGGATGTATCCGGCGGTCGATCCGATCGCCTCGTCCTCGATCCTGCTCGATCCTCTGGTGGTGGGCGAGGAGCATGCCCGGGTCGCCGCCGACGTGCGCCGCGCCATCGAGCATTATCGCGAGCTTCAGGACGTGATCTCGCTGCTCGGCATGGAGGAACTCGGCGCCGAGGACCGCCGCATCGCCGAGCGGGCGCGCCGTCTGCAACGGTTCCTGACCCAGCCCTTCGCCGTCACCGAGGCCTTCACCGGGGTGCCCGGCCGCTCGGTCGCGATCGCCGACACGATCGCCGGCTGCCGCGCCATTCTCGACGGGGCCTGCGACGACTGGCGCGAGAGCTCGCTCTACATGGTCGGCACGCTCGAGGAGGCACGCGCCAAGGAGACGGCGGCGCGGCAGGCGGAAGCCGCCGCCCGGCCCGCGACGACGGGGGCGGCGCGATGAGACCGCCGCTCCACCTCACCATCACCACGCCGGCGGCGGTGCTGGTCGACGACGCCTCCGTCCGCTCGGTGCGCGCCGAGGACGAGAGCGGCGGTTTCGGCATTCTCGCCGGCCATGCCGATCTCCTCACGGTGCTGCCGGCCTCGGTGGTGCGCTGGCGCGGCGCCGACGACGCCGAGCACTACTGCGCCCTGCGCGGTGGCGTGATGACCGTCGCCGAGGGGCGCCACGTATCGATCGCCTGCCGCGAGGGATCGCTCGGCGACGATCTGGCGACGCTCGAGGCGCGGGTCGCGAGCCTGCGGGCGAGCGAGACCGACGCCGACCGGCGCCACCGGGTCGAACAGACCCGGCTCCACGCCCAGGCCGTGCGCCAGCTGATCCGCCTGCTCGGAACCGGCCCGACGACCACCGCCGAGGCGCTGTTCGGACAGGAGGCGACGCGATGACCGCCCCGCGCTCCGACGACGCCGAGGACCGTCTGGCGGAGGCCGCCCACCGCGCCGCCGAGCGCCGCCGCGAGGGGATCGAGACGCCGGAGCCCTCGCTCGGCACCCGCCTGGGGCAGATCGGCATTCTCGGCTGGACGATCGTCGTGCCGACGCTGATCGGCGTCGCTCTCGGCCGCTGGCTCGATCGGACCTTCGCCACCGGGGTCTTCTTCTCCGCCCCCCTGATCATGATCGGCGCGGCCTTCGGGATGTGGTCGGCCTGGAAATGGATGCATCGCCCATGACCGACCTCGCCACCACCTCCTCGCTCCTCGACGCCGTCCGGGCGAGCCCTGCGCTCGGTGGGGCGATCGGCGCCGTCGTCGGCTTCGGCCTCGGCCTCGCCTATTTCGGCTCGCTGTGGTGGAACGCCCGCGCCTGGGCCGGGGGCGATCTGGTCCGCGCGGCGATCGTGCAGATCCTGCGGTTCGCCGTGGTCGCCGCCGTCTTCTACGGCCTGTCGCGGCTCGGCGCCGCGCCGCTCCTCGGCGGGGCGCTGGCGCTTCTGGCGGCGCGCACGCTCGCGCTCCGCCGCTTCGGGAGGATGCCGTGAACGCCTCGCCGCTTACGCTCGAACCCGCCTTCATGCTCGGCCCGGTGCCGATCGCGGCCCCCGTCGTGGTCACCTGGGTGATCCTCGTGGTCCTCGGCGTCGGCGCCTTCCTCGCCACCCGGCGTCTTTCGACGCGGCCGTCGGCGTTCCAGAGCCTGCTCGAGATCGTGGTCGGGACCATCGACGACCAGATTCGCGGCACGATGCAGACCGATCCGGCCCGGTTCCGCGCCCTGATCGGGACGATCTTCCTCTATGTGCTCGTCGCCAACTGGTCGTCGCTGGTGCCCGGGGTCGAGCCGCCGACCGCCCATCTCGAGACCGACGCGGCGCTCGCCTTCATCGTGCTCGGCGCGACGGTCGCCTTCGGCGTCGCCACGCGCGGGCTTCGCGGCTATCTCGCGACCTTCGCCGAGCCGACCTGGGTGATGATCCCGCTCAACCTCGTCGAACAGGTGACGCGGACCTTCTCGCTGATCGTGCGCCTCTTCGGCAACGTCATGAGCGGCGTCTTCGTGATCGGCATCGTCCTGTCGCTGGCCGGACTGCTGGTGCCGATCCCGCTGATGGCGCTCGATCTCCTGACCGGCGCGGTCCAGGCCTACATCTTCGCGGTGCTCGCCACCGTCTTCATCGGCGCCGCCGTCGGCGAGCGCCCGCCGCCACGATCCGAACCGACCTCCTCGGAAGGGAAGACACCATGAACATCATCGAGATCGTCAGCATCCTGGCGGCGGCGCTCGCCGTCTCGGTCGGGTCGATCGGGCCGGCGCTCGCGGAAGGGCGCGCCGTCGCCGCCGCGATGGACGCCATCGCCCGTCAACCCGAGGCGGCCGGCACCGTGTCGCGGACCCTCTTCGTCGGCCTCGCCATGATCGAGACGATGGCGATCTACTGTCTGGTGATCGCGCTGCTGGTGCTCTTCGCCAATCCCTTCGTGAAGTGAGGCGGAGGTCATGCGGATCGACTGGTGGACCTTGGCGCTGCAGGCGATCAACGTCCTCTTTCTCGTCTTCATCCTGAGCCGCTTCCTGTTCCGGCCGATCGCCGACATCGTCGAGGCGCGGCGGGCGGAGGCGCGCGCCCTGCTCGATCGGGCCGAGGCGGAGAAGGCGGCGGCCGAGGCGGACCGCGCCGAGGCGCGCGCCGAGGTCGAACGGCGGGCCCGCGACCGCGACGCCGCGCTCGCCGCCGTGGCGGCCGACGTCGATCGGGAAAAGGCCGCACTCCTCGCCGCCGCGCGGGCGGAGGGCGAGCGTCTGCGCGCCGCAGCGGAAGCCGACGTCGCCGGGCTCGAGCGGAGCGCCCAGCGGGTCGCCGCCGACCGCGCCAGCCGGCTCGCCGTCGACATCGCCGCCAAGCTGCTCGCCCGTCTGCCCGAGGACGTCCGCGTCTCCGGCTTCCTCGACGGGCTCCTCGGGGCGGTCGCGGCGCTGCCGGAGACGACCCGCGCCTCCCTCGGCGCCGAGGGGGCGCCGCTCCGGCTGACGGCGCCGCGCGCCCTCGACGCGACGGAGAGCGAGGCCCTGCGCGCCGGGCTCGCCCGCGTCCTCGGCCGCGACGTGGCGTTCACGGTCGCGGTCGACCCCGGCCTCGTCGCCGGTCTCGAGCTCGAGGCGCCGCACGCCTCGGTGCGCAACAGTTTCCGCGCCGACCTCGATCGCATCGCCGAGGAGCTGACGCGCCCATGACGACGCCCGAGACCACGGCCACGCCCTCCCCCGACACCTCGCTCGACGACCGCACGGCGGCTTGGCTCGAGACGAGCCGCGCGCGGCTGGCCGAGACCGAGATCGCCCCGAGCGCCGCCTCGATCGGACGGATCACGGCGATCGCCGACGGCATCGCCCATGTCTCGGGTCTGCCCGACGTCCGTCTCGACGAGTTGCTCGCCTTCGAGACCGGCGGCGCCGGCTTCGCGCTGACGCTCGACGCCGACGACGTCTGCGCCGTCCTCCTCGACGACGCCACCGCCGTCGAGGCGGGCGGGCGGGTGACCGGGACCGGCGAGGTGGTGCGGGTGCCGGTCGGTCCGGGGCTTCTCGGGCGCGTCGTCGATCCGCTCGGCCGGCCGCTCGACGGCGGGCCGCCGATCGTCGCGGAGGCGCGCCATCCGATCGAGCGGGCGGCGCCGGCGATCATCGACCGCGATCTCGTCTCCTCGCCGCTCGACACCGGCATCCTCGCCCTCGACGCGCTCTTCGCGCTCGGGCGCGGCCAACGCGAGCTGATCATCGGCGATCGCGCGACCGGCAAGACCTCGATCGGCGTCGACGCGATCGTCAATCAGAAGAGCTCGGACGTGATCTCGGTCTATGTCGCGGTCGGCCAGCGGGCGACGGCGGTGGAGCGGGTGATCGAGCAGGTGCGCGAGCACGGCGCGATCGAGCGGTGCATCTTCGTCGTCGCCTCGGCGGCGGCGGCGCCGGGCCTGCAATGGATCGCGCCCTTCGCCGGCTTCACCATCGCCGAATATTTCCGCGATCGCGGCGGCCATGCGCTGATCGTCGTCGACGACCTCACCAAACACGCCGCGACCCACCGCGAGCTGGCGCTTCTCACGCGCGAGCCGCCGGGCCGCGAGGCCTATCCCGGCGACGTCTTCTACGTCCACGCCCGCATGCTGGAGCGCGCCGCCAAGCTCTCCCCCGCCCTCGGCGACGGCTCGCTGACGGCGCTGCCGATCGCCGAGACCGACGCCGGCAATCTCTCCGCCTACATCCCGACCAATCTGATCTCGATCACCGACGGGCAGATCGTGCTCGACGCGCGTCTCTTCGCGGCGAACCGGCGGCCGGCGATCGACGTCGGCCTCAGCGTCAGCCGGGTCGGCGGCAAGGCGCAGCGGCCGGCCCTGCGCGACGTCGCCGGGCGGATCCGGCTCGATTACGCCCAATTCCTCGAGCTCGAGATGTTCACCCGTTTCGGCGGCCTCACCGACGCGCGGGTCAAGTCGCAGATCACCCGGGGCGAGCGCATCCGCGCCCTGCTCGATCAACCGCGCTTCGCCGGTCTGCGTCCGGAGGATCAGGTGGCACTGCTGGCGGCGCTGGCCGAAGGCGTCTTCGACGCCCATCCGCCCGGCCTCGTCGCCACCGTGCGCGACCGGCTCCGCGCCACCGCCCGGGCGGCGCCGGAGGGCGCGAACACCGAGGAGGATCGCGCCCACCTCGTCGATCGGGTGCGAGCGATCGTCACGGCGGTGACGGCGGCGCCGACCGCCGAGGGGCCGCCATGAGCGAGCGGGCGAGCGACGTCGAGGCGCGAATCGGCACGGTGCGTCAGCTCTCGGTGGTGATCACCGCGATGCGCGGCATCGCCGCCGCGCGGTCGCGCGAGGCGCGCGGCCGGCTCGAGGGCATTCGCGCCCATGCCGCGATCATCGCCCGCGCCATCGGCCGCGCGCTGGTGCATCTGCCCGCGCCCGACCGCCCGGGCGGCGACGGGCCGCCGAAGGGCGGGCACGTGGTGGTCGCGCTCTGCGCCGAACAGGGCTTCGCCGGGGTCTTCAACGAGCGCGTCCTCGACGCGGCGATCGCGGCGATGCCGCCGGCGCGATCGGAGCTGTTCGTGCTCGGCGATCGCGGCCTGATGGTCGCGGCGCAGCGGGGTCTCGACCCGGCGTGGTCGGCGCCGATGATCGGTCACGTCGACCAAGCGGTGGCGCTCGCCGACCGGATCGTCGAAGCGCTCTACGAGCGGCTGCGCGCCGGCCGGGTGAGCGAGGTCACGGTGATCCATGCGGTTCCGAACTCGGGTAGTGCGCTGCACGTCGTCGAGAAGCGGCTGGTGCCCTTCGACTTCGCCCGCTTCCCGGCGACGGTGGCGAGCGGCGAGCCGCTCCTCACCCTGCCCGCGCCGGTTCTCCTCGCCCGTCTCGCCGAGGAATACGTCTTCGCCGAGGTCTGCGAGGCGATCACCCTGTCCTTCGCCGCCGAGAACGAGGCGCGCATGCGGGCGATGATCGCCGCCAAGACCAACGTGGCGGCGACGCTCGAGGATCTCGTGTCGCGGTCCCGCCGTCTCCGGCAGGAGGAGATCACCAACGAGATCATCGAACTGGCCGGCGGCGCGTCGAGCGCGGGGTGAGCCGACCGAGCCCGCCGAGGGAGGCGTGACCCGGCGCGGCGCATCGATCGCGCGCCTCCGTCGGCGCATCGACGATGGTCGGATCTCGAAACATGGCGCGCGCCGTCGTCTTCGGTTAAATCGAACGGACTCACGACCCCGGGTGGCGTTTCGCGTCCTCGGTCGCGACGGTGCGCCGTCGATCCGTCCGTTTCGGGCGAGTTCGTTCATGGAACAGACAGCATGCCCGAGAGACAATGACGAAACACGGAATGCGCACCAGAATCGGCGGCCAGTCACGATGACGATCCCACCCAGGCGAAGAATCCTGCTGCTGCAGGGTCCGGTCGGCGGCTTCTTCGCCCATTTGCAGACGGCGCTCTCGGGCCATGGATTCGAGGTGCGCCGGCTCGTCTTCAACGGCGGCGACATCTTCTATTCCCTCGGCGGACGCTACGAGGTCGCGCGGTTTCGCAACGGGGACTATCAGGCCTATTTCGAGCGCCTCCTCGGCGAATGGCGACCGGATTTCATCGTCCTCTTCGGCGACGAACGGCCGATCCACCGGGTCGCCAAGGCGGCGGCGGCGGCGCGCGGCATTCGGGTGTGGTGTTTCGAGGAGGGCTACATCCGCCCCGACCACGTCACCTTCGAGCCCGACGGCAACAACGCCAATTCGACCCTGCCGGCGACCTTCGATCCCACCCGCGCCGGGACGCCCCCCGCGCCGGCGCCGCATCTGACCGGCCAGACCTTCGCGATGGGGCTCCGGGCCTGTTTCTACTTCATCGCCCATCGTTCGACCCGCCATCTCTTCCCCGGCTACGAACACCATCGCGAGCGGTCGCTGCGCGCCGAGTTCCGCTACTGGTTCCGCGCCTATTTTCGCCGCCGCTTCGCCCTGCGCGAGGACGAACGCCTCGTCGAGAGGATCCTGGCGGGCGAACATTCGCCGTTCTTCGTGGTGGCGCTGCAGGTCCACGACGATCTGCAACTGCGCCGTCATGGGCGCGGATGGACCGCGGGGAGCTTTCTCGAGGCGGTGCTCGACTCGTTCCACCGGGCGGCGCCGGCCGACGCGCGGCTCCTCATCAAGGCCCACCCTTTCGACATCGGCCACAATCACCATCGCAAGACGCTGCGCCGGCTGATCGAACTCGACGGTCTGACCTCGCGCGTCGTCTATCTCCAATCGGGGCCGCTGCTGCCGATCGTGCGTCAGGCCCGGGGCGTGGTGACGATCAACAGCACCGCCGGTCTCGCCTCGCTGCGCAACGCGATCCCCACCATCGCCTTCGGCAAGGCGCTCTATCACGTCGAGGGGCTGTCGCGGCCGCCGGCCGGCATCGAGGATCTCGATCGGTTCTGGCAGGATCCGCCGGCGGTCGACCGCGAGGTGGCCGATCGATTCGTCGAACACACGCTGCGCACCGCGCTCATCCCCGGCAGCTTCTATCTGAAGAAGACCTGGCCCGGCATCGCCGACGCGGTCGCGGCGCGGCTGCGCGCGGCCGACGCCGATCGCGCCGATCCGGCCGAGGTCGTGGTCCCCGACGCCGGGCGCGTGGACTAGCGCCGCGCCGCCGCCATGAAGGCGGCGAGCTCCGCCGCACGATCGGGCGAAAGACGCAGACCGAGCTTGGACCGGCGCCAGAGGACGTCGTCGGCCTCGACCGCCCATTCCCGGCTCATCAAGTGACGCACCTCGGCCTCGCTGAGGCCGGCGCCGAAGTCGCGGCCGAGATCCTCGCGCCGCGTCGCGGAACCGAGGATCGTCTCGGCGCGGGTGCCGTAGGCGCGGACGAGGCGCGCGGCGGTCTCGGCGTCGAGGAAGGGGTGGCGGGCGCGGAGTTCGGTGGCGAGGCGTTCGCGCCCGTCGACGGGGAAATCGCCGCCCGGCAGAGGCGCGGTCGCGGTCCAGGCGGGGCCGGCGGCGGGGAGATGGGGCGCCAATTTGCGCAAGGCCGCCTCGGCGAGGCGGCGGTAGGTGGTGATCTTGCCGCCGAAGATCGAGAGCAGCGGCGCCCCGGCGACGTGTTCGTCGAGTTCGAAGACATAGTCGCGGCTCGCGGCCTTGGCCTCGCTCGCGCCGTCGTCATAGAGCGGGCGGACGCCGGAGAAGCTCCAGACGACGTCGTCGCGGCCGATCGGCCGGGCGAAATAGTCGCTCGCCGCCCGGCAGAGATAATCGATCTCCGCCTCGCTCGCCCGCACCTCGCCCGGATCGCCGTGGAAGTCCTGATCGGTGGTGCCGATCAGGGTGAAGTCGCGTTCGTAGGGAATGGCGAAGACGATGCGGCCGTCGCCGTTCTGGAAGAGATAGCAGCGATCGTGGTCGTAGAGGCGTCGCACCACCACGTGCGAGCCCTGGACGAGGCGGACGCGCGCCCGGCTGCGGCCGGGGACGACCTCGGTCAGGATCCGCTCGACCCAGGGACCGGCGGCATTGACCAGGGCGCGAGCGCGAATCACCCGGCGAGCGCCGTCGCGGTCCTCGAGCGTCACCGTCCAGCCCTCGGCGGAGCCGGTCGCGGCGACGGCGCGGGTGCGGGTCTCGATCACCGCGCCGCGCTCGGCCGCGTCGAGGGCGGTCAGCACGACCAGACGGGCGTCGTCGACGCGGCAGTCGGAATATTCGAAGCCGCGCCGGAACAACCCCGGCTTCAGCGGCGCGCCGGCCGAGTCGCGGGTGAGATCGAGGGTGCGAGTACCGGGCAACAACTTGCGCCCGCCGAGATGGTCGTAGACGAAGAGGCCGAGGCGCAGGAACCACGCCGGACGCAGGCCGGCGTGGTGGGGCAGGACGAAGCGCAGCGGCTCGATCAGATGGGGCGCGGCGCGCCACAGCACCTCGCGCTCGACCAGCGCCTCGTGGACGAGGCGGAACTCGTAATACTCGAGATAGCGCAAGCCGCCGTGGACCAGTTTGGTCGACCACGAGGAGGTGCCGCTCGCCAGATCGTTCATCTCGCAGAGATGGACCGAGAGCCCGCGCCCGGCCGCGTCGCGGGCGATGCCGCATCCGTTGATGCCGCCGCCGATCACGGCGAGATCATAGATCGTCTCCATGCGTCTCTCCCGACGGTCCCGGCGCCGCCCGTCCGAGGCCGGTGTGGCGCGGCCCGGACCCGAGCCATCCTCCGCACCGATATTTTTCTTTCGTCGCGGGAGCAAACGAAAACGGCGCACGCGGGCACTCCGCCCCGGCCGGCGCGGTCGCGCGGGCTCGCGCGCCTCACCCTTCCGTCGGCGCCCGGAGGGTGGCGAGACCGGCGGCGATCCGCTCGACGAGGCGCTCGGGCGGCTCGGCGACGTCGACCTCGAGCACGTCGGGCTCGTGGTCGGGCGGCTCCAGCGCGGCGATCTGGCTGTCGATCAGCGCGGGCGGCATGAAGTGATCGGCGCGCGCCCCCATGCGCCGCCGCACCAGGGCGTCGGCCCCGGTCAGGTGGACGAAGCGGACGGTCGGACCGGCCTCGCGCAGGCGGTCGCGATAGCGGCGGCGCAGGGCGGAACAGGCGAGGACGACGTCGCGCCCCTCCCCGGCCGCCGACGCCACGATCTCGACGAGGCGGGCGAGCCAGGGGGCGCGATCGGCGTCGTCGAGCGGGTGTCCGGCCGCCATCTTGGCGCGGTTGGCGGGCGGGTGATGATCGTCGCCCTCGACGAAGAGGGCACCGAGACGTTCGGCGAGGCGACGGCCGACCGTCGACTTGCCCGATCCGCTGATGCCCATGACGACGACGATCGAGCCGACCTTGTCCGTCATCGCGCCGTCTCCCGTGCCCAGTCGTGATGGAAGGCGCCGGGGCGATCGACCCGTTCGAAGGAGTGATCGCCGAAGAGGTCGCGTTGGCCCTGGATCACCGAGGCGCCGAGGCGCGCCGCGCCGAGCCCGTCGAGATGGGCGAGGACGGAGGCGAAACCGGGGATCGGGACGCCGGCGCCGGCGAGCGTCGCGACGAGCCGGCGCAGCGCCGGCGCTCCGGTTTCGATCGCTTCGCGGCCGAAGGGGCTCTCGAGCGCGTCCCAGACGTCGTCGCGGCCGGCGACGGCCTCGGCGAGCGGCGTCAGCATGTCGGCGCGGATGATGCAGCCGGCGCGCCAGACCCGCACCACCGCCGCCGGATCGGTGTCCCAGCCGCGCGCCCGCGCCGCCGCGACGATCAGGTCGAGCCCCTGGAGATAGGCCGAGATCATCGCGAGCGGCAGGGCGGCGGCGAGATCGGCGACGATCGTCTCCGGGTCGAGGCCGGCGACGGGCGGACGGGCGAGGCCGGGGCGGGGCCGGCGCTCGGCGGAGAGGATGCGGGCGAAATAGGCGGCGGCGATCGAGGGCACAGCGACGCCGAATTCGGCCGCCGCCTCGACGGTCCATTTGCCGGTGCCCTTGTGGGCGGCGCGATCGGCGACGATCTCGACCAGGGGGCGGCCGGTGTCGAGATCCTCGGCGCGCAGGACCACCGCCGTGGCGTCGAGGAGATAGGAGGCGGCCGGCCCCTTCGCCCAGGCGGAGACGACCTCGGCGGCGCGGGCGGGCGCGAGGCCGGCGGGGCCGAGCAGGGCGACGGCGGCCTCGGCCCAGAGCTGCATCTGCGCATATTCGATGCCGTTGTGGGCCATCTTGACGAAATGACCGGCGCCGCCGTCGCCGAAGCGGCCGTGGCAGGGGGTGCCGTCGGGGGCCCGGGCGGCGAGGGCGGCGAGCAGGGGGGCGATCTCGGCGAGGGCGGCGCGATCGCCGCCGGCCATCAGCGAGGCGCCGTGGCGGGCGCCCTCGCGGCCGCCGGAGACGCCGAGCCCGACGAAGCGGATGCCGCGCGGCGCCAAGAGGCGCTCGCGCCGCTCGGTGTCCTGCCAATGGGAATTGCCGCCGTCGACGATCACGTCGCCGGAGCGCAACACGCCGTCGAGATCGGCGAGCAGCGCGTCGATCGGATCGCCGGCCTTGATCATCACCAGGAAACGGCGCGCCCGGTCCGGCCCTGAGGCGGCGTCGCGCGGCGTCGCGACGAGACGGACCCGGCCGGCCATCTCCTCCGCGGCGGCGGCGACCACCTCGGGAAAGGGATCGGTGGCGGCGACGGCGAAACCGGCGTCGGCCAGGTGGAGCGCGAGATTGCGGCCCATCACGCCGAGACCGATCACGGCGATGTCGACGACTTCGGCTGTCATGAGAAAATCCCTTCTCGGGTGAGGTGAGGCCCGGCGGCCGGTGCGTCGACCTGCGCGCAGAGCCGGGCGACTTCGAGGCCGGCGACGTCATCTGCGACGAAAGGCGTAGAACACGTGTATCGTGCCCCTGCAATCGGACATGCTGCGCTGCATATCATCTTTGTGCGGTGCATAAGTATTATCTTCTTGTCTTCATGTCAGACATGGAATACTCCTGATCGCCGACAAAGAGAAGAGGGAGCGACGATGTCGCGCGAAGACCCCATCCTGGTCGGTGGTCGTGATCTCGGCGCCCAGGTGGCCGAACGCCTGGCCGCGGACCTCTTTTCCGGGCGCGTCAAACCGGGCGACTTCCTGCCGAAAGAGGTCGAGCTGACCGAGACCTTCGGCGTCAGCCGCGCCTCGATCCGGGCGGGTCTGCAGATCCTGGTGGCGCTCGGCATCGTCCGCCGCTTCGCCGGTCAGGGCACGGTGGTCGCGGAATACTGCGACTGGAACATGCTCGACCCCCAGGTGACGCGCTGGCTCGTCGACCACGCCGATCCGAACATCGACTTCCTCACCGAAATCCTCGAGTTCCGCTACGCGGCCGAGCCCTACATCTCGGCGATCGCGGCGGAGCGGGCGAGCGCGCGCGATCTCATGGCGATGGAGGAGGCGCACAAGGCGATGGCGGCGGCGGTCGATCCGCTCGACGGTCAGGTCGCCGATCAGGACGTCTTCGACGACGCCGACGTCGCCTTCCACGCTGCGATCTACCGGGCCACCCACAACATCGTGTGGGCGCAGCTCTCCCACATCCTGAGCCCGGCGATCCGCCTCGTCATCCGCCGCACCAACGCGACCGCCGACGAGTTGCGGGACACGCTGGAGCGTCATCGCCTGTTGATGGAGTGCATTCGCCTGCGGCGGCCGAGAGAGGCCTTCGACGCGGCGATCCACGTCATGAACCGCACCGCCGTCGATCTCGGTTCGTCGGGGCGGCAGACCCATCGGGACCTGATCGACCTCATGAGGCGGCAGGTCGAAGCGGATCTCAGATCCGCGCCGTGAGCGGGGCGGCGGAACGAGAGCGCCGCCGTCCGGACCGCAGCTCTCCAACGAAGTCAGGGAGTCGTCACATGATCGGAAACCTCTTGAAGCGCCTGGCGGGCGCCGGCTTGGGCTTTGCCCTCATGACCGGCGCGGCGCTGGCCGCGGACTATCAGTGGACGTTCCAGACGTCCGAGACGGCCGGTGAGCCCACGTTCAAGTACAAGCAGGAATGGGCCCAGAACATCGCGACGATGTCGAACGGCCGCATCAAGATCGAAATCCTGCCCACCGGCGCCGTGGTTCCCCACAACCAGACCCTCGACGCGGTCGGCTCGGGCATTCTCCAGGGCCATCTGACCGACCCGAGCTACTTCTCGGGCATCAATCCGGCCTTCTCGATGCTCGGCAATCTGGTCGGCGCGTGGTCCGATCCGCTGCAGTTCCTCGAATACATGAAGGTCGGCGGCGGCGAGCAGCTCTACAACGAGCTGGTCGAGCCCTACGGCCTGCATCTGATCGGCGCCGCCGCGACCGGCCTGGAATCGCTGCCGTCGAAGAAGCCGCTGCGCACCGTCGCCGACATGAAGGGTCTGAAGATCCGCGCCCCCGAAGGCATGGTCTACGACATCTTCGCCAAGGCCGGCGCCGCCCCGGTCAATCTGCCGGGCTCGGAAGTCTACACCTCGCTCGAGAAGGGCGTCATCGACGCCGCCGACTACACCGTCTTCGCCACCAACCAGGCCCAGGGCCTGCACAAGTTCGCGAAGTTCCCGTCCTACCCCGGCTTCCACTCGCTGCCGATGGTCGACGTGTCGATCAACAAGAAGATCTGGGACGGCCTGCCGCCCGATCTCAAGGCGATCCTCGTCACCGCCACCGACAAGCTCGCCTATGATCTCGTCTTCCGTCTGAAGAAGCTGGATCTCGCGGCCGTCGCCGAGGCCAAGAAGGATCCGACCATCGAGATCATCGACATGGCGCCGGAAGAGCGTCGCAAGTTCCGCCAGATCGCTCAGCAGGAATGGCAGAACTGGGCGAAGCGCAACGCCATGACCGAGAAGATCTACACCTCGGTCACGACCTTCCTCGCCGAGCGCAACCTGCTCTGACGAAGGTTCCGCCCCGGCCCCGCGCCGGGGCGGCCTCTCTGCCGAACCACGAAGACCGAAAACCCTTCGCGCCCTCTCGGGAGGAGCCACGCCCATGTCCGCCCAAAACTCGGACGCCGACGCCACCGTCGCCCTCGAGCACGCCACCGACGGCCACATCGCCAATCCCTTCGACGCCGCCATCGACTGGTGCGGCAAGGGCATCTCCTGGTTGGTCTTCGTGTCGATGTTGATCAGCGTCGGCGAGGTCGTGTCGCGCTACGTCTTCGACAGCCCGACCTCCTGGGTCCACGAGACGACCGTCTTTCTGATCGCCATCATGTTCTGCGTCGGCGGCCCGGTGGCGCTCGCCCGCGACAAGCACATTCGTGTGCGGGTGATCTACGATCAGGTCTCGCCGCGCGTCCGGCGCTGGCTCGACGTGCTCAACGCGCTGATCGCGCTCGGCTTCTGCGGCGGGATGAGCTGGGCGGCCTATACGCTCTTCTGGCGGTCGTCGCACGATCCCTCGGGGGCGTGGACCCTCGAGCGCTCCGGCACCAGCTGGAACCCGCCGTTCCCCACGCTCACCAAGGGCATCATCCTCGCCGCGCTGGCGATCATGACCGTCCAGATCGTGCTGCATCTCGTCCAGGCGCTGGTCGCCGTGACGCGGCGTGAGGAGGTGTGATCATGTCCGGTCTCGGTCTTCAGGCCCTCGGCATCGAATGGGGCACCTATGTGCTCGTCGGCAGCATCTTCCTGCTGCTCCTCACCGGCCTGCCGCTCGCCTTCGTCACCGGACTGGTGGCGCTCGGCTTCACCGTCGGCTGGTTCGGCCCCAACGCGATTCCCCTGGTGATCAGCCGCGTCTACGGCTTCGTCACCGAATATTCGCTGGTCGCGGTGCCGATGTTCGTCTTCATGGCGTCGCTGCTCGACAGATCGGGGATCGCCAAGGATCTCTTCGGCGGCATGCGGGTGCTCGCCGGCCGGATGCCCGGCGGCGTCGCCATCCAGACGCTGGTGGTCGCCTTCTTCCTCGCCACCATGTCCGGCATCATCGGCGGCGAGATCGTGCTGCTCGGCATCCTCGCCCTGCCGCAGATGCTGCGCCTCGGCTACGACCGCAAGATCTCGATCGGCGTGGTGTGCGCCGGCGGCTCGCTCGGCACGATGATCCCGCCGTCGATCGTCCTGATCATCTACGGCCTGATCGCCTCGGTCTCGATCGCCGATCTCTTCACCGCCGCCTTCACGCCCGGCACCATCCTGATGATGCTCTACGTCGGCTACGTGCTGGTGCGCTGCATCCGCGATCCCTCGCTCGCCCCGGCGATGCCGCCGGTGCCGCCGGAGGAGCGCAAGACGCAGCGGCGCGACGCGATCCGCTCGGTCCTGATGCCGGCGATGATCGCGCTGATGGTGCTCGGCACGATCTATACCGGCGTCGCCAGCGTCACCGAGGCGGCCTCGATGGGCGTCGCCGGCGTGCTCGCCGCCACCCTGATCCGGCGCGAACTCTCGCTCCGCCTGATCCACGAAGCCTGCATGCAGACGATCACCACCTGCGGCATGATCGTGTGGATCGGCATCGGCGCGGCGACGCTGGTCGGCGTCTACAATCTGATGGGCGGCAACCGTTTCGTCTCGCAGACGATCCTCTCGATCGACGCGGATCCGATCTACATCATCATGGTGATGCAGCTGATCCTGATCGTGCTCGGCATGTTCCTCGACTGGATCGGCATCGCCATGCTGACCCTGCCGATCTTCGTCCCGATCGTGCAGCAGCTCGGCTACAGCCCGATCTGGTTCGGCATCCTGTTCTGCGTGAACATGCAGGTGAGCTTCCTCAGCCCGCCGTTCGGCCCGGCCGCCTTCTATCTGAAGGGCGTCGCCCCGCCGGAGATCACGCTCAAGGACATCTTCTCCTCGCTGCTGCCCTTCATCGCGATGCAGTTGATCGTCCTCGCCCTGATCCTCTTCTTCCCCGACATCGCCATGTGGCCGCTGAAGCTGTGAGCGGGCACCCGGGAGACATTCCATGAAGATCACCCACATCAAGACCTGGCAGGTGCCGCCGCGCTGGCTGTTCCTCAAGATCGAGACCGACGAGGGCATCTCCGGCTGGGGCGAGCCGGTGATGGAGGGACGCGCCGCCACCGTCGAGGCGGCCGTCCAGGAATTCGCCGACGTGCTGATCGGGCGCGACCCGCGCCGGATCGAGGACATCTGGCAGACGCTCTACCGCGGCACCTTCTATCGCGGCGGCCCGATCCTGATGTCGGCGATCGCCGGCATCGATCAGGCGCTGTGGGACATCAAGGGCAAGGCGCTCGGGGTGCCGGTCCACGAGCTCCTCGGCGGCGCCGTGCGCGACAAGATGCGGATGTACTGCTGGATCGGCGGCGATCGGCCCGCCGACGTCGGCCGGCAGGCGCGCGAGGTCGTCGCCAAGGGCTTCACCGCCTTCAAGATGAACGGCACGCCGGAACTCGCCATCGTCGACAGCCACGCCAAGATCGACGACGCGGTCGCCCGCGTCGCCGAGGCGCGCGAGGCGGTCGGGCGCGACGTCGGCATCGCCATCGACTTCCACGGCCGGGTGCATCGGCCGATGGCCAAAGTCCTCTTGCGCGAGCTGGAGCCGTTCCATCCGATGTTCGTCGAGGAGCCGGTGCTGCCGGAGCATCTCCACTGCCTGCCGCAGATCGCCTCGGGCCTCGGCTATCCGATCGCGACCGGCGAGCGGCTCTTCAACCGCTCCGCCTTCCGCGACATTCTGGAGGCGCGGATGGTCGACATCGTCCAGCCCGACGTCAGCCATTGCGGCGGTCTCACCGAGGCGCGCAAGATCGCGACCCTCGCCGAGACCTACGACGTCGCGCTGGCGCCGCACTGCCCGCTCGGGCCGCTGACGCTCGCCACCTCGCTCCACCTGGATTTCGTCTCGCACAACGCCTTCATCCAGGAACAGAGCATGGGCATCCACTACAACCGCGACAACGACGTGCTCGACTATCTGGTCGATCCGGCGCCGCTCGCCATCGTCGACGGCTACCTGCCGCTGCTCGATCGCCCCGGGCTCGGCGTCGAGATCGACGAGGCCTTCGTCGAGGAGCGGGCGAAGGTGGGGCACCGCTGGCGCAATCCCAATTGGCGGCACGCCGACGGCAGCGTCGCCGAATGGTGAGGCGCGAGCTCCACCCCTCCCCCGCCTCCCTCGGAGATCCCGCCATGTTCCCCCGTCCGCCCGTCTTCGCCGAGGCCTTCGCCGCGATGCCTCTGGTCGCGGTCCTGCGCGGCATCGCGCCCGATGCGGTCCTGCCGGTCGCCGACGTCCTGGTCGACGCCGGGTTCCGTCTGATCGAGGTGCCGCTCAACAGCCCCTCGGCCTTCGAGAGCATCGCCCGGCTCGTCGCCCATTGCCCGGCCGGCGTCGCCGTCGGCGCCGGCACGGTGCTGAAGCCCGAAGAGGCCGAGCGCCTCGCCTCGCTCCATGCCGAGTTGCTGGTGACGCCCAACACCGATCCGGCGGTGATCGCCGCCGGGGCCCGGCTCGGGCTGACGCCGCTGATCGGCTGCATGACGCCGAGCGAGGCGCTCGCCGCGCTCGCCCATGGCGCGGCCGGGCTGAAGCTCTTCCCGGCGGCACGGCTCGGGCCAGCCTATCTCAAGGATCTGCGCGCGGTCCTGCCGGCGAAGACGAAGGTGCTGGCGGTCGGCGGCATCGGCCTCGCCGAAATGGAGGTCTATGCGCGGGCCGGGTTCGACGGCTTCGGATTCGGGTCGAACCTCTATGCGCCCGGCCGCTCGGCCGCCGAGGTCGGGGCGGCGGCGCGCGATCTCGTCGCCGAATGGCGGCGTCTTGCGGGAGCGTGAGATGAGCGAGCGACGTCTGATCGTCGTCGACTGGGGCACCACGTCCTTCCGCGCCCGGCTGATCGAGGCCGACGGGACGATCCTCGACGAGATCACCTCCGGGCGCGGCATGCGCGATCTCGAACGGTCCGCCTTCGCCGCCTATTGCGCCGAGCGGACCGCCGCGTGGCGCGACGCGACCCCGCCGCCGCCGATCTACATGGCCGGCATGGTCGGCGCGCCGCAGGGCTGGACGCCGGCGCCGCAGCCGCCGCTGCCGCTCGGCCCCGCCGATCTCGCTCGGCTGGTGGTGCCCGCCGACGGGCTCGCCGACGCCTGGATCGTGCCCGGCGCGCGGTTCGAGGCGCCCGACGGCACCGTCGACGTGATGCGCGGCGAGGAGGTGCAGATCTTCGGAGCGCTCGCCCTCACCTCACGCGAGGACGCGGTCCTGTGCCTGCCCGGCACCCACAGCAAATGGGCGCGGGCACGCGGCGGCCGGCTCGAGAGTTTCACCACCTTCATGACCGGCGAGGTCTATCAGGTGATGCTCGAGCACAGCATCCTCGCCAAGACCGCCGAGGCGGGCGCGCCCTTCGACGAAGCCGCCTTCACCGCCGGGCTCGAGGCGAGCGCGGCGAGCGTCAGCCTTCTCCACACGCTGTTCCTCACACGCAGCCTGACGCTCTGGGACCGGCTCGAGGCACGGACCAGCGCCTCCTTCCTCTCCGGCGTGCTGATCGGCGAGGAGGTGCGGGCGGCGCGCGGCGGCGTGGAGGCCGGCGACGGCCCGGTGCTGGTGGTGGCGGGCGACGCCCTGCGCCGGCCCTACGACATCGCGCTCGGCCGCGTGGGCCTCTCCCACGCCTTCGTCCCGGCGATGGACGCCTCGCTGCACGGCATCCGCGCCCTCATCGGCGCGTGAGCCGCGGCGCCCGTGCCGCGCGGCGGCCCTTCGTCGGTGACGGTCGGCGCGATGGTCTTCAAGCCCACGAGAAAGAGCCGGCCGCCCCTCCCCGGGATGTGGAGGGACGGCCGGCGAAACCACGCGCCGAGACGGATGGCGGGTTCAGGCGCGCGGTGGGACCGGCTTGTTGAGATCGGGGAAGGCGCGGATCGGGTCGCGGCCGTCCCAGCCGATGCTCGAGTCGCGGATGAGGTCGAACAGGGCGCCCTTGGGGCCGTTGACCTCGGAGAGCTCGATGACCGTGCCGGGATGGCCCGCGTCGGTTTCGAAATAGACGTAGCGGCCGCCGGCGCCGACCTGACCGCCCATGCCGACCTTCAGGCCCGCCTTCTCGGCGATCGCCATGTGCTCGTCGAAGGTGGTGGTCCAATAGGCGAAGTGCTGGGCGCCGAGGTGTCCGGCCTTCAGGAAGTCGAGATACATCGACGGGGCGTCGTTGCGCTGCTGGACCAGCTCCATCTGGATGAAGCCGGAATTGGCCAGCGCCACCGACCGCTCGATCGGCGAGGGCCGCCCGCGATAGGTGAAGTCGCGATCGACGATGCGCTCGGCATAGAACCACGGCCCGATGCCGAGGGTCTCCGTCCAGTGCCGCATCGCCGCCTCGATGTCCTCGACGACATAGCCGATCTGACGGATCTCACCGAACAACCTGCTCATGACCGCTCTCCCTGTGATGGCGTGTCGCAGGGGTTCTAACAAATCGAACACCGATAGACAACACAAATCACATGAGTTATGTTACAAACGATCACGATAAATCAAAAATGGGAGTGAATGACCGATGTCTGCCATCACCCGCCGGACCGTGCTCGAGGCCGCCCTCCTGGCCGGACCCCTCAGTCTCGCCATGCCTCACGTGCGTTCCCGCGCCGCCGCGAAGTTCGTCTACAAGTACGGGAACAATCTGCCGCTGACCCACCCGCTGAACATCCGGGCGGCCGAGGCGGCGGCGAAGATCAAGGCCGCGACCAACGGCGACCTCGACATCCGGATCTTCCCCTCCAATCAGCTCGGCGGCGACACCGACATGCTGAATCAGGTGCGGTCCGGGGCGATCGACTTCTTCACCCCCTCCGCCCTGGTGATCGCCACGCTGGTGCCCGCCGCGCCGATCAACGCGGTCGGCTTCGCCTTCTCCGGCTACGACAAGGTGTGGGCGGCGATGGACGGTGATCTCGGCGGCTTCATCGGCGCGGAGATCGAGAAGGTCGGCCTGCACATGATGCGCACGGTGTGGGACAACGGCTTCCGCCAGTTGACCACGTCGGGCAAGCCGGTCGCCACCCCCGAGGATCTCGCCGGCATCAAGATCCGCGTGCCGGTCAGCCAATTGTCGATCAGCCTGTTCCAGGCGCTCGGCGCGGCGCCGACCTCGATGCAGTTCTCCGAAGTCTATACCGCGCTCCAGACCAAGGTCGTCGACGCGCAGGAGAACCCGCTGCCGATCATCCAGACGGCCAAGCTCTACGAAGTCCAGAAATACGGGATGCTGACCAACCACATCTGGGACGGCTACCTGTTCGTCGCCTCCGGCAAGACCTGGTATCGTCTGCCCGAGGACATGCGCAAGATCGCCGAGACCGCCCTCAACGAGGCGGGCGTGGCGCAGCGCGAGGACATCGCCAAGCTGAACGCCTCGCTCCAGTCGGAGCTCGAGGGCAAGGGCATGGTCTTCAGCCGGCCCGACCCCGCCCCGTTCCGCGAGGTTCTGAAGAAGGCCGGGTTCTATGTCCAGTGGCGCGAGAAATTCGGCGAGGACGCCTGGGTCCGTCTCGAGAAATACGTCGGAAAGCTCGGGTGATGCCATGACCACGACCTCGCCGGACCTGATTTCCGGCGGGTTCGCCTCCGTGAAGGCCGCCTGCGGGCGCCTCGAACGCGGCATCGCCCTGGTGACGGAAGTCCCCGGCGCGATCCTCGTGGTGGTCGAGGTGCTGGTTCTCTTCGCGGGCGTGACCTTCCGCTACGGCCTTCATCGGCCGTTGGTGTGGTCGGACGAACTCGCCTCCATTCTGTTCCTGTGGCTGTGCATGCTCGGCGCCGTCGTCGCCCAACATCGCGGCGGCCACATGCGCCTGACGCTGATCGCGCGCCTCCTGCCCGAGACCTGGGCGGCGCGGATCGAGACCTTCTCCTCCGCCGCGGTGATCCTGTTCCTGGGGCTCCTCATTCCCCCGGCCTATGAACACGCGGTCGATCAGATGATGATCACGACGCCGGCCCTGCAGCTCCCCGACACGGTGCGCTCGGCGGCGATCCTGACCGGCGTCTGCCTGATGCTGGCGGTGGCGCTGCTGCAACTGGTGCAGCGGGCGCGCCTCCTCGACGTCGTCGCGTCCGTCGTCGTCTTCGCCGTTCTCGGCGGGCTCGTCACGGCGTTCCTGCCCCAGCTCCAGGACATGGAGAACTGGAACCTCCTGGTCTTCTTCGGCATCGGCGTCACCGCGCTGGTGTTGGGGGGCGCGCCGATCGCCTTCGCCTTCGGGCTGGCGACGGTGCTCTATCTCACCTTCATGACCTACATGCCGATGAGCATCGTGATCAGCCGCATGGACGAGGGCATGTCGACCTTCGTGCTGCTGTCGATCCCGCTCTTCGTGCTGCTCGGCCTCCTGATCGAGGTCACCGGGCTCGCCGCCGCGCTGGTCAACCTGCTGGTCTCCCTCGTCGGTCACTTCAAGGGCGGGCTCTCCTACGTGCTGATCGGGGCCATGTATCTGGTCTCCGGCATTTCCGGCTCGAAGGCCGCCGACATGGCCGCGATCGCTCCGGTTCTGCTGCCGGAGATGCAGCGGCGCGGCAAGGATCCGGGCGAATTGATCGGCCTCCTGTCGTCGTCGGCCGCCATGGCCGAGACGATCCCGCCGTCGATCGTGCTGATCACCGTCGGCTCGGTCACCGGCGTGTCGATCGCGGCGCTCTTCACCGGCGGCCTGCTGCCGGCGGCGGTCGGCGCGCTCGGACTGGTCTTCGTCGCCTTCCTGCGGTCGCGCGGCGAGGACACCACCGGCGCCAAGCGCGCCTCGTGGAACCAGATCCGTTCGTCCCTGCTCGCCTCGATCCCGGCGCTGCTCCTGCTCGCCCTGATCCGGTGGGCGGTGGTCTCCGGCGTCGCCACGGCGACGGAGGTCTCGACGATCGGCGTGGTCTACACGGTCGCGGTGGCGGTGCTGGTGTTCCGGCGCTTCCCGCTCGACCGGGTGTGGCCGATGCTGTGCGACACGCTGGCTCTGTCGGGGGCGATCATGATCATCCTCGGCTGCGCCACCGCCATGGCCTGGGCCCTGACCCAGTCCGGCTTCTCCCAGCAACTCGCCCACGCGATGACGCTGATGCCCGGCGGTGCCACCGGCTTCGTGATCCTGTCGATCGTCGTCTTCGCGGTGCTCGGCTCGGTCCTCGAGGGCATCCCGGCGATCGTCGTCTTCGCGCCGCTGTTGTTCCCGATCGCCAAGGAACTCGGCATCGAGCCGATCCACTACGCGATCATGATGGTGCTCTCGATGAGCCTCGGGCTCTTCACTCCGCCGCTCGGCATCGGCTTCTACCAGGCCTGCGCCATCGGCCGCGTCGAGCCGGACAAGGCTATGCACGCGATCTGGCCCTACATGGCGGCGCTCCTCACCGCCGCGGCCGTGGTCGCCGCCGTGCCCTGGCTGAGCAATCCGCACTTCTGAGGTCCTTCCCCTCGGACGGTCGATTGCCCGAGAGCCCCGCGAGCCCCCACACCAGGGACTCGCGGGGTTTTTCGTCTTCGTCGTCTCCGGTTCGACGTCGCCGAGGCCATCGCCACGCGCGAGACGAAGAGGCCCGGGAGAGCGGCGCTCTCCCGGGCCTTCGAACGTTCGATGTCGCGCGGATCTCATACTGGGCTCATGAAATTCGGACTCGTCCGACTTTCATGAGCGTTGCGGCATGACCGGCCGACGCCCGTTCGGGCTCGCCTTCGCAAGCTCGGTCTCAGGCGGCGACGGGACGGCGGCGGAAGCCGGCGGTCTCGATCGCCTCGTCGACCGAGACGCCGTCGTGGATGATGGCGCGGCAGGCCTTCATCACCGCCAGCGGCTCCTCCGCCTGGAAGATGGCGCGGCCGAAGAGGATGCCGGCGGCGCCGGCCGAGACGATCGAATGGACGAGATCGAGGGTGCCGCGATCGGAGCCGCTGCCGGGGCCGCCGGCGAGCATCACGGGAAGCGGCGTCTCGGCGACGATGCGCTTCAGCGCGGCCTCGCTGCCGGGCCAGTCGGTCTTGACCACGTCGGCGCCCATCTCCATGCCGACGCGGACGTGGAAGCGGACGAAGTCGCCGTCGTTGACGTCGCCGGCGAGGGCGCGGCGCGCGCCCATGGTCTCGACGATGTGGACCATGCCGGCCTCGCGGGCGGCGGCGTTGACGAGGGCGTTGTCGCGGAAGGCGGCGGTCTCGAGATCCGGGTCGTTGTGGGCGACGAAGAGATAGGTGATCACCGCCTCGGCGCCGAGACGGACCGCGTCCTCGACCGAGGCGACGAGACGGGTGTGGCCGTCGGCATAGGCGAGCGGCCCGCCCTCGCGCCACATGGTGGTCTGGTCGAGGCGCAGGATCAGCGAGGGGCCGCCGTTGTCGACCAGACGCCGGCCGTAGCGCATGGCCGAGCCCAGGGGCAGGATCACCGCGTCGACGCCGGCCTCGGCCATGTCGTCGAGCATCGCCTCGGGCGTGTCGAGCCCGCGCAACGCTCCGAGCTGGAGGGCATGGTCGAAGGCGACGCAGAAGCCCTTGCGGGCCGGCGACGCGAGAATACGGGAGAGGCGGATCTTCTTACCCAGAGCCTGCGACATGATCGAACTTTCCCCTCACACGAGGTCGAAGGTGATCCCGGCCTGACGGAGGCGCCGAACCGTCGTCTCGTCGAGACCACGGTCGATGAAGATGCGCTGGAACTCCGGGAGGTCGGCGAAATGGTTGAGAGCACGCGTCGAGAATTTGCCGGCGGTGAGCATCAGGACGGAGCGTTCGGCCGCCGCCATCAGCGAACGTTTCATCCGCACGACTTCCTGATCCTGATGGTAGAGAGCGGTGCCGATGGCGGCGGAGGCCGAGAGGAACGCCCAATCGGCGCGAAGCCGCGACAGGGTCTGCTCGCAGATGAGCCCGTAGAAGCCCTGGAGCGTGTCGGAATAGTTGCCGCCGGTCAGGATCAGCTGGACGTTGCTGAGTGAACGCAGCCGTTCGCACACCGCCAGCGAATTGGAGATGACCGTGACGTGCTCGATCGTCTCCAACTCGTCGCAGATGGCGAGCGTCGTCGTGGAATCGTCGAGCATGATCACGTTGCCGGGCTCGATCAGGGCGCGGGCGGCACGGGCGAGCGCACGCTTTTCCGTCTGCTCCATCTGTTCGCGGTAATGGAAGTTGCTCTCGAACAGGAGCGAGCTCTCGGCGGTGGCGCTGCCGCGATCCTTGCGCAGCAGGCCCCGGCTCTCGAGCAGGTCGAGATCGCGATGAATGGTCATGCGACTGACGCCGAGCCGATCGGCGAGGGCGTCGACCTGCACCGTCTTCTCGTTCTGCACCAGGGCGACGATCGCGCGGCGGCGTTCTTCGGGCTTCATGCTCTGCTCCAACGAAGGAAGGGCGAGAGATCGCCGCGACGAGCCGCGGAGCGCCGGCCATGGCGGCGGCTCCCCGGGATCGCGTCGATCATCCCTTTCCGGTGGTAGCGTGTCATCCCTCAGCCCTCAATGGCCGGCCATGACGCGGGCGAAATAGTCGGGGCCGCCGACCTGTCCGCCCTTGAGCGAGATCTCGACGCCGTCGACCCGCCGGTCCGGCGCGGTGATGCGACAGAGCGGCGCGCCGGGCACCAGAGGGCCGGCGACCTCGAGCGTCTCGACGCCCATGGCCGAGACCGCGTGACTGGCGCTGTCGCCGCCGGCGAGCACGACACGGCGCGTGTCGGTGGCGGCGACGGCGTCGCGCAACACCCGGCCGAGCGCCCCGCCGAGGACGGCGGAACTGTCGAAATTGCCGAGGCCGCGCCGTTCCAGCGCCGCCCGGGTCGGGACGAGGCGCGGGTCGGAGGGGCCGCGCGCGGTGTGCACGACGACGCCTGGACGCTCGGAGAGCGCCTGCCGGATCTCCTCGACGAGCACGCCGTGGAAGGCGCTCTCGTCGCCGGAGACGGCGGCGACGGTGTCGAGCGGCAGGACGGCGAAACCGTTGGCCTCGGCCCAGGCGATCTGCCCCTCGGTGACCGGCGAGCAACTGCCGCAGACCGCGATCAGGCGATCGACCGGCCCGCGCGCCACGGGCGGCGGGGCGAGCGGCAGCACCCCGGTGCGGGTCAGGTGATCGACGAGGGCATATTCGACGCCGGAGGAGCCGACGACGAAGGCGGGGGCGCGGGCGCCGTGTTCGGCGAGGAGCCGGCCGGCGATAGTGGTGGTCGCCGCGTCGAACGTGTCGAGGACGACGACGTCGGCGCGTTCGGTGAGGGCGGCGAGCGCGGCGGAGGCGTCGGGTGCGGTCATCGCGCGGAAATCGAAGCCCTCGATGCGCGCCTCGGTCTGGCGGCCGAGATGGGCGCGCAGGTCGGCGTCGTGCATCGGCGTCACCGGGTGACGGCTCATGGTCGGGTGGCGATCGATGCGGAAGATCTCACGCCCGCCGGAAATGCTGGCGGCGGCGAAGAGATTGGCGAAGATCACGTAGCGCTCGTGGCGGGTGACGCCGACGACGCAGAGGACGGCCGGGCCGAAGAGGCGCCGGCCGATGTCGGCGGCGCGGCCGATGCTGCCGACGTCGGGGGCGGAATCGAAGGTCGAGCAGGTCTTGTAATGGGTGAGCGGGGCGCCGAGGGCGCGCAACTTCGCGAAGACCGACGGCAGTTCGGCGTCCATCCAGGCCGGCGAGCGGCTGCGGCTGGTGCCGGCGACGCCGATCGCGGCGAGGCCGGGATGACGGGCGAGATCGGCCGGCGACGGCGGCTCGAGGAACAGTTTGGCGGGAACGCCGGCCATCGCCAGCGCCTCCAGCGAATCGGTCGAGCCGGTGAAGTCGTCGCCATAGAAGGTGATCAGCGGCGCGCGCGCCGCGGCGGTCGGATCGGTCATGGTCTGCGCCTCGTCGTGCGTCGTCCCGAAGCCGGGGATCGACGGCGATTGCACATTCATACCATCGACAATGATTGTTTGGAACAAAAAACATGTGATAATGTGACCGTATGTCACTCGATATGTGCGAGGGGCGGCGAGAAGGATCGAGATTCATGAACAGGATCGGCATCACCATGGGCGACCCGGCGGGAATCGGGCCGGAGGTGGTCTGCAAGGCCTTGGCGGCGATGAGCCCGGCCGAGCGGGCGGGCTGCGTGGTCATCGGCGACCCGGTCTTCATGACCCGGGCGCGCGATCTGATCGGCGCGGACTTCGCCTTCGTCGAGGTCGCCGACGCCGCCGAGGTGCCGGCGGACGGGGTGGCGCTGCTCGCCGTCGAGGCACCCAATCGCGACGGGATCCTACCCGGCCGGCTCTCGCCCGACGCCGGCGAGGCGGGCAAGCGCTGCGTCGAGTTGGCCGTCCGGCTCGCCCTCGACGGCGCGATCGACGTGATCTGCACCGCCTCGATCAACAAGGCCGCGCTCCGGATGGCCGGCTACGCGCTCAACGGCCATGCCGGGCTGCTCTCGCACTTCACCGGCGTGAAGAAGAACTACGCGGTGCTGGCGAGCCCGCAGTTCTCGGTGATCCACGTCTCGACCCACGTCTCGCTGCATCAGGCGGCCGACCTCTGCCGGACGCCGCTGATCCTCGAGACGATCCGCGCGGCGCACGCGCACATGCGCACCACCGGCCTGACGCGGCCGCGCATCGCCGTCGCCGGGCTCAATCCCCATTGCGGCGAGGGCGGGCTCTACGGTTCGGAGGACGACGACTTCGTCGGCCCGGCGGTGGCGGCGGCGCGCGCCGAGGGGCTGGACGCGACCGGGCCGGTGCCGGGCGACGTGGTGTTCCAGCAGGCGATCGACGGGCGCTACGACATCGTCGTCGCGCAATATCACGACCAGGGTCACATCCCGGCCAAGCTGATCGGCGGCCACGACTGCGTCAACGTCACCGCCGGCCTGCCGGTGCTGCGGACCTCGGTCGACCACGGCACCGCCTTCGACATCGCCTGGACCGGCGTCGCCGACCCGAGCAACATGAAGGCGGCGATCGCCATGGCGCGGCGGATGAAGCCGCTCCCCTCCCCCGCCCCGGCCGCGTGAGGATCACGGCGCTTCGCGTCTCCTGCCCGAAGCCCCGCCGGAGAACGGCGGGGCTTCGGCGGGTCACAGGGGATGGTGGCAGGCGACGGAGCGGGCCTCGCCGAGCGTCCGCAACTCCGGCTTCTCGGTACGGCAGCGTTCGGTCGCGGCGGGGCAGCGCGGGTGGAAATGGCATCCCGGCGGCGGCGCCGTCGGCGAGGGCGGCTCGCCGTCCTGGAAGGTCATGGCGACGGCGACGGCCGGATCCGGCTCGGGCGAGGAGATCTTGAGGAGCCGCGTATAGGGATGCAGCGGCTCGACGAAGATCTCCGGCACCGGGCCGACCTCGACCACCCGGCCGAGATACATGACGACGACGCGATCGCAGAAGAAGCGGACGACGCCGAGATCGTGCGAGATGAAGACGAAGGCGAGGTTGTGCTCGGCGCGGATCCGGCGCAGCAGCTCGAGGATCTGTGCCTGGACCGAGACGTCGAGCGCGGAGACCGGCTCGTCGGCGAAGATCAGATCCGGCTTCAGGGCGAGCGCGCGGGCGATGCCGATGCGCTGGCGCTGGCCGCCGGAGAATTCGTGCGGATAGCGATCGAGGGCGCTCCGCGGCAGGCCGACCTCGTCGAGGAGCCGGGCGACCTCGTCGCGCACCGTCGAACGGTCGGCGAGACCATGGACCTTCAGCGGTTCGCCGAGGGCGTCGACGATGCGCTGGCGTCCGTCGAGCGAGGAGGCGGGGTCCTGGAAGACCATCTGCATGCGACGGCGCAGGCCGCGCATGTCGAGCCGCGAGGCCTCGAGCACGTTCGCCCCGTCGAAGCCGACCGAGCCGCCGTCGGCCTCCATCAGGCGGAGCGCGACGCGGGCGACGGTCGACTTGCCGCAGCCGCTCTCGCCGACCACGCCGACCACCTCGCCGCGTCCGACCGTGAAGGAGACGCCGTCGAGCGCCTTGACGTGGGTGACCTTGGGGATCGGCCAGCCCTTGCGGGTGGTGAAGACCTTGCGCAGGTCGCGGATGTCCAACAGAGGGGTGGCGTCCATCACTCGCTCCTCGCCCAGCAGCGGACTCTGTGTTCGGGATCGCCGCCGACCGGCGTCATCTCGGGCAGGCGGTCGC
>OFIS01000093.1_pt1 | contig 113529 bp, 89 predicted proteins | sample 1775071 | NCBI WGS metagenome assembly OFIS01 (sample SAMN08195774, study PRJEB24354) | sludge metagenome | isolation source: sludge from phenol fed wastewater aerobic bioreactor C | place: India: Nagpur | collected 2016-09-17 | reverse complement strand
TCCCCAAAATCTTGTTCGCACCTTGATTTTATGCGGGTTTCAGGGATGTGCCGATTCCTTTTGGTGAAAAATCCAGGCTAGCTGAAAAGGTGCAAGCTGCGCTCAGTAGTGGCAACGAAGCTCAACGCGAACAAGTAGCACGCGAGCTCAAGGAGAAAGAAACCCAGTATCAGGCCGATGGCATCAACCCGAATACCGTGCCCAAAGTACTGGAGCTTCGGCAGAAACTGGCTCAGTACGGTGCCGGTGTCAATGAACACGAAAACACCGTGTTCTCGCACCTGCTCACCTTTTTCTCTCGCTACTACAGCGAAGGCGACTTCATCAGCCAGCGCCGTTACAAGGGCGACACCTACGCCATCCCCTACGCGGGCGAAGAGGTGATGCTGCACTGGGCCAATAAGGATCAGTACTACACCAAGAGCGGCGAGAACTTCAGCAACTACAGCTTCAAGCTTGAAGACGGCCGCACGGTGCATTTCCGCCTTGCCGCCGCCGACACCGCCAAGGACAACCGCAAGGACAACGACAAGGAACGTCGGTTTGCCCTGGTAGCGGCCAAGACCGTCACCCGTGTGGATGAAAACGGCGACGAGTACGAAGACGAACTGGTGCCCGTGGAGGAAGTATCGGGCAGCGACGGAAATCAGGATCTGATCATCCGCTTTGAGTACGCTGCCCAGCCCAAAGGCACCAAGCAGGAGGCGCTGGTTACCAGGGCCGTAGAGGCCGTGCTAGCGGACGTTGCCGTCAAGGCACGCTGGCTGGCTCTGGGTAACCGAGCGCCTACCGAAAAGAATCCGCAGCGAACCCTGCTGGAAAAGCACCTGAGCGACTACACCACCAAGAATACGGCTGACTACTTCATCCACAAGGATCTGGGTGGTTTCCTCCGGCGCGAGCTGGACTTCTACATCAAAAACGAAGTTATGCATCTCGACGACGTGCAGAACGCGGGCGCGTTTGCCGACATCGAGAAGAACCTTCGAATGATCCAGTGCCTGCGCAGCATTGCGCTGGAGTTGATTGCCTTCCTCGCACAGCTGGAGGATTTCCAGAAAAAGCTGTGGCTGAAAAAGAAATTCGTTGTCTCCAGTCACTACTGCATCACGTTGGATCAGGTGCCAGAAGCGCTGTGGCCGGAAGTGGTAGCGAACGAGCAGCAGTGGGCGCGGTGGACGCAACTGGGCGTTTGGGATGGCGATGCGCCGGGGACTGTGGACGACTTGAAGGCTGCGCCGTATCGGATGGTGGACACGAGTCTTTTTGACGAATACTTCTCGCGCAGATTGCTGGGCTCGATCGACGAAATCGATGAGAATCTTGGCGGCATCCTTTTTCACGGGGATAACTTCCAGGCATTGAGCCTCCTGCGTCACCGTTTCAAGCAGTCTATTGGCTGTGTCTATATCGATCCGCCCTACAATGCGCCGAACAGCTTGATCGCGTACAAAAATAACTTCAAACACTCTTCATTCCTTTCACTCATTGAGAATAGGCTGATGGCCGCTAAGCCGCTGTCCGCGCTGGATGGGGCGCTGGTAATTGCAATCGACAAGAACGAAGAGAACGGAGTTTCTAGGATCGTTTCTGAGAGTTTTCCGGAAAACGACAATGTTTTGGTGACCGTTGAGCACAATAGGAAGGGTGTCCAAGGTGACCATTTCTCGTACACCAATGAGTACGCTATTTTCTCAGTCCCCAAATCGCGAGGTGATCTAAACCAAGTCGCGAGAGATGAAGCCGACTATGAGTACTCAAATCTTCGAAACTGGGGCGGCGAGTCACTGCGGACAGATGCTGCAAACTGCTTTTATCCAATCCTAGTGAAGGACGGGAAGATCATAGGCTTCGGGGACGTCTGGTTCGACACAGAGCAACACCCCAAGGGCGCCAATGTTACTCGGGACGACGGTACTATCGAAGTGTTTCCTATCGACGGTAGCGGTGTCGAGCGGAAGTGGCGCTATGAAAGGGGGACGGTAGAGTCCGTGAGGAGTCGCCTAAAGGTGGATGTTGGGCGAACTGGTCTAATTCAGATCAAAATTGCCAAGGTGAGCGATCAGTTCAAGACTGTCTGGTACTCGCCAAAATACAATGCTGGGGACAACGGCACTCAGCTAGCGAAACAGATGGGAATCCCAATTGGTGATTTCGATTACCCGAAATCAATTCATACGACTAAAGATTGCGTTTTCGCAGTCTCGCATAATCATGACTGGATTCTTGACTATTTCGCTGGGTCTGGGACAACTGGCCAAGCTGTTCTCACACTAAATCGTGAGATATCCGGCTCTCAGCGCAAGTACATCCTTGTTGAACAAGGTGAATACTTCGAACCCATTCTTAAGGCTCGATTGCAGAAATCGGTGTTCTCTTCAATGTGGTCAGATGGCAAACCTACAAGGTCAGAAGCCGGTATCTCCCACAGCTTTAAGGTCCTCAAGCTCGAAAGCTACGAAGACACCCTGAACAACTTGCAACTGCGCCGTACGCCCGCGCAGGGCGATCTGCTGAACGCTTTGCCGCAGCAGGCCAAGGACGACTACCTGCTCAACTACCTGCTGGACGTGGAAAGCCGTGGATCGCTGCTGTCGGTGGAGGACTTCAGGAAGCCCTTCGATTACACCCTTAACGTGGCCGTGGATTCGGCAGGCGCGTTCGAGCCACGCAAGATCGACCTGGTGGAGACCTTCAATTACCTGATCGGCCTGCTTATCAAGCACATCGACGCCCAGCCGCAGCGCGGCTATGTCACCGTCATCGGCACCCTGCCCAGCGGTGAAAGCTGCCTCGTGCTTTGGCGTGACTGTGACAAGTGGGGCTTCGAGGAAGACAAGAAAACGGGTATGCGCGACATCAGGATGTTGTGCGACACGCTGGCCATCAACCCGGCGGACAACGAGTACGATGTGGTCTACATCAACGGCGACCACAATATTCCCACCGTGCTGACGCCGACAGCCGAGGAAGGCGGTGCCACCCGTGTGCTCAAGCTGCGCCAGATCGAGCCAGAGTTTCTGGAGCGCATGTTCTCGGTGGAGGACATCTGATGGCACGCGCAGCAAAACCGAAAACCAAGAAGCGCAGCTTCCATCAGGAATTGGTGCTCAATCGCTGGGTGCTGGGTTTTTTCCAGGGCGGCACGCTGGCAGCACTCAAGATGCGCTTGGGCGATGACCGCTTCGAGGGCATCGACGAGGACGGCCAAACCAAGTTCTTCCACGAACTGGTCCGGGGTTTGTTCGACCCCAACAAGGTGCCCGAGACCGACCTGCGGCGCTACGATTTAAATATAGTCGCCCACTGGCAGGCCATTACCGCCCAGCGCAACAAGAGAGAGGGCCATGAGTTGCAGATGAAGTACTTCCAGTACCTATCGCTGCTGTTTACCGAGTTGTATCTGGACTGGTACTTCAATCACCGTCAGGACTTGCTCGATGGCTTGAACGAGGAAATGACGCGCTACCGTACCGAGATAGGCGCGGAACCCTTCCGCGATTTCGACGTGGACGAACTGAACAAGATCGCCTTCTGGAATGCCACCGGCAGCGGCAAAACCCTGCTGCTGCACGTCAATATTCACCAGTACCTGCACTATTTTCAACAAGGCGTAGCCGGTGTGTACCCGGACAAGATCATTCTGCTCACGCCCAACGAAGGCTTGAGCCGTCAGCATCTGGAAGAGTTGGGGTTATCGGGCTTTGAGCTCTCGCAATTCTTCAACAAAACCCAGTCACCGGCACGCGGTACCATCGAGATCATCGACATCAACAAGCTGGGCGATGAGATGGGCGACAAGACCGTCGCCGTGGATGCTTTCGAGGGCAACAACCTGGTGCTGGTGGACGAAGGCCACCGGGGTACGGGCACAGCAGCGGGCGCGTGGATGGCACGGCGCGAAGCACTGGTGCGAGGTGGCTTTGCCTTTGAGTACTCGGCCACCTTCGGGCAGGCAGTGGCGAAGGGCATGACCGTGGCGGCAGCGGAAGAAGACATCCAGAAAAAACGCGCCAAAATGCTGTTCAACACCAGCAGCCTGCGCAGTCTGGACGACGGACAGAAGGCACAACTTGCGCTGACTGCCGAGGACAAGTGTCGCGCGCGCACCACCGCTACCCGCGAGATTTACGCCAAATGCATCCTGTTCGACTACTCGTACAAATTCTTCTATGAGGATGGCTACGGTAAGGAGTCGCTAATCCTCAACATGAGCGGTGAGGCCTACGAACAGGCCGACAACGCCCGCAAATACTTCACCGCCTGCTTGCTCTCCTACTACCAGCAGTTATGGCTATGGAACACGCACCATGAAAAGTTGACGGACTTCAATATTGAAAAGCCGCTGTGGGTATTTGTTGGTAATAAGGTTTCAGGTGAAGAATCGGACATTCTGGAGGTAGTGAGCTTCCTCGCCGACTTCCTGAACAGCGACATGCAGATCAAGACCTGGCTGGCCGACCTGATTGCTGACAAGGCACAGATTCTGGACGCCAAAGGCAACAATATTTTCAGCGGTCGATTCACGCCCTTAATGGGCTTTAGCGACCACGTAGATGATCTGTACGCTGACATTCTGCGGCGTGTGTTCAATGCCTCGGCCCGTCAGCGCCTGAAGCTGGTCAACATCAAAGGCAGCAAGGGCGAGCTGGCATTGCGTGTGGGCAATGCTGATCCGTTTGGCCTCATTAACATCGGTAACGACTCGGGCTTTTACGGGATGGCAGAGGGCGTGAAGACCTTTGACAGCGAACGCGACGACTTCGGCGGTGCGCTGTTCAGCACACTAAACAACAAAGACAGCCGCCTCAACGTGCTGATCGGCTCACGCAAATTCACGGAAGGCTGGAGCAGTTGGCGCGTGTCCACGATGGGTCTGTTGAATATGGGTCAGGGTGAAGGCTCTCAGATCATCCAGTTATTTGGACGCGGGGTGCGCCTCAAGGGCAAAGGCTTCTCGCTCAAGCGCACCTTGCCGCAGGACAGGCCCAAGGGCGTGCATCTGGACAAGCTGGAGGCGCTGAACATCTTTGGTGTGCGCGCCAGCTACATGGCTGCGTTCAAAGATTACCTACGCGAGGAAGGCATCACGCCAAGTGACGAAGTACTGGAGCTGGACTTTCCGACACGGGCCAACCTACCCAAGGGCAAGTTGAAGACCTTGGCATTGAAGGACGGCTACAAGGACAACCAGAAACTCGGGTTCAAGCGCACGCACTTCCCGTGGCTCTATGAAATCCCCACGCAGTTCCAAGGCAAGATCAAGCTCCCTCATGTGGTGCTTGATCTACACCCTCGCGTTGAAGCACTATCCAGCAAAAATACCGGGGCACAACATGTGCATCCCTTGGCAGAAGCACGGAATAAGGGCAAGCTGAACCCCGCCCTATTCTCGGCCTTCAACTGGGACCGTATCTATCTGGCCTTGCAGGATTACAAGCTGCAACGCAGTTGGAGTAATCTGCGGCTAGACATGCAGAAGCTGATCGACTTCTGCGCCGGAGATCAGGCTTGGTATACGCTGTTCATTCCTGCATCCGAGCTGAACGTAACGACCTTCGCCGACATTCACAAGCAAGAAGACATCCTGCTAAGATTATTGACGGACTATACCGACCGTTTCTACAAGGCATTGAAGACCGGGTACGAGGGCCAGTTCTACGACATTACCCACGTCGACGAAGACCACGGGTCAATGCTCAAACTGTACCAGTTCGAGATTGAGAATAATGATGACGGCCTGGCATACCAAAAAAAGCTGGAGACCCTGAAAAAACTGGTCTCGGACAGCAAAATTGGCGAGGCAAGCCAATGGTATGCACCGCACATGGTGGCCATCAGCTTCGACCGGCACTTGTTCTATCCTCTGTTTGGCTTCGAGCAAGATAGCGACAAGGATCTGGTGCCACTCAAGCTGCGTCCACTGGGATTGGGTGCCCCCAGCGAAGTGACGTTTGTTCGCGATTTGGAGGCGTTCTATCGGTCTGCAGGTGGGCGCGAGGCTATCGGCCAGCGCAGTCTGTACCTGTTGCGCAATGCTGCTAGCGCGGACAAAGGTTTAGGCTTTGCATTGGCGGGCAACTTCTACCCGGATTTCTTGCTGTGGCTGGTGGACGATACCAGCGGCAAACAGTGGCTCACCTTTGTCGATCCGAAGGGGTTGCGCAACCTCGACCTGTCACACCCGAAACTGGGGCTGTACAAGGAAGTCAAAACCCTGGAAACAACGCTGGCTGGACAGGCCAAGGCGGGTGAGCCTCCACTAATCCTGAACGCCTTTATTCTGTCGCCTACGAGGTTTTCCGACCTGCTCAACGTGGGCGACCCAGCCAAGAAAGCCGAGCTGGAAAACCGTAATGTGTTATTCATGGAAGATGGCCCAAATAGCTATCTGTCAAAGCTTTTCAGCGCACTGACATAAGCATCTGACGCTAGGAGCCATGCCCTCCGTGGAATACCTGCTTGATCTCCCCATCCAGCAGATGAGAAGCAATAGCTCCTAGCCCTCCCCCCGCAACTCCGGCCAAATCTGCCACCAGTCATCCGGACGCAACTGCTTCCGGGTGACCCCTCCCCCCGTCAGTTCCTCGATCTCCACGCAGCGGATGATCGGCACCGGTCGCGTACCGGCTGCCCAGCCGCTGACGACCTGCACCGGCAGGCCAAGTTTCTGGGCAAGTGATGTCATCCCGCCCACCAGGGTACAGGCGTGACGTACAGGCTGAAAGTCAGGCATATATATTCATAATAACCATGGCATGAACATGGATTCTATTAGATAAATCAGCTATTTGGATGTGACGGAAGGTAGTGTCTTTGTGCAGTTTTTCTGCGCAGAAGTTCAGCCTGGACCACCCAGAATGTAACGCCATGTCAGATCAACATCATCAGGGCATGAAACGGTCTGAACTTCACTGAAACAAACTTGCCCTGCCCGCCTCTAGGAAGTGAAGCAATTTTAGCGATCCCGGCACGGTCACGGGAAAAAACAATTTGCGTCATGGTTGTATCCCTCTAGTGTCCGGGATCAGCTACGCTCAACACTCTTCCAGTAAACCATTGAATTTTTTAGAAAAATAATCGCCTTTGATGGTTATTGACATTGCTAATCAATTTGATGAGAATAACCCCACCTGCTAAACGCAGGCCGGCTCTTTAAAAAGCAACAACCGATAAACACTGCGCCCTGCCCGACACGCGGCACGCGATTGCGCAGCAACCTGCAACGCATCGGGGTTGAAGCAAAACCGATGAAATCCGCAACTAGCCGCCTGTCCCTAGCGTGGGGCGCGATGGCTGCAGGTCGCGGGGACTTCCCCAGCGGAAGCGCCCGGAGCGCCCACAACAGGCGCCCAACATCCAGGATGGCGACGTAATCCCATGATGACGGCGGGAAAGACCGCAGTCTCTGGCACCCAGCCGTACCGCCCTCCGCGGATCGGCGGCTGGCCCTGCCAAACGCTCACACTCCACATTTGGAGCCACTATTTTCACCGGCCATCCGAAGAGGATCGACTTATGACAGTAGCAAGCACTCCCATTTCCCATCCTCCCCACCGCGCCGCAACACGGGCACTGCTCTACCGCATCAACGTGGCAGAGGCCAAGCTGGGGGTTTCTCGCTCTACGATCTACCGACTGGTCCATAACGGCGAACTGGAGCTGGTCAAAATCGGCAAGCGATCCAGCGGCATCACGGCCACCAGCCTGCACGCCATGATCGAGCGAAACAAGATGCCCTGCTGATACCATAGTCGTATTCACGCAACACAAAGAAAAGACGCCCACCAGGTCCAAATTGGGTAGCCAGGTGGGTAGCTAGACCGAAAATTCAATGTGTGGTGATGTGATAACTATTTGATTATTAACGGAATTTAAAATCGAATGAAACTCGCCACCTGGAACGTCAATTCCCTGAACGTCCGCCTGGGCCACGTCCTGGACTGGCTGCGGGCCAATCCGGTCGACGCGCTGTGCCTGCAGGAACTGAAGCTGCCGGACGAGAAATTCCCGCGCGAAGCCCTGCTGGACGCCGGCTACCACGCCTGCTGGGCGGGACAGAAGACCTACAACGGCGTGGCGATCCTGAGCCGGACGCCGCTGCTGGACGTGCAGCGCAACATCCCCGGCTACGACGACCCCCAGCAGCGCATCATCGCCGCCACCCTGCCCGGCCCGGATGGGCGGCTGGTGCGCGTCGTCAGCGCCTACTGCCCCAACGGCCAGGCGGTGGGCTGCGACAAATACGCCTACAAGCTGGACTGGTTCCAGGCGCTGCGCGGCTGGCTGGGCGAGGAAATGGGCCGCCACCCGGAACTGGCGATCCTGGGGGACTACAACGTGGCCCCGGCCGACGAGGACGTGCACGACCCGGCCGCCTGGGCCGGCGGCATCCTGGTCTCCGATCCCGAGCGCCAGGCCTTCCGCGACCTGCTGGGTCTGGGCCTGCAGGACACGTTCCGCCTGTTCGACCAGCCGCCGCGCACCTTCAGCTGGTGGGATTACCGCCAGATGGGCTTCCGGCGCAACGCCGGCCTGCGCATCGATCACATCCTGGCGACGCCGGCGCTGGCGGCGCGCTGCCTCGAATGCGCGGTGGACAAGGCGCCGCGCGGCTGGGACAAGCCCTCGGACCACGCGCCGGTGGTGGCCACCTTCGGCCTCGCCTGACGCACGACGGCGGGAGGCACCACCCCGCACAATCTCCACAACCCGGCCCTGCGCAGCCCGGCCCTGCCCAGCCATGCCTCCCGGCAATCAGGCCGCGTGGCGCGCCCCGGCGGGCGCCGTGCCCGCCCCCCGGACCCGGGCCACGCCGGCAAAGCGTCTATAATCGAGGACTCGTCCCACGTTCCCCATGCCCATGCCGCTCGAAAGCCGACTGATCTCCCATCTGGACCGTGGGCTGGTCCTGGACATCACCCTGGAAGACCTGTCCTTCCGCGTCTACGTGGCCCAGCGCGAAGCCGACGTCGAGCAGGTGGCCGAGCTGGTCCCGGCCGAGCAGTTCCAGGGGGACGGCGACGTCCACGTCGCCGCGATCCACGACGGCGACGACGCCTCCGAGCAGATCCAGGACGTGCTCTTCAACCTGAATCCGGGCGACGCCATCGTCTTCCTGTGCACGGGCCCGCAGGCCTACGCCGAGGCGCTGGCCGAGCTCGGCCAGCCCGGCCCGGCATCCCCGCGCGCCGACTCGAACGCGACATGACACAGTCTTCCGGCAATATCTTCATGGTGGTCGCCCCCAGCGGGGCGGGCAAGTCCAGCCTGGTCAATGCCCTGCTGGAAAAGGACGCCAGCCTGGCGCTGTCCATTTCCTGCACCACCCGCACTCCCCGCCCCGGCGAAGAAGACAAGAAGCACTACCGCTTCGTGTCCGTGGAAACCTTCCAGGCGATGCGCGACCGCGGCGACATGCTGGAATGGGCGGAAGTGCACGGCAATTTCTACGGCACGCCCCGCGACCGGGTCGAGCAGGCCCTGGACGGCGGCACCGACATCATCCTGGAGATCGACTGGCAGGGCGCCCTGCAGGTGCGCCGCCACTATCCCCAGGCGATCGGCATCTTCATCCTGCCGCCCTCGATCGAGGCCCTGGAAGCCCGCCTGAAAAAGCGCGGCCAGGACGCGCCCCAGGTCATCGCCCGCCGGCTGCTCGCGGCGGGCGGCGAGATGGCGCATGCCTCCGATTGTGAATATGTTATTATTAATCAAGAATTTAGCCTTGCACTGGAGCAGCTGCGGCACGTGATCTGCGCGGCGCGGCTGCGCTATACGGCGCAGTCCGTCCGGCACGCCGACCTGTTCACCCAGCTGGGCATCCGCAAACCCCTGTCAACCGCTTCCTGAACCAGGACACCCATGGCCCGCATCACCGTAGAAGACTGCCTCGAAAAAGTCCCCAATCGCTTCGACCTGACGCTGGTCGCGACCTATCGCGCCCGCGAACTGGCCCAGGGACACGAGCCCCGCATCCAGAGCCACAACAAGCCCACGGTCACCGCGCTGCGCGAAATCGCCCAGGGGCTGGTCGGCACCGAGATGCTGCGCAAAGTCCCCACCTGATCCGGCGGGGCGGGCCATGGCGTTTTCAGGTTTGCGCGGCGCGTCCTCGGGACTGCTCGCCGTCCTGCGCAAGGGTCCCCGCCTGCGGCGGCGCAAGCCGCACACGGCGCCCGCCCCGCAATCCGAACCCGCGCCCAGCCCGATCGCCTCGCTGGCCGGGCTCAACCAGATCGTCTCCGGCTACCTCGGCCCGCGCGACATCGAGCGGATCCGGGAAGCCTACCGCTTCGCCGACAACGCCCACCTGGGGCAGTTCCGCGCCAGCGGCGAGCCGTACATTTCCCACCCCATCGCCGTCACCGAGATCTGCGCCGGCTGGAAGCTCGACGCCGACTCCCTGATGGCCGCCCTGCTGCACGACGTGATCGAGGACCAGGGCGTCAGCAAGCAGGAACTGGCCGAGAAATTCGGCGGCGAGGTCGCCGAGATCGTCGACGGCCTCACCAAGCTCGAACGCCTGGAATACGCCACCAAGGCCGAACAGCAGGCGGAATCCTTCCGCAAGATGCTGCTGGCCATGGCGCGCGACGTGCGCGTGATCCTCATCAAGCTCGCCGACCGGCTGCACAACATGCGCACGCTGGATGCGGTCAACCCCGAAAAGCGCCGCCGCGTGGCGCGCGAAACCCTGGAAATCTACACGCCGATCGCGCACCGGCTGGGCCTGAACGCCTTGTTCCGCGAACTCCAGGACCGCTGCTTCAAGGCCATCTACCCGAACCGCTACGTCGTCCTGCACAAGGCCATGATGGCGGCGCGCGGCAACCGCCGCGAGGTCATCTCGAAGATCGCCGAGGCGGTGCGCGCCGCCCTGCCCGCCGCCGGCCTGGACGCGGAAGTCAGCGGCCGGGAAAAGTCGCTCTACGGCATCTACAAGAAAATGGTCGAGCAGAAGAAGTCGTTTTCCGACGTGCTCGACATCTACGGCTTCCGCGTCATCGTCCACACGCTGCCGGAATGCTACCTGGCCCTGGGCACGCTGCACCAGCTGTACCGGCCGGTGCCCGGCAAGTTCAAGGACTACATCGCCATCCCCAAGATCAACGGCTACCAGTCCCTGCACACCACCCTGGTCGGCCCCTACGGCACGCCGGTGGAATTCCAGTTCCGCACCCGCGACATGGACCACGTGGCCGAGGAAGGCGTGGCGTCCCACTGGCTCTACAAGGAGCAGGGCACCTCGCTCAACGATCTGCAGAAACGCACCCACCAGTGGCTGCAGTCCCTGCTGGACATCCAGAGCCAGACGGGCGATTCGGGCGAGTTCCTTGAGCACGTCAAGGTCGACCTGTTCCCCGACGCGGTCTACGTGTTCACTCCCCAGGGCAAGATCCTGTCGCTGCCGCGCGGCGCCACGCCGGTGGACTTCGCCTACGCGATCCACACGGACGTCGGCAACCACGCCGTGGCCTGCAAGATCAACGGCGAATTCTCGCCGCTGCGCACCGAGCTGCACAGCGGCGACGCGGTGGAAGTCATCACCTCGGCCGCCTCGCGCCCCAGCGCCCAGTGGCTGAACTACGTGCGCACGGGCCGCGCGCGCTCGGAAATCCGCCATTACCTGCGCAACGAGCGCTACGAGGAATCCGTGGCCTTCGGCCGCCGGCTGCTCAACCAGGCTTTCGACCAGCTCTCCATCCCCTACCCCAAGGACGACGATCCTCAGTGGGAACGGCTGGCCAAGGGTTCGGGCGGGGCCTCGCGCACGGAGATCCTGGCCGACATCGGTCTGGGCAAGCGCCTGGCCGCCGTGGTGGCGCGCCGCTTCGCCCCGGAAAACGCCATGCTGGAAACCACCGCCATGGCGGTGGACGAATTCACGTCCGTCACCAGCGCGCCCATCGTGATCCACGGCAACGAGGGCCAGGCGGTGCAACTGGCGCCCTGCTGCGGCCCGCTGCCGGGCGACGCGATCATCGGCGGCATCCGCCTGGGCCACGGGCTGGTGGTGCACATGAGCGACTGCCCGGTGGCCAAGCGTCAGCAGGCGCGCGAGCCGGAGCGCTGGATCCCGGTCATCTGGGACACCAACACCGCCCGGCACCTGACCACGCGCCTGGAACTGACCGTGCTGAACGAGCGCGGCGTGCTGGGCCGCCTGGCCGCGGAAATCACCGAGGCCGACTCCAACATCATCCAGCTCACCATGCCCGACGAGGCCGCCTCCACGGCCCTGCTCAACATCATGGTGCAGGTCGACAGCCGCAAGCACCTGGCCCAGGTCATCCGCGCCATCCGGCACGTCCCCCAAGTCCAGAAAATCGTCCGGGCGAAGGGATGAGGCCGGACACAGGACAGTCCCTGCGGACTGTCCTGTGCCGGCCGAATCGGAGCGGCCTGCAGGCCGCGACGTGGAGGGATGCCACATCCCAGGACGAGCCCCGCCGGCCGAATCGGAGCGGCCTGCAGGCCGCGACGTGGAGGGATGCCACACCCCAAGACGAGCCCCGCCGGCCGAATCGGAGCGGCCTGCAGGCCGCGACGTGGGGAATCCAGGCCGCCTCAGCCTTCAGCGTCCCCTGGCAGCCGGGGCGGCAGCGTCAGCGTGACCCGCGTCCCGTCGGCCAGCGCCTCGATGCGCAGCGCGCCGCCCAGGGAGGCTGCGCGCCGGCGCATGTTCCGCAGGCCCGCGCCCCCGGCATCCGCCTCCGCGTAAGGGACGCCGTCGTTGTCGATGACGACGAGCGCCTCGCCCCGCGGGCCGGCGAGGCCGCGCACCGCGATGCGGGTGGCCGGGCCGTGCCGCAGGGCGTTGGTGACCGCCTCCTGCACGATGCGCAGCACGTTCAGGGCGGAGGTCGGCGTGACGCCGGACACCTCGGGCAGGCGCGCCATCGACCAGTCCAGCGCCACGTCCAGGCGCCTGAGCCGCGGTTCGAGCCGCTCGCGCAGGCCGGCGAGCGCGGCCACCAGCTCGCGGTCGCCGATATCCAGCGAATGGATCACCAGACGCAGATCGTCGAGCGCCTCGCGTGCCGTGCGCTCGATGCCCGCCGACCGCTCGCGCTCGGCCAGCGCGATGATCGAGGCCAGGTGGCCGCTCAGGCCGTCGTGCAGGTCCACCGTCAGCCGGTGGCGTTCCTCGCTGCGCACGCGGCACGCGGCCTTGCCGCGCTCTTCTTCGTACAGCCGGTGCAGTTCGGCCTCGCGCTCGGCCAGCCGCTGCTTGAGGTGGGCGTTGGCGCCGTCCAGGCGCGTCAGGCTCAGGCCCAGGCGGCGCATGAGGATCGCCGCGATCGCCACCAGCAGCAGCTGGCGGTAATAGATCGACAGGAAGACCGGGCCGTCCAGCAGGCCGGCGACGATCGCGCCGTCGTGCAGGGTGGCCAGCGAGAACAGGCACAGGGGCAGCAGGAGCAGCCAGGCCTCCGGCACCTTCCGGACGAAGGCACCCCAGGCCGAGAGGGCGACCGTGACCAGCGGCGAGAACACCAGGATGGGCGCCACCACGCCCAGCACCAGGGTGCGCGCCGGCGCCACGCCCGCCGCCAGCGCCAGCAGGCACGCGCCGGGCACGGCCGCCACGCAGGCGCGCAGCCACGCCGGCGGCACGGTGCCGTTGATCTTCAGCGCGATCACGTGCAGGATGAAGACGCTCGACATGCTGACGGTGAAGGCATACGGCAGCCAGGCGGACACGTCGGGCACGATGTCGGCCAGCAGGCCCGCGTACGAGGCCGTGGACACCAGCAGCAGCAGGAACAGCCAGCCGTACAGGGATTCCCGCGGCCGGTAGATCCAGACCATCAGGGTGGCGATGGCCAGCAGCAGCTGGCAGGCCAGCACCATCATGCGCGAGTGCTCGAACACCAGGACCCTGAGTCTGTGGTACGGCAGGATCTGCTGCGCGGTGCCCACGTACAGGGCCGACAGGTAGCCGCGCGCGACGCCCGGCGCTTCGAGCAGGATGTCGATCTCGTGGCGGCCCGGACTCAGATGGCGTTCCGACAGCGGCACCAGCGCCGAAGCGCCCAGCGTGATGCCCGGCACCAGGGAATCGGCGCCCGTGTCCAGCATGCGGTCGCCGTCCAGGGCGATGACCGCGCGATAGCTGAACGTGGGCACGAGGAGATGGAGCGGCTGCGCGGGCGCCTCGTCCAGCTCGAAGACCGCGCGGTAGCGGCTCCGCGCCCGGTGGCGGTCCTGCGCGTGGGGCAGCGCCACCCACCCGGGCTCGTCGCCGGGCGCCGCCGTGAACCGGGCCTGGTCGATGACCAGGGCATGCCGCGGCACGGGCAGCGTCAGCCACAGCGGCGAACAGGCCGCCGCCATCGCCAGGACCGTCAGCACGATGCCGGGCCAGCGCCGGCTCAGAGCCATATCAGGCCCAGGCGCGAAGCCTCGAACACCGCCTCGGAGCGGTTGCCCACCTGCAGCTTGCGATAGATGTTCTTGATGTGCACGGGCACGGTCTGGCGCGACAGGCCGAGCTGCTCGGCCACGTCGGCATAGGTCAGCCCCTTGGCGATGCTCAGCAGGATTTCCGTTTCGCGCGGCGTGAGCAGCGCCGCCTCGCCGGGTGGACCCGGCCCCCGGTCGCGGGCGGGCGGCCCCTGCCCGCCCAGCCGCTGCACGATGACTCGTGCGATCGAGGAGGAAATCGGCGAGCCGCCGGCGAGCAGTTCCTCGATGGCCGCGATCAGCTCGTCGGGGCCGACGTCCTTGAGCAGGTAGCCGGTCGCCCCGGCCTCGATGGCCGCGATCACGATCTCCTTGTCGGCCAGCACGGAGATCACCATGGCCTCGGCCCGGGGATGGAGGGCGCGCAGATGCCGGATGCCCTGGACGCCATGGCCGTCCGGCAGGCACAGGTCGGTGATGAGCAGATCGACCGGTTCGCTGCGCAGGACGGCCATCGCCGCGGCCAGGGTGCCGCAGGCCGCGACCAGGCGGCCGCCCCGCCAGCTCGACAGGATCGTCTCGAAACGCCGCCGCAAGGCCGCGTCGTCCTCGAGCAGCAGCATGCGGCAGCACGCCGCCTCGCCGCTCCGGTCCATGCCGGCATCCGGACATCCGCTGCCAGATTCCATCGCCCCTACCCTTTTCATGGTATAGGCCGGCGGCGGGCCGGCCTTTAATCTTCAATCTTGAATATTTTATTCATTGTCACCGTTTTTTTAGTTTGTCACGGCCGGGCCGGTTTGTCATTCCGGCCGCACACGAGGAGCGCCCATCATGACTCAAAGACAAGCCCGGCCCCTGCTCTCCGCGACCCTGGCGGCCGCCGCGCTGCTGGCGGCCTGCTCCGACTCCGGTTCCGGCTCGTCCGCGCCCGACGGCCCGGTCGCCTCGGCCAAACCGAACATCCTCTTCATCGTGCTCGACGACCTGGGCGTGGACCAGATGACGGCCTACGGCTACGGCGGCGCCGCTCCGGCCCGGACCCCCAACATGACCGCCATCGCCCGCGCCGGCGTGCTGTTCCGCAACGCCTGGGCCATGCCCGACTGCACCCCCACGCGGGCCACCTTCTTCACCGGACGCTATCCGTCCCAGACCAACGTGCTGAACGCGCTGGTGGCGACCGACCTGGCCAATTCCGCACCCTCGCCCTACGAGATGACGCTGCCCAAGCTCCTGAAAACGGAGGGCTACACCAGCGCCCTGATCGGCAAGATGCACCTGACGGGCTCGGACCTGAACGGCGCATTCAACCTGCCGCACGGCTACGACAGCATGTGGAAGCTGGGCTGGGACCATTTCGACGGCTTCCTGGACGGCGCGCCCTACAACATCGACACCCGGGCGGGCCTGGCGACCCAAGGCGCCGACGTCGACAGCGGCCCCTACAAATGCGGCTTCGTCCCGACGCGGCGCATCGACGCCGTCAACGGCGCCGATGCCGGCGCCTGCTACTTCGCCGGCGGCGGCTGCACGCAGCTGGCGGTCGGCGGCGACGTCGTCACGCCGGGCCGCACCTGCATGGAACGCGGCGGCATCCTCGATCCAGGCCAGTCCTGCCAGGCCAGCGCGCCCGCCTACATCGACTTCGAGGCGCAGAACGGCTACTACACGGGACGATGGGTGAAAAGCTCGGCCAACGGCGGCGGCTATGTCGTGCCGGCCTCCGACCCATCCTCGCGCGGCTACCGCAGCATCCTGGAAACCGACCGCGCCCTCGCCTGGGCCGGGCAGCAGCCCGCCGACCGGCCCTGGATGCTGACCGTGGGCTACTCGGCCATCCACACGCCCCTGCAGGTGCCGCCCGTCGCGCTAATCGCGCAGGACACGCCGGGACGCGACGACAATCTGGTGTGCTCGCCCCTGGCCGACTCGGAGCGCACGCCGGGACTGACGCAGGCCACCGACCTGATCGACGGTCACCTCATCACCAACCTCATGATCGAGGCCGTGGACAGAAAGATCGGCGACCTGCTGGTGGGCCTGGGCCTAGCCAGATACAAGGACGACGGCACGCTGGACTACCATCCCGAGCGGACCAACACCCTCGTCGTGATCATGGGCGACAACGGCACCTACGTGAACAGCGTCAAGTTCACCGCGCCGGGCCGCTTCGATCCCACGCGCGCCAAGGCCTCGCCCTACCAGACCGGCGTGTGGGTGCCGCTGCTGGTGGCCGGTCCGATGGTCGCCTCGCCCGGGCGCGAGGTGCCGCACATGGTGGGCTCGGTGGACCTGTACCGGCTGTTCGCCGAGATCGCGGGCGCCGACGCGGACACCGGCATTCCGGCCGGCCAGACGCTCGACGCGCAGCCCATGCTGGCCTACCTGACCCAGGCCGACCAGGCCGGCATCCGCAGCACCAACTTCACGGAAATGGGCACCAACTTCAGGGCGGCCGGCTCGTCCGAAAACGAATCCCCCTGCGTGATCCCGGCGGCCAACAACGTCTGCACGACCCTGTTCCCGCAAAAAGGCGTCTGTCTGGCGCAGGGCGGCATCTGGTACGGCGACAACCTGTCTCCGGAGACCAGCGGCGTGCCGGCGGAGGGCTACCACAACTGCTGCCAGGCCCAGGCGTACCGCGCCGGCCGGAACGAATCGACCACCTTCCTGCCGGTCACCACCAAGGCGGTCACGGACGGCACCTTCAAGCTGGTGCGCCAGACGCGCAACCAGTGCGATCCGGCCATGGGCACGGCCTCGGACCCCGGCGCCTACCGCTACAGCACCACCGGCTTCGACATCCGGGACGAGCTCTACCGGATCGACACCGCCGTGCCCTCTCCCGCGCTCGACCGGGACGGCAGCGAACTGACCGCGATCACCGCCCCGCCGCTGGACACCGCCACACTGGATCCCGGGCAGCAGCAGGCCTACGAGCGGCTCAAGTCCGAGATGGAGCGGCACGACAGCGTGGCCGACTACCACTGGAACTACGACAGCACCAACTGCCCGGGCGACGGCAACCACGACGGCGTGGTGGACCGGCAGGACCTGGACAACTGGCGGGAGCTGAGCCAGCTGAACGGCGCCCAGTCGAGCTGGTACGACTTCAACCACGACGGCAGGACCGACGCGACCGACCAGATGATCATCCAGAACAACATGGGCAGGACCTGCCGCGGCGCCTGAACGGCGGACCTGCCGCGGCGCCTGAATGGAGGACTTGTCGCGGCGCATGGAGGACAGCGGCCGGATCGGGACGCTCGAATCGAAGCGCCCGGCACCCCGCCCCCGTCCCCGGGGCGCGCCCGGCGCGCAAAGACGAAGGCCCCGATGGAATCGGGGCCTTCGTCCTGAAGAGGCGCGGCGCGGCGCGCCGCGCCGGTCAATTCGACCCGCCGTCTCCCTGCTCGATCAGCCTGCGGCCCTCGTCCGTGACCTTGACGCCCAGCTGCTGGCGCAGTTCGGCCAGCACGGCCTGCTGCTCCACGCCGCCCCAGACCCGGGCCATCTGCTGGCCCAGGCCGTCGAGCGCGGGCGCGTCCGTCGTGCCGGGCTGGACCTTGTCCACCTGGACGATGGCGTAGGCGTGCGCCAGCGCCACGCCGCCGAAGGCCGGCAGGGTCTTGTCCGCCTCGACGGCGAACGCGGCGTCGAGCACGTCCTTGGACAGGCCGGCCGGATCCAGGCGGCTGACCGTCGCCGGCTCGCCGAAGCCCTCGGCCGAAGGCTGGGCGCGCAGTTCGGCCAGCGTCTTCTCGCCCTCGGCCACGGCGGCGGCACGTGCGCGCTCGCCGGTGAGCTGCGCGCGGATGTGGTCGCGGACCTGGTCCAGCGGCGGCACGTGCGCGGGCGTCGCCTCGCGCACGCGCACCACCGCCATGGTGTCGGGCGAGATCTCGATCACGCCGGAATTCTGCTTGTCGGTGAAGACCTGGGCGCTGAACAGGGCCTGGCGCACGCGCACGTCGCCCAGGATGGCGGAATCGCCCGAGGCGGAGGCCGCGCCCGGACCCGCCTCGTCGGCGCTCAGCAGGCGGTCGCGCGCGATCCCGCCGGCCTGGCGGACCTGCAGGCCGAGTTCCTTGGCGGCGGGCTCCAGGCTGGACGGATTGTCGTAGACCAGGCTGGTGAGCTTGGTCGCCATGTCGGCGTAGCGGTCGGCGGCCAGCTGGCGGCGCACCTCGTCCTCGACCTTGGCGCGGGCCTGCTCGAAGGATTCGCCCTGCTCGGGCTGGACTTCGTCGGCCATGAAGATGTGGTAGCCATCGGGGCCCTTCACGGGCTCGGAGACTTCGCCCTGCTTGAGGGCGAAGACGGCCTGTTCCATGGCCAGCGGCAGCGTGCCGCGCTGGATCCAGCCCAGCCGGCCGCCGTCGCGCGCCGTGCCGGCATCCTGGGATTCCTTGCGCGCCAGTTCGGCGAAGCCGGCCGGCTCCGCGCGGACGCGGGCGACGATGTCTTCGGCCTTGGCGAGCGCGGTCTTGGCGACCTCGTCGGACGCGCCGGCCGGCAGCTTGATCAGGATGTGGCTGACGCTGACGCGCGCCGGCACCACGTAGCGCGCCTTGTTCTGCTCGTAGTAGTCCCTGAGCTGGGCTTCCTCGATGGCTGGCACGCTGGCCAGGGCGGCGGCCTCGTCGAGCACCAGGTAATCGGCGGACACCTGCTCGGGCAGGCGCAGGGCGTCCTGGTGGCCGTCGTACCAGGCCTGGATGTCCTGGTCGGACACCTGCACGTCCTTGGCGTGGTCCTCGGCCTTGAAGACCCGCAGGCGGATGGTGCGCTCTTCGGTCAGGGCGCGCTTGAGGCCATCGAGCACCGGGGCCGGCAGGCCGGCCGTGTCGCGCACCGGGCCGAGCACGCGGTCCAGGGCCAGCTCGGCACGCTGTCCGGCCTCGAAGTCGCGCGGCGTCAGGCCGTAGGAGGCGAGGACCTCGTGGTAGCGGTCCGGGGAGAACTGGCCGTCGACCTGCAGCTGCGGCATGGCGGCGATGGCGCGGCGCAGGGCGCCGTCGGACACGCTGAAATGGTTCTCCGTCGCCACGGCGATCTGCAGCTTGCGGTCCACGAGCTGGTCCAGCAGGGCCTGGCGCGCCTGGGGGTTGTCCAGCAGGGCGGGATCGAAGCGGCCCTGGCTGCTTTCCTGCATCTGCTGCAGCTGGTTGCGCTGGGCCTGGACGAATTCGTCGCGGCTGACCGCGGCCCGGCCGATCTCGACCAGAGCCGGATCGGCCGTGACGAAGGAATAGCCGCTGATCCCCAGGAACACGAAGGACGGCACCACCAGGATCAGAAGGATCAACTGCATCAGGCGCTGATGCGTGCGAATGAAATCGAACATGAACGGCTCACCTGCTGGAGACTGACGGCCCCAGGGCCGCGCGAACGAAATGTTCCGCAGTTTACCACCGCGGCCGACCGTCTCGCCAAGGCGGCGGCGGGGCGGACCCGCACCGTACCGACGCATCCGACGCATCTGGCATGTCCGGGGCATCCGGCACATCCAGCGCATCTGGCATGTCCGGGGCATCCGGGGCATCCGGCACATCCAGCGCGCCCGTGGGGGCCGGCGCAGCCCCGGCCTGGCGCGGCCATGGCCCGGCTCGTTCAAGGCTTCCCTGGCGGGGGGCGCCCCCGCTGGCTAAAATGCGGACTGTCCTCCTTTCACGGCGCCGCCCCATGCCTCCATCCCATCCCGCCTGGCCCTGGCCGGCCTTCATCGCCCACCGCGGCGGCGGCCGCCTCGCGCCCGAAAACACCCTGGCGGCGATGCGCGCAGGCGCTGCCGCCGGATTCTCGATGGTGGAATACGACGTCAAGCTGAGCGGCGACGGCATGCCCTTCCTGCTGCACGACGACACGGTGGAGCGGACCTCCAACGGCCGCGGCCTGGCCAGCGAACTGGACTGGCGCGCGCTCGGCCGGCTGGACTTCGGCGGCTGGCACGGGCCGGATTTCGCCGGCGAGCCGGCCCCGTCCCTGTACGCCGTGGCCCGCTGCACCCGCGCCCGCGGCATCCACAGCAACATCGAGATCAAGCCCACCACGGGCCACGACACCGCGACCGGGGCGGTCGTGGCCCGCGAGGCCGCCCGCCTGTGGGCGGGCGCGGCCCTGCCGCCGCTGCTGTCGTCGTTTTCCGAGGCCGCCCTGGAAGCCGCCCGCGCGGCCGCGCCCGAACTGCCCCGCGCCCTGCTCATCGAAGGCCCGGTGCCGGCCGACTGGCGGGTCCGCCAGCAGGGCCTGGGCTGCATCGGCCTGAACATCGACGTGCAGCACGCCGACGAAGCGACGGTGCGCGACATCCTCGGCCAGGGCGCCACCCTGGCCGTCTGGACGGTGGACGATCCCGGCCAAGCCCGCACGCTGTTCGGCTGGGGCTGCCACGCGGTCTTCACCGACGAACTGCACCACGTCCGGGCCGATGCGCCGGGCCTGGCGCGCTAGCCCCGCAGGTCGCCGCGATGTTCAGCTACCGTCACGCCTTCCACGCCGGCAACCACGCCGACGTCCTGAAGCACGCCATCCTGGTCCAGATCCTGGACTACTTCAACCGCAAGGACGCGCCCTACTGGGTGATCGATACCCACGCCGGCGCGGGCCTGTACGCCCTGGACGGCGAATGGGCCGGGCAGAGCGGCGAAGTGGTCGACGGGCTGGACCGGCTGCTGGGCGCGCCCCGGCCGCCCGAACTGGTGGCGCGCTACCTGCGCGCGGTCCAGGACTTCAATCCCGACGGCGTCGCCAGCCGCTACCCGGGCTCGCCCGCGCTGGCCCTGCACGCCCTGCGCCCGCACGACAAGCTGCGGCTGTTCGAGCTACACCCCACGGAAATCGAAGTGCTGGAAAGCACGCTGCGGCAGCTGGGCACTTCGCGCCGCCAGGTGTCCATCGCCCGCGAGGACGGCTTCGGCGGGCTGAAGCGGCTGCTGCCGCCGCCGACCCGGCGCGGCATCGTCCTGATCGATCCGTCCTACGAGGACAAGCAGGACTACCGCCACACCCTGCAGGCGGTGCGCGACGGCCTGGAACGCTTCGCGTCCGGCTGCTTCGCGGTCTGGTATCCCCTGGTGCAGCGCGTCCAGGCGCACGAGATGGCGCGCGCCCTGGAACGGCTGCCGGTGGAATGGCTGCACGCCACCCTGACGGTGCGCAAGCCCTCGGCCGACGGCCTGGGCCTGCACGGCAGCGGCATGTTCGTCATCAATCCGCCCTGGACGCTGCACGAGGAACTGCGCGCCGCCCTGCCCTGGCTGGAAAAGACGCTGGCCCAGGACGAGCACGCCCGGCATACGCTGCAGACCCACGCCGCGGCCGGCTCCCCGGCCGGCGCCTCGCCCGCCGGAAAGCCGGCCCGGCCGTCGCGGCCGGCCGAAGGCCGCGCGCCGCGCGCCGCCACCCGGCCCGCGCCGGCTCAGAAACGTTCGCCGGGCCGCAAGTAGCGCCACTGCCCCACGGGCAGGTCGCCCAGCACGACGCCGCCCATGCGCACGCGCTTCAGGCCCACGACCTTCAGCCCGACCTGCTCGCACATGCGGCGGATCTGGCGCTTGCGGCCTTCGCGCAGGATGAAATGCAGCTGGTCCTCGTTCTGCCATTGCACCTTGGCCGGCCGCAGGGCCTGGCCGTCCAGCGACAGGCCGTGGTTCAGCAGGGCCAGGCCGCCGGCCGACAGGCGGCCCTCGACGCGCACCAGGTATTCCTTTTCGATCGAGGAATCGTCGCCGATCAGCTGGCGGGCGATGCGCCCGTCCTGCGTCAGGACGAGCAATCCCTGGGAATCGATGTCCAGCCGCCCGGCGGGCGCCAGCCCGCGCAGATGCGCGGGATCGAAGGCCGGTCCGCCATGGCCCGGCCGGTACTGGGTGCGCGCCTGGATCAGCGACACGGCCAGGCGGTAGCCCTTGTCCGACTGATGCGACACGTAGCCGACCGGCTTGTTCAGGATGAGGGTGACCTTGTCGGTCTGGCGGCGGGCCGCCTGGCGTTCGAGCGTGATGCGGGCGCTGGGCAGGGCCTTGGTGCCCAGTTCGCTGACGATCCTGCCATCGACGCGCACCCAGCCGCGTTCGATGTAGGCGTCGGCTTCGCGCCGCGAGCACAGGCCGCGCTGGGCCATGAGTTTGGAGATTCGGACGGGTTCCATGATGCTGCGCATTGTATCGCGCCGCCCGGCCGGGCCGGGCGCCATCGGTCATGCTATCGTGATGCCCCTCGAAGACATGCTTTCCATGACCCCGGACACCGCCCTCCCCCGCCCCTGGCGCAGCGTACCCGCACCCGGACTGGACCGGACGCGGCAGGCCTGGCTGCGGCGGCCCGGCGCCCTGACCGCGGGACTGCGCCGCCTGGGCGAGGTGCGGCTGGCGGTGCGCCGCGAGGCCGTCGAGGCCCTGACGCCCGGCTGGGCCGCAGAGGCCGGGCTGCCGGCCGGCGCCCCGGTCTGGTGGCGCGAGATCCTGATGACGATCGACGGCGTCCCCGCCGTGCAGGCCTGCAGCTTCACCCCCCTGCGCGCCAGCCTGGGCGTCTGGCAGGCCATGCGCGGCCTGGGCCAGCGCCCGCTGGCCGACATCCTGTACCGGGACCCGCGCATTGCGCGCAGCGGCTTCCGCTTCGGCCGGCTGCGGGTGCGCCGCGCCGACGGCACCTGGACGGGCGCCGCCACGGGCGCGGCGATCCTGGCCCGGCATTCGGTGTTCGTGCGCCTGGGACAGCCGCTGCTGGTGGCGGAATACTTCCTGCCGTCCTTCTGGGTGGTCGCTGGGCGGCGCCGGCCCTGAAGCCGGACGGCACAAGCAGAGGAAACGAGGCAGCGGGACCCGATCTACAGCGCCTCGATGCCGCTTTCGCCGGTGCGGATGCGCACGGCCTGCTCGACCGGGGTGACGAAGATCTTGCCGTCGCCGATCTTGCCGGTGCGCGCGGCGCGGATGATGGCCTCGATCACGCCTTCGGCCTGGTCGGCCGCGACCACCACGTCGATGCGGATCTTGGGCAGGAAATCCACCACGTATTCGGCCCCGCGGTACAGCTCGGTGTGACCCTTCTGGCGGCCGAAGCCCTTGACCTCGGTGACGGTCAGGCCGTTGACGCCCAGCTCGGACAGGGCTTCGCGCACCTCGTCGAGCTTGAAGGGTTTGACGATCGCCGTGATCTGCTTCATGTCGGACTGCGCCATGGTGTCGGGGTTCCGCTGAAAAGCTTTTAATATAGCGCAGACGCCGGCCGCCCGGCCCGGCGGCGGCCGCGCGGGACGGCCCCTCCCTTATAATGCGCCCACTATGCCCAATCCCAACACCCCGTCCGCACACAATCAGTTCGACAACAAGTCGCAGGCCTGGTCGGCCCGCTTCTCCGAGCCCGTCTCCGACCTCGTCAAGCGCTACACCGCCTCGGTCGGCTTCGACCAGCGCATGGCGGCCTTCGACATCCAGGGCTCGCTCGCCCACGCCGACATGCTGGCCGCCGTGGGCGTGATCAGCGCCGCCGACCTGGCCGACATCCAGCGCGGCATGGCGCAGATCCTGGAAGAGATCCGCGCCGGCGACTTCACCTGGTCGCTGGACCTGGAAGACGTCCACCTCAACATCGAGAAGCGCCTGGTCGAGCTGATCGGCGACGCGGGCAAGCGCCTGCACACGGGCCGTTCGCGCAACGACCAGGTGGCCACCGACATCCGCCTGTGGCTGCGCCACGAGATCGACCTGGCGATCGGGCTGCTGGGGCAGCTGCGCCAGCGGCTGGCCGCCCTGGCGCTGGAGCACGCGGACACCATCCTGCCGGGCTTCACCCACCTGCAGGTCGCCCAGCCGGTCACCTTCGGCCACCACCTGCTGGCCTACGCGGAAATGTTCGGCCGCGACGCCGAGCGCCTGGCCGACTGCCGCCGCCGCACCAACCGCCTGCCTCTGGGCGCGGCCGCGCTGGCGGGCACGTCCTACCCCATCGACCGCGAGCGCGTCGCCCGCACCCTGGGCTTCGACGAGGTCTGCCGCAATTCCCTGGACGCCGTCTCCGACCGCGACTTCGCCATCGAGTTCTGCGCGGCCGCCGCGCTCGTCATGACGCACATTTCGCGCCTGTCGGAAGAGCTCGTCCTGTGGATGAGCCCGCGCGTGGGCTTCATCGACCTGGCCGACCGCTTCTGCACCGGCAGCTCGATCATGCCGCAGAAGAAGAACCCCGACGTGCCCGAACTGGCGCGCGGCAAGACCGGCCGCGTGCACGGCCACCTGGTCGCCCTGCTGACCCTGATGAAGGGCCAGCCCCTGGCCTACAACAAGGACAACCAGGAAGACAAGGAAGGCCTGTTCGACACCGCCGACACGATCCGCGACACGCTGACGATCTTCGCCGACATGATCGGCGGGGTGCGCGTCAAGGCCGACGCCATGCGCGCCGCCGCCCTGCAGGGCTACGCCACCGCCACCGACCTGGCCGACTACCTGGTCAAGCGCGGCGTGCCCTTCCGCGACGCCCACGAGACCGTGGCGCTGGCGGTGCGCTCCTGCGAGGAGCGCGGCTGCGACCTGGCCGACCTGTCCCTGGACGAACTGCGCGGCTTCCACGCCGACATCCAGGACGACGTGTTCCAGGTGCTGACCCTGGAAGGCTCGGTCGCCGCGCGCAAGCACATCGGCGGCACCGCGCCCGAGCGCGTGCGCATCGAGGCGCGGCGGATCCTGGACGAGTCAGGACACGGGTCGGCCCCTGCGGACTGATCGGTGCCTGGCGAATCCGAGCCGCCTGCAGGCGGCGAGGTGAATGGCGGCGGGCAGGCCTAATCCCCCGGCGTTTCCGCGCCGCCGTTTTCGGGCGGCGGCGCAGCGGGCGCGTCGCGCGGGCCGCCCGCGGCCCCGGCCAGGCGCGCGAACACATGCCCCGAAGGCGCCTGGTACACCCGCAGCGACAGTTCCGGCAGGATCGCCAGCAGATGGTCGAACAGGTCGCCCTGGACCCGCTCGTAATCGACCCAGGCCGTCAGGCGCGAAAAACAATAGACCTCCACCGGGATTCCCTGGCTGTCGGGCTCGAGCATGCGCACGATCATGGTCATGTCCTGGCGGATGTCCGGATTCCGCTGCAGACAGGCCAGCGCATAGGCCCGGAACGTGCCCAGATTGGTCAAGCGGCGCCGGTTGGCCGGAATCTCGGCGGCTTCCCGCAGGGCCTGGTTGGCATCTTCCAGGGCCGACTGCTTGGCCGCCAGATAGTCGCCCAGCAAGCGGTAGCGGCGCAGCGCCAGGATTTCGGCGTCGTCCAGGAACCGGACCGATTCCGCGTCGATGCGCAAGGTGCGCTTGATGCGCCGCCCGCCCGATTCAAACATCTGGCGCCAGTTGCGGTAGCTTTCGGAAAAGAGCTTGTAGGTGGGAATCGTGGTGACGGTCTTGTCCCAGTTCTGCACCTTCACGGTGTGCAGGGCCATGTCGATCACGAAACCATCGGCGCCCGCCTGGGGCATCTCGATCCAGTCGCCGATGCGCAGCATGTCGTTGGTGTTCATCTGCGTGCTGGCCACCAGCGAGAGCAGCGTGTCCTTGAACACCAGCAGCAGCACGGCGGACAAGGCGCCCAGGCCGGAAATCATCAGCAGGGGCGACTGGTCCAGCAGGACGGACACCACCAGCACCAGGCACAGCGCCCAGACGGCCAGCTGCGCGATTTCGAGATACCCCTTGATGGGACGCCCCCGGCCCTGCTGCACCCGCAGCATGTTGACGTCCTGCCAGGCGCGCAGCAGCCGGGTCAGGGCCAGGAACACGTAGATCAGGGCGACCGCCTGGATCAGCCGCTCCAGGGAGGCTTCGATCCGGCTGCCGATGGAGAGTAGCCGGATATTGGCGGCGATCAGCAGCAGGGACACGGCGTGGCCCAGGTGGCGATAGACGCCGCGGCGCGCCACCGCCCGGCTCCAGTCGTCCCGGCCCAGGGCCTGCAAGGCGCGCCCCAGGGCCAGCGCCAGTCCGCGCGAAGCCAGCAGGCCCGCCAGCCACACCACGCCCGCCAGCGCCAGCGTGCCCACCAGGGCCTGAGCCCAGGGCTCCTGGGGCACCCAGGGCAGAACCCAGGCATCCAGCCAGATTTCCAATGGGGTCCTTGCGGTGTCCAGCGTGGGCGGCATGGCGTGCTCGATCCGAATGGCAGAAAAAACAGAAACGGGAGGCCTTACTGTATCCGATCGGGCCGTATCCGATCGGGCTCGGCCCCGCGCGGCGGCTGCCGCCCTACTCCCGCTTCCCGCGCCCCACGGGCACGCCCAGCCCCAGCAGCGCCGCGGCGGCGAAGCCCGCGCCCGCCAGGAAGGTCGCAGACGGCCCCCAGGACTGCCACAGCCAGCCTGCCAGGACGCTGGCGAGCAGCATGCAGATGCCGCTTGCCAGGTTGAAGATGCCGAAGGCCGTGCCTTTCAGGCCCGCCGGCGTCGTGTCGGCCACCATCGCGGCCAGGATGCCCTGGCTGAAGCCCATGTGCAGCCCCCACAGCGCCGCGCCCGCCAGCAGCAGCCAGGCGCCGCCGCTCGTGGCCGCCAGCGCCAGGTCCGCGAGCACCAGCAGGACCAGGCCGGCCGCCAGGATGGCACTGCGCGGCACGCGGTCCGACAGCCGGCCGGCCGGATAGGCCGACAGCGTGAAGAACAGCGACATCACGATCAGCACGGCGGGCGCCCAGGCGGCGCTCAGGCCCATGTCCTGGCCGCGCAGGATGAGGAAGGCTTCGCTGAAGCGGGCCAGCGTGAACACCGCGCCGATCGCCACCACCCGCCAGTAGGCGGCGCCGAAGCCGCGCGCCGCGTCCCAGCGGATGGGCGAGCGGAACGCCCGCGCCTCGGCCGGATCGGGGCGCGCCTCGCGCACGCCCCAGAACAGCAGGGCCATGGCGACGACGCCGGGCACGACGGCGAACCACAAGACGTGGCGGATGTCCGTGAAGGCCAGCATCAGCACGACCGCCAGCGCCGGCCCCAGGACCGCGCCCACGGTGTCCATGGACTGGCGCAGCCCGAAGGCCGCGCCGCGGATGTCCGGCGGCGTCACATCGGCCACCAGGGCGTCGCGCGGCGCGCCCCGGATGCCCTTGCCGATGCGGTCGATGAAGCGCGCGGCGAACACCATGCCCACCGAATGCGCCAGGGGAAACAGGGGCTTGCTGAGCGCCGCCAGGCCGTAGCCCGCCAGCAGCAGGCCCTTGCGCCGGCCGAGGAAATCGCTGATCGCGCCGGAGAAGACCTTGACGATCAGGGCGGTGGCCTCGGCCACGCCTTCGATGACGCCCACGGCCAGCACGCTGGCGCCCAGGCCCGAGACAAGGAAGATCGGCAGCAAGCTGTGGATGAGCTCCGAGGACAGGTCCATGAACAGGCTGACCAGGCCCAGCATCCAGACCGTGCGCGGGATGGCGCGTCTTCCGTTCGCGTCCGGAGCGGAATGCCCGTGACTCATTGCCCGTGACTCATGCGGTTTCCTTCAGGGTTCAAAGACCGCGATCGACTCCACGTGCGCCGTGTGCGGGAACATGTTGACCGCGCCCGCGGCCGCCAGCGTCCATCCGCCCACGTGGTGCAGCACCCCGGCATCGCGCGCCAGGGTGGCGGGATTACAGGACACGTAGACGACGCGGCGCGGACGTTCGTCCGGTGCCAGGTCAGCCAGGGCCTGCGCCACGGCCAGCGCGCCCTCGCGCGGGGGATCGATCAGCATGCGGTCGAAATGGCCCAGGCCGCGCAGCCAGCCGGCGTCCACCTCGAAGAGATTGAGTTCGGCAAACGATGCCTTGTGCGCCAGGCCCTGGCGGGCGGCGTCCTCGCGGGCGCGGGTCACCAGCGCGGCGCTGCCCTCGATGCCCACGACCGCGCGGCCCTGCGTGGCCAGCGGCAGGCTGAAATTGCCCAGGCCGCAGAACAGGTCGGCCACGCGGTCGCCCGGCTGCACGTCCAGCAGGCTCAGCGCGCGGGCGACCAGGGCCTGGTTGATGTGCGGGTTGACCTGCGTGAAATCGGTCGGCCGGTAGTGCATGCGCAGGCCGTAGGCCGGCAGCGCGTAGGCCAGCGCGTCGGCGCGGGCCGGATCCAGCGGATGGGCCGTCTCCGGTCCCTTGGGCTGCAGCCACCAGTCGATGCGGTGCCGCGCGCCGAAAGCGCGCAGGCGGTCCAGGTCGGCCGGCGTCAGGGGTTCCAGGTGGCGCAGGCAGAAGACCGTGGCCTCGTCGCCCACGGCCACCTCGATCTGCGGCACGCGGTCGGGCCGCGACAGGCCGCCGATCAGGTCGCGCAGCGGCATCAGCAGGGCCGAGACGTGCGGCGGCAGCACCAGGCAGGATTGCATGTCGGCCACGTAGCTGCTGGCGCGCTCGCGGAAACCCACCAGCATGCCGCCCTTCTTCGGCACCAGCCGCACGGACAGGCGCGCGCGGTGGCGGTAGCCGGAGGCCGGCCCCTGCAGCGCCGGCAGGATCTGCCGCGGCCGGACCTTGCCGATGTGCGCCAGGGCGTCCTCCAGGGCACGCTGCTTGACGGCCATCTGCGCGGCCGGCTCCAGGTGCTGCATGGCGCAGCCCCCGCAGACGCCGAAATGCGGGCACGGCGGCCGGGTGCGCTGCGCGGAGGGCCGCAGGACGCGTTCGACCTTGGCCTTGTCGTAGGACGGCTTGCGCCGCGTCACGCGGGCCAGGACGCGCTCGCCGGGCAGGGCGCCCTCGATGAAGACGACCTTGCCCTCGTGGTGGGCGATGCCCTGCCCTTCGAGATCCAGCGATTCGACGTCCAGGGACAGCAGGATGGGTTCAGACATGAGGCCAGGCGGAGAGGAATTCTTGCCAGTGCGGCGCATCGGTCGCCGCCAGGGTGTCGCGCACCAGCGCGAGCTCGGCCGCGTAGGCGGCGGCGTCCAGTTCGCCCTTGATGAGCCGGTAGCGGCAATACACCAGCCAGGTGTTGACCACGTCGGTCTCGCAGTAGTTGCGCACGTGGTCCCGCTGTCCCGCATGCCAGGCCTGCCAGACCTGGCCGCCGTCCATGTCGAGCTTGCCGGGAAAGCCGCACAGCTTGGCGAGCTGGTCCAGCGGCGCGTTGGCGCGGCCGTTGAACTTCGCCAGCACGTCCATCAGATCGACGTGGCGGGTGTGGTAGCGGTTCAGGTAGTTGTTGAAGCGGAAGTCGCGGTCGTCTTCCCCGGTGTCCCAGTAGCGCGGCGCGGCCACGCCGTGGATCAGGCTGCGGTAGTGCAGCACCGGCAGGTCGAAGCCCGAGCCGTTCCAGCTGACCAGGGTGGGCGTGTAATGGCCGATGGTCTTGAAGAAGCCCGAGATCAGGACTTCCTCGGGATCGTCGGCCTGGCCCAGGGTGCGCACGCGAAAGCCCTGGTCGTCGCGGAACACGCAGCCAATGACGGCGATCTGCTGCAGGTGCAGCGGCAGGAAATCGTTGCCGTGGGTCTCGCGGCGCCGCGCCAGGGCGGCCTCGACGAGGGCGTCGTCGTCCAGGTCCGCCCATTCGGGGTTCAGGCGCCGCAGGCCGTCCGCATCCGGAATCGTTTCCAGGTCGAAGACCAGCGTCGGGATCATCGCGCCGGCAGATACGACAAGGGGTTCACGGGCGTGCCGCGGCGGCGGATCTCGAAGTGCAGGCGCGGCGAGGAGGTGTCGCTCTGGCCCAGGGTGGCGATCTTCGCGCCCTTCTTCACGGATTCGCCGGTCTTGACCAGCAGGGACTGGTTGTGGGCGTAGGCCGTGATGAAGCCGTTGCTGTGGCCCAGCAGGATCAGGTTGCCCAGGCCGCGCACGCCGTTGCCGGCGTACATGACCTTGCCTTCGGCGGCGGCCGTCACGGGCGCGCCCACCGCGCCTTCGATGTCGATGCCCTTGGTGGTGGCGTTGAAGCCCTGGATGATCTTGCCGTTGCTCGGCCAGCCCCAGGAGATCAGGCTGGCGTCGCTGGCGCGCGCCGCCGTGGTCTCGACCGGCGCGGACGTGCCCGCGGAGGCCGTCCCGGAGCCTTCGCCGCCGGCCGGGGGCGTGGTCTTGACCGGCGAGGTCGTGGCCGTCGAGCCGCCCGAGGGCATCGGGGTGTTGCCGTCCAGGCGCAGGACCTGGCCGATGGCCAGCTGGGAGGGATTGCTGATGTTGTTCAGCTGCGCCAGGCGGGAGACGTCCATGTCATGGGCCTGGGCGATCTTGAAGAGCGTGTCGCCGGCCCGCACGACGTAGGTGCCCGAGGCCTGGGCGCTCGTGGCGGCGGTGGCGCCGCCGCCGTTGGAATGATCGGCGACGGGCGCGCGCGCGGAGCGCGAGGCGCAGCCCGACAGGACGGCGGCCGACAGCAGGGCGGTCAACAGCAAAAGGCGCCCGGTGCGTGGCGATTGGGTGAACGGAGCATCTGTCACCAGCGTCCCATCGAGCATGTGGTTCTCCTACTTACTTAAGTCTGCGTGCCGGGACGCAGCGGTACGAATCGGACATCTTCGAGTTCGAGCCGGTGCCAGGAAGACGGACCGGTCCGCTCGATCAGGATCAGCCTTTGATGCGCGGCGCCTTCCGGGGCGATCAGGCGCGCGCCCACAGCCAGCTGGTGCAGCAAGACTTCAGGGATTTTAACCCCCGCGGCGGCGACCACAATGCCGTCGAAGGGTGCGCGGTGCTCCAGGCCCTGCATGCCGTCGCCGAAGGTCAGGCGCACCCGCCCCCGGGCGCGGCCCTGGGCCAGGTTCAGGCGCGCCTGCTCGTACAGGCCGCGCACCCGCTCGATGGCATGGACCTCGGCCACGAACTGGGCCAGCACGGCGGCCTGGTAGCCGCAGCCCGCGCCGATCTCCAGCACCCGCGCCGGCGTGCGGCCGTCGCACATGGCCGACAGCATGTGCGCCACCACCCAGGGCTGGGAAATCGTCTGGCCGTAGCCGATCGGCAGGGCGGCGTCCTCGTAGGCCCGGCTGGCCAGGCCCTGGTCCACGAACAGGTGGCGCGGCACCGCCTGCATGGCCGCCAGCACCCGCTCGTCGGTGATGCCCTGCTCGCGCAGGCGGCGCACCATCTGCAGGCGCAGCCGGTCCGAATTCAGCCCCAGGTTGGCGGCGGCGGGCGCGGCCTGCCCCCGGGCCGGGGATTGCGGCAGGGTGAACGGGCGCGGCCCGTGGATGCGCGTGTTGCTGTTGGCGGCCGAATAGCCGGGCCCCAGCGCGGAACTCCCGGGGGCGGCGCGCGCGCTGCGGGCAGGCTTGACCAGCGGATGACGCGGCTTGTTCATCGGGCCTCCGGGGCGCTCACGCGGTCTGCCATCCAGCGCGCGACCGCGTCGGTGCGCGCATGGTCGGTGAGATCGACGCGCAGGGGCGTCATCGACACGGCGTGCGCCTCGATGGCGCCGAAATCCGTCTCGGCGCCGCCGTCGAGCGCCCGCCCCACCGGGCCGATCCAGTATACGGTCTCGCCATAGGGCGTGGTGCTGCGGATGACGGGCTCGGCCGGATGGCGGCGCCCCAGCCGGGTGGTGCGAAAGCCCGCCAGGTCGCGGTAGGGCACCGCCGGGATGTTGACGCTGAGCAGCAGCGGCTCGTCCCAGGGCCGGTCGCGGAACCGCGCCACCAGATCGTGCGCCACCCGCGTGGCGCAGTCCAGATGGCGCCATTCGCGGTCCACCAGGGAAAAGGCCATGGACGGCACGCCGAACAGGTAGCCCTCCATCGCGGCCGCCACCGTGCCCGAATACAGGGTGTCCTCGCCCATGTTGGCGCCGTTGTTGATGCCCGAGACCAGCAGGTCGGGCCGGAAGCCCAGCAGCCCGGTCAGGGCCACGTGGACGCAGTCCGAGGGCGTGCCGTTGACGAAATGGAAGCCGTTGGCCGCCTGGCGCACCGTCAGGGGGCGGCGCAGCGTCAGCGAATTGGAGGCGCCGCTGCAGTTGGTCTCGGGCGCCACCACCGTGACCTCGCCCAGGGGCCGCAGCGCCGCGACCAGGGCTTCGATTCCCGCCGCGTTGTAGCCGTCGTCGTTGGACACCAGGATGCGCATTTTCTTCCTTCCCGCCTGAAACCGGATGGTGCGAATTGTACCCGCGCGCCGCCGCGCTTTAGAATGCGCCCATCACCCACCCCCGCGGACCGCTCCGGCCGCCCCCTCTGCCATGACCTCTTTCGCTTCCATCCTCGGCGTGGCCGCCGCCCTGTTCATCGGCTACCTGATGGGTTCCGTTCCCTTCGCCGTGGTGGTCAGCCGCGCCATGGGCCTGAAGGACCCGCGCAGCTTCGGCTCGGGCAATCCCGGGGCGACCAACGTGCTGCGCGGGGGCAACAAGCTGGCGGCCATCCTGACCCTGATCGGCGACGCCGCCAAGGGCTGGCTGGCCGTGACGCTGGCCGCCTGGGCCGCGCAGCGCGGGCTGCTGCCCGGGGCGGCGATCCCCCTGGCCGGCCTGGGGGCCTTCCTGGGCCACCTGTATCCGCTGTTCCTGGGTTTTCGCGGCGGCAAGGGCGTCGCCACCGCCCTGGGCGTGCTGCTGGCCCTGCAGCCCTGGCTGGCGCTGGCGACGGCGGCCACCTGGCTGATCGTGGCGCTGGTGACGCGCTATTCGTCCCTGGCGGCGATCCTGGCGGCCATCTTCGCGCCGTTCTACTACATCCTGGGGGACAAGGTGGCCTGGCGCGCGGACGCGCTCACGATCTCCGTGATCGTGTTCATCAGCGTCCTGCTGCTGGCGCGCCACCGCGAGAACATCGCCCGGCTGCTGGCGGGCAAGGAAAGCCGCATCGGCTCGAAGAAGAAGTCGTAGTCATCCGGGCCTCTGGGGGGCCGTCCGGGCCTCCGGGCAGTCGATCCGGGGCGCCGAGGTCCGGGCTGCCGGGGGTCGGAGGCCGGCCGCGATCGGAACGGCCGGCCGCGCGCACGGTGCGGCCCGCAACGCGCCCCGGGCGATCAGGCGACGCACACGTCCTGCAGGTCCCAGCGGGGCCGCACGGCGAAGGCCGCGTCGCCGCGCAGGGACGGCAGGTCGACCAGGCCGGCCCGCGCCCGCAGCACGGCCGCCCAGGCGATCATCGCGCCATTGTCGGTGCACAGGTGCAGGGGCGGGAAATACGCCCGGCCGCCCAGGGCGGCCAGCGCCTGCGCCAGGCGCGCGCGCAGGTGCCGGTTGGCCCCCACGCCGCCCGCCACCACCAGGGTCTTCAGCCCGGTGCGGCGCAGCGCCTGCAGGGACTTGGCCGCCAGCACGTCGACGATGGCGGCCTCGGTCGAGGCGGCGAGGTCGGCGCGGGCCGCGGGATCGGCGGCGCGGCCGGCGTCCTGCAGGGCCCGCATGCGGGTCAGCACCGCCGTCTTCAGGCCGCTGAAGCTGAAATCCAGGTCGCCGCTGTGCAGCATGGGGCGCGGCAGCGCGTGCGCGTGCGGATCGCCGCGCTCGGCCAGGCGCGAGAGCTCCGGCCCGCCCGGATAGCCCAGGCCCAGCAGCTTGGCGCTCTTGTCGAAGGCCTCGCCCGCCGCGTCGTCCAGGGTCTCGCCCAGCAGCTCGTAGCGCCCGACGCCATCGACCCGCATCAGCTGCGTATGCCCGCCCGACACCAGCAGCGCCACGAAGGGGAAAGCGGGCGCTTCCTCGGCCAGCAGGGGCGACAGCAGATGGCCTTCGAGGTGATGGATGGGAATCGCGGGCAGGTTCCGCGCCCAGGCGAAGGCGCGGGCGAAGCCGGCCCCCACCAGCAGGGCCCCGGCCAGACCCGGGCCGGCGGTGTAGGCCACCGCGTCGAGCGCGTCCGCCCGCACGCCGGCCTCGTCCAGCACCTGGCGCGTGAGCGGCACGATGCGGCGGATGTGGTCGCGCGAGGCCAGTTCCGGCACCACGCCGCCGTAGTCCCGGTGCATGGCGACCTGGCTGTGCAGGGCGTGCGCGAGCAGGCCGCGTTCGGTGCACGCCACGGCCACCCCGGTCTCGTCGCAGGAGCTCTCGAATCCGATGATCAGCATAGGGCGCCAGTTTACAACCGATCCTTACAACCGATCCCGAAAGGGATTTAGAATGACGCAGTCAAAAAGCGGCCTCCACGCCGCGCCTTCGGCTTGCCGCTTTCCCAGGAAGGGCGCGGTTTGCCTCGGGGCGGTCCGGCGGCAAAAACAAGCAGTGAACATCGACGTCCACCCGACAGGAGACACCATGCTGGAACAGTTCTTCAGGCTCAAGGAACACGACACCTCGGTCCGCACGGAATTACTGGCGGGCCTGACCACCTTCCTGACGATGTCCTACATCGTCTTCGTCAACCCGGACATCCTGTCGGGCACCGGCATGGACAAGGGCGCGGTCTTCGTCGCCACCTGCCTGGCCGCCGCCCTGGGTTCGCTCATCATGGCCTTCGTGGCCAACTGGCCCATCGGCATGGCCCCGGGCATGGGCCTGAACGCCTTCTTCGCCTTCACGGTGGTGGCGCAGATGGGCTACACCTGGCAGCAGGCGCTGGGGGCGGTCTTCATTTCCGGCGTGGTGTTCGTGATCCTCACGGTGACCGGCATCCGCGAATGGCTGGTGGCGGGCATCCCGCCCTCGCTGCGCTCCGCCATCGCGGCGGGCATCGGGCTGTTCCTGGGCATCATCGCGCTGGGCTCGGCGGGCATCGTGGTGGCCAACCCGGCCACCAAGGTCGGCCTGGGCGACCTGACCCACGCCACCACCCTGTTCGCGGTCCTGGGCTTCTTCATCATCGCCGCCCTGGGCGCCATGAAGGTCCGCGGCGCCATCCTGATCGGCATCCTGGCCATCACGATCCTGTCGATCGTGACCGGCTACACCCAGTTCCAGGGCGTCTTCTCGGCCCCACCCAGCCTGGAGCCCACCTTCTTCAAGCTGGACATCCTGGGGGCGCTGAACACCGGCTTCTTCCACGTGATCCTGGTGTTCGTGCTGGTCGAGGTCTTCGACGCCACCGGCACCATGATCGGGGTGGCCACCCGCGCCGGCCTGATCCGCCCGGGCAACCCCGGCCGCCTGGGCCGCGCCCTGCTGTCCGACAGCTGCGCCATCGTCGCCGGCTCCATGCTGGGCACCAGCAGCACCACCGCCTACGTCGAAAGCGCCTCCGGCGTGCAGGCGGGCGGGCGCACCGGCCTGACGGCGCTGACCATCGCCGTGCTGTTCCTGCTGGCGCTGTTCCTGTCGCCGCTGGCCGCCATCGTCCCGCCCTACGCCACGGCGCCGGCCCTGCTGTACGTGGCCTGCCTGATGCTGCGCGAGCTGGTGGACGTGCGCTGGGACGACATCACGGAATCCGTGCCCGCCGCCATCGCCGCCGTCGCCATGCCGCTCACCTACTCCATCGCCAACGGCCTGGCCTTCGGCTTCATCAGCTACGTGGCGATCAAGACCCTGTCCGGCCGCTTCCGCGACATCCACCCGGCCACCCTGCTGGTGGCCGTGCTGTTCGTCATCAAATACGCGCTGTTTCCGGGATGAGACAGGACTGAGAATGGTCCCTGCGGACCATTCTCAGCCTGGCGAATCCGAGCGGCATGCAGGCCGCGAGGTGGATGAGGCTGGACACAGGACAGTCCCTTGAGGACTGTCCTGTGCCAGACGAATCCGAGCGGCATGCAGGCCGCGAGGTGGAGGGATGCAACGGCTTGAAAGTCCCTGCGGACCATGCTCAGCCTGGCGAACCGGAGCGACTTGCAAACACGCCCGCCGGCCTCATATAAAAGGAAATCCGGGCGGCATCCTGCCGCCCCGCCCCGCCCCCGGAGACTCCATGAGCGTCATCGAACTCACCCAAGACACCTTCCAGGCCGCCACCCAGGCCGTCCAGCCCCTGATCATCGATTTCTGGGCGCCCTGGTGCGGCCCCTGCCGCCAGTTCGGTCCCACCTTCGAGGCCGCCGCCGAGAAGCACGCGGACGTCACCTTCGCCAAGATCAACACCGAAGAGCAGCCCGAGCTGGCCGCCGCCCTGCGCATCCGCTCCATCCCGACCCTGATGGTCTTCCGCGAAAACGTGCTGCTGTTCCAGCAGGCCGGCGCGCTGTCGGCCTCGCAGCTGGAAGAACTCCTCACCCAGGTGAAGGCCGTGGACATGGCGCAGGTCCACGCGGAAATCGCCGCCCAGGAAAAGCGCGGCGCAACCACGCACTGAAGCCCTGCCGCGCCCTGCGGACCGCACGCCGCCTGGATTCGCCCGGCGTGGTTCAGTCCGCGGGAGCCGAGCCGGAGCCGGGCTCGGTCACGGCCTCGAAACGGCCCTGGCCTCGCGTCAGGTCGGTGTACAAGGCCCGCAGCGCGGCCGCATCGGCGCGCGCCACGGCCAGGCGCCAGCGCACGCCACGGCCGTCGAATTCCGCCTGCTCGATGCGCGCGCCGGCCGCCAGCAGGCGCGCCTGCACGCGGTCCATGTCCGCATAGGGACAATCACACAGCACCCGGCATTCCTCGCGCAGTTCCACCCGCTCCGCCACACGCAGGCATTCCGCGGCCGTGCCGCCATAGGCCCGCGCCAGCCCGCCCGTGCCCAGCTTGATGCCGCCGAACCAGCGGATCACCAGCACCGCCACGCGGTCGTAGCCCTGGGAATCGATGGCCTGCAGGATCGGCCGGCCGGCCGTGCCGCCGGGCTCGCCGTCGTCGTGGAAGCGGTAGTGCGCGCCGAAGCGCCAGGCCCAGCAGTTATGGGTCGCCTGGGGGTCGCGCGACGCCTCCAGAAAGGCCTGGGCGGCCTCGGGTGCGTCGATGGGCGCCGCCAGGGCCAGGAAGCGGCTCTTGCGGATCTCGGCCTCGTGCCGGACCGCGGCGGTCAGCGTATGCGGCATGCCTGCGCCCCGCCCTCATCCGGACGATTTCCCCGACGATTCCGCCCCGGCATCCCCGCCGTGGCGGGCATCCCGCGTTCGACGATTCGCGGACCCAATGCGGCCTCTCCGGTCCGGGCCGCCGCGCGCTAGGCCTCGATGCCCTGGGACGCGAGGTATTCCTCGTAGGTGCCCGGGTAGTCGTTCAGCCGGCCGTCGGGCAGGATCTCGATCACCCGCGTCGCCACGCCCGACACGAACTGGCGGTCGTGCGAGACGAACACCAGCGTGCCCTGGTACTGTTCCAGCGCGTACTGCAGGGACTCGATGGATTCCATGTCCAGGTGGTTGGTGGGCTCATCCATCAGCATGACGTTGTGGCGCCCCAGCATCAGGCGGCCGAAGCTCATGCGGTTCTTTTCCCCGCCCGAGAGCACGCGCACGGGCTTGGTGATCTCGTCGCCCGAGAACAGCAGCCGGCCCAGCACGGAGCGGATCGACTGGTCCTCGTCGCCCGGCTGGCGGTAGTCCGTCATCCAGTCGAACAGGTCGCGGTCGGAATCGAACTGGTCGGACACGTCCTGCGCCATGTAGCCGATGTCGGCGTTTTCCGACCAGCGCACCGTGCCCTCGTCGGGCGGCAGCTTGCCGGCCAGCAGGCGCAGCAGGGTCGTCTTGCCCACCCCGTTGGCACCGATGATGGCGACCTTCTGGCCGGCCTCGATCATGGTGGTCAGGCCCTGGATGATGGGCCGGTCGTAGGACTTGGACAGGTCCTCGATGTGCGCGGCCTGGCGGTGCAGGACCTTGTTGACCTCGAAGCGGATGTAGGGGTTCTGGCGCGAGGACGGCTTGACCTGCACGGTCTCGGCCTTGATGCGGTCGATCTGCTTCAGGCGGGACGTGGCCTGGCGCGACTTGGACTTGTTGGCGGCGAAGCGGCGCACGAAGTCCTGCAGCTCGCTGACGCGTTCCTTGGCGCGCGCGTTGGCGGCCACCTGGCGCTCGCGCGCCTGGGTGGAGGCCAGCATGTAGTCGTCGTAGTTGCCCGGATACACGCGCAGTTCGCCGTAGTCCAGGTCGGCCATGTGGGTGCAGACGGCGTTCAGGAAGTGGCGGTCGTGGCTGATGATGATCATCGTGCTGTCGTAGCCGTTGAGCACGTTCTCCAGCCAGCGGATGGTGTTGATGTCCAGGTTGTTGGTGGGCTCGTCCAGCAGCAGCACGTCGGGATTGGAGAACAGCGCCTGGGCCAGCAGCACGCGCAGCTTCCAGCCCGGGGCGATCTCGCGCATCGGCAGCTGGTGCTGCTCGACGGGGATTTCCAGGCCCAGCAGCAGTTCGCCGGCGCGGGCCTCGGCCGTGTAGCCGTCGTATTCCGCGAACTTGCCTTCCAGCTCGGCCGCGCGCATGTAGTCGTCCTCGGTCGCCTCGGGATTGGCGTAGATGGCGTCCCGGTCGGCCATGGCCTTCCACATCTCGACGTGGCCCATCATCACCACGTCCAGCACGCGCACGTCCTCGAAGGCGAACTGGTCCTGGCGCAGCTTGCCCAGCCGCAGGCCGGGTTCCAGCGCGACGTTGCCCGAGGTCGGCTCCAGGTCGCCGCCGATGATCTTCATCAGGGTGGACTTGCCCGAGCCGTTGGCGCCGATGAGGCCGTAGCGGTTGCCGTCGCCGAACTTGACGCTGACGTTCTCGAACAGGGGCTTGGAGCCGAACTGGATGGTGAGGTTGTTGGTGGAGATCACGGTGGCGGTGGGGAAAATTGGAGTCAAAACAACCTGCTAGTTTAGCAGGTGGGCTACCATGCCATTTTGGCTGGAGGCCGGGGACGAGGATCGACATGGATGGCCCGCTGCTGGATGCCCTGCTGCAGACACCCGAAGGCAAGACGCTTGAATTCAAGCGGGATCTGTCTTCCCCGCGCAACGCGATCAAAACTCTGGTGGCCTTTGCCAATTCGGCCGGCGGACGCCTGATCATTGGTGTGGATGACGCGCGGCGGCTGATCGGGGTGGCGGACCCACTGGACGAGGAGGAGCGCATCCGCAACCTGATCGCGGACTCCATCGTCCCAAGGCTGATTCCCAACGTGGAGCTCATCAGCCAAGGAAATCGCACGGCGCTGGCCGTCGAAGTCTTTCCCAGCAGCAACCGGCCGCACCATGTAAAAGCCCAGGGCCCGGAACAAGGCGTCTACGTGCGCCTGGGGTCCAGCAACCGCCAGGCGGGGCCGGACCTGATCGCCGAACTGCAGCGATCCGCACGAGGCGTGGTGTTCGATGAGATCACCATGCCGGAACTCACTCTGGAAGACCTGGACCTGGCCGCCGCCCAAAAGCTGTTTGGCGACCGCCGAACGCTGGACGAAAAATCGTTGGCCACGCTGAAGCTGGTCCGCCGCGAACAGAATCGCCTGGTTCCCACCCAGGGAGCCGTCCTGCTCTTCGGCAAGGATCGGGAACAATACTTTCCGGACGCCTGGGTGCAATGCGGGCGGTTCCGGGGCACGGACAAGGTCCATATCTTCGACCAGATGGAAATCCATGATCCACTGCCGCAGGCGGTGGAGGCCATCGAGTTCTTTCTGAAAAAACATGCCTTCAAAAGCGCGCGATTTGGCGCCATGCGCCGGGAAGACGTATGGAGCATCCCGCTGACCATCCTGCGCGAGGCAATCGTCAACGCCCTGGTGCACAGCGATTATTCCCAACGCGGCACCCCGATCCGCATCGCATTCTTCGATGATCGCGTCGATGTCGAGAGCCCTGGCCTGCTGCTGCCCGGCATGACGGTGGAGGATATGAAAAGCGGCGTCTCCCGCATCCGTAATCCCGTCATCGCGCGGGTATTTCGGGAATTGGGGATGATCGAGCAATGGGGCAGCGGCGTCAGACGGATCTTTGATGAAGCGGTTGCCCAGGATCTGCCGGAACCGAAGGTGACGGAAATAGCCACCGGCGTGCGGCTGAGCGTCTATTTATCACAGGATCGGCGGTCTGTTCAAATCAAGGAGCCGTCTCCTCCGGCCCATCCTCTGGGCACTGCCGACATTTCACGGCTAGAGTCACGGCTAGAGTCACGGCTAGAGTCGAGCCTGGCGGCCAAAGTCGTATTGCTGCTGAAAGAGCACGAGTCGGGCAAGGCCCAGTTGGCCAGAGCCCTGGGGCACAAGACGGTTTCCGGAGAATTGCACAAACAGATCCGGCGGCTGCTCGAAATGGGCATGATTGAAATGACCTTGCCCGATACGCCCACCAGCCGCATGCAGCGCTACCGTCTGACGGTGGAAGGCCATGCCACCGTAGCCGCCCCGTCGAAAGGAACTCGGGATTGAGCAAGACTGCCCTCCCTCTGGAGTCAGCAGCTTGCTGCAGCAAGCGCATGGCAAGCCAAGGCGAATAAGACCAAACAGCAAGGTTACTGCCGATCAATCACGGCAGGCGATCTTCCAGGCCGCCGGTACGATGCCCCGTGCAGCCATTCACGGGTATCGTGCCGGCTTCATGTCTTCCTGCCAAGCAGCTTCTCGACCGGCAGCTTCGCGGCGCTCGCCGACGTGCTGCGCAACGGACCGGACGAGGCACGGACGATGCGGACCTGACGTCCGCCGCCCGCACGGCCACCCGCTCAGTGCCCGTGCTCGCGCAGCACCAGGTGCGCCATGCCGTCCTCGGTGGCGATGCCGACGGGGGCGCCCACCGGCAGGGTCGCCTTGACCTTCACGTGGCCGTAGGGCAGGCCCGTGATCACCGGCACGCGCACGGTCTTGCGCAGCCAGCGCACCACCGCGTCCAGGTCGTAGCCATTGTCGTGCGGCGCGAGGCGGTAGTCGGTGAACTGGCCCAGCACGATGGCGTGCTGCTTTTCCAGCACACCGGCGTGCCAGAGCTGGGTCAGCATGCGCTCGATGCGGAAGGGGTGCTCGGAGACGTCCTCCAGGAACAGGATGCCGCCCTGCACGTCGGGCAGGTAGGGCGTGCCGACCAGCGAGGCCACCATGGCCAGATTGCCGCCCCAGAGGATGCCGCGCGCATCCACCGGATCGGCACCGGGGGACTCGAAACTGAGGATCTCCAGTTCGCCCGACAGCGTTTCCTGGAACAGGGCCTGGGTCAGGTCGTCCACCTTCTTGCCGCCGAAGTCGAACACCGCGGTGGGGCCGGCCAGGCTGACCGCGCCGGTGCGCGCCAGCAGGGCCAGGTTGAAGGCGGTGAAGTCGCTCTGGCCGATGAAGGTCTTGCCGCTGTCGGCCACGGCCCGCCAGTCGATCTGCGGCAGCAGGCGGCTCAGGCCGTAGCCGCCCCGGGTCGCCATGACGACCGGGTGCTTCTGCTTGAGCGCGCGCTGGATGGCCGCCAGGCGCTGCCTGTCGGTGCCGGCGAAGCGTTCGTGCACGGCCAGCGCGGTCCGGTCGACGGCCACGCGAAAGCCCAGGGCGCGCAGCCGCTCGACGGCCAGGTCCAGGGCGGCGGGATCGGCCACGGCGCCCGAGGGCGAGATCAGGTAGATCCCGGAAGGCTGCTCATGCACGCCGTGCGCGCCGCAGTCCGGGTCGGCGCAGACCAGGTGCGTGTGTTCGCCGCCGGCGGCCGGATGGGACGCAGGATGGGGCGCCGGGCTGGCGGGCGCGGCGGAAGCGGGTTTCTGTTTGGGCATGGAAAGGGAATTCCGTAAAAGGGGAGCGTCGGCCTCGGGGGCTTCGGAGAAGGATGCGGGTGCCGCGCTCGCCGTCAGGGTAGCAGGTGCGGCGGGCGCGGCGGAAGCGGGCAAGGAGGAAGCGGGCGCGGCGGAAGCGGAAGCGGAGGAAGCAGGCACGAAGGAAGCGGACGCGGGCGCAGTCGCCGCCTGGGCCCGCGCCGCGCGGCCGGCCGCGCGCCGGGCGCGGAAGAAGTCGCGCAGCAGGTCGCCGCAGGCCTGCGCCCCCACCCCACCCCGCACCCGCGCGTGGTGGTTCAGGCGCGGCTGGACGGACAGGTCCACCACGCCGCCGCAGGCGCCGGTCTTGGGGTCGGGCGCGCCGTAGACGATTTCCGCCAGCCGCGCGTGGAACATGGCGCCCAGGCACATGGCGCAGGGCTCCAGCGTGACGAACAGGCGCGCGCCGGTCAGGCGGTAGTTGTCCAGCCGCCGGGCGGCGGCGCGCAAGGCCACGACTTCGGCGTGCGCGGTCGGGTCGCGGTCCAGGATCGTGCGGTTGTGCCCGGTCGCCAGCAGATGGCCGGTGGCATCCAGCACCACGGCGCCCACGGGCACCTCGCCCTGCTCCGCCGCCAGGCGGGCCTGTTCGAGCGCCAGCGCCATGGCGCCGTCGTCGTCCAGGAGATCGGCCGCGTCGGCGGACGGGGCCGCGGCCAGTCGAACCGGACGGGACTCAGCCACGGTACATCCGCGCGCGCAGCACGATCTTGGAGGCCAGGCTTTCGACGGCGGCCTCCAGCCACTGGTAGAGCTCGGCGTCCTCGCCGAAGCGCGCCTGGTTCAGGTTGGACACCCGGCCGTCCTCGATGAAGCCCCAGGCGCGGCTGCGCTTTTCCTTGTGGCGCGGGTCCCAGACGCCGAACGCGACCCCGCCCGAGCGGCGGATCAGGGAAAAGCAGGGAATGTCGGTGTAGCCGTCGCCGACGAAGATCATCTGCTCGAAGGGCACGCGCAGCTTGTCGGGATCGACCTTGCGGTTGACCTCGAAGGGCTTGTTGCGCGAATCGGAGCCGATGATGCCCTTCTGGATGTGGAACAGGTAGCGGGTCTTGTCGGTGAAGCTGACCACGCGGCGCGGAAACTCGATGGCGCCGTCGGGGCCGTAATGGAATTCGGACGCCCAGATGTCGGAAAACCAGCCGGCGATGGGCGTCTCGCGCAGCACGTCGCCGATGCCGCTGGACACCAGGTAGAACTCCAGCTGCACGGTGGGATGGGCATGGCGCAGCCGCTCGCGCAGGCGCTCGAACAGCGTCGTCACGCCTTCGTGCAGCGGCAGCCGGCGCCCCCAGTCGCGCAGGCGGTCGCGGGTGATGGGGCCCTGGGGTCCCGAGCGGGACAGTTCCAGCATCCGGTACAGGTAGGCCGGGACCGGGTCCCAGTCCTCGTGGTTCAGCAGCGGATCGACCTGCTCGTGCCAGAAGGCCGGCACGTCCACGCCGATGTCCTGGAGGAAGCCCGAGGTGCTGTCCGGCGCCAGGGTGTCGTCGAAATCGAAGACCAGCGCGACCACGTCCGCCATGGGATTATTCCTCCGCGTCCCGGTCCATGCCGGCCAGGACGGCCAGCGCCCCGGGCAGGGCGCCCGGCAGGTCCTCGGCCAGCAGCCCCCAGCCCAGCTGGTCGGCCGCCAGGCCGTGCAGCCAGACGGCGGCGCAGGCGGCCTCGAAGGCCGGCATGCCGGCGGCCAGCAGGCCGGTCACGCAGCCCGCCAGCACGTCGCCCGTCCCGGCGGTGGCCAGCGTCGGCGGCGCATTGTCGTTGATGACGCAGCGGCCGTCGGGCGCCGCGATCACGGTGTCGGCGCCCTTGAGCACCACCACCGCGCCGGCGCGCCGGGCGGCGGCGCGCGCCCGCTGCAGCTTGCTCTCCGCCGGCGCGGATGCCGCACCGCCCACGCCGTCCGCACCACCCACGCCGTCCGCACCGCCCACGCCGGCCGCACCACCCGTACCACTCGCGCCACCCGCTCCCACACCGCCCGCAACTTCCGGCGCGGCATCGAACAGGCTGGCGAACTCGCCTTCGTGAGGCGTCAGCACGCAGTGCCCGTGCAAGGCGTCCAGCAGCGCGTCCGGCCGGCCGGCGAAGACGCTGAGCGCGTCGGCGTCCAGCACGCAGGGCCGGCCGGTCGCCAGCAGCGCCAGGACCTGGTCCCGCCCCTCGGGCGCGCGGCCCAGCCCCGGACCGATCAGCAGCGCATTGCGGCGCGGATCCGCCAGTGCCTGGTCCAGCGCGCCGTCCGGCGGCAGGGCCTCGACCATGACCGAGGTCAGCGCCCCCGCCTGGATCGCCCAGGCGGCCGGCGGCGCCGCCAGCGTCACCAGCCCGGCGCCGATGCGCGCGGCCGCCAGGCAGGCCAGGCGGCTGGCGCCCAGCATGCGCCCGCCGCCCACGACCAGGGCATGGCCCCGGCGGTATTTGTGGCCCTCGGAACGCGGCCAGGGGAAGGCATCCGCCCAGAGGTCGGGATGGTTGACGTGGGCCTCGGGGACGATGGCGTCCAGCGCGGCGTCGGGCATGCCGATGCCGGCGCAGATCAGCGCGCCGCACAGCGCGCGGCCGGGCAGCAGCAGATGGCCGGGTTTGCGGCGGCAGAACGTGACCGTCAGATCGGCCCGGACGGCGGCGCCCGGGCAGCGGCCGCTGGCGCCGTCCAGGCCCGTGGGCACGTCGATGGCGCACACCGGCGCGCCGGCGGTGTTGACGGCATGGATGAGCGCTTCCAGCGCGCCGTCCGGCGCCCGGCTCAGTCCGGCGCCCAGCAGGGCGTCGACGATCAGCCCGGCGCCGTCCAGGCAGCCGGGAACGGCGGGCTCGACCGGCCCGCTCCAAGTCTCGGCCGCCCAGGCCGCGTCTCCGCGCAGGGCGTCGCGGCCGCCCCATAGCGCCACCCGCACCGGCCAGCCGGCTTCCCGCAGCAGGCGCGCGGCGACGAAGCCGTCGCCGCCGTTGTTGCCCGGCCCGCACAGCACCCGCACCGGCGTCGGCGCCCAGCGCTCGCGGATCGCCCGGGCCACGGCGGCGCCCGCGGCCGCCATGAGCCGGGTGCCGGGCACCCCCGCCGCCGGGGCGGCGCGGTCGGCGGCGCCCATCTGCGCCGGGCTCAGCAAGGCGTGCGGCGACAGGTGCGCCGGGCCGCCGGCGCGCCGGGACCGGCCCAGGGCGGCGCCGGCCCGGCCGGACGCAGGCGGGGCCGCGGACGAGAGCGCCGGGGAAGGCGCGGACAAAGGCGCCGACGAGGGCGCGGACGAGGACGGCCGGATCGACATGTCCGGCCTCAGGCGGACTGCGCCGCCCGCTGGCGCAATTCAAACTTCTGGATCTTGCCGGTGGACGTCTTGGGCACTTCGCCGAACACGATGTGGCGCGGGACCTTGTAGCCGGCGAGATGGGCCTTGCAATGCGCGATGATGTCCTCGGCCGTGATCTGGGCGTCGGGCTTGAGCTCGACGAAGGCGCAGGGGGTCTCGCCCCAGCGCTCGTCGGGCCGCGCGACCACGGCGGCGGCGAGCACCGCCGGATGGCGGTAGAGCACGTCCTCGACCTCGATCGAGGAGATGTTTTCCCCGCCGGAGATGATGATGTCCTTGCTGCGGTCCTTGATCTTGATGTAGCCGTCCGGATACATCACCGCCAGGTCGCCGCTGTGGAACCAGCCGCCCGCGAAGGCCGCCTCGGTCGCCTGCGGGTTCTTCAGGTAGCCCTTCATGCAGATGTTGCCCTGGAACATGATCTCGCCCATGGTCCGGCCGTCGGCCGGCACCGGCTGCATGGTCTGCGGATCCAGCACCGCCGCGGCTTTCTGCAGATGGTAGCGCACGCCCTGGCGGGCGTTGAGCTCGGCCCGCCTGCCGATGTCCAGTTCGTTCCAGGCGTCGTCCTTGGCGCACACCGTAGCCGGCCCGTAGACCTCGGTCAGGCCGTAGACGTGCGTGAGGTCGATGCCCAGGGCCTCCATGCCCTCGATCATCGAGGCCGGCGGCGCGGCGCCCGCCACCATGGCGCGGATGCCCGGCGGGATCGTGTCGCGCAGGGCCTGCGGCGCATTGACCAGCATGCTCTGCACGATGGGCGCGCCGCAGTAATGGGTGACGCCGTGCTCGCGCATGAGCGCGATCATGGCCGCCGCATCGACCCGCCGCAGGCAGACGTTCACCCCCGCCCGGGCCGCCAGGGTCCAGGGGAAGCACCAGCCGTTGCAGTGGAACATGGGCAGCGTCCACAGGTAGACCGAATGCTTGGGCATGTCCCATTCGAGGATGTTCGACACGGCGTTGATCGCCGCCCCTCGGTGGTGGTAGACCACGCCCTTGGGGTTGCCGGTGGTGCCGCTGGTGTAGTTCAGGGCGATCGCGTCCCATTCGGAATCCGGCATCCGCCAGGCGAAGTCCGGGTCCCCCTCGGCCAGCAGGGCCTCGTAGTCCATCGAGCCGACAGCCTCGCCCGGGCCGTCGTACAGGGGATCGTCGACGTCCACCACCAGGAGGGGTTCGGTGCGCGTGCGCTGCGCCAGCGCCTGGCTCACGACGCGGGAGAATTCCCGGTCGACCAGGAGGACGCGCGCCTCGCCGTGGTCGAGCATGAAGGCGATGGTGGCGGGATCCAGCCGGGTGTTCAGGGTATTGAGGACGGCGCCGCTCATGGGGATGCCGAAATGCGCCTCGACCATGGCGGGCACGTTGGGCAGCATCACGGCCACCGTGTCGCCGCGGCCGATGCCGCGCGCGGCCAGGGCGCCCGCCAGGCGGCGGCAGCGCCGGTACAGCTCGGCCCAGGTGTGGCGCACGGCGGCGTCGCCCCCGCCATGCACGACCGCCGTGCGGCCGGGATAGACCTCGGCGGCCCGCTCCAGGTACAGCAGGGGTGTCAGCGGCGCGAAATTGGCCGGGGTCTGGGGCAGGTCCTGATCGTATATCGAGGTCATGAAGGTCTCCATCCGTCTATCGGGGGCGTTGCCGCGCAGGCATGGCGCTTGCCCCCGCCGGTCCTCATTTTAGCGGGGGCGCAATGGCGGCAGGCCCACTTTCGGCATGGCCGTCCTGTCTGAAATCAATGAGCCCGACGGTACGCCCGCTCAGGGATTCCAGATGCCGCCCGCGCGCCGGGTCCTGCGCCGCACGGCACGGTCCAGCAGGACGTCGCCGCCCGGCAGCACCAGCGCCAGCGCGCGGCGCGCCCGGGTGGCGCCGGTATAGAGCAGCTCGCGCGTCAGCAGGGGCGATTTCCGGTCGGGCAGCACCAGCGCCACGCGGTCGAATTCCGAGCCCTGGGACTTGTGCACGGTCAGAGCGTAGACGGTCTCCACTTCCGGCAGGCGCGCCGGCGACACCCAGCGCACGGCATCCCGGGTGGCGCCGGCGAAGGCCACCCGGATCATCCGGACGCCCTCCCGCTCGGGATCGGGCAGCGGCAGGGCCACGCCGATGTCGCCGTTGGCCAGCCCCAGGGCGGGATGGTTGCGCAGCACCAGCACCGGCCGGCCGGGATACCAGGCGTCCTCGGCCGCCGGGACCAGGCCCTCGGCCCGCAGGCGGGATTCGATGCGCCGGTTCAGCCCGCGCGCCCCCCAGGGGCCGTCGCGCAGGGCGCACAGCACCTGGAAGCGGGCCTGCTGCGCCAGGACGGCGCGCGCCCAGCGGTCCCAGTCCGCCTGCGCCGCCCGCGGATCGGGAGCCGCCCGCAGGACGCGGAACAGCGCGGGGCAGCCGTCCTCGGCCAGAATGCCGCTGTCGTACAGCCAGGCATCGCCGGACGCGGCACGCGCGCCCTCGGCGGACGGCCCGACCCGCACCAGGCTCAGGCCGTCCGGCGGCCGGCGCAGCAGTTCGGCCACGGCCGGCGCATCGCCCCGGTTCACGGCGGCGGCGAACCGGCCGATGCCGCTGTCGGCCTGGAAGCGGTGGCTGTGGCGCAGCATGACCACGGCCTGGTCCAGCGCGGTGCCGGCGGGATCCCGCCAGGGCCACGCGTCGGGCACCGTCTCGCCGCAGCATTCGAGCAGGCGGCGGCACTGCGCCGGGGTGTAGTGGCCCTCCTCGGCGCGCGCGCACAGCTCGCCCAGCACCGCGCCGGCCTCGACCGAGGCGAGCTGGTCCTTGTCCCCCAGCAGCACCAGGCGCGCATGGGCGGGCAGCGCGGCCAGCACGGCGTCCATCATCTCGATGTCCATCATCGAGGCCTCGTCCACCACCAGCACGTCCAGGTCCAGCGGATTGCCGGCGTGGAACTTCAGGCGCCGGGTGTCGGGCCGGCTGCCCAGGAGGCGATGCAGGGTGAGCACTTCGGCCGGCACGCGTTCGAGCGCGGCGCGCAGCGCCGCGTCGGCCGGGGCCGACAGGCGCTCCAGGGCGCTAGCGATGGACTCGTTCAGGCGCGCCGCCGCCTTGCCCGTGGGCGCCGCCAGGCGGATGCGCAGGCCGCGCCCCAGGCCGCGCGCCTGGGCCAGGCCCTGCAGGACCGTCAGCAGGCGCACGACCGTGGTGGTCTTGCCCGTGCCGGGGCCGCCGGTGACGATGCTGAAGCCGTGCAGCAGGGCCGCGGCGCAGGCGATCTTCTGCCAGTCCGGCGATTCGGCGGCGGGGCCGGCGAACACCGCGTCGAGCCAGGCGCGGATGCGGGCGGGCTCGCGCGCCTCCGGCGGCTCCAGGGCGAGGCGCCGGCCGAGATCCTCGCGGATGCGCCGCCCGGCGCGCCAGTAGCGGGCCAGGTACAGCCGATGCCCGTGCAGGACCAGCGGCTGCGGGCCGTCGCCGTCGCCCGCGAAGCCGGCCGCCGCCAGCGCCGCCAGGCAGCCGTCGAGCCCGCCGTCGATCCAGGCGGGCGGCCCGGTCCGTTCGTCCGCGTCCGGGTCGCCGCCCGGCGCGTCGAGGCCCGATTCGCACAGGGCCCGCAGGTCCAGGCAGGGATGGCCGTGGGCCAGCCGCGCGCTGCACAGGACCGCCAGGCGCAGCGCCAGCTCGGGCGCCCGCGGCGCCTGGCGGGCGAGCAGGCGGCCGAACGCCACGTCCAGGTCGCGCAGGCCGTCCTCGGGCTGGCCGAATGCCAGCCAGGGGGGAAATTCAGTCATCGCCCGCCTCCCCGTCCGCGCCGTCGAACAGCGCGTCCAATGCCTCGACGAGGCCGCGTTCGGGCCGCAGGGCCACCAGCCCCTGGCCGGGCGCCTCCTGGCCGCGCAGGAACAGGTACAGCGCGCCGCCCATGTGGCGCGCATAGTCGTAGTCCGCCAGCCGCGCGCACAGCTGCCGGTGCAGCGCCAGCACGTACATCAGCATCTGCGCGTCGTAGCGGGACGCGCACATGGCCGCCTCCAGCGCCTCGGGAGCGTAGTCGGCCGCGCGCGCGCCCAGGTCGTTGGACTTGTAGTCGATCAGGTAATAGCGGCCGTCGGCCTGCAGGACCAGGTCGATGAAGCCCTTGAACATGCCGTTCAGCCGCCCCGCCGCCAGCGCGGGACGGGCGGCGCCGCCGAACGTCGCGCGGCGCAGCAGCCCGTCTAGGCGTCCGATGTCCACCCGCTGCGCCGGCAGCCAGAACTCCATTTCCGGCAGGCAGGCCTGCAGGCGGTCCAGGCGCAGCACCGGGTCGCCCGGCAGGGCCGGCCGCCATGGCGTGCGCGCCAGCCGCAGCAGCCAGTCATGCAGCGCGTCGATGTGCGCCTCCCAGCCGCGCACCGCGCAGCGCCGGGCGATCAGGTCGCGCGCCTCCGCGTCCAGGTCGCGGAAGCCGCGCCGCGCCGCCCATTCCAGCAGGCCGTGCAGGAACGTCCCGGCCTCGCTGCCGCGCGGAAAGTCGCGCAGGCCCGAGGCGAGCGGCACCGGCGCGGCCTCCGCCGCCCGCGGCGCCGGCGCGGGATCGGCCTGGCGGCCCTCGCGCAGCACGTCCTCGGCGGCGGTCTCGGGCGCGGCGGCATCGGCCAGGCACAGCGCGGAATAGCTGGAGATCCACCAGGGCTGGCCGACGGCCGGCGCGGCCAGGCGGTGGGCTTCGCCCAACGCCTCGGGCGCTTCGGCCGGCGCACCGGCAAACGGCGCCTCGCCGGCGTCATCCGCCGATGCCGCGTCCCAGGCCATCAGGCCGGGATGGGCCCGCGCCAGCCCGTCCCAGGCCGCCCGCAGGTCCGCGCCCAGCAGGTGGCCGATGGCGCTGCCGCCGCCGGCCTTCAGCGGCCCCAGCGCCATCCAGACGGCGTGGCGCGCGCGCGTCAGCGCCACGTACAGCTTGCGCACGTCCTCGCCCAGGCGCTCGCCGTCCAGGCGCAGCAGCGCTTGGGCGTCCGCCTCCATGACCCATTCCCGGCCGGCCGCGCCGGGCAGCAGGTACGGCCCCTCGCCCGCCTTCACCGGACGCGCCTTGCAGACGAAGGGCAGGAAGACCAGGGGATATTCCAGGCCCTTGGACTTGTGCACGGTCACGACCCGCACCAGGCCCTCGTCGCTTTCCAGGCGCAGGCGGCGCCCGTCCTCGCCTTGAGGCGATTGGGCCTGGCGATGCAGGTAGCGCAGCACGGCCTGCTCGCCGTCCAGGTGCGCGGCGGCCTGCTGCAGCAGCTCGGCCAGGTGCAGGAAATCGGTCAGGCGCCGCTCGCCCTCGTAGCCGTCGGCCAGCAGGCGGGCCGGCACGTCGAAATCGTGCAGCAGCCGGCGCAGCATGGGCAGCACGCCGCGCTGGCGCCAGATCTGGCGGTAGGCCTGGAACCGCTCGACCTGGGCGTCCCAGGCGCGTTCATCCTCCACCAGCCGGTCCAGCGCCTGCCAGTCCAGGCCCAGCGCCGGGGCCGCCAGGGCCGCGCGCAGGGCGCGCTCGTCCTCGGGATGGGCGCAGGCATCCAGCCACAGGGCGAGTTCCGCCGTCTGCGGCGATTCGTAGACGGAATCCCGCTCGGACAGGTACACGCTGCGCACCCCGGCCCGGGCCAGCGCCTGACGCACGCTGCGCGCCTCGGCATGGGTGTTGACCAGGATGGCGACGTCGGCGGGCCGCACCGGCGTCCACCGGCCGCCCTCGCGCATGCCCGCCGCGCCGCGCCGGCCCAGCGCCAGCGTTTCGGCCACGCGCCGGGCGCAGAGCGCGGCGGCGTCCTGCTCGTACTGGGTCGAGGACAGGGGCTTGTCCGGCACGGCCGGCTCGATCCAGCAGGCGCTCATGGCCGGGGCCGGGCGGCCGAGGACTTCCCAGCGTTCGGCGCGGCCCTGGGCCTGCACGGGATGGAAGGCGATGCCCACGTCCGGCAGGCCGGTGGGAAAGGCCTGCGCGCCGCGCAGGGCGAAGCAGCGGTTGACCGCGGCGACCATGGCCTCGGACGAACGGTAGTTGCGCCCCAGCGTCTGCACCCGTCCGGCGCAGGCCCGGCCCGCCCGCAGGTAGGTGTGCACGTCGGCGCCGCGGAAGCCGTAGATGGACTGCTTGGGGTCGCCGATGAAGACCAGCGCGGTATCGGGGTCGTCGTCGGCCACCTGGTAGACGCGGTCGAAGATGCGGTACTGCACCGGGTCGGTGTCCTGGAATTCGTCGATCAGCACCACCGGGAACTGACGCCGCAGGGTCTGCGCCAGGCGCGCGCCCGCGGCGCCTTCCAGCGCGGCGTCCAGATTGCCCAGCAGGCCGTCGAAGCCCAGCAGCGCGGCGCTGGACAGGGCCTGGCGCAGGCGCCGGGCCATCCAGGCCAGGGCATGGCGCAGCAGGGGCGCGCGCGCGCCGGGCAGCGCGGCCAGATCGGCGCGCAGGCGGACCAGGGCCGCGCTGGCGGGATGCTGCGGCGCCGGCTCCTCGCCTTGCCACTTGTCCTGGATGCCCTGCGGCGTCAGGCGGTCCCAGCCGGTCTTGAGATCCAGTTCGGCCAGCTCGGGGTCCCGCGCCCAGGTCCGCAGCGCCTGCATCCAGCGGCGCAGGTCCGCCGGCCGGATCTTCGTGTCCTTGCCCAGCGAGACCAGCCAGTCCTCCAGCGCGTCGGCGGCCTCGATCCAGGGCGCCTTCAGCGCGGCCAGGCGTTCCCGCCGCACCGCCCGGTGGCGCGCCAGCACGGCGGACAGGCTTTCGTCGGCGGCCTCGGGCAGGGATTCGCGGGTCAGCAGGCCGGACAGGCCCAGCAGGGCATCCGGCCCGGACCAGACGGCCAGCACCTCGGCCAGGTCGTCCGGCGCCAGCGGCGCCACGTGCGCGCGCCAGTAGTCCCAGGCCGTCTGGCGGATCTCGGCGCCCAGGTCCGGCTCCAGCCGCTGCTCGAACAGGCTGCCGCTGTCGAAGGCGTGCTCCTGCAGGACCCGGGCGCACCAGGCGTGGATGGTGGAAATGGCGGCCTCGTCCATGGACTGCGCCGCCAGGTCCAGCGTGCGGGCGCAGCCGGCCCAGCGGTCCCGCGGCCATTCCCGGCGCAGCGACGCCAGGAAGGGATCGGCCGCATGGCCGGTCTCGTGACCGGTTTCGTGATCGGCCCCATGACCAGCCTCATGATCGGTCCCATGGCCGGCTTCATCCCGCGCCTCGCCGGCGAACCAGACGGCGGCCTCGGCCAGGCGGGCGCGGATCCGGTCGCGCAATTCCTGGGCGGCCGCCTCGGTGAAGGTGAGGACGAGGATCTCGGTGGGCAGGCGCGGATCCTGCCCGCCATGGCCCAGCACCAGGCGCACGTACAGCGCGGCGATCGTCCAGGTCTTGCCGGTGCCGGCGCTGGCCTCGATCAGGTGGCTGCCGCGCAGGGGGAAGCGCAGCGGATCGACCTGGGGAATCGCGGGCGCACCGTTCATGCCGTCCCCCTGGCGCTGCGCACTCATGCTCCGCCCTCCGCCGCGGCGGGATACGAGCGGATGGCCCGCGACACCTCGCCGTACAGGACCTGCGCCCAATGGAAGAAGCCGCCGCCCGCGCACAGGCGGTCGAAATCGGGATAGCTGCGCCGCAGATACAGGTCGTCGGCCACCCGCTTGAGGTAGGTTTCCTCCGCCGCGCGCCAGGCCTTGCCGCCGGGTTCCGGATCGGCGCCGGCCCGCAGCCAGGCGCCCGCCGCGTCGATGTCCACCGGCAGCGCGGCGCGCATGCCGGCCCGCCAGGCGTTCCACAGGGCGCGCCACTGGCCGGCGGCCCGGTCCGGGTCCAGCGGATCGAAGGACACGCAGCCCTTGGGGCTGACGAGCACCGTCGTCAGGGACCGGCCATGCGCGTGCGCGGCCAGATGGTCCAGCCAGGCCGGCACCATGGGCGCAATGCGATAGGAATCCCTGCCGTCCACCAGATGGCTGGCGAGCAGCACGATCCGGCCCCACCCGCCCTGCGCATCGCAGCGCCAGCCGCCCAGCGTGTCCTCGAACGTCCAGCCGCCATCCGGCGCGGCGCTGGCCATGCGCAGGGTCTCGTCGGACACCTGCGGCCAGTCGCCGCAGGCGCGGCGGTAGGGGCCGATGGCCTCCTGCACGCTGTCGCGCAGCGCCCGGGCCGCCGCCTCGCCCAGGCCGCCGGCGACCAGCGCGCCGCGCCGGCGCATGCGCTCCAGGCAGTCCCGGAACGCCGGCTCGGCTTCGGCCGGATCGGGCGCCCGGCGCAGGGCTTCGAGCAGCTCGGCGCGCAGCTGCCACTGCGCCAGGCCGTCCCGGACGTAGGGCTCGCCTTCGTCCAGGTCGGGATCCGGCGCCTCGAAGTACACCTGCAGGCGTTGCTGGAAGAACGCGCGCACGGGATGCTTCAGGAACTGGCGCAGGACGTCCAGCCGCACGGCGGCGTCCCGGCGCGGCGGCGGCAAGGGGGCCGGCGCCGGCGCGGCGGCGGCCGGCCGGCGGGCGCCGCGCCATTCGGCGGCATAGGTGAACAGCGCGCCCGGGCCGCTGTCCGGCGGGACCGGAAAGTAGCGGCGGCTGAAGGGCTGCAGCGGATGGTGCAGGCTCAGGGCGCGGGACGGGGGCCCGGCCCCGTCGGCGCACCGCCAGCCCCGGTCCAGATGGTCCATGAGCTGGGACACCAGCACGGACGGCGGCTGCGGCGTGTTGTCGTGGATGCTGTGCCCGATCCAGGAGATGTAGAGCTGGTCGCGCGCGGACAGCAGGGCCTCCAGGAACAGGTAGCGGTCGTCCTCGCGCCGGGAGCGGTCGCCCGGGCGCGGATACAGCGCCATCAGGTCGAAGTCGGCCGGCACGCGCTGGCGCGGAAAGGCGCCGTCCTGCATGCCCAGCAGGCACACGCGCCGGAACGGGATGGCCCGCATGGGCATGAGCGTGGCGAAGGTCACCGCGCCGGCGAAGAAGCGCTGCGACAGGCCGGCCTGGTCCAGCTGGCCCAGGCAGTGCTCGGCGACGATGGACGCCGGCAGGGCCTCGTCCACTCCCGCGGTCTCGCACAGCTGCCCCCAGTCCTGCAGGATTTCCCGGAAACGCGCCAGGGTGTGCTCGTCGGCATCCGACACCGGCAGGAAGAAATCGTCGAGCAGCGCCTGCAGGGACGCCACCCACTGCGCGGGCGCGGCGTCCTGGCGCAGCAGCCGCCAGTGGCGGTCCAGCGCGTCCAGCAGGCGGGCCAGCGCGCCCAGCGCCTGGGCCTGCAGCCCGCCCGTCTCGCCATAGGGCTCGATGGCCTGCCAGGCCGGCGCGTCGGGACCCGCCGCATAGCCCAGCAGCATGCGTTCCAGGCCGAAGCGCCAGGTGTGTCCATGGGCCGCCTCGGGCGCCTGCGCCAGGCCGAAGGCGCCGCGATGCTCGGCGTGCAGCCCCCAGCGCACCTCGGCGTCCCGCACCCAGGCCTGCAGCAGCGGCAGGTCGCCGGCCTCGATGCCGAAGCGCGCCCGCAGCGCCGGCACGTCGAGCCATTCCAGGACCTCCTGGATGCCCAGCCGCAGGCGCGGCAGGGACAGCAATTGCTCCAGCACGATGACCAGCGGATCGGCCTGGCGCTGCCCGCGGTCCGCCAGGGCATAGGGCACGTGGCGCCGGTCGCCGGGGCCGTACTGGCCGAAGACCGCCTGCACGTGGGGCGCGTAGGCCTCGATGTCGGGCACCATCACGATCACGTCGCGCGGCTGCAGGCCGGGATCGGCGGCGAAGGCCGCCAGCAGCTGGTCATGCAGGATCTCGACCTCGCGCTGGGCGCTGTGGGCGACGTGGAAACGCAGCGAATCGTCGCGCGCCGCGTCCAGCGCCGGCCAGCGCGCGCGCGTCTCGGCCAGGGGCCGCAGATCACGGATGTCGTCCTGCAGCTGCTCCAGCAGCGTGGTCCCGGGCAGTTCCTCGAAGGCGTCGATGCGCCGGTGCAGGGCTTCGAGGGCCAGGCCGCAGCGCGTCCGGTGCGCCGGATCGTCGATGTCGTCGAGCAGGCCGATGAAATCGCGCCCCTGGCGTCCCCAGGAGGCCAGCAGCGGATGCGTCTGCTGGTGCAGCGCGTCCTCGTCCAGGATTTCCGGCATGCCCGGCCGGCGCGACTGGCGCCGGAAGCGCGCCCGCAACAGGTCGCGGTCGCCCAGGATGTCGGCCCAGTAATGGGCGCAGGGATTGTTCACGCACACCAGGATCTGGATCCAGCACGACAGGCCCGACAGGGCCTCCAGGATCTGGCGCGGCATGGCGGAAATGCCGAAGACCAGCAGGCGGCGCGGCAGCCCCGCCGGACGCGGGGCGCCGCCGGACGCCCGGATCCGCGCCATGAAGGCCGCGTGCACGGCGGCGCGGCCGACCGGCTCGCCCGCGGCCGCGCCCAGGTCGTCGAGCAGGGCGCGCCACAGGCGGGCCTGCCAGGCCTGGGATTCGGGCAGCGGCCGCTCGCGGCCGTACGCATCGGGCAGGACGGCCTCGCCCCGGCTCCAGGCATCCAGCCAGTCGGCCCGGTAGACCTGGTACTGGTCGAACAGGTCCGCCAGCCGGTGGGCCAGCTGGTGGCGCTTGCGCACGCCGGCGTCGTCGGCGAGGAAGCGCGCCACCGGCTCGAAGCCGGGCTCGCCGGCCAGCGCCGGCAGCAGGCGCATCAGCCGCCAGGCCAGTGGATCCTTGTCCAGGGAGGACTGCTCGGGAACCGCATTCGCACCCAGCACGGCGCGATAGGCCTGCCACATGAAGCGCGACGGCAGCAGGAAATCCAGCGCGGCCGCGATGCCGCAGCCCTGCTCTCGCTCGGCCAGGGCCAGGCGCAGCCACTGCGCGATGCCATTGCTGTGCACCAGCAGGCATTCGTTTTCCAGGGGGTCGAGCGGCGAATGGCACAGCCAGGCGACCAGCACCTCGCGCAGCTGTTCCGCCCGATTGCCGTGGACCAGCATCAGCCCCGGAGTGAGTTCCGTCACGCCTGCTCCTTCGATCGATCAGACAGCATCATAAAAGGCTTTCGGCCCCGCCGCATTGGGATTGCCGCGCGTTGGGGTTATCCTAGGGACTGCCCTCGACCCATCATCCTTCTTGCCCGAGACCGCTGCAATGAACGCTGTGCCATCCCCCGTCCGGCCCGCCTACCGGACGGCCGCCACCCTGGAGGAAATCCGGGCCAACCTGGCCGACATCCGCGCCCGCATCGACGCGGCCTGCGTCCGCGCCGGCCGCGATCCCGCCGAAGTCCGCCTGCTGCCGGTCAGCAAGACCGTGGACGAATCTCGCATCCGCATGGCCTACGCGGCGGGCTGCCGCCTGCTGGGCGAGAACAAGGTCCAGGAAGCCTACGGCAAATGGGAGGCCATGGCCGACCTGACCGACCTGGACTGGGCGATCATCGGCCACCTGCAGACCAACAAGGCCAAGTTCGTGGCCCGCTTCGCCCGGGAATTCCAGGCCCTGGACAATCTGCGCGTGGCCGAGGCCCTGGACCGGCGCCTGCAGGACGAAGGCCGCGGCCTGGACGTCTTCGTCCAGGTGAACACCTCGGGCGAGGCCAGCAAGTTCGGCCTGGCGCCGGAAGAGGCGCTGGACTTCGCCCGCGCCCTGCCCGCCTACGCCTCGCTGCGGGTGCGCGGCCTGATGACGCTGGCGCTGTTCTCCCCGGACGAGGCCCGCGTGCGCCCCTGCTTCCAGCTGCTGCGCGACCTGCGCGAGCGGCTGCGCCAGGACGCCCCGCAGGGCGCGGATTTCGCCGAGCTGTCGATGGGCATGTCGGGAGATTTCGAGTGGGCGATCGAGGAAGGCGCCACCACCGTGCGCGTCGGCCAGGCGATCTTCGGCGCCCGCGCCCTGCCCGACAGCCATTACTGGCCGGAAGGCAGGACGGCCCCGAGCTGATCCGCGCATGGCCGCCCTCCCGTCCGCCGTGAGCCGCGCCGACCCGCCTGCGGGATGGCGCGCCGCCCGCGCCCTGGCGGCCGGCCTGCTGTGCCTGTGGCTGGCGGCCTGCGCCGGCCCGGGCGCGCGCAGGCCGGTTGCGGCCAATCCCAACATCGACCCGGCGCAGCGCACCGAGGTGGTCATGACGGCCCTGAGCCTGCTCGACACCCGCTACCGCTACGGCGGCTCGCAGGCCCGGCAGGGCTTCGACTGCAGCGGCCTGGTGAAATACGTGTTCGGCACGGCGGCCGGCGCCGCCCTGCCCCACAATACCGAGCAGATCGCCCGCATGAGCCGCCCCGTGCCGCGCAGCGAGCTGCAGGCCGGCGACCTGGTGTTCTTCGACACTCTGGGCCGGCCGAACTCGCACATGGGCATCTACCTGGGCGACGGGCGCTTCATCAACGCTCCGTCCACCGGCGGCCAGGTCCGCATCGACCGGCTGGATAATCCCTACTACCGGCGCCACTTCCAGTCGGTGGGGACGCTGTTCGCCCGATGAGGCAGGCTCCCGCCCAGCCATGAAAAAAACCAGGGCCGGCGCGATGCCGGCCCTGGACTTCCGGACTTCTGGACTTCCGGACTTCCGATCTTCAGCCGCCCGGCCTGCCTGGGCCGATCCAGGGCGAGGACGGGCGGGCACCGTCGGCGGCGCCGATCAAGACTTCGCGGGCTTGCCGGCGCGCTTGGGCGCATGCATGTCGGCCAGCTTCTGGCGCTGTTCGGGTGTCAGCACCGCGCGGATCTGCGCGCCGGTCTGGGCACGCAGCAGGGCCAGCTGCGCCTGGGCCTGGCCCAGGGCGTCGGCCGCCTGCTTGACCTTGGCCTCGTCGAAGGTGTCGGCCCGGCTCAGTTCGCGCAGCGATTCGTGCGCGGCGCGCAGGGCCTTCTTCTGGTCGTAGAAAGCCTGTTCCTGGTCGTGGCGGATCTTGAAGATCTTGTCCTGCTGATCCTGGCTGAGATCCAGGCCGCGCAGGCCGTGGGCCCCGCCGAAGCGGACGAAATCGCCGCCGCGCGGACCGAAATCACCGCCGCGGGGGCCGAATTCGCCGCCACGCGGGCCGCAGTCGGGGCCGCCCTTCTGGTGGTGGCGGGGACCGCCCTCGTCCGGCATGCCGGGAGCGGCGGAGGCGGCCAGGGGCGCGGCGACCAGGGCGGCGGCCATGGCCAGGGCGGAGAGCGAGCGGGCGCGGGTGAGGTGGGTGAAGTTCATGTCGGTCTTCCTTTCTTCGTTTCCGGCGGCCCCCCGATGGAGCCGCGATGGAGACAGATTAAGGACCGACTGCGGCGCAAAAATGGGCGAATCGTGAAGACTTCGTGGAGAAGCGTCAGCGGATCCTGCGCGAGCCGCCGGACGGGCGAACGAACGACGAACCGCACCGCTGAGACTCAGACGCCCCCCAGGTCCAGCCGGTAGCCCACGCCGTAGACCGAGCGGATCAGTTCCTCGTCCGGGCGCACGGCGGCCAGCTTGCGGCGCAGGTTCTTCACGTGGCTGTCCACCGCCCGGTCGGTGACCACGCGGCGGTCGTCGTACAGGCCGTCGAGCACCTGGTCGCGCGAAAAGATGCGCCCCGGCTGGCTGGCCAGCAGCGCGAGCAGGCGGAATTCCACCGGCGTCAGGTCCAGCGGCACGCCGTCCAGGCGCGCGCTCCAGGCGCCCTCGTCGATCTCCAGCCCGCCGGTCTCGCGCGCGCGGGCGGGCGCCAGGTCCGCCGCGCTGCGGCGCAGGACCGCCTTGACGCGGGCCACGACCTCGCGCGGGCTGTAGGGCTTGCAGATGTAGTCGTCGGCGCCCAGCTCCAGGCCCAGCAGGCGGTCGATCTCCTCGGTGCGGGCGGTCACCATGATGACCGGGATGGCCGTCCTGGCGCGGATGTCGCGGCACAGGTCCAGGCCGTCGCGCCCGGGCAGCATCAGGTCCAGCAAGACCAGGTCGGGCGGCCAGTCCGCGATCAGGGGCATGACCTCCAGACCGTCGCCCGCGCAGCGCACCTCGTAGCCGGAGGCCTGCAGGTAGGTCCGCAGCACCTCGGCCAGCTTGGGCTCGTCTTCCACCACCAGGATCCGCATGCCTCACTCCTCGTCCGTCGCGCGCAGGCCGCCCGACCCGCCTGCCCCGACCGCCGCATCCGCCGCCCGCGCCTCGGCCAGGGGCCATTCGACGCGGATCGCCAGGCCGCCCAGGTCGGACGGCGCCGCCGAAATCCCGCCGCCATGGGCCTGGACGATGGAACGGCAGATCGCCAGGCCCAGCCCCGATCCGCCGTGGAGGCGGCTGCGCGAGGATTCCACCCGGTACAGGCGGTCGAACAGGCGGGGCAATTGATCGGGCGCCACGGCGGGCGCGGTATCGGCGAGCTCCAGCACGATGCGGCCGTCGCGCCGGCCGAGCCGCAGCCGCACGCGCCCCGGGCTGTCGGTGTAGCGCAGGCTGTTTTCCAGCAGGTTCGCCAGCAGCTGCTCCAGGCGGCGCTCGTCGCCGGAGAGCCGCAGGCCGGGCTCGATGTCCTGGTCCAGCGCCAGGCCGGCCCGGGTGTAGCGCTCCCGCACCGCGTCGAGCGCCCGTGCGGCCAGCGCCGACAGGTCCAGCGGCTGCATGCGGTAGTCCAGCGCGCCCGCATCGGCCAGCGACAGTTCGTGCAGGTCGTCCACCAGCCGGTTCAGACGGCCGATCTCGTGCGCCAGCGAGGCCAGGGCGGCCTCGTCCGGCACGCGCAGGCCGTCCTGCAGGGCTTCGATTTCCCCGCGCAGCACGGCCAGAGGGGTGCGCAGTTCGTGGGACACGTCCGCCATCAGTTCGCGGCGCAGGCGGGCGTTGCGCGCCAGGCTGTGCGCCAGGCGGTTGAAGTCGCGCGCCAGGCGTCCGAGCTCGTCGGGCGCCCCGACGCGCACGCGGATGTCGAAATCGCCGTCGGCCAGCCGCCGGGTGGCCAGGGCGAGACGCCGCACCGGCACCAGCAGCAGGCGCGCCAGCAGCAGGCTGACCAGGGCGGCCAGCAGCACGGACAGGCCGACGATCACCCAGGTCGCCCGCAGCTGGCGGGCCTGGAAGCGGCGATCGATCTCGTCGTTGACCACCATGGGCATGGGCGCGGGACTGAGCAGCCAGCCCACGGAGCGGCCCTCGACGGTCACGGGATGGCGCATCAGCTCGGCCCCGGGGCGCACGCGCGGCCCCGCCAGCCAGTCGCCGTCGGCGTCCAGCAGCGTGACGCGGAGCGGCGGCCCCGGCGGCGGCCCGCCATCGCGGTCGCGCTCGCGGTCGCGCTCATGCTCGTGCTCGCCGCCCGGCCGGCCGTAGCGCGACAGGCGCAGGCTGCGCCCCCAGCGATCGCCGCTCCCGGCGAGGAAGCCCCAGCCGCCGGCCTCTGCGTAATCGACGGCGAGCGCCTGCGCCAGGCTGTCCAGCCGCTGGTTCTCGCGTTCCCGGATGTAGTCGTCGAAGCCGCTGTCGAAGCTGTAGCGCACGGCCATGCCCATGGCGAGCGCCACGACGATGCAGGTCGCCAGGATGGCCAGGAACAGCTTGAAGGTGATGCTGGAGCGCATGAAGTCATTTCCACGGGCGGGGATGCGGTCCCCGCCGTCCACGCTATCGTACCGTAGGCGGGCCGCGGACGGCCGGCGAGGACGGCTGCCGCATGGCCGCGCCTGGATGGCGATGACCGGCGCACGGATCGCGCCGCAGGCAGGCGGCCGACACACGGCCGGCGCACGCCCCCCGCGCGGGCTACACTCGGGGCCGCATACCCGCTCGCCAAGGAGACCCGCATGACGCCCGCATCCGATCCGACGCCCTTCGCCGCCCTGGTGGCCCGCTGCGCCCCCGAATGGGAAGCCTATTGCCGGCACGAATTCGTGCGCCGGCTGGCGGCCGGCACCCTGCCGGCCGAGGCCTTCCGCCGCTACCTGCGCCAGGACTACCTGTTCCTGCTGCACTTCGCCCGCGCCTGGGGGCTGGCGGTCTACAAGAGCCGCAGCATCGCGGAACTGCGCCAGGGCCTGGACAGCCTGAAAGCCATCGTGGACCTGGAAATGGGCCTGCACGTAGACTATTGCGCCCAATGGGGCATCGGCGCGGACGAGCTGGAAGCCCTGCCCGAAGCCCGCGAGACCATGGCCTACACCCGTTACGTGCTGGACGCCGGCCATCGCGGCGACCTGCTGGACCTGCACGTGGCGCTGGCCCCCTGCCTGGTCGGCTATGCGGACATCGCCCGCTGGATCGAGGCCCAGCCGTTCACCGTGCGAGGGACGGCCAATCCCTACGAGGCCTGGATCGCCATGTACGCCAGCGAGGAATTCCAGGCGGCGGCGCAGGCCGAGCGCGCCTGGCTGGACGCGCGGCTGGCGGGCCAGACCGCCGAGCGCCTGGACGGGCTGGCGGCCACGTTCCGCGACGCCACCCGCCTGGAGATCGACTTCTGGCAGATGGGGCTGGACGGCGCCTGAAGCCCATGCCCGGGCGCCGCGCCCGGATCCGGTTACGCCCGGATCCGGTTACGCCCGGATCCGGTTACGCCTGGATCCGGTCCAGCGCCCGCGCCAGGGTGGCGACGGTACGCTCGACGTTGTGCAGCTTGTCCAGGCCGAACAGGCCAAGGCGGAAGGTCTTGAAGCCTTCGGGCTCGTCGCAGGCCAGGGGCACGCCGGCGGCGGCCTGCAGCCCTGCCTCGGCGAACTTGCGCGTCGTGTGGATGCCGTCGTCGGTGGTGTAGCTGACCACCACGCCCGGCGCCTCGAAGCCGGGCGCCGCGACGCTCTTGAAGCCGCGTTCGCGCAGCAGCGCGCGCACGGCCTGGCCGAGCTGGCGCTGCTCGGCCTTGACGCGCTCGTAGCCGTAGGCCTCGGTCTCGGCCATCACGTCGCGCAGCACGGTCAGGGAATCCGTGGGCAGCGTGGTGTAGTAGGCATGGCCGCCCTTCTCGTAGGCTTCCATGATGCCCAGCCACTTGCGCAGGTCGCAGGCGAAGCTGGTGCTCTGCGTGGTCTCGATGTGCTTGCGGGCGGCCTCGCCCAGCATCACCAGGCCGCAGCAGGCCGACGAGGTCCAGCCTTTCTGCGGCGCCGAGATCAGCACGTCCGCGTGCACTTCGCGCATGTCCACCCAGATCGTGCCCGAGGCGATGCAGTCCAGCACGAACAGGCCGCCCGCCTCGTGCGTGGCGTCGGCCACCTGGCGGATGTAGTCGTCGGGCAGCATGATGCCGGAGGCCGTCTCCACGTGCGCGGCGAACACGACCTCGGGCTTGAACTCGCGGATCGCCGCGACGACCTCGGCCACCGGCGGCGGCTCGAAGAAAGGCTGGGCGCCGGCTTCGGTCGGGCGGGCCTTGAGCACGCGCTCTTCGGAGGGGATGCGGCCGGTCTCGAAGATCTGGCTCCAGCGGTAGCTGAACCAGCCGTTGCGGATCACCAGGCAGCGCCTGCCGGTGGCGAACTGCCGCGCCACGGCCTCCATGCCGAAGGTGCCGCTGCCCGGCACGACGATGGCGGAATGCGCCCCATACACCGACTTGAGGGTGCGGGAGATGTCGCGCATCACCTGCTGGAACGACGAGGACATGTGATTCAGGGCGCGGTCGGTGTAGACCACCGAATATTCCAGCAGCCCCTCGGGGTCTACTTCAGGCAGCAATCCAGGCATGGGTCTCTCCGGCGGAACGATGCCCGATTGTAGACCACCCCCCGGAAAACGGGCGCGCGGCGTCCCGGAGGGCGGACATCTCGCACCGCGTGACGGAAACGTCCTCCCGCGAAGGCTGGCGGACCGGCCGGTGCTGACCCCCGGCGGCAGGCACAGTACAATGCTCGGCGGCGGCTGCACGGACGAGCCGCCGCGGGCGGGAAGCCGGGAACAACAAGAACAAGACCAGAACCGCCGTTTTCTTTTCAAGACGACGACAAGAGACAAGGCCTGCGCGCGAGCCGCGTGCCCGTGAAAAACACCGCAGGCGCCCACAAGGAGACCCGATGGAAGAACCTACCCTGACGACCGATCCGTCCACCGACGCCGCGGCCGAGGCCCCGCCCCCCCTGCCGCCGCGCCTGATCCGCCGCGAGCCGATCCTGGACCAGAACCGCGGCCTGGCCGGCTACCGGATGCGCGTGCTGTGGACCGCCGAGCCGCAGGCGCCCGATCCGGACACCGGCGCCGCCCTGATCGAAGCCGCGCGCACGCATGGCGCCAGCGCCTTCTTCGCCTACGTTCCCCACTGGATCGACGGCACCCCCGGCCTGCTGCAGAACGCCTACGTGCACATGCTGCCGCGCCACCGCACCTATCTCGAATTCCCGGAAACGACCGAGATCACGCCGGAACTGATCCAGGCGCTGCAGGGCCTGGCCCGGGGCGGCACGAAATTCTCCATCCGCGGCGACCTCGCCGCCCAGCCCGGCCGCGAAGCGCTCCTGCCCTTCTGCAAGATCGTGCGCTTCGATCCCGCGCTGAGCACCAAGGCCGACATCTTCCGCCAGAGCTTCCAGCACAAGCAGGCCGGCCGCCAGCTGATGGCCGTGAACTCGCCCGACAAGGCGACGCACGACAATTTCATGCTGCTGGGCTTCACCCTGTTCCAGGGCCACTGGCCCATGGACCTGGCCTCCGCGGCGTCCCTCACGCCGCGCCAGAAGACCCTGCTGCGCCTGGTGACGCTGATCATGGGCGAAGGCGAAGCCCCGGAAATCCAGGCCTGCCTGCAGCAGGACCCCGAACTGGTCAAGACCCTGCTCGACATGGTGAACACCCCGGCCTTCGGCCTGAGCCAGGAGGTCGAGTCCCTGAACCAGGCCATCATGCTGCTGGGCCGCCGGCAGCTGCAGCGCTGGATCCAGGTCCTGATGTACACCGAGGCCGGCCGGCCGGCGGGCTACCTGTCGCCCATCCTGCTCCAGGCCAGCGCGCGGGCGCACCTGATGGAAGCCCTGTCCACCCTGGTCCACCCCGAGCAGACCGTGCGCGCGGAAGCCGCCTTCACCACCGGCATCCTGTCCATCATGGACCAGATGTTCCAGGGCACCATGCAGGACCTGCTCGCGCAGGTCCACGTCGACGTCCCGGTGCGCGACGCCCTGCTGCGGCGCGAAGGCGCCCTGGGTCCGGACCTGCGCCTGGCCACCCTGATCTTCCCTTCGGACCGCGACGCCGAGGAAGACCCCGCCCCGCTGCTGCAGGCGCTCGGCGTCACCGCCGAGCAGCTCGACCCGCTGGTCCAGCAGGCCTTCACCTGGGCGCACAGCATCACCCAGGCCGCGCCATGAAATGCTGCCCCCCGCACGTCCAGGGAAACGCATGAGCACGGACACGACAGCCGGAGGGATCGCGGGCTGGCTGCGGATCTCGCACATCTCGGCCGGCTTCATCGCCGTCCTGGTCGGCTACACCAGCTCCGTCGCCATCGTGTTCCAGGCGGCCAGCGCCGCCGGAGCGCACGGCGAGCAGCTCGCCTCGTGGATGTGGGCGCTGGGCATCGGCATGGGCGTCACCTGCATCGGTCTGGCGCTGGCCTGGCGCGCGCCCGTGCTGACCGCCTGGTCCACCCCCGGGGCGGCCCTGCTGGCGACCAGCCTGGGCGACGTCGGCCTGGCGCAGTCCATCGGCGCCTTCCTCGCCTGCTCGGCCCTGATCACGCTGTGCGGCGTCATGGGCTGGTTCCAGAAGATCATGGACTGGGTGCCGCGGCACCTGGCCTCGGCGATGCTCGCCGGGATCCTGCTGCGCTTCGGCATGGACCTGTTCGTCTCCATGCAGGGCCGCCCGCTGCTGGTGGGCGCGATGCTGCTCGCCTTCCTGCTGGCCCGGCGCGCCCTGCCGCGCTACGCCGTCCCCCTGGCCCTGGCCGCCGGCATCGTCTGCGCCGCCCTGCAGGGCGGCCTGTCCCTGGCCGGGCTCGACTGGACTCCCGCCCGGCCGGTCTGGATGGCGCCCGAGTTCTCGCTCTCGACCTTCGTGGGCGTGGCCCTGCCGCTGTTCATCGTCACCATGACGTCCCAGAACATCCCCGGCCTGGCGGTGCTGCGCGCCAACGGCTACGCGCGCGTGCCCGCCTCGCCGCTGATCTCCTGGACGGGAGCGACGGGCATGCTGCTCGCGCCCTTCGGCGGCTTCGCCTTCAACCTGGCCGCCATCACGGCCGCCATCTGCATGAGCCCCGACGCCGACCCGGACGCCGCGCAGCGCTACAAGGCCTCGGTCTGGGCGGGCGTCTTCTATCTGTTCACGGGCATCTTCGGCGCCACGGTGGTGGCCCTGTTCGCGGCCTTCCCGCACGAACTGGTCGCCGCCATCGCGGGACTGGCCCTGCTGGGCACCCTGAGCGCAGGCATCCACGACGCGCTGCAGGCGCCCGAGCACCGCGATGCCGCGCTGGTGACCTTCCTGGTGACGGCCTCGGGCATGAGCCTGCTGGGCATCGGCAGCGCCTTCTGGGGGCTGGTGCTGGGCGGCGCCTGCCACCTGGCCCTGAACCGGCACCGCTGAACCAACGTCGCTGAACCGGGCCGCCCTCCGGCTCGGGCGGCCTTCCCGCGCGGCGCCGGGCGGGCCTCGTCCGGGCCTGTCCGAACGCACGGGACCCGGCCCGGGCGGGCTCAGCGCCGCATCGAGAACTCCTTGACCAGGTTGCGGGCGGCCGTGTACAGATCGGCGCCCTGGCCGCCCTTCTTGTCGACCGCCTCGATCCACAGGTCGCGCACGCCCTGGGTCGCGTCCACCCAGCGCTGGTATTCGGCCTCGTCCATGGCGTGGAACTCGCTGCCGTTTTCCCTGGAGGTCTTCATGAACTCGGCCTCCCGCTCGTCGAAGACGGTGCGGCCCGCCCAGGCGGACACCTCGATGCCGCTGTTGTCGTCGATGACTTTCTTCAGGTCGGGCGGCAGGCTGTCGTAGCGCGCCTGGTTCATGCCGAACAGGAAGATCGAATTGCCCATGCGCGGCTTGCCCTGGGGCACGTCCAGGTGGTAGCGCGAGATCTCGTCGAGCTTGATGGCCGGCACGCCCTCCCAGGGCACCGCTGCGCCATCGACCACGCCCTTGGCCAGTGAATCGGGCACGGCGGGCAGCGGCATCTGCACCGGCACGGCGCCGATGGCCTCCAGCATCTGGGAATTGACGCGGTTGGCCGAACGGATCTTCAGGCCCTTCATGTCCGCCAGGGTCTTGGGCCGCTTGCCGACGAAGTGGATCAGGGTGCCACCGTGCATATGCATGAAGATCGGATGCACGCCCTTGTATTCGTCCAGGGCGTACTTCTGCGTGAAGGCCCACAGGGCCCGGCTGCCGGCCTCGGCGTTGGGCACCAGCCAGGGCAGCTCGTACACCGCGCTCTTGGTGAAGCGGCCCGCCGAATACGTCGGCAGGGTCCAGACGATGTCGGCCACGCCGTCCCTGGCCTGGTCGAAGAGCTGGGCCGGCGTGCCGCCCAGCTGCATGGCCGGATAGATCTGGCAGACCAGGCGCTGACCGGATTCCTGCGCGATCCGGTCGCACCAGGGCTGGATCATGTTGAGTTGCGCGTTGGAGGTGGCCGGCAGGAAATGGTGCACCTTGAGGACGATCTGTTCCCCCTGGGCGGTTGCCGCCAGCGCCAGGCCGGCGGCCGCGCCCGCCAGCAGGCGCAGCACGGATGCGTATCGTTTCATCGTATGTCTCCTTTGGGTGGTGAAATGCGCGATGTCCAGGACGGCCGTCGCACCGGGACGCGCCGCGCACCGCGCGGCGCCTGGCCGGATCCGCGCTCAACGGCCGGACGCATGGCTCTTGACCATGTTGCGCGCCACGGCGAGCAGCTCGGCGCCCTTGCCGCCCCTGGCATCGACCGCCGCGATCCATGCCTGGGAGACCCCGCGCGTGGCCTCGACGAAGCGCCGGTATTCCGCGTCCGGCATGTCGTAGAACTGGTTGCCGGCGGCCTTGGCCTGCGCCTTGAACTTCGGGATGACCTCGTCGAAGCCGACCCGGCCGGCCCAGGCCGAGGCCTTCAGGCCGCTGTTGTCGTCGATGACCTTCTTCAGCTCGGGCGGCAGGCTGTCGTAGCGCGCCTGGTTCATGCCGAACAGGAAGATCGTGTTCGACAGGCGGGGGGCGCCCTCGGGCACGTCGAAATGGTAGGAGGCGATTTCCGCCAGCTTGATGGCCGGGGCGCTCTCCCAGGGCACGGTCACCCCATCCACCACGCCCTTGCTCAAGGCATCGGGCACGGCGGGCAGCGGCATCTGCACCGGCACCGCCCCCAGCGCCTCGATGGTGCGGGCGTTGGAACGGGTCGCGGCGCGGATCTTCAGGCCCTTCAGGTCTTCCAGCGTGCGGGGGTGCTTGCCGGAAAAATGGAACAGCGCGCCGTCGTGCAGGTGCATGAAGATCGGATGCACGCCCTTGAACTCGTCCAGGGCGAACTTGTGGACGTATTCCCACAGCGCCTGGCTGCCGGCCTCGGCCTTGACCGCGATCCAGGGCAGCTCGAAGACCTCGCTCTTGACGAAGCGGCCCGCGGCGTAGGTCGGGACGGTCCAGACGATGTCGGCCACGCCGTCCTTGGCCTGGTCGAAGAGCTGGGCCGGCGTGCCGCCCAGTTGCATGGCCGGATAGATCTGGCAGACCATGCGCTGACCGGATTCCTGCGCGATCCGGTCGCACCAGGGCTGGATCAGGTTGATCTGGGCGCTGGAGGTGGCGGGCAGGAAATGGGCGACCTTCAGGACGACCGGATCGGCCGCCCGGGCGCCCGCGGCCGCCGTCAGGCCCAGGGCCAGCGCGGCCAGCACCCTGCCCGCGCGGAATGTCTTGGAATGCTGCTTCATGCGTGTCTCCTCATGGGTCGGCGTGGTTCGCCTGGTTTGAATGAATGCGCATCGCACGGCGCGAACGCGCTTGCACCAAACGCGCGCCGCACCGAACAAGCACCGCGCCGCATGCGCGCGCCCCGCATCGGGCGCACGCGCACGCACCGCGGCTACAACGCCCCGAACGTCCTGACCAGGACCAACGCCAGGCTGGGGAACAGCACCAGCGCCGCGATCCGGATGAAATCCGACGCCAGGAACGGCAGCACGCCCTTGAAGGTGTCCGTCAGCGGGACGTCCTTGGCCAGGCGGTTGATGATGTAGACGTTCATGCCCACCGGCGGGTGGACCAGGCCGATCTCCACCACCATGAGCGCCAGGATGCCGAACCAGATCGACTTGTCGTCGTGGCCCATGCCGTAGAAATCCAGCCCCATCACCATCGGGTAGAAGATCGGGATGGTCAGCAGGATCATGGCCAGCGAATCCATGACGCAGCCGAGGAAGATGTAGACCAGCAGGATGGCGACGATCACCAGGAACGGCGACAGGCCGCTCCCCTGCACCCAGGAGGCCAGCTCGGCCGGCAGCTGCGACAGGGCCAGGGCCACGTTCAGCATGTCGGCGCCCAGCAGCACCAGGTAGATCATCGCCGTCGCCTGGGCCGTGCCCAGGGCGCTTTCCAGCAGGCCCCGCCAGCGCAGGCCGCCCGAGGCCACGGCGATCACGCCGCAGGCGGCCGCGCCGATGGCCGCCGCCTCGGTCGGGGTGGCCCAGCCGGCGTAGATGCCGACGATGACGATCACGAACACCGCCAGCACCGGCCCGACCTGGATCAGCGTCCGCAGGCGTTCCGGCCAGCCGACCCGCGCGCCGGCGGGGCCCATCTCCGGATGCCGGCGCACGATGATCTGGATGACGATCATGTAGCCGATCATGGCCAGCAGACCGGGGATGACGGCCGCCATGAAGAGCTTGCCGATGGACTCCTGGGTCAGGATGGCGTAGATGATGAGCGGCACGGACGGCGGAATCATGATGCCCAGCGTCCCGCCCGCGGCCAGCGTGCCGGTGGCCAGGCTGCCGGCGTAGCCGTAGCGGCGCAGTTCGGGCAGCACCACCTGCCCCATGGTGGCCGCGGTCGCCAGGGAGGACCCGCAGATGGCGCCGAAGCCCGCGCAGGCGCCCACCGCCGCCATCGCCACCCCGCCCCGCCGGTGGCCGATGAAGGCGCTGACGAAACGGAACAGGCTGCGGCTCAGCCCGCCGTGCGTGGCGAACTGCCCCATCAGCAGGAACAGCGGGATCACCACCAGGTCGTAGTTGGACAGGCGGGCATACGCGAGGTTCTTCAGCGAGGCCATCAGCGGCGTCCAGCTGCCCGTCAGCCAGGCGTAGCCGCCGGCGCCGGCGACGAACATCGAGATGCCGATGGGGATGCGGATCACCATCAGGGCGAGCAGCGCCGCGAACATGATGAAGCCGATGGTCATGCCGCTCATGGCCGGACCTCCCCGCCGGAGCGGGCGGCCCGCAGGTGCAGGCCGCACATGTAGAGGCCGGCCGCCGCCATCAGGACGAAGCCGGGCACCATGGCCGCCTGGGCGACCCACACCGGCCAGCCCAGGATGGCCGAGGTCTCGCCCGCCTCGCGCAGGGCGGCCGCGCCCACGCCGGTGCGCCAGGCGATCAGCGCGCCGAACAGCCCCACCAGCAGGGAGCCGAGGGCGTCCAGCCCGTGGATCACGCCGGGCCGGGCATGCGCGGTGAAGAAATCCACCTTGACGTCGCCGCCTTCGAGGTGGCAGAAGGCGAAGAAGGCGGCCGAGGCGGCGGCCGCCACCATCATCAGCACCTCCATGTCGCCGGGCACCGGCATGGCCGCGAGCTTGCGCCCGACGATGGAAATCAGCGACATGGCGACCAGCGCCACGAAGGCCAGGCCGCCCAGGGCCGCGAGCGCCTTGGATGCGGCGTGCAGGGCCCGGCCGAACGGCCCGAACCGGTGCGTGTGGGGTCCTGGCGGGGCTGCCGCCGCGTCGTCTGCCGGGTGCGTATGCATGTCGTCTCCTGCTCCGTCTCTTGTCCGTCTCTGAGTTCGTCTTCCGTCCGTGTCGCGTCGGCCCTTCGGGACGGCTCTCGCTCCGGTTTTCGCCCCGGCTGCCGATCCGTCCCGTGGCCGGGTGCCGCCGCCATGCGGCGGCCGGCGCGGGCTCAGCCTTCCGGTTCCGGCAGCACCTTGTCGGGGTTGAGCAGGCCCAGCGGGTCCAGGGCCGCCTTCAGCGCGCGCATCGCCGCCAGCTCGGCCGCGCTGCGGCTGTAGCCCAGATAGGGCCGCTTGAGCACGCCGATGCCGTGCTCGGCCGACACCGAGCCGCCCCAGTCGCGCACCAGCCCGTAGACGACCCGGTCGATGTCGGGCTCGGGAAAGGGATCCTCATCGACCTTGACGCCGATGTGGATGTTGGAATCGCCCACGTGGCCGAAGAACACGGTCCGCGCCCCGGGCCAGCGCTTTTTCACGGCGCGCGTGCAGGCCTGGATGAAGCCGCCCAGATCCCCCGTCGGGATGCTGACGTCGTAGCCCGCGTGCGGCCAGAAGATCCGCTGCAGTTCGCCCGAGGCGTCGCGGATCGACCAGAGGGCCGCCACGTGCGCCTCGGACTGGGCGATGACGACGTTCTGCACGACGTCGGACATCAGGGCTTCGCCCAGCACGGCCTCGAAGCGCGCCTGGTCGGCCCGCGGGTCCGTGCCCATCGACTCCAGCAGCACGTAGGCGCCGTGGCCGTGCGGCAGGGGCGTGGGCAGCGAAGGCAGGCTGGAGGTCACCAACTGGTAGAAATCGGGCCACATCAGCTCGAAGGCCGCCAGGTGCGGCCCCAGGCCGGCACGGACGTGGTTCAGCAGGCGCACCACGGCGTCGTAGTCCGTCAGCGCGCACAGCGCCGTGCAGCGGCTGCGCGGCTGGGGAAACAGGCGCAGCACGGCCCGCGTGATGACGCCCAGCGTCCCCTCGCTGCCGATGAACAGCTGCTTGAGGTCGTAGCCGGTGTTGTTCTTCAGCATCTTGTTCATCCCGCTGAGCACGGTGCCGTCCATCAGCACGGCCTCCAGCCCCAGCACCAGGTCGCGCGCCATGCCGTAGCGCAGCACCCGGTTGCCCCCGGCGTTGGTCGACAGGTTGCCGCCGATGCGGCACGAGCCCCGCGCGCCCAGGTCCAGGGGAAACAGGAAGCCGGCGCCCTGCGCCGCCTGCTGGATGGTCTCCAGGGGAACGCCCGCCCCGACGGTCATGGTCGCCGCCGCCGGATCGATCTCCTCGATGGCGTCCAGCCGCTCCAGGCACAGCACGACGCAATCCGGCGCCGGCAGGGCGCCGCCGGCCAGGCCCGTGCGCCCGCCCTGCGGCACGACCGGCACGCGGGCCGCATGGCAGGCGCGCAGGACGGCGGACACCTGGGCGGTATCCGCGGGGCGCACCACGGCCAGCGGCCGGCCCGGCGGCGTCTTGACCATCCAGTCGTGCAGGTAGCGGTCCTCGATCGCGTCGCCCGTCAGGCAATGGGCCGCGCCGACCGCCGCGCGCAGGGCTTCGATGACGTCGTTCGCCATGGCGCGGTCCTCAGAACGGATAGGCGCGGGGCGAGGTCTGGACCGTCACCCAGCGGACCTCGGTGAAGGCCTCGATGCCGGCGCGGCCGCCGAAGCGGCCGTAGCCGCTGTCCTTGACGCCGCCGAAGGGCATCTGCGGCTCGTCGTCCACGGTGGCGCTGTTGATGTGGCAGATGCCGGACTGGATGCGGCCGGCGACGCGCAGCGCGCGGGCGACGTCCGCGCCGATCACGGCCGCGGACAGGCCGTAGGCGCTGTCGTTGGCGCAGGCCACGGCGGCGTCCTCGCCGGCCACGCGCACGATGGCCTTGACCGGTCCGAAGGTCTCCTCGGCGTAGATGCGCATGTCGGGCGTGACGTGGTCCAGCAGGGTCGCGGCCATCAGGGTGTCCTCGCTCCTGCCGCCGCACAGCAGCGTCGCGCCCTTGGCGAGCGCGTCGTCGATCATGTCGTTGCAGCGCCGCACGGCGGACATGTCCACCAGCGAGCCCAGGACCACCGGTCCCTCGCGCGGATCGCCCACCGGCAGGGCGCGGGCCTTGTCGGCCAGGCGGCGGACGAATTCGTCGGCGATACGCTCGTCGACGATGATGCGTTCGGTGGACATGCAGATCTGGCCCGAATTGGCGAAGGCGCCGAAGGCCGCGGCGTTGACCGCGCAGTCCAGGTCGGCGTCGTCGAGCACCACCAGGGGCGCCTTGCCGCCCAGCTCCAGCACCGCCGGCTTGAGATGCCGGGCGCACAGCTCGCCGACGATCCGCCCGACCCGGGTCGAGCCGGTGAAGTTCACCCGCCGGGTCGCCGGGTGGCCCACCAGCGCCTCGACGACGGCGGGGGCGTCCTCGGGCGCGTTGGTGACGAAATTGACCACGCCGGCCGGCAGGCCCGCTTCCCGCAGCGCCTCGACGATCAGGCCATGGGTGGCCGGGCACAGTTCCGAGCCCTTCAGCACCACGGTGTTGCCGCAGGCCAGAGGCGTGGCCACGGCGCGCACGCCCAGGATGACGGGCGCGTTCCAGGGCGCCATGCCCACCACCACGCCGGCCGGCACGCGCAGGCCCATGGACAGGCTGCCCGGCACGTCGGACGGGATCACTTCGCCGCCGATCTGCGTGGTGAGCGCCGCCGCCTCGCGCAGCATGCCGGCCGCCAGGTGGACGTTGAAGCCGGCCCACAGCGCGGAGGCGCCGGTCTCGGCCGCCATGGCGGCGCTGAAATCGGCGGCGCGGGCCTCCAGCGCCTCGGCGGCGCGGTTCAGCAGGGCGCGCCGTTCGCCGGGACCAGTCTGCGACCAGGCGCCGAAGGCCCCGGCGGCGGCCTGCACGGCGGCCCGGGCATCCTCGGGCGTGGCGGCCGGCGCCGTGGTGGCGACGCCGCCGTCGAGCGGATTGCGGCGCTGGAAGGTCTTGCCGCCGGCGGCCGGGCGGCGCTCGCCGCCGATCAACAGGGAAATCGTGCTCATGATGTCCTCCTCGATGGAGATGGAAACGGAATGTGGGCGCCGGGCCGAGCGGACTCAGGCCACGTCGATTTCCAGCAGGAACGGCACGGGCGCGGACAGGGCCGTGCGCAGCGCGCCGGCCAGCGCGCCCGGATCGGAGACGCGCGCGGCCTCGCAGCCCAGGCCCCGGGCCACGGCGACGAAATCGATGTCGGGCAGATCGACGCCGTACAGCGGATCGGCGGCCGTGAAGCCGTACACCGGCGCGAATTCGCGCAGGGCGGCGTAGCCGCGGTTCTTCAGGATCAGGAAGGTGATCGGCAGCTTCAGCTGCGCGGCGCTCCACAGCCCCTGGATCGAATACAGGCTGGAGCCGTCGCCGATCAGGCCGATGACCTTGCGGCCCGGCTTGCCCAGGGCCACCCCGACGGCGGCCGGCAGGCCGAAGCCCAGGCCGCCGCTGCACATGGTGTAGAAGGTCTCGGCGCGCAGGATGGGCAGGTGGCGCTGCATCACCGGCCGCGCGCTGGGCGCCTCCTCGACCACGATCGAGTCCGGCGCGCGCGTCTCGGCCAGCGTCTGCAGCACGTAGGCGACCGACATCGGCAGCGTCGGCGCGGCGCGGGGCGCGGGCGCGCGGCGCGGCGGATCGTCGCGCCGGGGCGGCTGCGGCCGGTCCAGCAGGTCGCGCACGGCCGCGCGCACGCTGCCCAGCGCCGCGGTCCCGGTCGGCGCCCAGGCGAGCGTGTTGGGGTCGTCGACGATCTGGGCCAGCTCGCTGCCGGGCGGGATGTGGGGGCCTTCGCCCTCGATGTGGTAGGCGAAGGCCGCCGCGCCCAGGGCCAGGATGAAGTCGTGGCCCGACAGCAGGCCGACGATGCGCTCGCGCGCGGCGGGCAGGAAGCCGGCGAACAGGGGGTGGTCCTCGGGAAAGCCGTTGCGCCCCGACATCGGCGCGGTCCAGACCGCCGCGCGGTGGCGCTCGGCCAGCGCCACGACCTCGTCCCAGGCCTGGTCCCGGTCCACCGCCGCGCCCAGCACGAAGGCCGGCCGCCGCGCGGCATCCAGCCGCTCGCCGATGCGCGCCAGCAGTGCGGCGTCCGGGCGGATCGAGCGGCTGACGCGGCGCGCCCGCACGGGCTCGCACAGGCGCCCCCAGTCGTCGGCGGGCACGGATACCAGCACCGGCCCGCACGGCGGCTGCATGGCCATGTAGCAGGCGCGGGCGATGGCCAGCGGCACGTCCTCGGCGCGCGCCGGCTCGATGCTCCATTTGACGTAGGGCTTGGGCAGCTCCGTCGCCTGGCTGGAGAACAGGAAGGGATCGAAGGGCAGGATGGCGCGCGACTGCTGCCCCGCCGTGATCACCAGCGGCGTGCGGTTCCTGTAGGCCGTGAAGATCGCCCCCATGGCGTGCCCCACGCCGACCGCCGAATGCAGATTGACGAAGGCGGCGTTGCGGGTGGCCTGGGCGTAGCCGTCGGCCATGCCGACCGCGACGGATTCCTGCAGCCCCAGGACGTAGCGGAAATCGGCGGGGAAATCCAGGAACAGCCCCAGTTCGGTCGAGCCCGGATTGCCGAACAGGGTCGTCATGCCGAACTCGCGCAGCAGGTCCGTCACGGCCCTGCGCACCGTCACCCGGCCCGCCTGCGATTGCCCCTGCGCCTGCGCGCGCGCCGCGTCCTGCGCCACGTCTTCCATCCTGTCGTCCTCCGGGCCCCGGGCGGGGCCTGTCTTCGTTCGTGCAGCGGTCCGCCGGACGGCGGCCTTTGCTTCACTTCTATTCATTCGAGACATGATGGAATCGGGCGGGATATAAATCAATAAAATGGATTTAATATTTTTTATTAGCCATACTAATGATATGAAGCTCGACCTGAACCTGCTGCGCGTGTTCGACGCGATCTACACGGCCCGCAACGTCAGCCGCGCGGCCGCCGCGCTCGACCTGACCCAGCCCGCCGTCAGCCAGGGCCTGACCCGGCTGCGCAACCTGATGGGCGATCCGCTGTTCGTGCGCGCCGCCGGCGGGGTCGCGCCCACGGCCCGCGCCCAGCGCATGGCACCGGCCATCCAGGAGGCCCTGCGCGCGCTGGAAAGCGCCGTGCGGGACGCCTCGGGCTTCGATCCCGCCCTGGCGGAGCGGGTTTTCCGGCTGCACATGACCGACATCGGCGAGGACCAGTTCCTGCCCCGCCTCATCACCACGGTGCGGCTGCGCGCGCCGCGCACCCGCATCGAGACCCTGCGGGTGCCGCTGGCCGACCTCGGGCCCGCCATGGACCAGGGCCGGGTGGACCTGGCCTTCGGCTTCCTGCCCGGCCTGAAGTCCATGCGCTCGGCCATCCTGTTCCAGGACCGCTACATCATCCTGATGCGCGCGGGGCATCCCTTCGCGCGCCGCCACGGCACGCGGCTGCGCGCGCTGGACGCCATCCAGGCCCTGGACTTCATCACCGTGCGCACGCACGCCTATACGCGCACGACGCTGGAAGCCCTGCACGCGGCCGACCGGGTGCGGGTGACGACCGAGCATTTCATGGCGCTGCCCGCCCTCATCGAAGCCACCGACCTGGCCGTCATCATCCCGCGCAACATCGCCCTGTCGTTCGCGCCGCGCGGCGGCTACGCCATCATCGAGGCCGACCTCCCGCAGCACCAGTTCGACGTCGGCATCCACTGGAGCCACCGCTACGACAAGGACCCGGCCAACCGCTGGCTGCGCGGCGTGGCGCTGGAACTGTACCGGGAAGATTGAGCGCGGCCGGAATGGCGCCGGAGCGCCCGCGCGGCGCCGGAACGGACACGGGCCGGCGCGGACGCATGCCCGGCCGGCCCGGATCCCGGTCCCGCGCGGAACCGGGGGGCGGACGCGCCGCCTAGTGCGCCGGCGCCGCGCCAACCCCGATGGGCGCCGGGGCCAGCAGGGTGATCCGCCGGAACAGCTCGGCATAGCGGTTGTCCGGGCCGGACCAGGGGTCGCCGTTGCGGACGAAGTCGGCGTTGATCGCGTCCCATTCGTTCGCGGCGAACAGGCGGCGGGCCGCCGGCAGGATGTGGCGCTCCTCGGTGTTGAGGTGCACCCATTCGTCGGCGATGTAGCTGCGCACCGCGTCGCGGAAGCCGGGGAAGCTCGCCGCGCCGCCCTGCACGTAGCTGACCAGGGCGCGGTCGAGCCGGCTGGTGGCGTGGATCGTGTCGCGGTGCTCGGCCTCCAGCCGGTCCAGGTGCTCGTCCACGTCGTGCGTCTTGGTGCGCAGCAGGGCGAAGATCTGGTCCTCCTTGGGATGGTGCAGCTTGTCGGGCATCTCGGCGATGTATTCGATCATGCTTGCCAGCAGGGTGTAGTCCGGCTCCAGCCGGCCGTCCTCGATGTCCTGCACCACGCGCGAAAGGCCGTTGAGGATGGCCGCGATGGCGCGGTGTTCTTCCTGGATGGCTTCGATGGCGGGAATGCGCTCGGCCGGCGCGCGGGCCGGCGCGGCCTCCCCGCCCTCCTGCGTGGCGCCCGCGCCCAGCCAGCGGTCCAGCGCCGTGCCGTCGCGCAGCAGCTCCGCGCTGTCGCCGGCATAGACCACACGGCCGCGCTCCAGCACCACCGCCCGGCGCGTGATCGGCAGGATCTGGCGCGCGTGCTGCTCGACCAGGATGACGGCCATGCGGCCTTCCGAGACCATGCGGTCGATGATGTGCAGCAGTTCCTGGGCGATCAGCGGCGCCAGGCCTTCGAGCGGCTCGTCCAGCAGCAGCACCTTGGGGTTGAGCATCAGCGCCCGCCCCATGGCGAGCATCTGCTGCTCGCCGCCCGAGAGCTGGCTGCCGAGGTTCGCGCGGCGCTCCTGCAGCCGGGGGAACATGGCGTAGACCCGCTCCAGGGTCCATTCGCCCGGCCGGGCGACCACGGTGAGGTTTTCCTCGACGGTCAGGGAACGGAAGATGTCGCGTTCCTGCGGCACCCAGCCCAGGCCGGCCTGGGCGCGGCGGTGGCTGGGCACCTGGGCGATGTCCTGGCCCTGGAAGAAGATGCGGCCGCGGCGCAGCCGGGTGACCCCCATCAGGGTGGCCAGCAGCGTGGTCTTGCCCATGCCGTTGCGGCCCAACAGCGCCAGGCTCTCGCCGGCCGCCAGGGACAGGGACAGGTCTTCCAGGACGACGGCGTCGCCGTAGCCCGCCCAGACGTTTTCCAGACGCAGCAGCTCAGACATGGGCTTCTCCCAGGTAGACTTCCTTGACGCGCGGATGGTGCGCGATCACCTCGGGGGTGTCCTCGATCAGCAAGGCGCCCGACACCAGGACGGAAATGCGTTCGGCGAAACGGAAAACCAGATTCATGTCGTGTTCGATCAGCAGGATGGTGACGTCGCGCGGCAGCTGGGCGATGGTCTCGAACAGCTCCTGGCTCTCGCCGGTGGGCACGCCGGCCGCCGGCTCGTCGAGCAGCAGCACCTTGGGCTGCAGCGCCAGGGCCAGGGCGATCTCGATCAGGCGCTGGCGGCCGTAGGCCAGGTTGCGCGTGGTCTCGAGGGCGTCGGACAGCAGCTTGAGGCGTTCCAGGATGGAGGCGGCCTCGTCGATGACCTCGCCGCGGGCGGACAGCGGCTGCCACCAGCGCGTGCCCAGGCCCCTGCGTTCGCTGACGGCCAGGGCGACGGATTCGAGCACCGTCATGTCCATGAACAGCTGGTTGATCTGGAAGGTGCGCACCAGCCCCAGGCGCACGCGCTCGTGCTGCGGCATGCGCGTGACGTCGCGGCCCATCAGCTCGACGCGGCCGGCGCTGGGCTCCAGGTAGCCGGTCAGCAGGTTGATCAGCGTGGTCTTGCCGGCGCCGTTGGGGCCGATCAGGGCGTGCCGGGCGCCGGGCGCGACCGAGAGATCGACGTTGTCGGTGGCCACGAAGCCGCCGAAGCGGCGCACCAGGCCGTGGGTCTGCAGAACGGGGCTCATGAAGGGGACTCCGTGCGGGCGCGCGACTGGGCGCGGTGGCGGGAAGATTCGATCCACTGGCGGGCCGTCCCCAGGATGCCGCCCCGGGCGAACAGCACCACCAGCACCAGGATCAGGCCCAGCCAGAACTGCCAGTACTGGGGATTCATGTCGGACAGGAGATAGTTGGCGATCACGAAGACGATGGCGCCCAGCAGCCCGCCGTACAGGTGCCCCGCCCCGCCCAGGATCAGGATCAGCAGCAGGTCGGCCGAGCGCTGGAAGCTGAGCACGTCCAGCGAGACGAAGGAATTCGTCTGCGCCAGCAGGGCGCCGGCCACCCCGGCATAGCCCGCGCCGATGGTGTAGACCGTGATCAGGCGGCGGTTCACGGGCACGCCCAGCGCCGGCATGCGCAGGGTGTTCATGCGGATGCCGCGCAGGCTCTGGCCGAAGGGCGAATGCACCAGGCGGCGGGCGAACCAGAACAGCACGAACAGCACGATGACCGAATAGATGTAGCCGACGCGGCCGAACATGTCGAAATCGAACATGCCCAGGATCGGCCCGACTTCGACGCCCGGCATGCCGTCCACCCCGCCGGTGATGGAGGTGAACTTGTTGGCCAGCTCGTAGAGCATCAGGGCGACGCCCAGTGTGACCATCAGGCGCGACAGGTCGCTGCCGCGCAGCAGCAGGAAGCTGCTGAGAAAGCCCAGCAGGGCGGCGATCGCGGCGGCCAGGAGTAGGCCCAGCAGCGGATCCCCGAAGCCGTTGGAGCCCAGCAGGCCCACGGTGTAGGCGCCCACGCCGAAGAAGGCGGCGTGGCCCAGGGAAATGATCCCGGCGTAGCCGAAGATCAGGTCCAGCGACAGGGCGAACAGGCTGGTGATGGCGATCTGGCTCAGCAGCAGGTAGTTGCCCGGAAAAGCGAAGTACGCCAGGATCGGCAGGCACCAGAACAGGTATTCCAGCGGCTTCCAGCGGGCCGAGCGGCGGTAGCGGCCGAGGGCGTCCGCCGTGCCGGACTGCGGATGGGACGGCGTCCCGATCGAGGTAGAGGTCGTCATGTCGGGGCCTATTTGTGGGAACGGCCGAACAGGCCATGGGGGCGGAAGATCAGGGTCGCCACCATGACGGCATAGATGATGAAGGCGCCGATCTGCGGCACGTAGTATTTGCCGGCCACGTCGGCCACGCCGAGCAGGATGGCGGCATACAGCGAGCCGAGGATGTTGCCGCTGCCCCCCACCGACACCACGATGAGGAAGTACACCATGTACTTCACGGGGAATTCGGGATCCAGCCCCAGCATCTCGACCCCCAGCGCCCCGCCCAGGCCCGCCAGGGCCGAGCCCAGGGCGAAGGTCAGGCTGAAGACGCGGTTGACGTCGATGCCCATGCCGCGCGCGACGCGCTGGTTGTCCACGGCGGCCCGCAGGCGGGCGCCGAAGGAGGTGCGGATCACCGACCACTGCAGCAGCAGCGCCACCACCAGGCCGGCGGCGATCAGGAACAGGCGGTAGACGCCGACGTCCACGCCGGGCAGGTGGATCTGTCCGGTCAGGAAGGCGGGCAGGTGCAGCGGCTGCTGCTGCGCGCCGAAGAAATAATGGGCGGCGGCCACGGACATGAACACCAGGCCGATGGAGAACAGCACCTGGTCCAGGTCGGAGGCCGCGTACAGGCGGCGGTAGAGGGTGCGTTCGAGCACGATGCCGGCCAGGGCGGGCACGAGGATGGCCGCCGGCAGCGTCGCCAGGAACGGAACGCCATAGCTGTTGAGCAGCACGACACAGGCATAGCCGCCCAGCATGGCGAATGCGCCATGGGCCAGGTTGACGAAGTTCATCAGGCCCAGCGTCACCGACAGGCCGACACTGATCAGGAACAGCAGCATGCCCGCGGCAATGCCGTCAAAGAGTATGGTCATATTGATTCCAGGACTGGGAAAGATCCGGTTCCGGACCGTCCGGGCGGGCGGGCCTCGCCCGCGAGAGCGGGGGCCGCGCGCCCGGAGCGGCGATCACTTCTGCTTGCCGGGGTCCTTGACGGCCTCGATCTTGTCGAATTCCACGTTCTGCAGCACGCCGTCCACCTTCTCAACCTTGCGGATGTAGACATTCTGGATGATGTCGCGCGTTTCCGGGTCGATTTCCACCGGGCCGCGCGGGCTGGTCCATTTCATGCCCTTGACCGCCGCCATGAAGGCATCGACGCCGGCGTCGCCCTGGGTCTTTTCCAGGGCCTTGTAGATGAGCGCCATGCCATCGTAGCCCGCCACCGCCACGAAGTTGGGACGGTCGTTGGGGAAGGCCTTGTGGTAGGCGGCCACGAAGGCCTTGTTTTCCGGCGAATCGTGCACGGCCGAGTAGTGGAAGGAGGTGATCATGCCGATGGCCGCGTCGCCCATGGCGTCGAGCACGTCCTCGTCGGTCACGTCGCCCGTGGCCAGTTCCTTGATCCCGGCCTGGTCCAGGCCGCGTTCCTTGTAGCCCTTGGCCAGGGCCACGCCCTGCTCGCCGTTGGGCACGAAGAAGAACACGGCGTCGGGCTTGGCGTCCTTCACGCGCTGCAGGAACGGCGCGTAGTCCGGCGTGTTGACCGGCGTGCGGACCTCGCCCGTGATCTTGCCGCCCAGGCTGGTGAAGGTCTTCTGGAACTGCTGCTCGGCGTCGTGGCCCGGACCATAGTCGGACACCAGGGTGTAGACCGATTTGATGTTGTTGGCATAGGCCCACTGCGCCATCGGCGCGGTGACCTGCGGCAGGGTCATGGATACCCGCACGATGTTGGGCGACTTCTCGGTGATCGAGGAGGTGGCGGCGTTCAGCACCACCATCGGCACCTTGGCTTCCGTGGCCAGGGGCGCGACGGAAAAGGCGTTGGGCGTCAGGGTGAAGCCGGCCAGGATGTCGACCTTGTCCTTGATCAGCAGTTCCTGGGCCTGGCGCTTGGCCACCGCCGGGGCGATGCCGGTGTCGTCCTTGATGATGATCTTGACCTTGCGGCCGGCGACGGTGTCGCCGTGCTCGGCCAGGAACACGTCGATGCCGTGCTTGATCTGCTTGCCGTGGGCGGCGAACGGCCCGGACATCGGCATCACCACGCCGATCTTCAGGTCGGCGGCCTGGGCCGTGCCGAATGCCGGGGCCAGGCCGAAGGCCAGGGCCGCCGCCACCAGGGTTTTGCTGAGTTTCATGGTCTCGCTCCTGTTTGTAGATTCGTAAGGATGAAAGAGTGGATCACGCCCGGCCCGTCTGGCCGGACAGTTGCTGCTCGAGGTCGTGCAGCACCCGGTAGCACGGCAGGACCTGCGCCACGCTGGCGTTCGGTTCCCGCCCTTCGCGGATGGCTGCGAAGAATTCGCGGTCCTGCAGTTCGATGCCGTTCATCGACACGTCCACCTGGCTGACGTCGATGGGCTCCTCGCGGCCGGTGTACAGATCGTCGTAGCGGGCGATGTAGGTCGCGGTGTCGCCGATGTAGCGGAAGAAGGTGCCCAGCGGGCCGTCGTTGTTGAAGCTCAGCGACAGCGTGCAGAGCGCGCCGTTGGCCGCCAGGAGCTGGATGGACATGTCCATGGCGATGCCCAGCTCGGGATGGATCGGCCCCTGCAGCGCGTTGGCCCGCACGATGGGGCTGCCGCACTGGTAGGCGAACAGGTCCACCGTGTGCGCCGCGTGGTGCCACAGCAGGTGGTCGGTCCAGCTGCGCGGCTGGCCGAGTGCGTTCATGTTGGTGCGGCGGAAGAAGTACGTCTGCACGTCCATCTGCTGGATGTGGAACTCGCCGCGCTCGATGCGCTGGTGCACGTACTGGTGACTGGGGTTGAAGCGCCGCGTGTGGCCGCACATGGCGACCTTGCCGGTCTCGCGCGCCAGGGCGACCAGGGCCTCGGCGTCGGCCAGGCGGTCGGCCATGGGGATCTCGACCTGCACGTGCTTGCCGGCGCGCAGGCAGGCCATGGCCTGGGACGCGTGCATCTGCGTCGGCGTGCACAGGATCACGGCATCGACCTCGGGCAGCGCCAGGGCTTCGTCCAGCTCGGTGGCGGCATGGCCGATGCCGTATTTCCGCGCCGTCTCGCGGGTCTTTTCGATGTCGCGGCTGACCAGGGAGACGACTTCCACGCCGTCGATGCGGGCGATGCCGTCCAGGTGCTTGATGCCGAAGGCGCCGGCGCCGGCCAGCGCGACCTTCAGGGTGCGTTCGGTCATTGTTGTTCCTCCAGGATCAGATGGCCCACGGCCGTGTTCGAGGCCGGCACGTGGTAGAAGCGGTGCGCGACGCGCGGCGCCGGGCCGCCCGCCGCATCGGCCATGGCGCCGCGGGCGATCAGCCACATCACCAGCTCGATGCCTTCCGAGCCCGCCTCGCGCACATAGTCGATGTGCGGCACGTCGGCCAGGCCGGCCGGATCGGCGATCAGCCGGTCCATGAAGGCGTTGTCGAATTCGCGGTTGATCAGGCCGGCGCGCGGCCCCTGCAACTGGTGGCTCATGCCGCCCGTGCCCCAGATGTGCACGTTCAGGGGCTCGTCGTAGCTTTCGATGGCGCGGCGGATGGCGCGGCCCAGCTCGAAGCAGCGGCGGCCCGAGGGCACGGGATACTGCACCACGTTGACGGCGAAGGGGATCACCGGGCAGGGCCAGGCCTCGGGCTGGCCGCACATCAGCGACAGCGGCACCGTCAGGCCGTGGTCCACGTCCATCTTGTTGACGATGGTGAGGTCGAAGTCCTGCTGGATCACCGACTGGGCGATGTGCGCGGCCAGGGCCGGATGGCCGATGACGGTCGGCACCGGACGCGCGCCCCAGCCTTCGTCGGCCGGATTGAACTGCGCCGCGCAGCCGATCGCGAAGGTCGGGATCATGTCCAGGCTGAACGCCGTGGCGTGGTCGTTGTAGACCAGGAAGATGACGTCGGGACGATGGTCCTTCATCCACTGCTTGGACGGTTCGTAGCCCTTGAACAGCGGCGCCCAGTAGTCGTTGCCGGTCTTGCCCAGGTCGATGGCGGCGCCGATCGCGGGCACGTGCGAGGTGTAGACACTCGCGCCGATGCGGGCATGCGTCTGGTTCATTGCTTTTCTCCGGTGCGGCGGTTGCCTTCGATGCTGCGGCCGCCGGCCAGCATCATCGCGGCGTATTCCTCCTGCGTCATGCCGGTCATGCTGGCGGCCATGTACTGGAAGGAACGCCCGTCGGTGGCGCCGATCTTGGCGAGGAAATAGATGTTGCCGCCCAGCTCCAGGCAGCGGTTCAGGTCGCGCGCCAGCACGGCCTGCTTCTGCTCCTCGGTCATGGGCCACTCGTCCAGGTAGGCGCGTTCGTCGGCGCGGAACCGTTCGCGGTTCTCCGCCTTCATCAGCGACATGCAGAACTGGTTCAGGTGGTAGCCCTTGCGGGACTGGTCGGCGTCGAAGATGGTCGTGCCGGGCACGTCGGTATAAGGCTTGTTCAGGGACATGGCTCAACTCCAGTACAAGCGGTTCGGATTGTCCACCAGCAGCTTGCGCTGCAACTCGGCCGTCGGCGCGATCTGGGGGATGTAATCCACCAGCAGGCCGTCGTCGGGCATGTGGGACTTGAGATTCGGATGGGGCCAGTCGGTGCCCCACAGCACGCGGTCGGGGAAGGTTTCCACCAGCCGGCGCGCGAAGGGCACGACGTCGCGGTAGGCGTGCTGCTCGCCGTTCAGGGCCGGCGGGCCCGACTGGCTCAGGCGTTCCGGACAGCTGACCTTGCTCCAGATGTTCTCATGGTCCTGCATCATCCTCACGAACAGGCCGAATTCCGGGCCGTCCACGGGCTTGGTCACGTCGGGCCGGCCCATGTGATCGACCACCACCGTCGTCGGCAGCGTGGTGAAGAAATCATACAGTTCCGGCAGGTCCTGCGCCTCGAAATAAACCACGACGTGCCAGCCCAGCGGCGCGATGCGCGCGGCGATCTCGGCGAGCACTTCGCGCGGCGTGAAATCGGCCAGGCGCTTGACGAAATTGAAGCGCGTGCCGCGCACGCCGGCCTCGTGCATGGCCCGCAGCTCGGCGTCGGTGACCTCGCGCGAGACGGTCGCCACGCCGCGCGCGCGGCCGCCGGAGGCGCGCAGCGCATCGACCAGGGCGCGGTTGTCGGTGCCGTGGCAGGTCGCCTGCACGATCACGTTCTTCTCGAAGCCCAGGTGGTCGCGCAGGGCGAACAGGGCTTCCTTGGGCGCGTCGCAGGGCGTGTACTTGCGCTCCGGCGCGTAGGGGAACACCGCGCCGGGGCCGAACACGTGGCAATGCGCGTCCACCGCCCCGGCGGGCAGGCGGAAGCGCGGACGGCTGGGGCCGTCGTAGTAATCCAGCCAGCCCGGGGTCTTGGTGTAGGTTTCGGCGATGGTCATCGCAAATCCTCTGTCGATGTGTCTCGGTCGATGTGCATCAGTCGATGTATTTCAGGCCGGCTTTTTCCAGGCCTTCGCGCATCTTGTAGTAGTCCAGGCCCAGCACGCCCGAGGCGAAGATGTCGCGCTTGGCGCCTTCGTTGTCCTCGCGGGCCTGGGCCTTGGCGGCGACTTCGCCGGCGATGGCGGCGGGCACCACCACCACGCCGTCGGTGTCGGCCACCACCACGTCGCCCGGGTTCACCAGCGCGCCGGCGCACACCACGGGGATGTTGACCGAGCCCAGGGTGCCCTTGACGGTGCCCTTGGCGCTGATGGCCCGGCTGAACACCGGAAAGTCCATGGATTCCAGGGTATCGACGTCGCGCACGCCGCCGTCGATCACCAGGCCGCGCGCGCCGCGCGCCTTGAACGAGGTGGCCAGCAGGTCGCCGAAGAAGCCGTCGGTGCTGTCGGTGGTGCAGCCGGCCACCACCACGTCGCCGGGCCGGATCTGCTCGGCGGCCACGTGCAGCATCCAGTTGTCGCCGGGCTGCAGCAGCACCGTGACGGCCGTGCCGCACATGCGCGCGCCGCGCCAGATGGGGCGCATGACGGGCTTCATCAGGCCCACGCGGCCCATGGCCTCGTGGATGGTGGCCACGCCGAAGCGCGCGAGCCGTTCGACGGCGGCCGGATCGGCGCGCTGGATGGTGCGGTGAACGACGCCGAGCTGGTTCAGGGGGGTGTTCATGTCCGTATTCCTCCTCAGGGGTTACAGGCCCTTGGCCTTCAGGGCGGCGTCCAGGCGCGGATACACGCGGCGCGCGTTGCCCTCGTAGATCTGGAAGCGGTCGGCGTCGCTGAGCGTCGCGGCGGCTTCGATGTAGCGTTTGGTGTCGTCGAAATAGTGCCCGGTCTCGGGGTCGATGCCGCGCACCGCGCCGATCATCTCGGAGGCGAACAGCACGTTCTTCACCGGGATCACGCGGGTCAGCAGGTCGATGCCCGGCTGGTGGTAGACGCAGGTGTCGAAGAACACGTTGTTGAGCAGGTGCTCGTCGAGCAGGGGCTTGTTCAGCGCCTGGGCCAGGCCGCGGAAGCGGCCCCAGTGGTAGGGCGCGGCGCCGCCGCCGTGCGGGATCACGAAGCGCAGCGTCGGGAAGTCCTTGAACAGGTCCGAGGTCAGGCACTGCATGAAGGCCGTGGTGTCGGCGTTCAGGTAGTGGGCGCCCGTGGTATGGAAGCAGGCATTGCAGCTGGTGGACACGTGGATCATCGCCGGGATGTCGTATTCCACCATCTTCTCGTAGATGGGATACCAGGAGCGGTCCGACAGCGGCGGCGCGGTCCAGTGGCCGCCCGAGGGATCCGGATTCAGGTTGATCCCGACCGCGCCGTATTCCTCGACGCACTTTTCGAGTTCCGGAATGCAGGTGGCCGGATCCACGCCCGGCGACTGGGGCAGCATGGCGGCCATGACGAATTCGTCGGGGAACAGCGTGGCGACCCGATGGCAGAGTTCGTTGCAGATGGCCGACCAGGTGCTGGACACCTGGAAATCGCCGATGTGGTGCGCCATGAAGCTGGCGCGCGGCGAGAAGATCGTCAGGTCGGAGCCGCGCTCGCGCATCAGGCGCAGCTGGTTCTTCTCGATGCTCTCGCGCAGATCGTCGTCGCTGATGCGCAGGTCGGAAGGGCTGGGCCGTTGCGCCGGATCCTGGATGCCGGCGATCTGCCGGTCGCGCCAGTCGGCCAGCGCCTGCGGCGCCGTCGTGTAGTGGCCGTGGCAGTCGATGATCAGGGGTTTTCTGCTCATGTCGTACGATTCCTTTTCTGTGTATCGCCGTGTCCGGGGAGGATCAGCGCGCCTGGGGCCAGACCGCGGCCGGCACCATGACTTCGCCGCGCATGATGAGCCGCGCGGTGCGCAGCAGCGCCGCGCGCGCGACCTTCTGGGGATCCTGGGGGTCGAGCTCCAGCTCGACCGTGAATTCGCCGCTGGGGTGCTCGATCGACACCGCCTTGCGCGCGCCTTCGGGCAGGCGCGCCAGGTCGTGCGGCACCGAGCCTTCCAGGACGCAGGCCGTGCCCACCGTCACCGCCGCCAGTACGCCGATGGCCTCGTGGCAGACGTGCGGGATGAAGCTGCGGGTGCTGATCGCCCCGCCCTCGCGGGGCTCGGACACCAGGGTCATCTTGGGATAGTTGCGCGAGGACACGTCGCCCAGACCCATCAGCTCGCCCGTGCGCAGCCGCAGGGCCTCGATGCGGGCCTTGAGCGCCTCGTCGGCGTTCAGCTCGGCCGGGGTCTCGTGCCCCGTGCAGCCCACGTCGCCGGCGCGGAACAGCACCAGCGGCATGCCGTTGTCGATGCAGGTGACGTCGATCTCGAAGGCCTCGAAATCCGCGCCGGCCGGCGGCTCGACGCGCACGCGGTCGCGCACCCGGCCGGTGGGCAGCAGGCCCGAACACACCGAGCCGGCGGTGTCGAGGAAATTGATCGTGATCGGCGCCGAGCGGCCGGGCACGCCGTCGATGCGCGCATCGCCCTCGTAGGACACCTGGCGGCCTTCCGGCGTCATCGGGGTGAGGACGGTGATGTCGCACTGCATGCCGGTGTTGCGGGTCAGCACGCGGACGGTGGTCTCGTCGCCCTGGGCCTGGATCAGGCCGCGCTCCAGCGCGAAGGGCACGACCGCCGCCAGCATGTTGCCGCAGTTGGCCGTCGTGTCCACGGTGTCGCGGTCGGGTTGCAGCTGCGCGAACAGGAATTCGAGGTCCACGCCCGGCGTGGTGCCGGGCCGCACGATGCCGATCTTGCTGGTGAGGGGATGGGCGCCGCCCAGGCCGTCGATCTGGCGCCGGTCCGGCGAGCCCATCACCGCCAGCAGCACCCGGTCGCGCGCCGCCGTGTCGGCGGGCAGGTCGGATTCCAGGAAGAAGGGCCCGCGCGACGTGCCGCCGCGCATGAACAGGGCAGGAATGGATTTCTGCATCACATCACCACATTGTGTTCGATGGAGCCCATTATGGACGTGCGCCCTGCAATGCATAAGGGCATACGTCCACTATCAGCTATGCCGAAATGATATGATCTATACAATGCGATACCGAATTTAAGGGTAAACCCTGATTCCCTTCCATACGACACCGATGCCATGGATCTGAAGCAATTGGAATACTTCATGCGCGTGGCCGAGCTGGGCAGCTTCACCCAGGCCTCGCACGCGCTGAACATCGCCCAGCCGGCCCTCAGCCGGCAGGTCCGCATGCTGGAGGTCGAACTGCGCCAGAACCTGCTGAACCGCAACGGCCGCGGCGTCACCACCACCGAGGCCGGCAAGCTGCTGCTGGAGCACTGCCGCGGCATCCTGCACCAGGTCGATCGCGCCAAGGAGGACATGGGCCGGGTGCAGGGCGCGCTGGCCGGCCGGGTGGCGCTGGGCATCGCGCCCAGCGCGTCGAAGATGATGACCGTGCGGCTCACGCGGCAGTTCCGCAAGCGGCTGCCCAACGCCACGCTGTCGATCGGCGAGGGCCTGTCGCTGGTGATGCAGGAATGGCTGCTCGCCGGGCGCCTGGACATCGCCCTGCTCTACAACCCCTCGCCCTCCGCCGACCTGGAACTCAGCCCGCTGACCAGCGAGCTGCTGTATCTGGTCGGCCCGCGCGGGCCGCATCCCTCGCAGCAGGCGATGCCGCTGCGCGCGCTGGTGAACATCCCGCTGGTGATCCCCAACCGCCCGCACACGGTGCGCATGCTGCTGGAATCGCAGATGGCCCTGATCGGCTGCAAGCCGAACATCCGCCTGGAAATCGACGGCGTGCAGGCCATCCTGGACCTGGTGGCCGACGGCGAGGGCTACGCCATCCTGACGGAGCACGCCGTGCTGACCTCGGCCCAGCCGGACCGCTACCACATCCGGCCCATCGTCCAGCCCGAACTGCCCAGCCGGCTGTACCTGGCCACGGCCTCGGGCCGGATCACGACGCTGACGCAGAAAGCGATGCTCGACCTGATCCGCGAGACGGTGCGCGAGGTGTATCCCGCCTCGATGATTCAAACAGCCTGAAGGAATCCACCAGCGCGCCCAGGGCCTCGGCCTGCCCGCGGATGTGGTCGGCCGCCTGCGCGGCCTGCGTCACCAGCGCCGCGTTGGCGCGGGTGGCCTGGTCGATCAGCCCCACCGCCTGGCTGGCCTGGCCGATGCCCAGTTCCTGCTCCTGGCTGGCGTGCGCGATCTCGCGCACCAGCGCGGCGAACTGCCCGGCCGATTCGCGGATGCCCGCCGACATGCGGCCAGCCTGCGCCACCTGCTCGCTGCCGTCGCCGATGGCCCGCACCGAGGCGGCCACCAGCGCCTCGATCTCGCGCGCGGCCTCGCCGGTGCGCTGCGCCAGGTTGCGCACCTCGTCGGCCACCACGGCGAAGCCGCGGCCCTGCTCGCCCGCGCGCGCCGCCTCGACCGAGGCGTTCAGCGCCAGGATGTTGGTCTGGAAGGCGATACCGTTGATGACGCCGGAGATGTCCGCGATCCGCCGGGCCTCGTTCTGGATGCCTTCCATGGTGCGCGCCACGCCGCCCATGGAGGCCTCGCCCTGGCCCACCAGCCCTTCCAGGCCGTCGGCCAACTCCGCCGCCTGGCGCGCATTGGCGGCGTTCTGCCGCACCGTGCCGGCCAGTTCCTCGATCGAGGCGGCGGTCTCCTCCAGGGAGCTGGCCTGGGCCTCGGTGCGGCCGGCCAGATCGTCGTTGCCGCTCGCGATGTCGCGCACGCCCGCCACCACGACCTCGGTGGATTCCAGGATGCGCACCAGCAGGAGCTTGATGTTGATCTGCAGGATGCGCAGGCCGTGCGCCAGTTCGGCGAGCTCGCCCGGCTGGTCCACCGGCAGGCGGCGGGACAGGTCGCCCGCGCTGATGTGCTCGATCTCGGCGCGCATGGCGCGCAGCGGGGCGGTGATGTCGGTCCAGAGCTTCAGGCCGCCCAGCACCGTCCAGAGTCCGCCGGCCGCCGCGGGCAGCCAGACCGCCGGGCCGCCGGCCTGGGCGAGCCCGGCCTGGGCGGCCAGCGCCGCCAGCACGCCGGCGGCATAGAGCGCCAGGCGCATGCGCAGCGGCCAGGACCGCCACAGGCGGGCGGCGCCCTCGATGATGCGGCCTTCGCGGATGCGCACCCCGCCCTCGCCCCGGGCCATGGCCCGATAGGCGCGGTCGGCCCGCTCGACCTCGGCGCGCGCGGGGCGGGTGCGGATCGACGTGAAGCCCGCGACCCGGCCGTCGCGCACCACGGGCGCCGCGTCGATGTGCACCCAGTAGTGGTCGCCGTCGCGGCAGCGGTTCTTCATCAGGCCCGACCAGGTGCGCCCGGCGCGCACCGTCCGCATCAGGTCCGCGAACGGCTCGCGCGGCATGTCGGGGTGGCGCAGGATGGCCTGGGACGCGCCCAGGACCTCGTGCGGCTCATGGCCGCTGATCCGCAGGAAATCCCGGTTGACGTACTTGATGCGGCCTTCCAGGTCGGTCGCCAGGACGATGCGGTCGGTCTCGGACAGGACGCGCTCGCGTCCCGTGACGTGGATCTGTTCTGTCATGGATGGCGGCCTCCTCTTCCGCCTCCGGGCGCGGCGCTGCTCTGGCGCCCGCCCCGGGGTGCGTCAGCCGCGCGCCTGGGCGATCAGGCGATCGGCGTACGCCTGCCAGCCGCCGGCCGCCTCGACGTCCGCGAACAGGCCTTGCGCCGCCAGCCCGGCGACCCAGTCCTGCTTCTCGGCGGTCGCGGCGGCCATCCAGGGCTCGAAGCCGGCTTCGCGCACGGTGTTGGCGACCTCGCGCATTTCCTCGGCGCGGCGGCGGCCGTGCTGCACGACGCGGCTGTAGAAATAGCGGCCCTGCTCCGTCCAGTCGATGGAGGGGAAGGTTTCCTGCAGCGTGGGCAGCACGTAGTCCTCGACGCCGTAGGCGCGCGCGGCGGTGTAGCTTTCGATCACCAGGGCCTCCAGGCCCTTGATCATGACGCTGCGGCACATCTTGATCGCCGAGGCCACGCCCAGTTCCGCCGACACGGCGGTGGCGTCCATGCCGAAGGCGCGCAGCCGCTCGGCCAGGGCCTCGGCGTGCGGGCCGCCGAGCAGCATCGGCACCCGGATGCCGTAGGGCGGCACCGAGGTCATCACCCCCGCCTCGACGTAGCGCCCGCCCGCGGCCTCGATCAGCCCGGCGGCCTGGCGCTTGGCCCCGGGCGAGGCGGAATTCAGGTCCAGGAAGACGGTGCCCGGCCGCAGGTGGGCGGCCGCCTCGCGCGCCACCGCCACGGTGTTCGAGGCGGTGACGGCGGAGATCACCAGGTCGCTCGCCGCGCACAGCGCCGCGGCCGAATCGCACAGGACGACGCCGTCGCGCGCCGCGCGCTCGCGCAGCGGCGCCGCCGCGGCCGCGTCGGCCAGCTTGACGTCCCAGGCATGGACGCCGTCCACCTGCGGTTTCAGGCCGGCGCAGAAGATGCCGCCCACTTCACCGTAGCCGATCAGGCCCAATCGAGTTCCTTGCATGGCTTTCGTAGCTCCCTTCAATGATTCCGATTCAAGCGCGGGCCGCGCACGCGGCCCGGCGCGGACGGCGGGCCGCGAGGCGCCCTCAGGACGCCGGAAACCGTTCCGTATCGACTTCCGCCTGCGTGGCGGGCCCGTAGCGCTCGCCCGCCACCCGGTCGCGGGCGAACAGCCGCGCCAGTTCGTCGCGGGCTTCGGCATCCAGCCGCACGCCGGCCGCCCCGAGGTTTTCCTCCAGGTGCGCCAGCCGCGTCGTGCCGGGAATGGGGATGACGTCCTCGCCCTGGTGCAGCAGCCAGGCCAGCGCCAGCTGGCCGGGCGTGCAGCCGTGGTCCCGGGCCATGCGCCGCAGCGGCTCCAGCAGCGCCAGGTTGCGCGCGTAGGCTTCGGGCTGGAAGCGCGGCATGCGCCGCCGCAGGTCCGTGTCGTGCAGCCGCGCCACGTCGGGCAGGCCGTCGGCCAGGAATGCCCGCCCCAGCGGGCTGAAGGCCACCAGCGCCGTGCCCAGTTCGCGGCAGGCCCCCAGGACGGCGATCTCGACCTCGCGCGACCACAGGGAATATTCGCTCTGGACGGCGGCGACCGGGTGCACGGCGTGCGCCCGCCGCAGCGTGTCGGCCGAGACTTCGGACAGGCCGATGGCGCGGATCTTGCCCGCGCGGGCCAGGTCCGCCAGGGCGCCCACGCTGTCCTCGATGGGCACGGACTTGTCCCAGCGGTGCAGGTAGTACAGGTCGATCACGTCGGTGCGCAGGCGGCGCAGCGAATCCTCGCAGGTGCGGCGCAGGGTCTCGGGCCGGCCGTCGATGCGGCGCCGGCCGTCTTCGCGGAAGATGCCGCATTTGCTGGCCAGCATGAAGCGGCTGCGATGCGGGGCCAGCACCCGGCCCAGGATTTCCTCGTTGTGGCCGAAGCCGTAGAGCGCCGCCGTGTCGAACAGCGTCACCCCCCGGTCCAGCGCCCCCAGCAGCAGGGCTTCGGCGGCGTCCGGCGAAGCGGCCGGACCGTAGCCGTGGCTGAGGCTCATGCAGCCCAGGCCGATGGGAAACACATCGAACCCGGCAAGTGTGCGTGTCGTCTTCATAGCCTCCCGATTATCCCTGCATCCGGACGGCCCGGTAAGACCGGGCGCGTCACTAGCAGCTATGCCGGATTGCTATGGGGTGCGGACACGCCCGCCAGGCTACATCTTCCCCGGATCCTTGACGGCTTCGACCGTGGCGAACTCCACGTTCTGCAGCACGCCGTCGACGCGCTCGACCTTGCGGATGTAGACGTTCTGGACGATGTCGCGCGTCCGCGGGTCGATTTCCACCGGGCCGCGCGGGCTGGTCCACTTCATGCCCTTGACCGCCGCCATGAAGGCGTCGCCGCCGGCGTCGCCCTGGGTCTTTTCCAGGGCCTCGCGGATCAGGCGCATGCCGTCGTAGGCCGCCACGGCCACCATGTTGGGCCGCGTGCCGGGATAGGCCCGGGCGTAGGCTTCGACGAAAGCCTTGTTCTCCGGCGAGGCATGCGCCTGGGAATAATGGAAGGAGGTGATCATGCCCAGGGCGTTGTCGCCCATGGCTTCGAGCACGTCCTCGGTGACCACGTCGCCGGTGGCCAGCAGCCGGATGCCGGCGTCGGCCAGGGCGCGTTCCTTGTAGCTCTTGGCGAAGGCGACGCCTTGTTCGCCGTTGGGCACGAACAGGAAGATCGCGTCCGGCTTCGCGTCCTTGATCTTCTGCAGGAAGGGCGCGAAATCGGGGCTGGTGAGCGGCGTGTGGACCTCGCCCACCACCTCGCCGCCGGCCTGGGCGAAGGTCTTCTTGAACTGGGCCGCCGCGTCGTGGCCCGGACCGTAGTCGGCCACGGCGACGTAGACCTTGCGGATGCCGTTGGCCGCCGCCCAGCTCGCCATCGGCGCGGCCACCTGAGGCAGGGTCATGGACGTGCGCACGATGTAGGGCGACTTCTCGGTGATCGAGGAGGTGGCGGCGTTCAGCACCACCATCGGCACCTTGGCCTCGGTCGCCAGGGGCGCCACGGAGAACGCGCCCGGCGTCAGGCCGAAGCCGGCCAGGATCTCGGCCTTGTCCTGGATCAGCAGGGTCTGCGCCTGGCGCTTGCTGATCGAGGGCGACACGCCGGTGTCGTCCTTGTCGATCAGCACGATCCGCCGGCCCGCCACCGTGTCGCCGTGCTCCTTCAGATAGAGCCTGGCGCCGTTGACCATCTGCTGCCCGGTCGAGGCGAACGGCCCCGACAGCGGCAGGATCATGCCGACCTTCAGGTCCTGGGCCTGGGCCGCGCCCAGCCCTCCGGCCGCGAAGACGCAGGCGGCCATCAATTTACCGATCGTATGCTTCACGTTGTCTCCTTGTCTTGTCATCGTGAAATGCGTGCAATGAAGGCGCCGTCCCGTGTCTACAGGTCCAGCACCAGCAGCGGGGTCCGCGCGCGCGAGCAGCACGGCGTGAACTGGTCGTTGGCCGCGTGCTCGGCCTCGGTGAGATAGCTGTCCCGGTGGTCCGGAATGCCCGCGCGCACGCCCGTCAGGCAGGTGCCGCAGATGCCTTCCTCGCAGGACACGGGAATGAACACGCCCTGCCGGTCCAGCGCCGAGGTGATGGTCTCGTCGGCGGGGATGTCGAAGACCTCGCCGGTGCTGGCCAGCTGGACCTGGAAGGCCGTGTCCCCTTCGGCCGGAGCCGCGGGGCGCTGGTCCTCGTCCAGGGCGAAGCGCTCGAAGTGGACGCGCGCCTCGTCCACGCCGGCGTCGCGCGCCTGATCGCGGACGAAGTCGATGTAGCCCGACGGCCCGCAGACGTAGACGTGGGTGCGCGCATCGGCCGCCGCCAGGACGGCGCGCGCGTCCAGGGCGGTGTCCGGCTCGTCGTCGAAATGCGCGCGGACGTGTCCGGCCAGCGCCGAATCCAGGATCTCGTCCAGGAACGCGGCGCGGTCGCGGCTGCGGCAGCTGTAGTGCAGCTCGAAGGCCGCGCCCGTCGCCTGGAGGCGGCGCGCCATGCACAGCAGCGGCGTGATGCCGATGCCGCCGGCGAACAGCAGGCTGCGCTCGGCGGCCACCAGCGGGAAGCGGTTGCGCGGCGCGCTGATGCGCAGCAGGTCGCCGACCTGCACGAGGTCGTGCACCGCCGCCGAGCCGCCGCGCGACCGCGGCTCGCGCAGCACCCCGATCAGGAAGCGGGACCGCTGCAGGCAGTCGTTGAGCAGGGAATACTGGCGGATGTAGCCGCCGGGCAGGTGCACGTCGATGTGCGCTCCAGGCGAGAACTCCGGCAGCGGGCCGCCGTCGGGGTCCACCAGTTCGAGGCTGACGACGTCCCGGGCGGCCTGATGCTTGCCGGCGACCCGTACGGACAGGGATTCGGTGATCATGTCTTTCTCTTTCCAATCGGCCCGGCCGGCACGCCGGGCCCTGTTTCGATCCGTCTCGGTCTTGCGCGGCCCCTCAGCCGGCGACCGCGGCTTCGGCCTCGGCCTGGACCAGGTCGTCGAGGATGCGCCGCGCCCGCACGCCGCCGGCGTCGATGTTCAGGGCCAGTAGCCGGCGGCCGGGGAAATCCCGCAGATTGCGCTGCTGCGCCTCCAGCACGGCCAGGTCCTGGCTGAAGATCCTGCCCTGTCCAGCGCGGATGGAATCGGTCAGCGCGGCGTCGTCCGGCTGGAAATGGCGCGCCATGCCCCAGAAATACCAGTGCGAGGATTCGGTCTCGGGCGTCATGAAATCCACCACGACGGCCGAGACCTTGTCGCGCGGATCGGCCTCGAAGCCGCCCTTGCCCGCCAGCGCCACGCCCACGTCGATCAGCACGCGGCCCGGCGCGGTGAAGCGCGACATCTGCCAGCGGTCCACGCGCGCCTGGTCGTCCAGGCCGTGCGCCCGCATGGCCGCCTGCCAGAAGGGCGGCGCGACGACGCCGTGCATGACGCGGCTGGTGACGACCTGGTCGCCTTCCATGCGGGTCTGGACCGGCGCCTCGTCGATCTCGCCCTGGCCGATGCTGTCGGCGTGCACATAGGCCTCGTGGGTCAGGTCCATCAGATTGTCGATCATCAGCCGGTAGTCGCAGCCGATATGATAAAGCCCCCCGCCGTAGGCCCATTCCGGATGGCCGGCCCAGAAGAGGTCGGGAATGGCCGCCTCGTCGGCGCGGGCGGGGTCGCCGGGCCAGATCCAGACGAAGCCGTGCCGCTCCACCACCGGATAGCTGTGGATACAGGGGAAGCCGCCCACGCGCTGCTTGGGCATGAAGACGGCCTTGCCGTCGCAGCCCATGACCAGGCCGTGATAGCCGCACATCAGGTTGCCGTCCACCACCGCGCCCAGCGACAGCGCGGCGCCCCGGTGGGGACAGAAATCCTCCAGCGCCGCGACCCGGCCCTGCGCGCCGCGGTAGAGCACCACGGGCTGGCCGCAGATCGTGCGCCCCAGGGGCTTGTCCGTGACTTCGTCGGGCATGCAGGCCACATACCAGGCATTCTTGGGAAACATCGTCGGTCTCCTGGCGGGCCGCACGCGGACGCGCGGCTCGTGTTCATGGTTGAGAGGAATATTCAGTACACTGAACATTTAAACGTATCCTATTTCCCCGGACGACGATGCCATATCGGTGCTTACCCTTAGACCCTGCCAGCGACAGGGTTTCCTCCCGCCTCCGCGGCGGCGCCCGGCCGCGCCGCCGTCAGCGGGGCCCGGCTCTGGTGGTTGTTCACGTCCACCAGCTTCTGCAGCAGCGCCATGAAGCGGGCCTCTTCCCGGGGCGAGAATTTCTCGAAGATGCGCCGGTGCAGCCGGCCGATGGCGTCGTTGAGCCGCCACAGCAGGTCGCGGCCCTCGTCGGTCAGCGTCAGGATCCGCTGGCGGCGGTTGGCCGGGTCCACCCGCCGCGACAGCAGGCCTTTTTCCTCCAGCCGCGTCGCCACGCTGGCCGCGGTGGACGTGTCGATGGCCGCCAGGCCCGCCACGGACACCTGGTCGATGCCGGGATGGTCCAGCAGCACGCACAGCACGGCATACTGCATGGGCGTGACCTGGTTGCCGATCTCGTCGTGGAAGATCGAGGCCGAAATCTGCTGCGCGCGTCGCAGCAGGTGGCCGGGCTGGGTATAGAGGGGTTCTCGCAGGATCGGATCGGACATGCGGACGTTTCACCGGAAACCGCCGGGCGCGCGGCCGGAAGGACAGACGGGCGGGCGCCGCCCCCGCGCCCGGCGGACGGCGCGGACCGGAGCTCAAACCCCGTCCCGGCCGTCCCGCATTCGATTATCGTCCAGACCGGGGCCGGCGCGCGAGCCGGCCGGCCGGCGCGGCCCGCGCACGCATCCATCCCCCACCGTCATTTCCAGGAGACTTCATGAACGATACGCGCCCCACCTTCGTCCTGCTGCACGGCCTGCTGTGCGACGCGGACACCTGGGCCGACTTCATCGGCCCGCTTTCGCGCCTGGGCCACGTCCTGGCCGCGGACCTGAGCGGCATCGATTCCCTGCCCGAGGCGGCGCGCGAGATCCTGGCGCGCACGACCGGGCCGCTGATCGTGGCGGGGCATTCGATGGGCGGGCGCGTCGCCCTGGAAATGGCGCGCCGGGCGCCGCGGCGCTGCCGCGCCCTGATCCTCATGAACACCGGCTACCGGGGGCTGGGCGAAGGCGAGAGCGAAAAGCGCATGGCCCTGGTGCGCGCCGCCCGGGCCGGCGGCATCCAGGCCATCGCCGACGGCTGGCTCGACGGCATGATCGCGTCCGCGACCCGCGGCGACGCCGCCCTGATGGCCAGGATGCGCGCCATGGTCCTGCGCTCGACGCCGGATTCCTTCGCCGGCCAGATCCAGGCCCTGATCGGCCGGCCGGACGCGACCGGCCTGCTGGGCCGACTCGCCTGCCCCGTGCTGCTCATGAGCGGCACCGAGGACCGCTGGAGTCCGCTGGAGCGCCATGCGGACATGGCCTCCAGGGTGCCGGACGCGACCCTGGAGGCCATCGGGGGCGCCGGCCACATGGCGCCGTTCGAGGCCCCCGCGGCCTGCCTGTCGGCGATCACCGGCTGGCTGGCGCGGCGGGGGCTTTCCGGCTGACCCCGCCGGGTCCGCATTCAGCCGGGGCGCGAGGCGGGCAGCCGGAGACGGTGCTGCTGCCCGGCGAGGCGAACCGACGGCGCGATACGGCCGAAGGCCCAGCCGGATCAGGCCGGTTCCAGCACCAGCAGCCCGGTGGCCGTGTTGGAGATCGGCACGTGGTAGTGCGCGTGGTGCTGCTTGACCGGGATGTCGTCCAGTGCGCCGCGCGCCGCCACCCACATCAGCAGTTCGATGCCCTGCGTGCCGGTGAGCTCCACCAGTTCTTCGTTGGAGTACCGGGTGATCCATTTCGGATCGTCCACCAGGCTTTCCATGAACTGCTGGTCGAAGGACTTGTTGATGAAGCCGGCGCGCTCGCCGTCGAGCTGGTGCGACAGGCCGCCGCTGGCGATGACGAGCACGCGCCGGTCGTCGTCCCAGGACTCGATCGCGCGGCGCAGCGACTGGCCCATGCGGTAGCAGCGCGCGGCCGAGGGATACGGCGCCAGGACGGTGTTGATGCACACCGGCACGATCTCCACCGGCCATTCGCCGGCTTCCTTGCCTTCCGGCCAGAGCAGCGCCAGGGGCAGCGACACGGAGTGATCGACCAGGGCTTCCTGGCAGGTGGTGATGTCGAACTCGTCCGCGACCAGGGTCTCGACGATGTGCCAGGACAGGTCCACGCAGCCGCGCGCCGCCGCCAGCGGCGGAATGCCCCAGCCCTCGTCGGCGTTGCGGTAGACGTCCGCCGCGCCCACGGCGAAGGTCGGCATCTTGTCGAGGAAGAAATTCAGGCCGTGGTCGTTGTGCACGATGACCACCACGTCGGGACGCTCGCGCGCCAGCCATTCGCGCGCCTTGCCGTAGGCGTCGAAGAAGGGCTTCCAGTACGGATCCTGCTGCTTCTGGTGGGCCAGGGCGCCGCCGATGGCGGGGACGTGGGACGTGCTGATGCTGCCGATGAGATGTGCCATGGTCATGCTCCTGCCGCAACGAGTTTGGCCTGGAAGGCCTCTTTGGTGACGCCGGTCTGCTGGGCGCCGATGTCCTGCATGTCCAGACCGAAGATGCCCGCCAGCTTGGCCAGGTAGTAGGGGTGGCCCCCGGCGGCGATCATCTTCAGGACCTGGCGGCTGCGGACGGCCTCCTTCTGCGCTTCCGTCAGGTTGTAGCGCGTCATGTAGGCTTCCTCGTCCCGCAGGAAGGCTTCGCGGCACTCGGCCGCGTTGAAGCTGAAGCACATGCGGTTCAGGGCATAGCCGATGCGGGCCAGGTCGCCATCGAAGATCATGGTGCCGGGGATCTCCCGCCGGCGCTTGCGTGTCGCTGCTGTCATTGATGTCTCCTTGTGGTTGAGAGAGGTCCCACCGCGCCGATGTCGCGGCGGGTACGGACAGGCCCATGGTGACGCAGGACGGATCTTTGGAGAATGGACTTTTGATTTTTAAAAATGTACATTTCGTGGATGCATGCCCCTACCCCCGGGAGGACCCCATGGAGTCCCTGACGCCGGCGCCGCCGGCCCATGACCACACTGCCATCCCCATCTATAAGCTGTATGGCTACGGCAACGTCTGGACCGCATCGGACCCGCTCTACTGCGAAACCATCGCGGCCCAGGAAAAATTGCACAATTGGCATGTGACGGCCCACAAGCACACGGACCTGTTCCAGGTGCTGTTCCTGGAGTCGGGCGAGGTCACGGTGGTGCTGGACGGGCGCGAGCGCACGCTGCGCCCGGGGCGGCTGGTGCTGGTGCCGCAGCGGGTGGTGCACGAATTCATCTTCCGTCCGGGCTCGAACGGCTACATCCTGACGCTGACCTACGCGCTGCTGCACGGGCTGTGCGCGCGCTTCGGGCTGGCGCTGGCCGCCGCCACCGATCCGGCCGTGCTGGTGATGGGCACGGACGAGGCCGGCCGGCACGTGGCCCTGAGCTTCCGCCAGCTGGACCGCGAGTACCGCGGCCTGCACAGCCCGCAGCGCGGGCCGCTGCTGGAATCGCTGCTGTCGGCCATCCTGGTCTGGATCCATCGCCAGGGCTACCCGGCCAACCCGGCCGCCGCCGGCGCCGATCCAGGCAGCCAGCACCTGACGCGCTACGCCCGGATGATCGAGGACCACCACGCCCGCCAGCACCGGGTGGGCTGGTACGCGCAGCGCATCGGCGTGACGCCCGCCCACCTGAACGCCATCGTCCAGGCCCTGACGGGCAAGTCCGCCCTGGAACTGATCCACGAGCGGCTGCTGCTGGAGGCCCGCCGCGAGCTCATCTACACGCCGCGCCCCATCGGCGCGATCTCCGATTCGCTCGGCTTCGCCGACCCGGGCTATTTCACGCGCTTCTTCAAGCGGCTGGCGGGCGTCTCGCCCAAGGACTTCCGCCGCCGGGCGCTGGCGCCCGGCGCGGACCAAGACACCGATCAGACCACCGGCTCGTAGGGCAGGCCGACGTAGTTTTCCGCGATGGTGGTCAGGCCGGCCCGGGTGCTGGTGTAGTAGTCCTGCTCGGCCTTCTGGATGCGCTGGCTGAAGGCGTCGTCGTCGAAGGTGTGCAGCAGCATGCTCATCCACCAGGAAAAGCGCTCGGCCTTCCAGACCCGGCGCAGGGCGATTTCCGAGTAGCGGTCCAGCAGCTCGGGGCGCCCCTCCAGGCAGGCGCCGCGCAGCGCGTGGTAGAGCGTGTAGACGTCGCTGGAGGCCAGGTTCAGGCCCTTGGCGCCGGTGGGCGGCACGATGTGCGCGGCATCGCCCACCAGGAACAGCTTGCCGAATTTCATCGGCTCGGCCACGAAGCTGCGCAGCGGCGCGATGCTCTTCTCGATGGAGGGGCCGGTCACCAGCTTGGCCGCGACGTCCTCGGGCAGCCGGGCCGACAGTTCCGTCCAGAAGCGGTCGTCGGACCATTCCTCGACGTGCTCGGCCAGGCTGCACTGGATGTAGTAGCGGCTGCGCGTGCGCGAGCGCATGCTGCACAGCGCGAAGCCGCGCGGGTTGTGGACGTAGATCAGCTCGTCCTCGACGGGCGGCGTGTCGGACATCAGGCCCAGCCAGCCGAAGGGATACACGCGCTCGAATTCCTTGATCCTGTCCTTGGGCGCCGACTTGCGCGAGACGCCGTGGAAGCCGTCGCAGCCGGCGATGTAGTCGCATTCCAGCGTCTTCTTCCGGCCCTGGTGGGTGAAGGTGACGCGCGGCCTGCCGTCCAGGAAATCGTGCAGCTGCACGTCCTCGGCCTCGTAGCAGATGGGCGCGCCGCTCGCCTGGCGGGCGGCCATCAGGTCGCGCGTGACTTCCGTCTGGCCATAGACCAGCACCGACTTGCCGGTCAGCGCCTTCAGGTCGACGTGCTCGCGCCGCCCCTGGAAGGACAGCGTGATGCCGCCGTGCACCAGGCCCTCGCGGTCCATGCGCTCGGACACGCCGGCCTCGCGCATCAGGTCGACGAAGCCGGTTTCCAGCACGCCGGCACGGATGCGGCCCAGCACGTAGTCCGGCGTGTGGCGCTCCAGGATGACATTGTCGATGCCGCAGCGATGCAGCAGCTGGCCCAGCAACAGCCCCGAGGGGCCCGCGCCGATGATGGCGACTTGCGTCTTCATATGTTCCTCCATTCTCTTTGCAGATGAAATCTTTCCAGGTGAAATCTTTGCAGGTGGCTTTTTCCGGGGGCCGCCTCCCCGGCGGGCGGGGCGGCGGCGGACGAGCGCCCGGGTCCGGTCCGTGCCTTTGCCGGGCACCGGGCGTGGAACAGATAGTGCGCCCGCCCAAGCCCTTTTGGAATGGACTTTTGAGGATTAAACTTGCCAGGATGAAATATTTCGATCATGCGCCGATCTTCAAGCTCTACGGCGGGCGGGAAGAATGGTCCGGAGCGGAGCGGGTGCATTGCGAAACCATCGCCTCGCGCAGCCGCTTGCACAATTGGCATATCCGGCCCCACCGGCATTCGGGGCTCTACCAGATCCTCCACCTGCAGCGGGGCCGGGCCGTCGTCTGCCTGGACGAGGCGCGGCACGCCGTGGACGGGCCCGCGGTCATCGAGGTGCCGCAGGCCTTCGTGCATGGATTCGAGTTCGACGAGGACTGCGCCGGCCACGTCGTGACGATCGCCTATCCTCTGCTGATGCGTCTGGTCCGCCTGCTCGGGCCGCGTGCCGCCCCGCCGCCGCAGCCGGTCCTGCACGCCCTCGCGGACGAGGACGGCGCGAACCTGAGCGAGGCCTTCGCGCAGCTGAACGCCCGCTACCTGACCCAGGAGGAGTTCCGCGACGCGCGCATCGAGGCCTGGCTGACGCTGATCTACGCGCGGCTGCGCAGCCGCCGCCCGGGCACCGAACCCGGCGCCCCGCCCCGCCCGCGGGGCCTGGAACACCACACGCGCTTCGGCGAACTGCTGGAAGCCTCGTATGCCGCGCACCACGACGTGGCCTGGTACGCGGCGCGGCTGGGCATGACCGCCGCGCACCTGAACGTGATCACCCGCGCCCATGCCGGCAAGTCCCCGCTGCAGCTGATCCACGAGCGGCTGGCGCTGGAGGCCGGACGCAGCCTGATCTACACCTCGATGACCATCGGCGAGATCTCCGACGCCCTGGGATTCTCGGAACCTGCGCATTTCACGCGCTTCTTCCGCAAGGCGGCCGGGGAGTCGCCGCGCGCGTTCCGCCGGCGCGCCTGGGAGCAGGGCCGCGCAGCGGCCGCCCCGGCTCAGGCGCCGGGCTCGTCCGCCGGCGCGGCGCGGGCCTCGTCCGCGGCGCCCGGGCGCGCATAGGCCTGCCGGTCGATGCCGTAGCGGCGCAGCTTGTCGTAGAGCGTCTTGCGCGGCAGCCCCAGCGCCGCCAGCGTGCCGCGGATGTCGCCGCCGTGGGCGGCCAGGGCCTCGCGGATCAATTCGGCCTCGTAGCGCTCGACGCGCTCGGGCAGGCTGCCGGCGTCTCCCGCCGGCGCGGCCGGGTCCGCCGCCGGGACCTGCTGCACGCCCAGCGCGCAGCGGTCCGCGAAATGCGCCAGTTCGCGCACGTTGCCGGGCCAGTCGTGGCGCATCAGGTGGCGCCACAGCGCGGGATCCACCTGCGGCGCCGGGCAGCCGAAGCGGCGCGCGGCCAGGCCCGCGAAATGAGCGAACAGCAGCGGGATGTCCTCGCGCCGCTCGCGCAGCGGCGGGATGTTCACCGTCACGACGTTGAGCCGGTAGTACAGGTCCTCGCGGAAGCGCGCGCGCAGGGCCGGATCGCCCAGGTCGGCCTTGGTGGCGGCCACCACCCGCAGGTCCACGGCGCGCTGCTCGTTGGTGCCCAGCGGCGCGACCTGGCGCGTTTCCAGCACGCGCAGCAGGCGCACCTGCATCGCCGGCGACATGCTCTCGATCTCGTCGAGGAACAGCGTGCCCCCGTCGGCATGCTCGATGCGGCCCACGCGGCGCTTCTGCGCGCCGGTGAAGGCGCCGGCCTCGTGGCCGAACAGCTCGCTCTCGATCACGGACTCGGGCAGCGCGCCGCAGTTGATGGCGACGAAGGGCGCGTCCCGCCGGCGGCTGAGCCGGTGCAGGACCTGGGCGACGACCTCCTTGCCGCTGCCGGTCTCGCCGTGCACCAGCACGTCCACGTCGGCGTCGGCCACGTGCCGCAGCAGCTCGCGGATCCGCACGATGGCCGGCGCGTTGCCGATCAGCATCGATTCCGCGGCATCGCCCTCGCGCTCGGCCTGCGCCCGCAGCCGGCGGTTTTCCAGCACCAGCCGCCGCTGCGCCGCGCCGTGGCGGATGGCGGCCAGCAGCCGCTCGGGCGCGTAGGGCTTGGAGAGGAAATCGTAGGCGCCCTCGCGCATGGCGCCCACCGCCATCTCGATGTCCCCGTGCCCGGTGATGAGGATCACGGGGATCTCCGGGTCCAGGCGCCGCACGTGCCGGAACAGCGTCAGGCCGTCCATCTCGGCCATGCGCACGTCGGTGACCAGGACGCCGGGGAACGTGTCCGTGAGCAGGTCCAGGGCCTCCAGCGCGCTCGCGCAGGCGCGCACGGACACGCCCTGCAGGTCGAGCGCCTGCGCATTGGCGTCGCGCACGTCCGCGTCGTCGTCCACGAACAGCACTTCCACGGGATTCATGCTCCCTCCTCCATCGGTTCCAGTGCCACCTCGAATGCCGCGCCCCGCGCGGCGTCGAGCGCTTCGAGCGTGCCGCCGAACTCGGCCAGGATGTCGCGCGAGATCACCAGGCCCAGCCCCACGCCCTGCGCCCGGGTGGTGAAGAAGGGCGTGAACAGGTGCTCGCGCGCGGCCGGATCGATGCCCGGCCCGTTGTCCTCGATGCGCACCCGCACCCGCCCGCCGGCGCGCGCGACGCTCAGGCGCACGCAGGGGCGTTCGGCCTGCGCGAGGGCCTCCAGCGCGTTGTGCAGCAGGTTGACGAAGACCTGCTCCAGGCGCATGGCGTCGGCCCGCACCCGGGGCGACGGCCCGGCGCGCCCGTCCTCCAGGCGCACGCCCTGCCGGCCCAGGCGCGGCCCGACCAGCATCAGCGCGCCATCCAGCGCCGCGTCGAGCTCGACCGCCTCCACGCAGGCCACCCGCTTGCGCGAGAAAGCCCGCAGCTCCTGGGTGATGCCGCCGATGCGCTCGGTCAGGCGGGCGATGGTGGACAGGTTCTCGTGCGCGCGGTCGGGCTGGCCGCGCCGCAGGAATTCGCCGGCATTGTCGGCATAGGTCCGGATCGCGCCGACCGGCTGGTTGATCTCGTGCGCCACGCCCGCCACGACCTGCCCCAGCAGCGACAGCTTGTTGGCCTGGACCAGTTCGTCCTGCATCTCGTGCAGGCGCGCCTCGGCGCGGCGGCGCTCGTCGATCTCGGCGCGCAGCCGCTCGTTGGCGTGCCGCAGCTCGCCCGTGCGCACGCGCACCTCGGCTTCGAGCGCGTCGCGCGCCGCCTGCAGCGCGCGCGCCCGCCGCCGCCGCTGCGCCGCCCACCACCCCGCCATGCCCAGGGCGGTCAGGACCAGCAGGGTCAGCGCCTGGGCGGCGAGCGCGGCCTGGGCCAGGGCGGCCGACACGGGCTTGAGCAGATGCAGGCGCCAGCCGTCCATGTGCGCCACGGCCTGCTCGACGTGCAGCACGCGCGCGCCCTTGTCCAGGCCGGCCGCCGCGCGCGTCAGGCGCAGCAGGGGCGCCGGGGACAGGTCCTCGTCCACCAGGAACGGCTCCAGGGGCAGCGGATCCAGGGGCGCCGCGCCGAACTGCAGGCTGGCGCGGACCTGCACCGCCTCGACCGGCGACATGGGCCGCGCCACCCGGTAATGCCAGTCCTCCGGATAGCCCAGCAGCACCACCTGGCGCCCGTCGGTGACGAACTGCGGCATGCCGCTGCGGGCCCAGGCGGATTCCAGGTCGCGGAAGCCGATCTTGAGCACCACCACGCCCAGTGGGCCGTGCGCGCCGTCGATCCGGCGCGACAGGTACAGGCCCGCCTCGTGGCTCACCACCCCGAGCGCGAAATGCGCGGCGTCGCGGGCGGCCATGGCGTCCCTGAAATACGGCCGGAAGCGGTAGTCATGGCCGACGAAGGAATCCGGCTCGCGCCAGTTGCTCGCCGCCACGGTCCAGCCGCTCGCGTCCAGCACGTACAGGACGGAAGGCCCCAGTTCCCGGCTCAGCGTCTCCAGGCGGCGGTTCAGCGCCTCCAGCGCGGCCGGGGCGGGGGATTCCAGCGCGGCCTCCAGCGCCGTGTCCTGCGCCAGCACGCGCGGAATGGCGCGGAACTTGTCGAGCTTGTGGCCCAGCGCGGTGAGGCTCAACTGCGCCGAGACGCGCGCCTGGGATTCCAGATCGCGCAGGGCGCGCTCCCGCGCCCAGGCGCCGGCGCCCCAGAGCGCGCCCGCCAGCAGGGCGGCTGCCGCGACGGCCAGCAGCCAGCGCACCAGCCAGACGGATGGCCGGCGCCCGGAGGCGCGCGCGGCGGCGGAGGGAGGGGGGAGAGGCATGCTCGTCCTGGCGGAATTTCGGACATTCTACCGCATGGGTGTGCGGAATTCCGCCAAGCCCGGATCCGGAGGGCGGCGGTCCGGCAGCCGGCATGCCGCCGCCGGCGCGGGAAAATTCTTTCCAATCAATCGGATACTGTCCATTCCGGAGCGTCCGGAAAAACTGGCATGGAGATTGCTTTGTCCTTCTGCGGCGGGTCTTGCGAGGATGCCGCCTTCCCTTGAAAAAGATGCCGGGGCCGATGCGGCGGACCCGCCCCGCCCGGCCCTGTCTGGAGACACAGACCATGCTCGATATCCCGACCCGCGCCCTCCCCGCGCGCAAACTGCCGTTCTACCGGATCCTCTACGTCCAGGTGCTGTTCGCCATCGCCGTGGGCATCCTGCTCGGGCACTACGCGCCCGCGCTGGGCGAGGCGATGAAGCCCCTGGGCGACGGCTTCATCAAGCTCGTCAAGATGATCATCGCCCCGGTGATCTTCCTGACCGTGACGACCGGCATCGCCGCCATGAGCGACCTGAAGAAGGTCGGCCGCGTCACGGGCAAGGCCATGCTGTATTTCCTGACCTTCTCGACCCTGGCGCTGGTGATCGGCATGATCGTCAGCCACGTCGTGCAGCCCGGCGCCGGCATGCACATCGATCCGGCGTCCCTGGACCAGGGCGCGGTGGCCACCTACGTGTCCAAGGCGCACGATTCCACCATCAGCGGCTTCCTGATGAACATCATCCCGGCCACGATGTTCAGCCCCTTCGTCAGCGGCGACATCCTCCAGGTCCTGTTCGTCGCCGTGCTCGCGGGCATCGCCCTGGCCATCATCGGCGAACGCGCCAAGCCGGTGCTGGACCTGCTCACCGCCCTGGCCGCCCCGGTCTTCAAGATCGTGGAGATCCTGATGAAGGCCGCGCCCGTCGGGGCCTTCGGCGCCATGGCCTTCACCATCGGCAAGTATGGCATCGGCTCGGTGCTGAACCTGGCGATGCTGGTGGGCACCTTCTACGCCACCGCCGTGCTGTTCGTGCTGCTCGTGCTGGGCGCGGTGGCCCGCTACAACGGCTTCTCGATCCTGAAGCTGGTGCGCTACATCCGCGAGGAGCTGCTGCTGGTGCTGGGCACCAGTTCCTCGGAAGCCGCCCTGCCCACCCTGATGCAGAAGATGGAAGGCGCCGGCTGTTCCAAGTCGGTCGTGGGCCTGGTGATCCCCACGGGCTATTCCTTCAACCTGGACGGCACCAACATCTACATGACCATGGCGGCCCTGTTCATCGCGCAGGCCTGCGACATTCCCCTGAGCCTGGGCGACCAGATCCTGCTCCTGCTGGTGGCCATGCTCAGCTCCAAGGGCGCCGCCGGCGTCACCGGCGCCGGCTTCATCACGCTGGCGGCCACGCTGTCGGTCATCCCCTCGGTGCCGGTGGCCGGCATGGCCCTGATCCTGGGCGTGGACCGCTTCATGTCCGAATGCCGTGCGCTCACCAACCTGGTGGGCAACGCCACCGCCACCGTGGTGGTGGCCCGCTGGGAAGGCGAGCTGGACACGCGCCGCCTGGACGCGGCCCTGTCCTCGGGCGAGATGCCAACGGACACCGCCGCCCAGGCCCAGCCGCTCGGCCTGGTCGAGTCCCAGGGCCAGGCCGCCCTGCGGGTCGGCCAGGCGGCCTGAGGCCGGGGCGGCAGCCGGGCCGCGCCCGCCCGCGCGGGCCGGCCGCGGCGCAATCCCGCCCGGCCGGCTCCGGGACCGGGATCAGGTCGGGGATCAGGTCCGGGCCCCGGCCTAGGCCGCCATGTCGAGCACGACGCGGCCGTCGATGCGGCCCTGCAGCATGCGCTCGAAGACCCGGTTGACGTTCTCCAGCTTCTCGGTGGAGACAGTGGCCGCGACCTTCCCGGCGCCGGCGAAATCCAGCGCCTCCTGCAGGTCCAGGCGGGTCCCGACGATGGAGCCGCGCACGGTGATGCCGTTGAGCACCATGTCGAAGATCGGCAGGGGGAAGTCGCCCGGCGGCAGGCCGTTCAGGGCGATCGTGCCGCCGCGCCGCGCCATGCCCAGGGCCTGCTCGAAGGCCTTGGGAGACACGGCGGTCACCAGCACGCCGTGGGCGCCGCCGATTTCGCGCCGCAGGTATGCCGCGGGATCGGTTTCCCGGGCGTTCACCGTCACCTCCGCGCCCAGCCGGCGCGCCAGCGCGAGCTTGCCGTCGTCGATGTCCACCGCCGCGACGTTCAGGCCCATGGCCCGGGCGTACTGGACCGCCATGTGGCCCAGGCCGCCGATCCCCGAGATCACCACCCAGTCGCCCGGCTTGGTGTCGGTGACCTTCAGGCCCTTGTACACGGTGACGCCCGCGCACAGGACCGGCGCGATCTCGACGAAGCCGACGCCATCGGGCAGGCGGCCGACGTAGTCGGCCTCGGCGACGGTGTAGCGGGCAAAGCCGCCATTGACCGAATAGCCGGTGTTCTGCTGGCTCTCGCACAGGGTTTCCCAGCCGCCCAGGCAATGCGCGCAATGCCCGCAGGCCGAATACAGCCAGGGGATGCCCACGCGGTCGCCTTCCTTGACGTGGCGCACGCCGGCTCCCAGGCCGACCACGTAGCCCACGCCCTCGTGGCCCGGGATGAAGGGCGGCTTGGGCTTGACCGGCCAGTCGCCGTGCGCGGCGTGCAGGTCGGTATGGCAGACTCCGGATGCCTCGATCTGCACCAGGATCTGGCCCGGACCGGGCCGGGGCACGGCGACTTCCTCGATCGCCAGCGGCTTGCCGAATTCGCGCACGACGGCGGCTTTCATGGTGGTTTCCATCGATGTGTTCTCCTTTTTCCGGCCAAAGGCTCCCCCGGCGCTCCGGCGGAGCGCCCTTCTTTTCGGAGCCCGGCTCTGATTTGAAAGACTGGGAAAGGCTGAATGAAAGACGCCGGCCATCGGGCCGGCGTCACGTCTGCGTCAGAAGAACCCGAGCGCGTCCGGGCTGTAGCTGACCAGCAGGCACTTGGTCTGCTGGTAGGCGTTCAGCGCCATCTTGTGGTTCTCGCGGCCGATGCCGGACTGCTTGTAGCCGCCGAAGGCGGCGTGCGCCGGGTAGAGATGGTAGCAGTTGGTCCAGACCCGGCCGGCCTGGATCTGGCGCCCGACGCGGTAGGCCTGCGAGCCGTCGCGCGTCCACACCCCGGCCCCCAGGCCGTAGTCGGTGTCGTTGGCGATGGCGATGGCCTCGTCCTCGTCACGGAAGGTCATGACGGAGGCCACGGGGCCGAAGATTTCCTCCTGGAAGACGCGCATGTCGTTCTCGCCGAACAGCAGCGTGGGCTTGACGTAGAAGCCCTGGTCCAGGCCGGCGCCGGGCACGTTGCGCGCCCCGCCCGTCAGGCAGCGGGCGCCTTCCTCGCGGCCGATGTCGATGTAGCCCAGGATCTTGTCCATCTGCGCCTTGGATACCTGGGCGCCCAGCATGGTGGAGGCGTCCAGGGGGTGGCCGGTCTTCATGGATTCGACCCGCTTGATGGCGCGCTCGATGAAGCGGTCGTAGATGGATTCCTGGATCAGGATGCGCGAGGGGCAGGTGCAGACCTCGCCCTGGTTCAGGGCGAACATGCTCAGGCCTTCCAGCGCCTTGTCGAAGAAGGCGTCTTCCTGGTCCATCACGTTGGCGAAGAAGATGTTGGGGCTCTTGCCGCCCAGCTCCACCGTGCTGGGGATCAGGTTGTCGGCGGCCGCGCGCAGGATGTGCTTGCCGGTCGGCGTCGAGCCGGTGAAGGCGATCTTGGCGATGCGCTTGCTGGAGGCGAGCGCCGCGCCGGCCTCCTTGCCGAAGCCGTTGACGATGTTGAGCACCCCGGGCGGCAGCAGGTCGCCGATCAGCTCCATCAGCACCAGGATCGAGGCCGGGGTCTGCTCGGCGGGCTTGAGCACCACGCAGTTGCCCGCCGCCAGGGCCGGGCCGAGCTTCCAGGCGGCCATCAGCAGGGGGAAGTTCCAGGGGATGATCTGCCCCACGACGCCCATGGGCTCGTGGAAATGGTAGGCCACCGTGGTCTTGTCGATTTCCGAGATGCCGCCTTCCTGGGCGCGGATGCAGCCGGCGAAATAGCGCAGGTGGTCGACGGCCAGGGGCAGGTCCGCCGCCATGGTCTCGCGCAGCGGCTTGCCGTTGTCGATGGTCTCGGCCACCGCCAGCAGGCGCAGGTTCTGTTCCATGCGGTCGGCGATGCGCAGCAGCACGCCGGCGCGCTCCGTCACCGAGGTCTCGCCCCAGGCCTTGCGCGCGGCGTGGGCGGCGTCCAGCGCGGCCTCGACGTCGGCGGCGTCCGAACGCGGAACCTCGCAGAACACCTGCCCGGTGATCGGCGAAAGGTTGTCGAAATACTGCCCCGCGGCCGGCGCCACCCAGCGTCCGCCGATGTAGTTCTCGTAGTGCTTCTTGTAGGGAAAGCCGATATCGATGCCAAAGTGCTTCAGGTCGGTCATGTCCATGTCTGTCTCCTTGGTAGGGGGCCGGACCCTGCGCGGGCGGGACCCCGGACGCGCCGCCGCGCTGCGCGGCGGTGCTCCCTTCCGTCAAAGCAAGGACCGTGCCAACTATTGCCCGGCACTGCCCGCGGTCCCGGGCGGAATCGGCGCGCGCCGCCATGCCGGGCCGCGGACCGGAGCGGCGGCAGGCGCCGCGCGGTTCTCCGGACGCGGCTTTCAAAGACCGGGCCACGGTGGCATACTGGATCCGATTCGGCTTTCAAAACATGGACTTGTCGCATTTTGCGACAAGCCGCGCCGCAAGCGGCGACAGTCTTCGGCGCGGATTGCGACAGCATCCGCGACACCCCGCACGGAGGACTCCATGCAGACACCGCCCACGATCCACCTGGCGCCGGGCGCCCGCCCGCAGGCGGCGGCGCGCATCCATCAGTCCTGGGCGCGCTGCGCCGACCTCGATCCCGCATTGCTGGCCGATCCCAATCCCCTGCCCCGCGCCGACCTGGACCTGCGCCGCGAGGCCCACCGGCACCTGTTGCGCGCCGCCGAGCCCAGCCTGGGGGCGCTGGGCACGCTGGCGGATTCGGCGCACAGCGTCGTGCTGCTGGCCGACCCCAGCGGCCTGATCCTGCACGAACGCGGCAGCCGCAGCTTCCAGGACAAGGCGCGCCGCGTGGCGCTGCAGCCCGGCGTCAGCTGGGCCGAGCCCCTGCGCGGCACCAACGCCATCGGCACGGCCCTGCACGACGGCCGCGCCGTGCGCATCCACGGCGCGGAGCATTTCCTCACCTGCAACAGCATCCTCAGCTGCCACGCCGCGCCCATCTTCTCGGCCACCGGCGAGATCCTCGGCATCCTCGACCTGTCCGGCCCGGCCGACGACATGCGCGACACCATGCTGGCCCTGGTGCAGCGCATGGCGCGGGGCATCGCCGACCAGATCCTGGGCGAAAGCCCGCTGCGCCGGCTGGATTTCCGCCTCGGCCGGGGGCCGGAGGACGACGGCCAGGCCCTGCTGCTGCTGGACGACGATGCCCGCATCGCCGGCGCCAACGAGGCCGCCCTGCGCGCGCTGGACGCCGACTGGGGCCGCCTGATCGGCACGCCCTGCGCGCAATGGATCGACGGGCCGCTGCGCAGCCGCGACGCGCCGCTGCACCGCCACGACGGCCAGCCCCTGACCGGCCGCCTGATCGGGCCGCCGCCCGCGCCGGCACGCCCCGCGCCCGCCCCGCCGGCAACGGCGCGGCCCCCGGCCCCGGCGCCCGTCCGCCCCACGGCCCGTCCCCTGCCCGAGCCCGACGCGGTCAGCAGCCCCCTGCTGGACCAGGCCGTGCGCGCCCTGGACACGGGCCTGGCGGTCCTGCTGTGCGGCGAGACCGGCACGGGCAAGGAAGTCCTGTCGCGCCACATCCACGCCCGCAGCGTCTGGCGCACCGGGCCCTTCGTCGCCATCAACTGCGCCGCCCTGCCCGAGCACCTGGTCGAATCCGAACTCTTCGGCTACGAGCCGGGCGCCTTCACCGGCGCGCGGCGCGAAGGCGCGCGCGGCCTGCTGCGGCAGGCGCAGGGCGGTGTGCTGTTCCTGGACGAGATCGGCGACATGCCGCTGGCGCTGCAGACCCGGCTGCTGCGGGTCCTGCAGGAGCGCGAGGTCCAGCCGCTGGGCTCGGACAAGCGCGTGCCCCTGGAATTCGGCCTGATCAGCGCCAGCCACCAGGACTTGAAGTCACTGGTGGCGCAGGGCCGGTTCCGCGCCGACCTGTACTACCGCCTGCAGGACATGCCGCTGCAGCTGCCGCCGCTGCGCGCGCGGCCCGACCTGGCGGCCTTCATCGGCGACGCCTACCGGGCCCTGGAGGGCCACCTGGCCGGCGATGCGCTGGCCGCGCTGGCCCGCCACGACTGGCCGGGCAATTACCGGGAACTGTTCAGCGTGCTGCGCCGGCTGCGCTGCCAGCACCCGGGGCCCGCGCCCGTCGCGGCCCGCGACCTGCCCGGAGACATCGCGCCGCCGGCCTGCGCGCCCGCCGGTCCAGGGGGCATCGGTCCGGACGGCATCGGTCCGATCGCCCTCGCCGATGCGTTCCGCGGCGGGGCGCCGGCGGCCCGGACCGGTGCCGGCATCGGCATCGGCACCGGCCTGTCGGACACGGACACGGACACGGGTGCGACCCCGCCGGCCGCCGGCCTGCGCGCGCTGGAACGCCAGGCCATCGAACAGGCCCTGCGCGCCTGCCAGGGCAACGTCAGCCGCGCCGCGCGCCGCCTGGGCATCCACCGCAGCACGCTGTACCGCAAGCTGAAAGGCTGAGGCGCCGGGAGGATGGGATGCTGAAAGGCCGGGGCACCGGTGGTTCAACGAACCGGAAGACCGGGACGCTGAAAGACTGAAGCGCCAAAATTGAAACGGGGCCGCCCGAAGGCGGCCCCGTCGATCCGGCAACGGCCCGGAAAAGCCCCGATCACTGCCCTTCGAGGAAGGACTTGAGCTTGTCCGCGCGGCTGGGGTGGCGCAGCTTGCGCAGGGCCTTGGCCTCGATCTGGCGGATGCGCTCGCGCGTGACGTCGAACTGCTTGCCGACTTCTTCCAGGGTCTGGTCGGTGCTCATCTCGATGCCGAAGCGCATGCGCAGGACCTTGGCTTCGCGCGGGGTGAGCGAATCCAGGACTTCCTTGACGACGTCGCGCATGGAGCCGTGCAGCGCCGAATCGGACGGCGAGACGGTGCCGGTGTCCTCGATGAAATCGCCCAGGTGGGAATCGTCGTCGTCGCCGATGGGGGTTTCCATCGAGATCGGTTCCTTGGCGATCTTGAGGATCTTGCGGACCTTGTCTTCCGGCATGTCCATCTTCTGCGCCAGCGTGGCGGGATCCGGCTCGGCGCCGGTCTCCTGCAGGATCTGGCGGTTGATCCGGTTCATCTTGTTGATCGTCTCGATCATGTGCACCGGGATGCGGATGGTGCGCGCCTGGTCGGCGATCGAACGGGTGATGGCCTGGCGGATCCACCACGTGGCGTAGGTGGAGAACTTGTAGCCGCGCCGGTACTCGAACTTGTCCACGGCCTTCATCAGGCCGATGTTGCCTTCCTGGATCAGGTCGAGGAACTGCAGGCCGCGATTGGTGTATTTCTTGGCGATGGAAATCACCAGGCGCAGGTTGGCCTCGGTCATTTCGCGCTTGGCCTTGCGGGCCTTGGCTTCGCCGGTGGCCATGCGCTTGTTGACGTCCTTCAGGTCCTTCAAGGGCAGCACCACGTTGCGCTGCAGTTCGATCAGCTTCTGCTGGATTTCCTGGATCGCCGGGGCGTGGCGCGCCAGGGTCTCGGAGTAGTCGTGGCCGGCGGCGACTTCCTCGTCCACCCAGCCAAGATTGGTCTCGTTGCCGGGGAAGGCCTTGATGAAGTGGTTGCGCGGCATGCCGGCGCGGGTGACGCAGATCGCCATGGCGGCGCGCTCCTGGGCGCGGACTTCGGCGACCTGGGCGCGCAGGGCGTCGGCCAGGCGCTCGACCATCTTGGCGGTGAAGCGCACGCCCATCAGCTGGGCGTGGATGGCCTCGCGCGCCTGGACGTAGGCGGCGGAGCGGTAGCCTTCGGCCTCGAAGGCCTGGCGCATCCTGTCGAACCAGACTTCGACTTCGTCGAAGATCTTGAGGGCCTTGGTGCGCAGGTATTCCAGCTGCTTGCTGCTCATGCCGCCGGCCGGGCCGTCGTCCTCGTCCGAGGCCACGCCGGAGCCGGCGTAGTCCTCGCCTTCCTCGTCGATCAGGCCGTCCACGACCTCGTCGATCTGGGCCGAGCCCTCGCGCACGCGGCGCACGTGTTCCAGGATCTCGTTGACCGTGGTCGGGCAGGCCGCGATGGCCATGACCATGTGCTTGAGGCCGTCCTCGATGCGCTTGGCGATCTCGATTTCGCCTTCGCGGGTGAGGAGCTCGACCGTGCCCATTTCGCGCATGTACATGCGCACCGGGTCGGTGGTGCGGCCGAAGTCCGAATCCACGGTGGTCAGGGCGGCCTCGGCCTCGTCCTCGACGTCGTCGTCGCTGGCGGCCGTGGGCACGTTGTCGCTCATCAGCAGGGTCTCGGCGTCCGGCGCCTGGTCGTAGACCGAGATCCCCATGTCGCTGAAGGTGCTGATGATGCCGTCGATGGCCTCGGCGTCCACCAGGTCGTCGGGCAGGTGGTCGTTGATCTCGCCGTAGGTGAGGTAGCCGCGGTCC
>OFIS01000092.1_pt1 | contig 114736 bp, 98 predicted proteins | sample 1775071 | NCBI WGS metagenome assembly OFIS01 (sample SAMN08195774, study PRJEB24354) | sludge metagenome | isolation source: sludge from phenol fed wastewater aerobic bioreactor C | place: India: Nagpur | collected 2016-09-17 | reverse complement strand
CACCCCGCCCCTGGAGGTGATCAGCTTCGGCTGCCGGCTCAACGGGCTCGATGGGGAGAAGGTGCGCCGGGCGGCCACAGCGAGCGGGCTTCAGCGCACCGTCATCGTCAATTCCTGCGGCGTCACGCAGGAGGCGGTGAGCAAGGCCCGGCAGGCGATCCGTGCAGCCAAGCGCCGCGATCCCTCCGTGCGGGTGGTGGTGACCGGATGCGCCGCCCAGATCGAGCCCGAGACCTTCGCTCGCATGGGCGAGGTCGATCTGGTGCTCGGCAATGCCGCCAAGGCGGCGCCGGAAACCTGGGACGCGGCCCGCGCCGCCCTCGATGCCGGACTGCCCACGGCGCAGAGGGTGCGCGTTTCCGACATCTTCGCCGCGCGCGAGACCACGCCGCACCTTTCCGCCGCCGTCGAGGGGCGCACCCGCGCCTTCATCGAGGTACAGAACGGCTGCGACCACCGCTGCACCTTCTGCGTCATCCCCTTCGGCCGGGGCGGCTCGCGCTCGGTGCCCATGGGCGAGGCGGTCGCCGAGGTGCGCCGGCTGGTGGAGGCCGGCCACAAGGAGGTGGTGCTCACGGGGGTGGACCTCACCTCCTACGGCACCGGCCTGCCGGATGGCGCCACCCTCGGCAGGCTGGTGCGCGCCATCCTCTCCGGCGTGCCGGAGCTGCCGCGCCTGCGCCTCTCCTCCATCGACGCGGTGGAGGCGGATGGCGACCTCCTCGCCGCCTTCGCCGAGGAGGAGCGGCTCATGCCCCACCTGCACCTCTCCCTGCAATCGGGCGACGACCTCATCCTCAAGCGCATGAAGCGCCGCCACTCGCGCGCGCAGGCGCTGGCGCTGCTGGAGCGGCTGCGGCGGCTGCGGCCCGATCTCGCCTTCGGCGCCGACATCATCGCCGGCTTTCCCACCGAGACCGAGGCGCAGGCCCGCGCCACCCTCGACTTCGTCGAGGCGGCGGGGCTCGCCTATGTCCATGTCTTTCCCTTCTCCGCCCGGACCGGCACGCCGGCGGCCCGCATGCCCCAGGTGCCGGCCGCCGAGGTCGGCGCGCGGGCGCGCCGGCTGCGCGCCAAGGGGCTGAGCCTGCTCCGCCGTCACCTCGCGCGGGCGGTCGGACGCCAGCGCACCGTGCTGGCGGAGAAGGACGGGCACGGTTACACGGAGCAGTTCACCCCGGTGAGCCTGCCCCAACGGCTCGCCGCCGGGAGCCTTGCGCCGGTGCGCATCATCGGCCACGACGGGACCCGTCTCATCGCGGTGTGAGACCTTATTTCGAGGAACGGCGCCAGCCATGAGCCAAGAGTCCGAGAACACCACGCCCGAGGCCAAGGCGGATGGCCCGGCGCCGGCCGAGGCGCCGAAGAAGAAGAAGGGCTTCTGGGGCTGGCTCACCGGCGGATCCGAGCCCGAGGGGGCGCCGCCGGCCGACGGCCCGCCCGCGACGGCCGAGCCCGAGGCCGTCACCGCGCCGCTCCCGGAAGGCCCAGTGTCGTCCGCGCCGGAGGAGGCCTCCTCCGCCCTCCCCCCGTCCGAAACGGACGCCGGCCTGACCGCCGAACCTTACCCCGTCGCCGAGGCGCCGGATGCGACGGTGGCCGAGGAAATCCCCGCACCGCGAGTCCCCGAGCCTTCCCAGCCGCCCGCCCCGGCGGACGCGACGGCCAGCGCCGAGACCGTCGCGCCGGAGCCCGAGCCTTCCGACGCCGCCGGTCCTGATACGCCGTCCGCCGCCGAGCAGCGCGAACCCGGGCAGGCGCCCGAGGAGACCTTGCCTCCCGAGCCGGCACCCGCGATCGCCGAAGCCGCTCTCGCCGCGGAGGCGCCGAAGAAGGGCTTCTGGAGCCGGCTTGTCTCGGGCCTGTCTCGCACCGCCGGCGGCCTCACCCAGGGCATCACCGACCTCGTGACCAAGCGCAAGCTGGACGAGGAGACCCTGGAGGAGCTCGAGGACCTGCTGATCCGCGCCGACCTCGGCACCGACACCGCCATGCGCATCGTCGCGGCGGTGGCCAAGGGCCGGCACGACAAGATGATTTCGCCGGAGGAGGTCAAGGCGCTGATCGCCGCCGAGGTGGAGACCATCCTCGCCCCCGTGGCCAAGCCGCTGGTCATCGACACCGCCCACAAGCCCTTCGTGGTGCTGATGGTCGGGGTCAACGGCTCGGGCAAGACCACCACCATCGGCAAGCTCGCCGCCCAGTGGCGCGCCGAGGGCCGGAAGGTGGTGCTGGCCGCCGGCGACACCTTCCGCGCCGCCGCCATCGAGCAGTTGAAAGTGTGGGGCGCGCGCACCGGCGCCACCGTCATCGCCCGCGAGAGCGGGGCGGATGCGGCCGGCGTCGCCTTCGACGCCTATGCCACGGCAAAGGCCGAGGGCGCCGACATCCTCATGATCGACACCGCGGGCCGGCTGCAGAACCGCGCCGAGCTGATGGCCGAGCTGGAAAAGGTGGTGCGCGTCGTCAAGAAGCAGGAGCCCACCGCGCCCCATGCGGTGCTGCTCGTGCTCGACGCCACCGTGGGGCAGAACGCGCTCTCCCAGGTGGAGGCGTTCAGCCGCACGGCGGGCGTGACCGGCCTCGTGATGACCAAGCTCGACGGCACGGCGCGGGGCGGGATCCTGGTCGCCATTGCCGGCAAGCACAAGATGCCGATCCATCTCATCGGCGTGGGCGAAGGGGCGGACGATCTCCAGCCCTTCACCGCGCGCGACTTCGCCCGGGCCATCGCCGGGCTCGCCTGAGCGCCCCGCCGGCGTGGCTCATAGCCGCGCGGTGGCAGCCACCAGCCAGTCGTTCTCGTGCGCCTCCAGATGCGGCGCCAGAAGCGCCCGCACTTCGGCGTGATAGGCGTCGATCTGCGCCCGCTCGCGGTCGTCGATGAGGTCGAGGTCGATGAGCCGCCGGTCGTAGGGCACAACCGTGAGGGTCGAGAAGCCGAGGCACGGCTTTTCCGCCTCTTCCACCTCGCGCGGCTCCACCAGCATCAGATTCTCGATGCGGATGCCGTAGGCCCCGGTGCGGTAATAGCCCGGCTCGTTGGAGAGGATCATGCCCTCGGCCAGAGGCACCGTGCCGAGCTTGGAGATGCGCGCCGGCCCCTCGTGCACCGAGAGCCCCGCGCCCACCCCATGGCCGGTGCCGTGGTCGAAATCGAGCCCCGCCGCCCAGAGGAACTGCCGCGCCAAAGGATCGAGCTGCGCCCCGTTGATGCCGGAGGGGAACACCGCGCGGCCGAGGGCCAGATGGCCCTTCAGCACCAAGGTGTAGTGCCGGCGCATCGCCTCCGTGGGGGTGCCCACGGCGAGGGTGCGGGTGATATCGGTGGTGCCGTCGGGATATTGCGCGCCGGAATCCAGCAGGAACAATTCGTGCGGATGGATCGCCCGGTTGGTGGTACGGGTGACGCGGTAATGCACGATGGCGCCGTTCTCCCCCGCCCCCGAGATGGTGGGGAAGGAGACGTCGGAGAGCTGCCCGGTCTGGCGGCGGAAGGTCTCCAGCGCCTCCACCACGTCGATCTCGGTGAGCTTGCCGGTCGGCGCCTCGGCATCGAACCAGGTGAGGAAGCGCGCCAGAGCCACGCCGTCGCGCACATGGGCGGCGCGCATGCCGGCGATTTCCGCCGCATTCTTGCAGGCCTTCAGATGGGCGATGGGATCGGCGCCCTTGGAGACGGTGCCGCCCGCCTTCTCGATCAATTCGGCGAAGCGCACCGGCGCGGTGGCCTGATCGAGCCGCACCGTGCGGCCCGAGGCGAGCGCGGCCAGCGCCTCGTCCAGCTCATCGGCGGGATGGAGGCGGGCATGGGCGGTGAGCGCGGCGCGCACCGCGGGCGAGAGCTTGCGCCCGTCGAGGAAGATGTGGGGCGGGCCGTCCCGGGCGATGATGCACCAGGCGAGCGGCAGCGGCGTGTGGTCCACGTCGGCGCCACGGATGTTGAACAGCCAGGCGGTGCCGTGCGGATCGGAGATCAGCGCCGCGTCGACGCCGTCCTTCTCCAGCGCCTCGCGCACCCGCGCGAGCTTGGCCTCCGGCTCCTCGCCGGCCACCGAGAGGTCGAGCAGGCGCACCGGCGCGGCGGGGGCCTGCGGCCGGTCCTCCCAGATATGCGCGAGGGGGTCCTCCTCCACCGCCACCAGGATGCCGCCGGCCTTCGCCACCGCCTTGGCGAAGCGGTCGCGCCCGTCGATGGTGGTGCGCCACGGGTCGTAGCCGAGGCTGGCGCCCTTGGGCAAAGCGGTCTCCAGCCATTTGTCGGGGCTCAGCTCGGCCAGCGGCACGACGGTGTAGACGGCAGTGTCGACCTGCGCCGGGGCCTGGAGGGTGTAGCGCCCGTCCACGAACAGCGCCGCCTTGTCGGCCAGCACCACCAGCATTCCCGCCGATCCGGTGAAGCCGGTGAGCCAGGCGAGGCGCTCCTCGCTGGGCGGCACGTATTCGTTCTGGTGGGCGTCGGCGCGCGGCACCACATAGCCGTCGAGGCCGCGCCGGGTCAGCTCCTCGCGCAAAGCGGCGAGGCGGGCCGGGCCGGCACTGCCGTCGGCGAGGTCCTCGAAGGTCTGGAACAGCGCCTTGAAATGGCGCGGCGGGGAATGGTGGGGCGCCTCGATGGCGGCCGCCTGGGGAGAGGTGTGCTCGGACATGATTCAAGAGTAGGAGCGCGGCGGGCGGCGTGCAACGCACGCTCGCGCAAGGCGGGTGCGCCGCGCCGCCGGGTGCTGCGAGCGACATCCGCGGGCCATGCCCCCAAGCCGCCCTCCGGCGCCCGACCCGACACGGGCGCAGGCCAGCGCGTCGGTGGAGCGGCATCGCGCTCGCCCGCGCGCACGGCGGTGGGCAAAGGCCGAAAGCCCCTTGCTGAGCCCCCTTGCGTGTGGCTATGGTGCCGCCTCGCGCGGGCGTAGTTCAGTGGTAGAACGACAGCTTCCCAAGCTGTATGTCGTGGGTTCGATTCCCATCGCCCGCTCCAATCCCCCCAGCTCCACCTATTGCGACGGCGGATCCCCGGCCGGCGGAGGGACCGCGCGCGCTCACTCCATCACCTCCACCACGGCCTCGTCGCCGGGCGGATGGGGCGGCGGCTTCCGCATGAAGAGCAGCAGCAGCGCCGTGGGCAGGGTGATCAGCATCATGAACTTGAAATCGTTGGCATAGGCGATGATCGACGCCTGCCGGGTGATCTCGCCGTTCAGCGCCGCAAGGGCGGGCGGCGCCGCCGCGTTCCAGAAGGTGAAGGCGCCTCCGCTCTGCAACATGCGGTTGAAGGGCGTGACGTAGGCCGCAAGGTCCGCATGCATGATCTGGGTGTTGCGGGTCAAAAGGAAGGAAGTCACCGAGATGCCGATGGCGCTGCCGATGTTGCGCGACAGGCTGAACAGCGCCGTGCCCTCGGCCCTCAGCTTCGGCGGCAAAGTGGCGAAGGCGACCACCGTCAGCGGCGTGAAGACGAGGCCGAGCCCCGCCCCCTGGAGCAGGCTGTTGGCGATCAGCTCGGAGGTCGGGATGTCCGGCGTCCAGTCCGTCATGTCCCACAGGGAAAAGGTGATGAGGATCAGGCCGGTCAGCATCAGCAGGCGCGGATCCACCCGGCCGATCAGCCGCCCGGCCACCATCATGGCGAACATCGTGCCGAAGCCGCGCGGCGCCAGAAGCAGGCCGGCGGTGGCCACCGGATAGCCGCCGAGGTGCTGGAGATAGGGCGCGAGCAGCGCCGACACCGACAGGAGCACCGCCCCCACCGCGAACATGATGACGAGCCCGGCCACGAAATTGCGGTCGCGGAAGATCGCCGGCGTGAGGAAGGGCTTCTGCGCGGTGAACATGTGGATGACGAAGAGATAGAAGCCGAGGCCGGCGAGCACCGTCTCCACCAGGATCTCGGTGGACGAGAACCAGTCCTTCTGCTCGCCGCGGTCGAGCATCATCTGCAGCGCGCCGATGCCGAGGCTCAGCATGGCGAAGCCGAACCAGTCGAACCGCAGCTTGTGGTCCTTCTCGCTGTCGCTCAGCAGCAGGACGAGGCCGGCGGTGGCCAGCATGCCGAACGGCAGGTTGACGAAGAACACCCAGCGCCAGTCGAAGGCATCGGTGAGCCAGCCGCCGAGGGTGGGGCCGAGGATGGGCCCGAGCATCACCCCCATGCCCCACACCGCCATGGACTGGCCGCGCTTCTCGTGGGGGTAGAGGTCGAGCATGGTGGCCTGCGAAAGCGGCACCAGGGCGGCGCCGAACACGCCCTGGACCAGCCGGAACACCACCATCTGGTTCAGCGACTGGGCGATGCCGCACAGCATGGAGGCGCCGGTGAAGCCCACCAGGCTCACCACGAACACCGACTTGCGGCCGAACCTCTGGGTGAGCCAGCCCACCGGCGCGGTCATGATGGCGGCGGCGACGATATAGGAGGTGAGCACCCAGGTGATCTGGTCCGAGGTGGCCGAAAGGGTGCCCTGCATGTAGGGCAGCGCCACGTTGGCGATGGTCGCGTCGAGCGCCTGCATCAGTGTGGCCAGCATGGCGCAGCCGGTCACCAGGATGCGCGCCAGTCCCTCCTTCGAGGGGTCGGCCGATGCGGCGGCGGTTGCGGCAGGTGCCATGGCGAAACCTCGTCCGGCCACTCCCGCGCCCATGCGGAAGGGCCTTGCGTTGCGTCCTACGGCCATTGCGCACCCGAGGGGGCAGCGGTCTCAGAAAAGGAGCGGAAGGGGCGGGGTGGCTCAACGCCCGGCGCCCCTCCCGCCCAAGTGATCCGAACCGCCGGGAGGAAAGGCGGGTCGGCGAAACTCAGAGCAGGTCGGACAGGTGCCGCGTGTGGCCCGTGTCGATGCTCACGGAGACGCTCAGGCCGGACCGCAGGCGCGGATCGTCCGCCTTGCGCGCGACGCGGATGCGCACCGGGATGCGCTGCACCACCTTCACCCAGTTGCCGCTCGCATTCTGCGCAGGGAGGATGGAGAACTCGGCGCCCGAGGCGGGGGCGATGCTGTCCACGGTGCCGGTCCAGGTGAGGCCCGGATAGGCGTCCACCGTCACCTCCACCGGATCGCCGCGCTTCACATGGGTGAGGTCCGTTTCCTTGATGTTGGCGTCCACCCACATCTCGTCGGTCGAGACGAGGCCGATGGCCCCCTGATTGGTCAGCGAGGCGGTCTGCGCCACCAGGAACAGGCCGGGCTGCAGGCTGTCGACCGCCGTGGCGATGCCGGCGAAGGGCGCGCGCACCGTCGCATGGTCGAGCTGGCGCTGAGCCTCGTCCACCGCCGCCCTGGCGGTGAGATATTGCGGATGCTGCTCCACCGGCAGGTCCGCCTTGCCGCCGATTTTCGCGAGCTGCACCTCGGCCTGCCGGCGCAGCGCCTCGAGCTTGCGCTGGTCGGCGGCGAGGGCATAGCGCGCCCCGTCGAAGGTGGCCTTGGAGATGGCCGCATTGTTGCCCTTCACCAGCACGTCGTAGCGGTTGAAGGTGGCCTCGTCGTTCGCCACCACGGCCTCCTGGGCGGCGATGTCGCTCAGGAGGCGCTGGTAGTCGAGCTCCATGGAACGCAGCGTGAGGGCGACCTCGGCGAGATTAGCTTTGGCATTGTCGAGGGCGATGCGGAACGCCTGCGGGTCGATGCGGAAGAGGACGTCGCCCTTTTTCACCGCCTGGCCTTCCTTCACGTCGACATCGGAGACGAGGCCCGAGACATCGGTGGAGACCATCAGCTTGGCGGCGCGCACATAAGCGTCGTCGGTGGTGACGTAGCGCCCGCCGGTGAGCCACATGTCGCCCGCCGCGACGGCGACCAGCGCCACGCCACCGAGCATCAGCGGCAGGCGCAGCCGGGATTTGCGGCGCCCGGCCGGCGGGGGCGGCGCGACGGGTGGGGCGTCGGTGCCTTCCGGGGCGAGAGGCGCCGCGTCGGGCGCGGGGGTCTTGGTGCGGTCGAGCATGGTGCGCGTGCCTCAGGCGCCCGCCGCGGCGGGCTGCTCGATGATCCGGGGATCCGATGCGAGGCGGTCCTTCATCTCGTGCAGGGTCGCTTCGGTGGTGGCGATGGCCGCGGGTGCGAAGCCGTCGAAAAGGATGTCGCGCAGGGTGGCGCGCACCTCCTCGATCTCCGCCAGGACGGGCCGGGCCGCGGGCGTCAGGTGCAGCCGCCACACCCGCCGGTCGCCGGGATCGGGCCGACGCTCCACATAGCCGGGAGCCTCCAGGCGATCCACCAGGCGCGCCACCGTCATGGGCTCCACCTCGACGAGATGGGCGAGCTCCTTCTGGGTCAGGCCCGGATTGCGGTCGAGATGGATGAGGATGGCCCACTGGGCGCGCGTCATGCCGTGGCGCCGCGCGTGCTGGTCGAAGCGCACGCGCAGGGAATGGGCGAGCTCATGCACGAGGAAGAGGAGGTCTCTGGGCAGCGCGTCGGTCATGACGGAGCATATAGCACCAAATAGTAACGTACGTTATTAAAATTTTTGTTATGATCAGCTAACCTTACGATAGGCGGCCGCGGGGCCGAAGGTGCGTTGCGCGGCGGGCCGGCCGGGGCGAACGGTGCGACGCTGATCGGCGTCCTCATTCTGCGGATATGCTGTCGGGCATCGCACGCCGGCGCGGCGAGGCGCCCCCGCCCGGGCAAGGGCGCGCCTCAGGCGTGCCGCGCAAGACCGCTCGGGTGGAAAACCGCTGTCAGGCGGCCGCGCGGGGACGGTCGGCCACGGCGCGATAGGCCAGCGCCTCGGCGAGATGGCGCCGGCTCACATGCTCGTCCCCGTCGAGATCGGCGAGGGTGCGCGCCACCCGGAGCACCCGGTGATAGCCGCGCGCCGAGAGCCGCATGGCGTCGGCGGCATCCCTGAGCAGCACCTGTCCGGCCGCATCGGGCCGCGCCACCTCCTCCAGAAGGGGGCCGGTCGCCTCCGCATTGGTGCGCACGTCCGGCCGGTCGAGGCCCCGGTAGCGGTCCGCCTGCATCGCGCGGGCCGCCGCGACCCGTGCCGCCACCTCGCGGGAGCCCTCGGTCGGGGCCGGCCGCACCAGATCGGAGGCCGAGACCGCGGGCACCTCCAGATAGATGTCGATGCGGTCGAGGAACGGCCCGGAGAGCCGCGCCTGATAATCTTCCGCGCAGCGCGGCCCGCGCTTGCAGGTGTAGCCCGGCTCGCCGGCCCGCCCGCAGCGGCAGGGGTTCATGGCCGCGACCAGCTGGAAGCGGGCGGGATAGGTGACCCGGTGGTTGGCCCGGGCAATCAGCACCTCCCCGGTCTCCAGCGGCTGGCGCAGGGAATCGAGCACCTGAGGCGCGAATTCCGGCAGCTCGTCCAGGAACAGGACGCCGTTATGGGCGAGCGACACCTCCCCCGGCCGGGCCTTGGCGCCGCCGCCCACCATGGCGGCCATGCTGGCGGAATGGTGCGGCGCGCGGAACGGGCGGCGGTCCATGAGCGCACCGTCCTCGATGGACCCCGCCACCGAGGCGATCATGGACACATCAAGCATCTCGGCCGGCGACAGGGGCGGCAGGATGGATGGCAGACGCTGCGCCAGCATGGACTTGCCTGCCCCCGGCGGGCCGATGAACAAGAGATTGTGGCCGCCCGCGGCCGCCACCTCCAGGGCCCGCTTGGCGGTCTCCTGGCCGCGCACGTCCTTCAGGTCCAAGAGCGTGCCTCCCGGAGGCTTCATCTTCGGATCGGGCCGGCGCATCACCTGCCGGCCGGTGAGGTGATTGGCGAGCTGGATCAGGGAGGAGGGCGCCAGGATCTCCATGTCCGGGCTCGCCCAGGCGGCCTCCGCGCCGCACGGCGCCGGGCAGATGAGGCCGTGACCGCGGGCGTTGGCGCCGATGGCGGCCGGCAGCACGCCCGCCACCGCCGCGATGGTGCCGTCGAGCGCCAGCTCCCCCACCACGGTGAAATCCGCCAGCGCATCGGACGGGATGGCGCCGATGGCCGCCATCAGCCCCAGCGCGATGGGCAGATCGTAATGCGAGCCTTCCTTGGGCAGGTCGGCCGGCGCGAGATTGATGGTGATGCGCCGCGCCGGCAGCACCAGCCCGGAGGCGATCAGCGCCGCGCGCACCCGCTCCTTCGCCTCGGTCACCGCCTTGTCGGGCAGGCCGACGATGGTGAACGCCGGCAGGCCCGCCGCCACATGCACCTGAACGTCCACCGGGCGTGCCTCCACGCCCTCGAACGCCACCGTCGCCACCCGCTGGATCACCGCCCGCCCCCATCGCCCCGAACCAACCCAGGATAGCGGAGCGCGCCGCCTCGCTCAAGAACGAAAAGTGAACAATCGCATGGCGGGACGGTTTCGCCGCAGCTTGCGCAGCAAAATGCCCGGCGGCCCTATTCAGGCCATGGCGCCCGCGCAAGACGGGCGGCGGCTCAGGAGGCCCTATCGATGACCGACCCGCAGGGCGCGCCGCGCCCCGATCTCACCCACGAAGCCCATGTGGTGCGCCGCTTCGGCGCGCAGGCGCAGGCCTATGTGGAGAGCGCGGTGCATGCGCAGGGGGCCGATCTCGAGGCGCTGTGCGCCCTCCTCGCGGAGACGCGGCCGGCGCGCCTGCTCGATCTCGGCTGCGGCGGCGGCCATGTGAGCTTCGCCGCGGCGCCGTTCTGCGGCCAGGTGACGGCCTATGACCTGTCGGGCGAGATGCTGGAGGCGGTGACGGCCGAGGCTGGCCGGCGCGGCTTGGCGAACATCGCCACCCGGCAGGGCAGCGCCGCGCAGCTGCCCTTCACCGACGCCAGCTTCGACATGGTGGTCTCGCGCTACAGCGCCCACCATTGGCGCTCCCTCGCCGCCGGGCTCACCGAGGCCCGGCGCGTGCTGGGGCCCCTGGGCCGCGCCGTGTTCATGGATGTTGCGGCACCCGAGACCGCGCTCGAGGACACCTTTCTGCAGAGCATCGAGCTGCTGCGCGACCCGTCCCACGTGCGCGATTACGCGCCGCTCGAATGGATCCGCCTCGCCCAGCAGGCGGGCTTCCACGTCTCGGAGGTGCAGCAGCGCCGGCTCCGCCTCGACTTCGCCCCCTGGGTGGCGCGCATCCGCACCCCGGAGCGGCACGTGGACGCGATCCGCTCGCTCCAGGCCTCGGCGAGCGATGAGGTGCGCGCCTATTTCGAGCTCGCGCCCGACGGCAGCTTCACGGTGGACACGGCGACCCTGCTGCTCGACCCGGTGTGAGGAGGCGCGCCGCTTTCCCCCGTCAGGAGGTTTCCTTGCTGCGGTTGCCGAGCAGGCGGTTGCCGTGCTTCTCCACCACGCCCTTCACCTTGTTCGCCATCAGGGAGAGGATGAAGGGCAGCTCTACCTCGAGCGCCACATTGTCATCGGTGACGTCCAGGGTGCCGGCGGCCGTGGTGCCGACCACCACCACCTTGAAATCGAGGTGATCGTCGGTCCACACCTCATGGACGATGGAGACGTGCTGGCCGAAGCGATCGCGCACCATGGAGAGGCCCTTCTGCATGCGCCGCGTGGCCTCCGCCTTGCCCAGGCGGTGGGGAATGCTGACGGTGAACGGCTGGCCCATGTTCTCCCTTTCTCTCGCACCTTGGTCTTGCGGCGGCCGGCGGGGCCGGCGTCGGGCGCCTATCGGGCGGCCCGCTTCTCCTCGATCTTGTCCCAGATCTGGGCGGCGATGTCCGGCCCGCCGAGGCGCTTCACCGCCCGAAGGCCGGTGGGCGAGGTGACGTTGATCTCGGTGAGGTTGCCGTCGATCACGTCGATGCCGACGAACAGGAGGCCCATCTTCCTGAGCGACGGGCCGATGCGGGCGCAGATCTCCAGCTCCCGGTCGGTGAGGTCGGTAGGCTTGGCGGCGCCGCCGCGCACCATGTTGGAGCGCAGATCCCCCTCGCTCGGCACCCGGTTCACCGCGCCGGCGGCCTCGCCGTCCACCAGGATGATGCGCTTGTCGCCATGCTTCACCGCCGGCAGGAAGCGCTGGACCACCCAGGGCTCGCGGAAGGAAACGGCGAAGAAGTCGTAGAGCGAGCCGAAGTTGAGGTCGTCCGCCGCGAGGCGGAACACCGCCGCGCCGCCATTGCCGTAGAGCGGCTTCATCACCACGTCGCCGAACTCGGCGCGGAAGGCCTTGATCTCGTCGAGGTCGCGGGTGATGAGGGTGGGCGGCATCAGCTCCGGGAATTCGGTGACGAAGATCTTCTCCGGCGCGTTGCGCACATGGGCAGGATCGTTCACCACCAGCGTCTTCGGATGGATGCGCTCCAGGAGATGGGTGGCCGTCACATAAGCGAGGTCGAAGGGCGGATCCTGGCGCATCAGCACCACGTCCATCTCGGAAAGCGCCACCCGGCGCGGCGCGCCCAAAGCGAAGTGGGCGCCGGCCTCGTCCTTCACGCTAAGCGGCTCGATGGTGGTGAAGACCACGCCGTCGCGCATGGCGAGGCGGTCGGTGGTGTAATGGAAAAGGGCGTGGCCCCGCGCCTGCGCTTCCAGCAGCAGCGCGAAGGTGGAATCCCCGGCAATCTTGATGCTCGAAATATGGTCCATCTGGACCGCGACCTGAAGGGCCATGGCAAGCTCCGATGCCGCGCCACGCGGGCCGGCTTTCGCCCTCTATAGGCGCTGGAGCGGGCGGCGGTCGAGCGCTTCCACGCCCGAAAGCGCCGCGGGGCGGCGCCGGCGCCCTCACCCATCCATGTCGAAGGCGCCGGGCAGATGCTCGGCGCGCCCGTCGCCGGCCAGCAGCACCGCATCGAAGCGCACCGCCAGCCGCGACAGCTCGGGGTGCTCGGCAAGATAGATCTCCGCCGCCCGGCCGATGCGCCGGCGCTGGCGCGGCAGCAGCGAGAAGGCGGCGGAAGCGAGGTCGGCGCGCTGCTTCACCTCGCAGAACACCAAGAGCTCGCCGAGCCGCGCCACCAGGTCGATCTCCCCCGCCTTGGTGCGCACCCGCCGGTCCAGGATCGCGAAGCCCTGCCGCTCCAGAAGCGCAGCCGCCCGGTCCTCGGCCCGGAGACCGCGGGCATGGGCGGCGCGGCGCCGGATGGTCCCGGGCGGTGCCGTCTCACTCATCGGGGGCGCGCTTCTCCCCCTCCCCTGCGCCGGTCAGCAGCAGGGCGCGGGCATAGACCTCGCGCTTCGGCCGCCCGGTCATGGCGGTGACGGTGGCCACCGCGTCCTTGAGCGAACCTTCTTTCAGCGCGCGGGCGAGGGCCGCATCCACCTCGCTGTCGGCGGCGGCCTCCTCCAGAGGCGGGCCGACCACGATGACGATCTCGCCCTTGGGGGCATCGATGGCGGCATAATGGGCGGAGAGGTCGCCCAGCGGGGCGCGCCGCACCTCCTCGAACGCCTTGGTCAGCTCGCGGCACACCGCCGCCCGCCGATTGCCGAGGCCGGCCGCGAGATCAGCGAGGCTCTCGGCGAGGCGCGGCCCGCTCTCATAGAACACCAGCGTGCCCGGCACGTTGGCAAGCGCGGCGATGCGGTGCTTCCTCTGGCCCGCCTTGGGCGGCAGGAAGCCGTCGAACAGGAAGCAGTCGGTGGGCAGGCCCGCCGCCACCAGCGCCGCCAGCAGCGCCGAGGCGCCGGGAATGGGATGCACCGTGTGGCCGGCCTCGGCCGCCTCCACCACCAGCTTGAAGCCGGGATCAGACACCAGAGGCGTGCCGGCATCGGAGACCAGCGCCACCCGCTCACCGGCGGCGAGGCGCGCCAGCAGGCGTGGGCGGGCGCTGGCGCCGTTGTGGTCGTGATAGGGCACGAGCTGGGTCTCGATGCCGTAGCGGTCGATGAGGCGCCGCGTGATGCGGGTGTCCTCGCAGGCGATGACGTCGGCCCCGGCAAGGGATTCCAGCGCCCGCACGGTGACGTCGCCGAGATTGCCGATGGGCGTCGCCACCACATGCAGGCCCGGCGCGATGGCCGGCGCCGGCAGCACGGTGCCGAACAAGGTGAAGCTGCGGGGACGGGGGGACGGGGCCGGCGTGCTCATGGTGCCACATTAGCGCCGAATGTCTGTCCGGGCGAGGCTTCGCCGCACGGGACGGCTCGTCAAGACCACCACATCGCGGTATTCCTGAACCGAACGGCCGGGTGCTATTCCGCAACGGCAAGGGCACATGCGGGGCCGGCAGGCACGGGACCCCGCCGGGTCCGGCGAAAGGGATGACACGGGAGATGGCGGTGCCCGAAGCACTATTGGCGATGCCGGGCGCGGCGGAACGGCGCGGCCACGACGTGTCGGGGAAGCGGGGCCCGGCCAGTGCGGCGGATGCCGCGGCACCGCTCGGTCTGGCGCGTGTCCCGCGTGCCGGCACCGGGCGGTCCGGCGCCCTTCGCCTCCTCCGGCTCGTTGCGGCGCTGTTCGGCCTCACCCTGCTCGCCGCCTGCGCGGGCGGGGAAAATGCCCTCACCCGAACCCCGGACGCCCCGCCGGCCTCGCCCAATGTGGCGGCAGCCGGCGAAGGCAGCACCGTGGTGGCGCTGCTCCTGCCCCTCGGCGCGCAGGGCAATGCCGGCAATGTCGCCCAGTCCATGAAGAATGCCGCCGAGCTGGCGCAGGCCGAGACCGGCGCCTCGCCCATCCGGCTCATCGTGAAGGACGACCTCGGCACCACCCAGGGCGCGCGCGCCGCGGCCGACGCCGCCATCGCCGAAGGGGCGAAGGTCATCCTTGGCCCGCTGTTCGCCCATTCGGTGGCGGCCGCGGCGGAGGCGGCACGCACGGCAGGCGTGCCGGTGATCGCCTTCTCCACCGATTCCGGCGTGGCGGGTTCGGGCGTGTTCCTGCTCAGCTTCCTGCCGCAGGGCGATGTGGAGCGAATCGTGCGCTACCAGATTTCCCAGGGCCGGCGCTCCTTCGCCGCCCTCCTGCCCCAGACTGCCTACGGCTCGGTGGCCGAGGCCGCCTTCCAGCAGAGCGTCGCCGATGCCGGCGCGCGGGTGGCGGTGGCCGAGCATTACGGCACCGACCCGGCCAGGATGGCCGAGGCGGTGAAAACCATTCTGCCGGACCTGTCCGGCGCCGATTCGGTCTTCATCCCCGACCAGCCGGCCGGGGTGCGTCCGCTGGTGCAGCTGCTGGTGACGGGCGGCGCCGACCTGAAGCGGGCGAGGCCCATCGGCACGGGCATCTGGAACGATCCGGGCCTCATCGGCGACCCGCTCATGGAGGGCGCCCAGTTCTCCGGGCCGGAGCCCTCCGGCTGGGACAATTTCCGCGCCCGCTACCGGCAGCGCTACGGCGCCGAGCCGGTGCGCACGGCGACCCTGTCGTACGACGCGGTTTCCCTCGTGTCGGCATTGGTGACGGCGGGCGGTCCCGGCGCGCTGAGCAGCCAGAGCCTCACCCGGCCCACGGGCTTTGCCGGCGTGGACGGCATCTTCCGCTTCCTCGACAACGGCACCAATGTGCGCGGCCTCGCCGTGATGGAGATCCGGCGCGGGCGGGCGGACGTGGTGAGCCCGGCGCCGCGCGCCTTCAACGGGTCGCAGTTCTGACGGGCAATCAGCCCATCAGCCGTGCCGCGGCCACCGCCGCCTGGCCGAAGGCGAGGCCCCCGTCATTGGCCGGCACCTCCGAGGGAAGGAGCGGCCGCAGGCCTGCCGTGCGGATGGCCCCGGCCATGGCCTCGATCAGCAGCGCATTCTGGAACACCCCACCGGACAAGGCGACCGCGGCGAGCCCCTCCCGCCGCGCCACGGCAATGGCCGCCTGCGCGAACGCCTCGGCGACGCCGCCATGGAAGGCCATCGCGATCTCGGCCCTCGGCCGGCCGGCCTTCAGGTCGGCCACGGCGGCCTGCCACAGGGGCGCGGGATCGGCCTCAACCTCCGCCGCATCGGCGCGCCAGCCGAAGGGATAGGGCGCCACCGCGCCGCCCCGAAGCGCAAGCGCCTCCAGCGCCAGTGCCGCCTCGGCCTCGAAGCTCATGCGGCCGGATGCGAGGCCGAGCAGGCAGGCCATGGCATCGAACAGCCGCCCGGCCGAGCTGGCGCGCGGCGCATTGATGCCCTTTTCCGCCATGGCGCGCAGCGTCAGCAGCGGCCGGCCGGCGAACAGGCCCGAAAGCACGGGATCGGCGTCCACCGCATCGGGCGAGAAGGCCCGGTCGAGATGGGCCAGCAGCACCCGCCAGGGCTCGCGGCTCGCGGCATCGCCCCCCGCTAGCGGGATGGGGGAGAGGTGCGCCACCCGCCGGCTCTCGCGGTAATCGCAGACGAAGACCTCTGCGCCCCAGATCGTTCCATCCGCGCCCAGGCCGATGCCATCGAGGGCGACGCCCACCACCGGCCCGTCCGTGAGCCGCCAGTCCGCTTCCGCCATGGCGGCGGCGAGATGGGCGTGATGGTGCTGGATTTCCATGAGGGGCAGGCCCTGCGCCCCGGCGACGGCCGCGCCGAGCCGCCAAGCGTGGTAGTCGGAATTGAGGTCCACCGCCACCGCCGCCGGGCGATGGCCGAAAAGGGCGGAATAATCGGCGAGCGCCGCCTCGAACTCATCGGAGGTGGCGGGCGTGTCGAGATCGCCCAGATGGTGGGACAAAAGCGCCGAGCGGCCATGGGTGAGGCAGAAGGCGGCCTTCAGCTCGCCGCCCATCGCGAGAACCGGCGGCGCTGCGGCGAAATCCGCCGGCAGGCTTCCGGGCATGGGGGCGAGCCCCCGCCCGCGCCGGATCACCCGCATCGCGCCCGCCGCCACGCGGACCACGCTGTCGTCGAGCCGCCGGGCGATGGGCCGGTCATGCATCAGGAAGGCATCGACGATGCCGGACAGCTCGCGCCGCGCCGCCGCGTCCTCGAACACCTGGGGCGCGTTGGCGCGGTTGCCCGAGGTCATCACCAGCGGCTCGCCGGCGGCTTCGAGCAGCAGATGATGGAGCGGGGTATAGGGCAGCATCACCCCGAGATGGCTTTGGCCGGGCGCCACCGAGGGGGCGATCGGTGCGCCCTCTCGCAGCGGCAGCAGCACGATAGGCGCCGAGGGAGAGGACAACGCCTCGCGCTCCTCCGCCGTCATGGCGCACAGCACTTCGACCATGGCCAGGTCCGCCATCACCGCCAGCGGCTTGGCGGGCCGGTCCTTGCGGCGGCGCAGCTCGGCCACCGCCGCCTCGTCCGCCGCGGCGCAGGCGATGTGGAAGCCGCCGATGCCCTTCACCGCGAGAATGCCGCCGGCCGCAAGGCGGCGCGCCGCCTCGGCAACGGGGTCGGCCCACGGCAAAGCGGCGCCCTCCCCATCCTCCAGCCACAGGCGCGGTCCGCACGCGGGACAGGCCACCGGCTGGGCGTGGAAGCGGCGGTCGGCCGGGTCCTCGTATTCCGCCCGGCAGGCGGGGCACAAAGCGAAGCCGGCCATGGTGGTCCGCGCCCGGTCGTAGGGCAGGCCGCGCACGATGGAGAAGCGCGGGCCGCAATCGGTGCAGTTGGTGAAGGCGTAGCGGAAGCGCCGCGCGGCCGGATCGGCGATCTCGGCCCGGCAGGCGGGGCAGGTGGCCACATCCGGCACCACGCCCACCGACACTGCCCCGGCCGCGCTCTCGACGATGCGGAAGCCTTCCGGCTGCGCCGCCGGACAGGGCGTCCGGCGCACCGCCTTCACCCGGGCGAGCGGCGGCGCCTCGACGGCAAGGGCCGCTTCGAACGCATCGAGGGCGGCCGCCGGCCCGAAGGCGCGGATCACCACATGATCGCCCGCGTTGCGCACCTCCCCGGCCAGGCGGAGGCGCTGCGCCAGCCGCCAGACGAAGGGCCGGAAGCCCACCCCCTGGACGATGCCCGTGACGACGAATTCGGCGCCCTCGCCCATGGCCTCAATGCACCGTGCAGACCATGCAGGGGTCGAAGGACCGCACGATATGCTGCACGCTCACCGGCGTCTTCTCGCCCTCCGCCACCGGAGCGCCTTGCAGCGCCAGCTCCAGCGGGCCGGGCACCCCGGCCCGGTCGCGCGGCGAGAAGTTCCAGGTGGTGGGCGCGATGATCTGGTAGCGGGCGACCAGCCCCTTCTCCACCACCATCCAGTGGCCGAGCGCGCCGCGCGCCGCCTCGGTGAGACCGAACGCCCGCCCCTGCCGGACGGTCGCGCCCTGCGCGCACCAGGGCGCCTCGGGCTCCAGCTGCATCACCCACGTCTCCATGGCGATCAGCGTGCGGGCCGTCTCCACCAGCCGCGCCACCACCCGGGCGAGCACGCCCGCGCCATCGGCCGCCACCATCTCGCGCAGCAGCAGATGGCCATCCACCATCTGGCGGGCGATCGCGCCGGTCTCGTAGGGCAGGCCGTCGAGGCGCGGCGCCTTGCACCAGGTGTAGCCGGTCTCGTCGGCGGCATCGGGAAAGGTCGAGCCCTCGAACGGCCGATGGGGCGCCTCGCGGCCTTCCATGCGGGCGAAGCTGTGGTCCTCGGTGATCCCATCCGGGTCGAGCGCGCCCGGCCGGCCGGCGGCGAAGGTGCCGGGGGCATAGAGCCGCCCCTCCCCGCCCGGATAGGCCCCGTAGGAGAGGAAGCGGTCATAGGCCCGCCCGAGGCCGGCGAGCTCCAGATCCCCGGCAAGCGCAAGGAACAGGCGGAAATCCCCGCCGCCCGGCGCCGCGCCATAGGCCGTGAGCGCCGCAACGCTCGACAGCTCCGCCACCTGCTCTAGCCGTGCGCCGTAGAGATGCTCCTCCAGCGCCGCGCGCACCGCGCCGAGCGTGGCGAGGAGGCGCATCTTGTCGCGCTGATCGGCGCCGCGCGTCACCCCGCCGGGCTGGAGCGTCAGGGTATGGGGCCAGCGCCCGGCGAGAAGCCCGAGCACGTGCAGCAGCTCGGCCCGCGTCTTCAGCGCCCGGCGCACGCTCGTCCCCTCCGCCGCCTTGAAGCGCCGCTCCGCCTCGGCGAACCAGGGCCGGCCCGCATAGGCCGCGCGGGCGAAATCCGGCATGAAGAAGACGTGGAAGTGGGTCAAATGGTCGGCGAGATTTTCCGTCGCCAGGATGAGGTTGGTGGCGATGCGCCCGTTCGGCGTCGGCGCGATGCCCTGGAGCGCCGCCAGCGCCAGCGCCGCCGCATGGGCCTGCGACACCGAGCAGATGCCGCAGATGCGCGGGGCGATCACCAGCGCATCGTGCGGGTCGCGGCCCTCCAGGATGCGCTCGAAGCCGCGGAACAAGGGCGAGGAGACATAAGCGGAGCGCACGCGCCCCTCGGCCACGTCGAGGCGCACCTCGAGGTCGCCTTCCACCCGGTTGAAGGGGCCGACCACCAGCCGGCGCGTGCCCTCTTCCGCCCCCGGATTCGCTCCGGCAATGGGTTTCGTCATCGTCGCTTGATGTCCCGCACGGCGGGCGGGATCACCTCATGGTCGGAGACCGCGTTGCGGCGCAGGCGCTCGGGGGTGGCCGCCTTGGCGAGGGACGACAGGGCGATGAACCACGCCTTCGGCATGTCGGTGGGCAGGCCCACGGGAATGCCGCCGATCTTCGGCGTCTGGAGGAAGGCGTGGCCCGGCTCCTCGAATTCCGGAGCGGTGCAGTTGATGCAGGCATAGCCGCCGCGGGTGCAGGAGCCTTCGCCGTTCCACAGCCGCGTGTTGCAGTCCGCATGGGCCTGGGTGCCGAGGCAGCCGAGATGCTCCATCATGCAGCCGAGGTCGGAGAGCTTCTCGGCGCTCGCCTTGTATTCATAGTATTCGTTGCGCGGGCAGCCGTGATGCACCAGATGGTCGGCGTAGAAGCGCGGCCGGCCGTAGCTGTCGAGATCGCCCGGGCCGAGCAGGCCGGCGGCGAGCAGCATCAGGGTCTCGGTCACCCAGTTGGGATGGGTCGGGCAGCCCGCCACATTCACCACCGGCAGGCCGGAGCGGGAGCGGAAGGCGCCGCCGAGCGCGCCGCCCGGCTGGCGCCCGTCATAAGCAAGGCCGCAGGCATCGGCCGGATTGACCCCCGCCGCGGTCACCCCGCCGTAGGCCGCGCAGCTTCCCACCGCCACCACATGCTCCGCCACGCCGGCGAGGCGGCGCACCCAGTCGATGGTCGGCGTCTCGGTGCCGGCCAGCACATGGAAGCGCCCGGTGCCGTTCGGCCCGCGCAGCAGCGCGCCCTCGATGCACAGGGCATGGAGCGGCACGGCGCCCGACAGCACCTCGTCGAACAGGGCGATGGCCTCCGCCCCGGTCTCCTCCGACAGGGTGGGATGCCACAGGATATGGATGCCGGCCGACTTCAGCGTGGTCATCAGGTCGGGCGCGTCGGCGCACAGCAGCGACATGGTGCAGCCGCCGCAGCCGCCCGACTGCAGCCAGAGGATGTTGAAGGGCGCGCCGGTCATCGTGTCCCGCCCGGCCGCGCCGCTTCGGCCCCGGCGCCGGGCCGCGGCAGGGTGAGGGTGAGCACCGCCCCGCCGTCGGGATGGTTGGCGGCGGAGAGGCGCCCGCCGTGCTCCTCGGCGATGCGGTAGCTGATGGAAAGACCGAGCCCCGTTCCCTTGCCCACCGGCTTGGTGGTGAAGAAGGGATCGAAGATGCGCCCCCGCACCGCATCGGGAATGCCCGGCCCGGTATCGCGCACGGTGACCACCACCTTGTCGCCCGCCGCCTTGCCGGTGATCTCCAGCCGCCGCTCGGCGCCGCCCTCCATGGCGTCCACCGCATTCTGCACCAGGTTCATCATCACCTGGTGGATGTGGCCGGGATGGCCCGCCGCCTCAAGGCTCCTGGGCAGCCGCACGTCGGTGGCAAGGTCGGGCATCTGGGATTTGGCCACCCAGTCCACCGCCGCCCGCACCACGCCGACGAGATCGAAGATGCAGCGCGCATCGCCCTGGTCGGAGGAGAAGCGGCGCAGGTCCGCCACGATGTCGCGCACCCGCTCCGCCCCCTCCAGCATGCCGGAGACGGTGGAGGGCAGGTCCGCGAGGGTGCGGTCGATCTTCAGCTCGCGCCGCAGCTCGGCGAGTGACCTCGCGTTGGCCCCGCCGTTGACCTTCTCCAGATAGGCGAGGAGGCGCTCGCCGTAGCGCTTCATGGCGTGGGCGTTGCCGTAGACGAAGGAGATGGGGTTGTTGAGCTCGTGCGCCACCCCCGCCACGAGGCGGCCGAGGGAGGCCATCTTCTCCGCATGGACGAGCTGCTGCTGGGTCTCCTTCAGCCGCTCGTGGGCGCTGGCGAGGTCGGAATAGGCCTTGCGCAGCTCGCCGAGCGGCCGGCCCACCAGCACCATGCCCGCCGGTCGCCCGCGCGGATCGAACCGCAGCGCCCCGTTCACGGCCGCCTGATAGGGCCCGGATGGCGTGACGAAGGCGAACTCGCGGTCGGCGATGTGCTGGCGCCGCGCCATGGTGGCGAGCACGTGCTCCGCGCTGGTGGGGGAGGTCGGGTCGATCAGCTCCGCCAGGGGGCGCCCGCGCAGGGCGTCGGGGGCGAGGCCGAGAACCCGCTCCGCCGCCTCGTTCACCTGCTCCACCCGGCCGGACAGGTCGCAGGCGATGAGCACGTCGGTCATGGAGCCGAGCACGCCGGCGATGAAGCCCTGGGCCTCTTCCAGCGCGGCGTTCTTCGCCTCCAGCTCCACCTGCTGGCTGACGAGCTCGGCATAGGTCTCGTCCATCTTGTGGATCACCGCGATCCAGGCCTGATCGGCATCCACCGTGCCTAGCGCCGCAGGCGGCCGGGCGAGGTCGGCCAGCGCCTCGCCGCCGCGGGAGGATCCCGCGGCATGGCCTTTGGCGGAAGCGCCTTGGCCGGACGCGCCAGGGGGGACGATGGGGGAACCGATGGGCATGGCTGCCATGCTAATCCCGCAGCTCATGCGGGCGCAAATGGCGGCGGGCGGCGCGGGTCGGAAGGGGCCTCAGCCCCGGCCGCGGGCGGCCCGGGTGGGGATCACCTGCCGTTCCACCCAATTGCGGATCTCGATGGTGCGCAGCCCCTTCTGGATCACCGCCCCGTCGATGCCGTAGCGCCAGGCCAGCGCCTTGTTGCCCGGCTCGCGCTCGAAATGCTCGAAGTCGGCGATGAAGCTCGCTTCCTCCTCCTCGTCCATGAAGAAGCCCTCGGCCACCAGGGACGGGCTCAGCCGGCGGAAGATGGCGGCCATCTCGCGGAACGGATATTCGGGATGGTACTGCACCGCCCAGCAGGTGCTGCGGCCGGCGACGAACTCCGCCGCCTGCACCTGGGAATGGTCGTTGGTGGCGAGCAGCGTCGCGCCCTCGGGCAGGGTCTCCACCTCGTCGAGATGCACCGTCATGGCCTCGAACACCGCCGGCTTGTCCACGAACATGGCATGGTCGCGCCCGGCATCGGTGGTGCGGATGCGCCGGCCGAAGCCCACCTCGCGCCCGCGCGGATTGAGCCGCACCACGCCGCCCGCCGCCACGGTCAGCAATTGCAGGCCCCAGCAGCTCCCGAACACCGGCGTGCCGGTTTCGAAGGCGGCGCGCACCAGATCGATCTGCTGGAGCACCTCGACCCCGCCCTTGTAGATGTTGAGCGAGGAGCCGGTGATGGCGATGCCGTCATAGCCGTCGAGGCCGGCGCGATCGGGCAGGTTGGCGCCGGGATCGGCGGGATAGCAGATATCCACCACCGCACCGGGGAACAGCTCGCGCAGCAGGCGGGCATAGCCTTCACTCGCCGCCTCGCCCCCGTAATGGATCTGGCGGGCGCGGGCTTCGGCGGTGTTGCCTTCAATGACGAGCAAGCGGGGCGCGGACATCATGATTTCACGGAGCTGAGTGTGCTTAGCAGCATAGAGCGGTTTTTGACGAAATCGAGGAGGCGCGCCGTCCTCCACAGGCTGCCGCGCGCCGCTGCGGTCAAGCGGCCGGCGGGTGCCCGCGCCGCAGCCGTGCCAGCGTGCGGCGCTCCAGCAGCAGCAGATAGATGCCCGAACCGATCACCACCACCGCCCCCGCCAGGGTCCACAGGCTCGGCACCTGATGGAAGATCAAGTATCCCAGCACCACCATGCCGATGATCTCGATATAGAGGTAAGGCGCCAGGGTCGCCGCCGGGGCGCGGGCATGGGCGAGGATCATCAGGTAATGGGCGAGCCCGGCCACCAGCCCCAGCCCCAGCATGCCCGCGACCACGCTCCCGTCCTCCGGGGTCTCCCACACGAAGGGCAGGGGCAGGCTCGCCACCAGCGAGCCCACCAGGGCGGTATAGAACAAGGTGGTGGTGCTGCGGTCGGTGGCCGCCAGCATGCGGGTGGCGATGGCGTAGAGCGCGTAGCAGGCAGCGGCGCCGAGGGAGAGCAGCGCCGCCGGATGGATGCCGCCCGCCCCTGGCCGCACCACGAGGAGGATGCCGGCAAATCCCACCAGGATGGCGGCCCAGCGCTCGCGCCCCACCCACTCGCCCAGCAGCGGCCCCGCGAACAGCGCCACGAAGAAGGGCGCGGAGAACATGATGGAGACCGTCTGGTCGAGCTGCAGGTACTTCAGCGCCGTGAAGTTCAGCGCGGTGATGATGAACAGCAGCGTCGAGCGCGCCACCTGGAGCTTCGGCCGGGTGGTGCTCAGCAATCCCGGCGTGGTCCAGGGGTTGAAGATGAGGAGCGAGAGCCCGAGCTGGGTCACATAGCGCGCCCAGACCACCATGAAGACGCTCAGATGCCCGGCCAGCCACTTCGCGGTGGCGTCGGTGACGGCAAAGCCCGTGACCGCCAGGCACATGATGGCGATGCCGGCATAGGTCGAGGCGGAGGTGGCCGGTGAGGCGCTCCCGGCGGGCGGAGGCATGGGGATTCCGAAACGATTAGATCAGGATCCCGGCATATCGAAGCCGACGCCGCACGGGAAGGCGAAAATTTGCCCATGGGGCATGGCGGCGCGGGACCCGGGCCCGCCGTCTGTCCAGCCGGGCGGGTCGTGGCCGGACTGCCACCACGCCCGGACGAGGCCGCGCCTCAGATGTCCTCTTCGTCGTCGCCCGCATCGGGCTCGTCGTCGAGCCCGCCGTCGGCGCCGAGGCGCAGGGCGAGATTCTTCTCCACCTTGCGCAGGAGCTTACGCAGACGCTTGCGCTCCTTGGCGTCGAGGCCCGAGACCATCTCGGTCTCCAGCTCCTCCCAGATGCCGTCGATGGAGGCGCCGCGCTCCCGCCCGGCATCGGTCAGGAAGACCCGCACCAGCCGGCCGTCGCCGTCGGTGGCGCGGCGCTCCACCAGGCCCTGGGTGGTGAGGCGGGCGATGGTCTTCGAGGCGGTGGGCGGGCGCACGCGGAGCGCCGAGGCCAGGTCTCCCATGGTCCGGCCGTCCACCTCGGTGAGCAGCTTGAGCACCGCCTCCTGGCCGGGAAACAGGCCAAGCTCCGCCAGAAGCCGGGCCGACAGCGCCTTCTGCAGCCGAGCCGTATGGGTCAGCCGGTAGCCGATGGTCTTCGCAAACGGGTCCTTCATGCCATCCCCCAACGCCGCAGTCCCTGCCGGGCCGGAGCGCGCGCCATCGGACGCCATCGCCGCGCGATGGAGCCGCTTCGCCCGACATCCCGGATCCGGAACGCGCCCGGCCACTATTGAGCCGGGAAAGCATTCCAACTCCTTACCCGAGCGCATTTTCCGCCCGCCGACGGCAGCCCGTCCCGGCCGAAAACGCACCTGTGCGCCGCCGCCCCCATAGCCAGCCGATTCGCGCGGGATGTACTTATCCACGCGCCGGCTTACAATTTTGCGAAGGTTTTTCGTCGGTTTTCCAGTGGCGGTCGCTTGGCGCCGATGCCATATGGCCGCGATACCTCCCTGCCGCTTGCTCCCGCCTCGCCACCGGCGGGCAGAAAGAGATCCCCGTGCTGCTGCGCTGGACCGAGCTTTCCTCCCCCGCCCTCGCCGAGGTGGCGCGACGGGACCCCGTCGCGATCCTGCCCGTGGCGGCGGTGGAGCAGCACGGCCCGCACCTGCCGCTCGGCACCGACCTGTTCATCGCCGAGGGCTATCTCGCGCGCATCGCGCCGCTGGTGCCGCAGGCGCTGATGGCGGTGGTCCTGCCCATCCAGGCCATCGGCAAGTCCGACGAGCACCAGAGTTTCCCCGGCACCCTCACGCTCTCCCCCGAGATGGCGCTGAAATGCTGGGTGGAGATCGGCGAATGCCTCGCCCGCGCCGGCATCCGCCGCCTCGTGCTCCTGAACACCCACGGCGGCAACGTGCCGGTGATCGATCTCGTCGCCCGCACCCTGCGCGCCCGCTTCGCCATGCTGGTGGCGATGTGCTCCATGCACCGCTTCGGCTATCCCAACGGCCTGTTCGACCCGTTCGAGCGGGCGCACGGCATCCATGGCGGCGATGTCGAGACATCGCTCATGCTCGCCTTCCGGCCCGAGCTGGTAGACATGGCCAAAGCGGAGAATTTCGCGCCCCTCAGCATCGCCATGGAGGAGCGGTTCCGGCGGCTGCGCGCCAACCACCCGGTGGGCTTCGCCTGGATGAGCGAGGACCTCCACCCCACCGGCGCCATGGGCGATCCCCGCCCCGCCACCGCCGAGAAGGGCGAGGCGGCGGCCGGCTATGGGGCGCGCGCCTTCGTCGAGCTGCTGGAGGACGTGGCGGCCTTCGACCGCTCCCGCTTCAGGGTCACCGACGCCTGAGCGCCGCCGGGCGCGTCAGACCGCGACGCTCTTGCCCAGCAGTGTGGGCAGATGCGCCCGGTTCAGCGCCAGCCACTGCAGGGACATGATCAGGAAGGCGTTGGCGAAGCGTCCCTGCGCCATGGCCGCAAGGGCCACGTCCACCGGCAAGGCGAAGGGATGGGTCACCTCCACCTCGTTCGATGCCCCTGCCCGCTCCGGCAGCTTGGTCGCATCGACGATGCCGAGGAAGAGGTGGGCGCATTCGTCGGTCACGCCGGGGGTCGGCAGGAAACGCAGGATGGGCAGGAGCCGGCTCGGCGCGACGCCGATCTCCTCCAGGCACTCGCGCCGCGCCGCCGAAAGGATGCTCTCGCCCCGCTCGACGCCGCCGGCAACGATCTCCACCAGCTCGCCCCGCCCGGTGGCGAGATGGGCGGCGAGGCGAAACTGGCGGATCAGCACCAGCAGCTCGCGCTTGGGGTCGTAGCCGATCACCCCGACCACATTGCCGGCGCGCACGATGTCGCGCACCAGCTCGTCACTGGACCCGTCGTCGTGGTGCAGCACCATCCGGTGGCGCTCGTAAGGACGGAAACCGGCGGCCAGCAGCTCGGGATCGTCGAGGTCGATCCGGGCGATGCCGTCTTCGGGAAGCTCGTTCGCGTTCACTGCCTCACCACCCCCGCCTGCGCCGTCTCCAGAGAGAAGGCCGCCGCAAACAACGCGCGCGTATATTCCTCGCGCGGATGCTCGAACACATCCCGCGCCGCACCCTGCTCCACCACTAGCCCGTCACGCATGACGAGAATATGGCTGGCCAGCGCCGAGACCACCCTGAGGTCATGGGAGATGAACATATAGGTGAGGGCGCGCTTGCGCTGCAACGCCCGCAGCAGGTCGACGATCTGCGACTGCACGATCATGTCGAGCGCGCTGGTGGGCTCGTCCAGCACCACGAAGGAGGGCTCCAGCGCCATGGCGCGGGCGATGGAGATGCGCTGGCGCTGGCCGCCGGAGAATTCGTGCGGGTAGCGGTGGCGGCTCTCGGGATCGAGGCCGACATCGCGGAGCGCGGCGATGACCCGTCCCTCCCGCTCGGTGGCGGTGAGGCCCTTCTGGTGGACCAGCAGCCCCTCCCCCACGATGTCGCCCACCGACATGCGAGGCGAGAGCGAGCCGAACGGGTCCTGGAACACGATCTGCATGTCGCGCCGGAGCGGGCGCATGGCCTTGAAGGTGAGCGCATCGATGCGCCGGCCGAGGAAGACGATGGGCCCGTGGCTGGAGATGAGACGCAAGAGCGCCATGCCGAGCGTGGTCTTGCCGGATCCGGATTCCCCCACCACGCCCAGGGTCTCGCCGCGGCGGATCTCCACCGACACCCCGTCCACCGCCTTCACGAACCCCACGGTGCGGCGCAGGACGCCGCGCTTGATGGGGAAATGCACCTTCAGCGCGTCGGCCGAGACCACCATTTCCGCGTCCGGCGCCGCGGGGGCGGGATCGGGCTTCGGCTCGGCGGCGAGCAGCGCCTTGGTGTAGGCATGGCGCGGATTGAGGAAGGTCTCCTCCGCCCCGCCCTGCTCGACGATCTCGCCCTTCTGCATCACGCACACCCGGTCGGCGATCTTGCGCACGATGTTGAGGTCGTGGGTGATGAACAGCATGGCCATGCCGAGCCGCGCCTGGAGATCCTTGAGCAGCTTCAGGATCTGCGCCTGCACGGTGACGTCGAGGGCGGTGGTGGGCTCGTCGGCGATGAGCAGGTCCGGCTCGTTGGCGAGGGCCATGGCGATCATCACGCGCTGGCGCTGCCCGCCGGAGAGCTGGTGGGGATAGGAGGCAAGGCGCGTCTGCGGATCGGGAATGCCCACCTCGGCGAGCAGCTCCAGGGTGCGGGCGCGGGCGTCGCGCGCGCTCATGCCGCGATGGAGGACCAGCGTCTCGCCCACCTGCTTCTCGATGGAATGCAGCGGATTGAGCGAGCTCATTGGCTCCTGGAACACCATGGTGACGGCATTGCCGCGCACCCTGCGCAGCTCGCGCTCCGGCAGGGTGAGCAGGTCCTGCCCCTTGAACAGGATGCGACCCGAGGGATGGCTCGCCGCCGGATAGGGCAGAAGCTTCAGCACCGAGAGCGCGGTGACCGACTTGCCCGAGCCGGACTCCCCCACCAGCGCCAGGGTCTCGCCTTTCGCGAGGTCGAAGGAGACACCCTTGACCGCCAGCGCGGTGCCGCCCTCGCGGCGGAAGGCGACGGAGAGGTCCTGCACGGAGAGGAGGGGTTCAGTCATGAGAACAGCTCGATGAAAGCGACGAGATCAAACTTCCCGGGATCGTTGAGCTGGATCGCCGTCGCTCCCGTCCAACGCTGGTCCGCGGTTACAATTGCATTGCATTGCATGAGCTCGGCGGTCGCGATGTGAATGGCATCAGGCAATTTGACGCTGGGCTTCTTGTTGCGGACCCTGGCTGCAAGCCCGAGGATTTCCCGGGAAATCGGAATGGTCTGCATCGGGCCCGCGCGATCGCCGGAGAGCAAATTGTTGTACGCGACGATGAGTTGGAAATCCTGATCGCGCAACGGCTTAACGAGAACCTCTGCCAGCGACAGCTCGCTGGTCACAATCGCGGTGCCCAGGCGTGCGCCGGCGGTCACCAGTTCGGCGAAACGCTCTGCCGAAGACTGCGGCGCTTCCACGACTTGGATGATGGTATTCACGTCGAAGTATAAGCGCACGATGCCCTATTCCCATTCGTCGCGAAGGGTTCGGATACGGGCGACGGCGTCTTCCGGAGAAACGTTTCGGGGCCCGACCAAGGCGCGGATCTCCTGAAGCGTCATAGGCTTGGGATTACGAAGGATTTCCGCAACCTTCTCGTCGAAGTCAGTCGGGCCTACGGCCCCTTCTTCCTCCACGGTGATGGTTACGGTCTGGCCGGGAGGCAAGCCGCCCCTCAGGTCCTCCGGCAGCTTGTCCACGGGGTAGTGTTGCCGCACGATCTTATTCATCTCGCACACCAGATCTCTTGCCGCCCACCCTAGCACATCACTCGAAGGTCTTGCGCGGGTCGAAGGCGTCGCGCACCGCCTCGCCGGTGAAGATCAGAAGGCTCAGCATCACCGCCACGGTGAAGAAGCCGGTGAGGCCGAGCCAGGGCGCCTGGATGTTGTTCTTGCCCTGGGCCAGCAGCTCGCCGAGGGAGGGCGAGCCCGGCGGCAGGCCGAAGCCGAGGAAGTCCAAGGCGGTGAGCGTCATCACCGAGGACGACAGGATGAAGGGCAGCATGGTGAGCGTCGCCACCATGGCGTTGGGCAGCAGGTGGCGCGTCATGATGGTGAAGTTGCCTACCCCGAGCGCCCGCGCGGCCTGCACATATTCAAGGTTCCGCGCGCGCAGGAACTCCGCCCGCACCAGCCCCACCAGCGACACCCAGGAGAACAGCAGCAGGATGCCCAGCAGCACCCAGAAGCCCGGCACCAGCACCGAGGAAATGATCAGCAGCAAATAGAGCGAGGGAATGGCGGTCCAGATCTCGATGAAGCGCTGGAACAAAAGGTCCACCCAGCCGCCGAAATAGCCCTGCACCGCCCCCGCCGTCACGCCGATGGCCGAGGAGACGATGGTCAGCGCCAGGCCGAACAGCACCGAGATGCGGAAGCCGTAGATGAGGCGCGCCACCACGTCGCGGCCCTGGTCGTCGGTGCCGAGCCAGTTCCATTCGAGGCCGGCGCAGCCGGAGACGCCTTTCTTCTGCGCCACGTCCCTGCACTGCTCCTCGGTGAGCATCCAGGTGGGCGGCGAGGGGGCGGGCGTCGGCAGGTCGAGATTGTGGGTCGAATAGGAATAGCGGATGGGCGGCCAGATCATCCAGCCGCCCTTCCCGGCGATGAGCTTCTGGAGATAGGGGTCGCGATAGTCCGCCTGGGTCTCGAAATCGCCGCCGAAGGTGGTCTCGGGATAGGCCTTCAGGACGGGGAAGTAATAGGCGCCGTCATATTCGAGCAGGATCGGCTTGTCGTTGGCGATCACCTCGGCGAACAGGCTCAGCACGAACAGCACGGAAAAGACCAGGAAGGACCAGTAGCCCCGCCGGTTGCGCTTGAAATTGGCGAGCCGCCGCCGGTTCAGCGGCGAGAGCGAGAAGCGCCCGCGCGGCCTCCCGTCCCCCGGCGGGGGAAGCGCGCCGTGGGGCAGGTCACGGGCGGACGGCACGTCGGTGGGTTCGCCCGGCTGGAGCACGGGAACGGCGTCCATCGCGTCAGACCTCCCGCGTCTCGAAGTCGATGCGCGGATCGACCAGCATATAGGTGAGATCCGACACGAGGCCCACGACGAGGCCCACCAGGGAGAAGATGTAGAGGGTGGCGAACACCACGGGATAATCCCGGTTGAGCACGCTCTCGAAGCCCAGAAGGCCGAGGCCGTCGAGGGAGAAGATGGTCTCGATCAGCAGCGAGCCGGAGAAGAAGGCGGCGATGAACGCCCCCGGGAAGCCGGCGATGACGATGAGCATGGCATTGCGGAACACGTGGCCATAGAGCACCTGATTGTCCGAGAGCCCTTTCATCCGCGCCGTGGTGACATATTGCTTCCGGATCTCCTCCAGGAAGGAATTCTTGGTGAGCAGCGTCATGGTGGCGAAGGCGCCCAGCACCATGGAGGTGAGCGGCAGCACGAGGTGCCACAGGTAATCGACGATGCGCTCGGGCCAGCTCATCTGCCAGAAATTGTCCGAGGTGAGCCCGCGCAACGGGAAGAGATCCCAGAACGAGCCGCCGGCGAACAGGATGATCAGCAGGATGGCGAACAGGAAGGAGGGAATGGCATAACCGACGATCACCACCGCCGAGGTCCACACATCGAAGCGCGAGCCGTCGCGCACCGCCTTGGCGATGCCGAGCGGAATGGAGATGAGATAGGTCAGCAGCGTCATCCACAGCCCGAGCGAGATGGAGACGGGCATCTTCTCGGCAATGAGGTCGAGCACCGAGATGTCGCGGAAGTAGGAGCGGCCGAAATCGAACACGGCATAGCTCGTGATCATCTTCAGGAAGCGCTCGTGGGGCGGCTTGTCGAAGCCGAACTGCTTCTCCAGCTCCTTGATGAAGGCCGGGTCGAGCCCCTGGGCGCCGCGATACTTGGCATTGACCGCGTCCGCCACGCCCGGCGCCTGGGCCTGGGCGCCGCCCGAGAAGTCCCCGCCCCCGCCGGAGACGCGCTGGGTGGCGGACACGTCGTCGCCGGTGAGCTGGGCGATCACCCGCTCCACCGGCCCGCCGGGCGCGAACTGGATGACCACGAAGGACACGAGCATGATGCCCAGGATGGTGGGCACCATCAGCGCGATGCGGCGAATGATGTAAGCGAGCATCTCGTCTCCCGATCCCACCCCAGCGTTCTCGAACGACGTGGAACCCGGTTCGTGTGAAGAAAGCGCGTCCGGCCGCACCCTGGAGCGTTTGCCGCGCGCGGGCGCCCGCAGGAAACACTCCGGGACGGTGCCGGTCCGAAGCGGAGCCGTCAACCGCCCTGAGCGGTCTCGGGCTTGGTGCTCCACCAGGTATCGAGCGCGCCGAGCTCATATTTCGGCTTCACCTTGGGGCGGGCAAAGACGTTCCAATAGGCGAGGCGATAGACATCCGAATACCATTGCGGCACCCAGTAGAAACCGGCGCGCAGCACCCGGTCCAGCGCCCGGCAGGCGCTGGTCAGCTCGGCCGGCGTCTGGGCCGCGAGCGCCACGGCGATCAGCGCGTCCACCACCGGATCGGCGATGCCGGCCACATTGTTGGAGCCGCGGGTGCGCGCCGCCTCGGTGGAGAAATAGGCGCGCAGTTCGTCCCCCGGATAGGGCGCGAAGCCGTAGCGGCGCACGATCATGTCGAAGTCGAACACCTGCAGGCGCGCCTCGTACTGCGCCGGATCCACCACCCGGTAGGTGGCGGCGATGCCCACCTTCTTCAGGTGGCCGATGAAGCGGCCGTGGTGGCGCTCCATGGAATTGTCGTTGTCGAGGAACTCGATGGTGAAGGGCTCGCCCTTCGCGCTCACCAGGGCGCCGTTCTGGACGGTGTAGCCGGCCTCCTTGAGCAGCTCCATGGCCTTCAGGCGCAGCGCGCGGTCCTCGCCCGAGCCGTCGGAGACCGGCGGCACCCACGGCGCCTCGAACACCTGGGCCGGAAGCTGGGCGCGATAGGGATCGAGCAGCTTCAGCTCCGCCGGCGAGGGCAGGCCATCGGCCATCATGTCCGAGTTCTGGAAGAAGGAGACGGTGCGCGCATAGGAATCATACATCAGATTCTTGCGCGTCCACTCGAAGTCGAACAGGAGGTTGATGGCCTCGCGCACCCGGCGGTCGAAGAACTTCTCCCGCCGCGTGTTGAAGAACCAGCCCTGCACGCCGGAGAAGCTCTCGTCGGCCAAGGTCTCCACCTTCACCTGGCCGTCCTTCACCGCCGGGAAGTCGTATTGCGTCGCCCATTCGCGGGCGGTGAACTCCTGGCGGAAGAGATAGGCCTTCGCCTTGAAGGCTTCGAGGCCGGCGATGCGGTCGCGGAAGTATTCGTAGCGCACGCGGTCGAAATTGTAGCGCCCGCGCATCACCGGCAGGTCACGGCCCCAATAGTCGGCCACCCGCTCGTATTCCACATTGCGCCCCGGCTCGAAGCGCGCGACCTTGTAGGGGCCAGAGCCGAGCGGCGGCTCCAGCGAGGACTTGTCGAACGGGTGCTGGGCGAGGAACGCCTTGGAGAACACCGGCAGCACCGCCACCTGCAGCGGCACGCTGCGCGCCCGGGTCGGGGTGAAGGTGATCACCACCTCGCCGGGGCCATTGGCCTCGAACACCTCCGCGTCCCGCAGCGCCATGCGCAGGAGGCCATGGCCCTGCCGCTTCATCACGTCGAGGGAGTAGGCAACGTCGTCGGCGGTCACCGGCGTGCCGTCGTGGAAGCGGGCCTCGGGGCGCAGCCTGAAGCGGTAGGTGCGGCCGTCGTCAGCGATGGTCACGGAGGAGGCGAGGCACCCGTAGATGCCGCTCTTCTCGTCCGCGGCCGGCACCATGAGGGTGTCGTAGACGAGTTCCACCCCGTGGGCGCCGTTGCCCTGGAGGCTGTAGGGATTGAAGGAATTATAGGTGTTGGGCGACTGGTTGTAGAAGAAACTGGAGACCTGCTGGGAGAACATCCCGCCCTTGGGCGCGGCAGGGTCCACATAGGCGAAATGAGGAAAATCCGCCGGGTAGCCGAGGTCGCCGAAGAAGGAAAGGCCGTAGCGCTCGCTCGCCGGGGCGGGAGCCGCGGCCTCCGCCGCCGCGTCCGCAGGCCCGGGCTGGGCCGGTGAGGCCGGCGGCGGCGACTTGGCGAAGGCGCCGGAGGCGAAAGCGGGATGGGCCGCGAGCCCGCCGGCCGCAGCGAGCTTCAGCAGGGCGCGGCGATCAAAGCGCCCCGCGCCGAAGGACCGGGGGTCGAAGCTCATTGTCCGCCTCCCAGGCGCGCCGCCTTCGCCGCGTCGTACCACCAGATATCCGGGAACGCGAAATTGTAGCGCGGCAGCGGATCGGGATGGGAGAAGCGGTCCCAGCGCGCGGTGCGGGTATAGTTCAGGGTCCACGCCGGGATGACATATTCATTCCACAGCAGAACCCGGTCGAGGGCGTGGGTCGCGGCCACGAGATCCTGCCGGTCCCTGGCGTAGATCACCTTGTCGATGAGGCTATCCACCGCCTTGTCCTTGATCCCCGCATAATTGCGCGAGCCCTCCCGGTCGGCCGCCTCGGCACCCCAGAAATCGCGCTGCTCGTTGCCCGGCGACAGGGACTGGCCCCAGCCGGTGACGATCATGTCGAAGTCGCGCGCCCGCAGCCGGTTGGTATATTGCGAGGGATCGACCAGGCGGATGGTCACCTTCATGCCGAGCCGCTCCAGCGCCGGCTTGTAGAACACCGCCACCCGCTCCATCGCCGGGCTGGCGAGCAGCATCTCCAGGGTGAAGGGCTCGCCTTTGGCGTTGGTCAGAACCCGGTTCTGCACCGTCCAGCCCGCCTCCTTCAGGAGGCGCACCGCCTCGCGCAGGTTGCCCCGGCGCGCCTCGTCGGAGCCGTTCTCCGGATTGGTGTAGGGGGTGGTGAAGACCTCGGGCGGCACCGCGCCCTTGACCTCGTTCAGGATCTCCAGCTCGCGGCCCTCGGGCAGGCCGGAGGCGGCGAGCTCGGTGCCGAAGAAATAGGAATTGATCCGCTTGTACTGATCGAAGAACAGCGTGTGGTTCATGCTCTCGAAGTCGAAGGCGTAGTTCATCGCCCGGCGCACCCGCGGGTCCTGGAACTTCTCGCGCCGGAGGTTCGGCACGAACGCCTGCATGACGCCGGAGGCGTGGTTCTCGAACATTTCGAGCACCACCCTGCCCTCGGTGCGGGCGGGAAAATCATAGGCGGTGGCCCAGTTCTTGGCCGAGCTCTCCACGCGGAAGTCGTACTGGTCGGCCTTGAAGGCCTCCAGCATCACCGTGTCGTCGCGGAAATATTCGTAGCGGATCTCGCCGAAATTATCCTTGCCCACATTCACCGGCAGGTCCTTGCCCCAATAGTCGGGCACCCGCTCGTAGACGATGGAGCGGCCGGGCGAGAAGCTCTTGATCTTGTAGGCACCCGAGCCGAGCGGCGCCTCCAGCGTGCCCTGGGTGATGTCGCGCGGCTTGCCGTCCGGGCCGGTGCCGGTCCACCAGTGCTTGGGCAGGATCATGAGCTGGCCGACGATCTGCGGCAGCTCGCGGTTGCCCGCCTGGTCGAAGGTGAAGGTGACCTCGCGCGCGCCGGTGGCCTCCGCCTTCGCCACGTGGCTGTAATAGAAGCGCTGGCTGGGATTATTGGCGGTCAGCACCTGGAACGACCACACCACGTCGTCGGGCGTGATCGGCGTGCCGTCATGCCAGCGCGCCTCGGGGCGCAGGCGATAGGTGACCGAGGAGAAATCCGCCGGATAGCTCACGCCCTCGGCGATGAGGCCGTATTCGCTCGCCACCTCGTCATAGGCCGAGGTCATGAGCGTGTCGTAGATCTGGCCGAGGCCGACGGCGGGCGTGCCGCGCGGAATGATGAAATTGAAGCTGTCGTAAGTGCCGTCCTCGGCGAGGCGCAGCACGCCGCCCTTGGGCGCCTCTGGATTCACATAGTCGAAGCGCTTGAAGCCCGGCGGATATTTCGGCTCGCCCAGGAGCGAGACGCCGTGCCGGAAGGCCGGCTGCGGCGTCTCGGCCCGCGACGGCGCGGCAAGGCCGGCGACAGCGAGGGCGACGAGCACGAGTCGGGCAACCAGAGGGGGCATCGGCATCTCCGCGGCGTTTCCGGTGGGAGAATCGGGGATAGCCCATAATGGCGGGCGCCGCGACGGCAGAAACGTGGCGCCGCCGGACACCTCCCGCCTTCCCTTGCGGCCGGAGCGGTCGCGCGCTGCCGCGAAGCGCCAAAGCAAAAGGGCCGACCCGTTGCGGATCGGCCCTCGTCTCGTTCGGTGACGAATGCGTGAAGCCCGGCCGGACGGCGGGCCTGCGCTCCGGATGCCTCAGTGCGCCGGCTTGGCGTCCCCGGCGGGGGCCTCGGCGGGCTTGTCGCCGGCCGGCGCGGCGGCGGCGGTGGCCGTCGGCAGGGGCTTGGGATCGTGAGAGAGGGAGTTCAGATAGGCGATGATGTTCGCCCGGTCGACGTCCTTGGGCAGGCCGGCGAACGCCATGGCGGTGCCGGGAACGGCCGCCTTGGGATTGGTCAGGAAGTGGTTGAGGTCAAGCGGGGTCCACACGCCGCCATGGCCCTTCATCGCCTCGGAATAGGCGAAGCCCTCGGCGCTCGCCACCTTGCGGCCGACGACGCCATAGAGATCCGGGCCCACCTTGGCGCCGGCGCCTTCCTGGAAATTGTGGCAGGCGGCGCACTTCTTGGCGACGGCCGCGCCCTTCTCCACGGAAGCCGTGGCGAACAGCTCCTCGATCGGCACTTCCTTCGGCTTCTCCGCCGCGCCGCCGGCGCCGCCTTCGCTCACGGCGATCTCGAAGCCCGGCTTGGCCATTGCCTCCGGCTCGAACAATTTTTCAGAGACGATTCCGAGGCCGAAGGTGAGGACCAAAGTGCCCAGCACCGCACCTGCAATTTTGTTCAATTCGAAAGCGTTCATCGGCGCTTCGCCCCTCGGTCCCCAAATGTCGCGGCCGGCGTGCCGTCTTCTGAGGTGGCATCCGGCCCGGCGGCAATTCTGCGGTATCGGGCCGCCTGGAGACCTCCCGCGCGCGCGTGGTGCGCACCACCGGCTGTCTCCCGGCACTCCCATTTGCGGCGCGCAGGAAGTGTCCAGCCTCCGCTCCCTACGCTCCGCCGGGACACTAACCACTTTGAATGAGAAGGCGCAACCCGTATAACGCGCGCCCCGATGCCACCGTTCGACGCGCCGGCGGCGGGTCGAACGGGATACCGCCACGACGGCCTTTCCGGGGCACGCGCGCCTGCGCGCAGCCGCTTGCAGGCCAAGGCCCGGACCGGCCCGCGACGCGCCGTCGCAGCGCCGGACGGGGCGGGATGGGGACAAGTCAGGCGCGACGCCGCGGCGGGAGCCTTCGTCGCGCGCCCGCCGACCATCTGAAGGACGAGACCATGAGTCGCCGCATCACGTTCCAGGGCGAGCCGGGGGCCAACTCCCACATCGCCTGCCGCGAAGCCTTCCCCGACCACGAGGTGATGCCCTGCGCCACCTTCGAGGATGCCTTCGCCGCGGTGGAGAACGGGACGGCCGACCTCGCCATGATCCCGATCGAGAATTCGGTGGCCGGCCGGGTGGCGGACATCCATCACCTCATGCCCCAGTCGAGCCTCAACATCATCGGCGAATATTTCCTGCCGCTGTCGCACCAGCTCATGGCCGTGCCCGGGGCGAGCCTTGGCACCCTCAAGACGGTGCAGAGCCACATCATGGCGCTCGGCCAGTGCCGCAAGGCGATCCGCACCCTCGGCCTGACGGCGGTGACCGCAGCCGACACCGCCGGCTCGGCGCGCGAGGTGGCGGAGGCCAAGGATCCCACCCGCGCCGCCATCGCCTCGCGCCTCGCGGCGGAGATCTACGGCCTCGAGATCCTCTCCGAGAACATCGAGGACGAGGCCCACAACACCACCCGCTTCATCGTCCTGGCGCGCGACGGGGAATGGGCGCCGGCCGGCGAGGCGCCGGTGGTCACCACCTTCGTGTTCCGGGTGCGCAACGTGCCGGCGGCCCTCTACAAGGCGCTGGGCGGCTTCGCCACCAACGGCGTGAACATGACCAAGCTCGAATCCTACCAGATGGACGGGCACTTCACCGCCACCCAGTTCTATGCCGACGTGGACGGCCACCCGGAGGACCGCAACCTGCGCCTCGCCATGGAGGAGCTCGCCTTCTTCTCCCGCGAGATGCGCATCCTCGGGGTCTATCCGGCCCACCCGTTCCGTGCCGGGCTGCACGCGAACGAGGACAATTTCTGACCGCCCCCGCGCCGTCAGTGGTCGAAGCGCAGGGCGATGCGGGCCCTGCCGGCGGCGGTGCGGCCGAAGCGCACCCGGTCGGAGAGCTGCTTCAGCATGTAGGCGGCAAACGCCGCCACCTCCCGCGCGTCGCCCAGCAGCGCCTCGGGCGGCGGGCGCTCCTTCGGCGCCTCCACCACCTCGCCGTCATAGACCAGGAAGACGTCGAGATGGGTCTCGTCGAAACGGGCAGACACGGCGATGGGGCCCCGCGCCACGCCTGAATCCGTCACCAGCTCCAGCGCCTGGGCGACGGTGGGGATGGCGGCGGCGATCACGTCGCGCCGCGCGCCCCACACATCGCCCTGCCGCTCCAGGAAATCGCGCACGAAGGGAAAGGCGGCGGCGCCCTCCGGCACCATCTGGTCGGTCTCCCGGGCGATGCCGATGCGGAACAGGAGGTTGAGCGCGATGGCCGCCAGCGCCCCCACGGTGAGCGGCGTGGAGAACAGCGGCTGGAGCGCCGGCGGCAATTGCTCGCGCAGCGGCAGCAGCGCTACCGACAGGCCGGCCAGCATGGACAGGCCCACCACGAACACCCGCCGCTCCGACAGCCGCCGCGAGACGATGAGGTCCATCCCCGCCACCAAAAGATAGGCCGAGGTGTAGAGCAGGATGCCGCCGATCACCGGCGCGGGAATGAGGGTCAGCGCCACGATGGCCTTGGGGAAGAAGGCGGTGGCGAAGATCAGCGCCCCGGCGAGAAGGCCGATCACCCGCGCCGTGGCCTGGGTGGCGAAGGCGAGGCCCACCGAGGAGGAGGACAGCCCCGCCTGGAAGCCCGAGGTCAGGCCGTTCAGCACGTTGCCGATGCCGCAGGCGGTGACCGCGCGCTGGGCGGCGCCCATGTCGGCGCGGCGCCAGTCGGCGTCGTTCATCTTTTCGAGGGAGACGGTGACGGAGAGCACGTCCACGAGGTTCATCATCACCAGCAGCACCACCAGGGGCAGCAGGGAAGGCTCCACGGCGAGGCTCGGCAGGGTAAGCGTCGGCCAGGCGATCAACGGCGCGGCGGCGATGGCCTCGTCCGCGCCCGGATGGCCGGCCCCCAGCGTCAGCGCCAGCGCCCAGCCCACGCCGGCGCCGATGAACACCGCGAACAGCTTCAGCCGGCGCGGCGCGAACACGGTGATGGCGACGATCAGGCCCACGGTGGCGAGGCTGGCCACGAGGGCGTTCTGCGCCACCACGGTCCCGCCCTCCGCGAGACCGAGGGCGCGGCGCAGCGCCGGGCCGGCCAGCGACACCCCGAGCATGGTCACCGCCACGCCGCACACCTCCGGCGGCAGCAGCACCCTGAGCGGCCGCACGAGGCGCGCCATAGCGAGCTGCGCCAGCCCCACCAGCACGGTGGTGGCCGCCATCAGGCCGAGGCCGCCGAGGCTCAGCGCCTGCACCGCCAGCGGAATGGCGCCCGGCGCGGGAATATGCACGCCGAGATAGCCGCTGCCGAAGCGGCTGCGCGAGCATTGCACCATGGTGGCAAGGCCGATGCACATGGCGCAGGCCGAGAGCATGGCCGCCGTCTGGCTCGCCGAAAGCCCCGCCTCGGTAGCGGCCAGCACCGGATAGATCAGGAAGGTCACCGCCAGCATGGCATGCTGGGCGGCGAGCGGCAGCAGGGCCGAGGGCGGGACCGGGTCGTTCAGCCCGTAGACCAGGGCCGGCGGGCGGCGCACCGAGCGCACGCCCCGCCCGTCCGCCGGCGCCAGCAGCGCCGCCAGGCGATGGACGAGCCGGACGAACCGTGGCTCCGCCCCCTGTCCGTCAGGCACGCCGGCCCTCCACGAAGGCCCGGATCAGATGGTGGGCGATGGCCACCGGCGCCGGCACGAAGAGACCCTGCGGGTGGCGCTTGGTGAGCATCAGCGCCACTTCGTCGGCGTCGAACCAGCGGGCGTCCTCGAGCTCGGTGCGGTCCACCACGATCTCGGCGGAGGTTGCCTCGGCATGGCAGCCGATCATCAGCGACATGGGATAGGGCCAGGGTTGGCAGGCGCCGTAGGAGACGCGGCCGGTGGCGATGCCCGCTTCCTCCAGGATCTCCCGGCGCACCGCGTCCTCAATGGTCTCGCCCGGCTCGACGAAGCCGGCGAGGCACGACCACATGCCGGGCATGAACTGGGGCTGCCGGCCCATCAGGCATCGGTCGCCCTGGCTCACCAGCATGATGACCACGGGATCGGTGCGGGGGAAATGCTGCGCCCCGCAGGAGGGACAGTCGCGCCGCCATCCCGCCTCCACCGGGCGCGTCGGGGCGCCGCAATTGGAGCAGAAGCGGTGCCGGGCGTGCCAGCCGGCAAGCGCCTTGCCGCAGGCGAGCGCGGCGAGATGCTCCCCGGCCACGTATCCGCCGGCCGCCGCCGAGCGCAGGTCGCGCAGCAGCAGCCCGTCCCCCTCCATGGCCTCGCGCCGGGCCGGATCGAACACCAGGGCGAAGCGCGGCGCAGCGCCGTCGAGGCCGAGAAAGAGCGGCTCGCCGGTGCTCCAGCGGCGGGCGGCGGCGAGGGAAAACAGGGGGTCGAGCCCCTGCCCCGGTTCCGGCCCTATCTCCTGCCCGGCCACCAGCTCCCCGCCGACCAGATAGGCGCGGGCGGACGGGTCATCGAACAGCGGCGCGACGGCGCGGCGCAGATGGGCGGCCCGGTCGAGGGGACGCGCCACATAGCCGAGGGCCGGCCAGGGTCCGAGGTCGGGAGCGGATGAGAAAGTCATGGCGGGTGGGATCACCCCGGAACGGGCAGCAAAAACGGGCCGGACCGTGGCACGCCGGCCGCCGGGAGGCAAGGGCGCCGGCGGGCCGGCCCGCCGAATGCCCGCGGCGGGAGGCGCGCCGCGCCGCTCACTCCACCCCGAGGGCCATGTCGTCGCGGTGGACCATCTCCGAGCGGCCCTTCACCCCGAGCAGGGTCTCGATCTCCGCCGTGGAGCGGCCCATGATGCGCAGGGCGTGGGTGACATCGTAGGCCACCAGGCCTCGCCCCACCTCGCCGCCATCGGGCCCGCGCAGGATCACCGCGTCGCCCCGGTCGAAGCTGCCTTCCACCTTCTTCACGCCGGCCGGCAGGAGGCTCGCGCCGCGCCGCAGCGCCGCCACCGCCCCCTCGTCGAGATGCAGCGTGCCGCGCGCCTCCAGCGCCCCGGCGATCCAGCTCTTGCGCGCCCGGACCGGATTGGCCGAGGTGAGGAACCAGGTGCAGCGCCCGCCCTCGCGGATCTGGCGGATGGGATTCTTCACATGGCCTGAGGCGATCACCATGTGGGTGCCCGCCGAGGTGGCGATCTTGCCGGCCTCGATCTTGGTGCGCATGCCGCCGCGCGACAATTCCGAGCCCGCCGCCCCGGCCATGGCCTCGATCTCCGCGGTGATGCGCGGCACCACCGGGATATGGGCGGCATCGGGATCCTGCGCCGGCGGCGCGGTATAGAGCCCGTCGATGTCGGAGAGCAGCACCAGCAAATCGGCGCTCGCCATGGTGGCGACCCGGGCGGCGAGGCGGTCGTTGTCGCCGTAGCGGATCTCGTTGGTGGCGACCGTGTCGTTCTCGTTGATCACCGGCACGGCGCGCAGGTCGAGCAGGCGTGCCAGGGTGGAGCGGGCATTGAGATAGCGCCGGCGCTCTTCCGTATCGCTCAGGGTCAGCAGCACCTGCCCGGCGGTGATGGATTCATGGCCGAGGATCTGCGCCCAGGTGCGGGCGAGGGCGATCTGCCCCACGGCGGCGGCGGCTTGGCTGTCCTCCAGCTTGAGCGGGCCCTTGGGGAAGCCCAGCACCGTGCGCCCCAGCGCCACCGCCCCGGAGGAGACCACCAGCACGTCGCAGCCGCGCGCGTGCAACGTGGCGATGTCCTCCACCAGCGAGGCCAGCCAGGCAAGCTTGATCCGCCCGTGGGCGCTGTCCACCAGGAGGGCCGAGCCCACCTTGATGACGATGCGGCGGAAATCGGTGAGGGCGGGCGGGGAGGCGGGAACGGGCGTGGCCATGGGTCGAGATGAACCGGAAATCGGGCGCGACGGCCCCGTTTCGGGGAACGCCGCCGCTCAGGGCGGGGACGTCCGAGGGACGCGACGGGGGCGCAGGCCTCGCGCAGGGCATAGAGCATTTTCGGGCGGAGTGGGTAACGGTTCGCGCGAAGAAAATGCTGGACGGTGGAAAATCCCCTGAGCCGCAGGGCGGCGCGCCGTCGCCTTGGGCGCTTCGGGGAGCGCGCCGGCCGACGGCTGGCGCCGGGTGCGCCCTAAGGGCAGCCCCTCACGGTCGCCATTCCGGCCGCGGCTCGGCGGCTTTGGCCTCGCCCCGCGCCTCCTCCACCTGCGCAAGCAGCGCTCTGAGCGCCGCCTCGACCCCCTGCCCCGACTGGGCGGAGAGCAGAAGCGGCGTCTGCTTCGCCGCGCGCTTCAGGCGGTCCTTCTGCTGCTTCAGCAGTTCCGGCGAGAGCGCGTCCACCTTGGAGAGGGCCACGATCTCCGGCTTCTCGTCGAGGCCGTTGCCATAGGCGGCGAGCTCCGCCCGCACGGTCTTGTAGGCCTTGCCGGCGTGCTCGGAGGTGCCGTCCACCAGATGCAGCAGCGCGCCGCAGCGCTCCACATGGCCGAGGAAGCGGTCGCCGATGCCCACCCCCTCGTGCGCTCCCTCGATGAGGCCGGGAATGTCCGCCAGCACGAACTCGCGCCCGTCCACCCGCACCACGCCGAGGCCGGGATGCAAAGTGGTGAAGGGATAATCGGCGATCTTGGGCTTGGCCGCCGTGGTGGCGGCGAGGAAGGTGGACTTGCCCGCATTGGGCAGGCCCACGAGGCCGGCGTCGGCGATCAGCTTCAGGCGCAGCCAGATCCACCGCTCCTGGCCTTCGAGGCCGGGATTGGCGCGGCGCGGCGCCTGATTGGTTGAGGTCTTGAACTGGGCGTTGCCGAAGCCGCCGTTGCCGCCTTCCAGCAGCTTGATCTTCTGGCCCACCTCGGTGAGGTCGGCGAGCACGGTCTCCTCGTCCTCGTCCAGGATCTCGGTACCGGCGGGCACCTTCAGCACCACGTCGGCGCCCCTGGCGCCGGTGCGGTTGGCGCCCTTGCCGTGGTCGCCCTTCTTGGCCTTGAAATGCTGCTGGTAGCGGTAGTCGATGAGGGTGTTGAGGCCGTCCACGCACTCGATCCACACATCGCCGCCGCGCCCGCCGTCCCCGCCGTCGGGACCGCCGAACTCGATGAACTTCTCGCGGCGGAACGAGACGCAGCCCGCTCCTCCGTCACCGGAACGCACATAGACCTTGGCTTGATCGAGGAATTTCATGGCCTCGCAGGTAGAGGGCGCGGGGCTTTCGCGCAAGGGGCTTGACCTTCCTTGCGCTCAGCTTTGGAAAAACATCCCCGCGATGGCGCGGTGAAGCTCAGGCGCTGCAGCGACCTCCGCCCTTGCCCCGGCGCCGCGCGCCGAGCGCCGCAAGGCCGAGGCCCACCGCGCCGGCCACCGCCAGCGCGAACGGCAGGCCGGTCACGCCCGGCGCCCGGGCGTCGGCGCCGACCGGAGGATTGGCCTCATGGTCGTGGCCGTGCCCGTGCCCCCGCCGGCCGCAGCCCCCGCCATGGCCCGTGCCCGACAGATCGCCCGTCCGCCTCACCCGGGCCAGCGCCCGCTGGAAGGCCGGCAGGTGGCGCGTGCCCGAGGCGGCCTTCAGCTCGGTGAACACCGCCACCGCATCGGCCGGCATGGGGTAGGAGAGGAAATCGTCGTACATGGCCACATTCTCGATCTCGTCCGCCACGCCCTCGGCGCAGCAGCCTTCGAGCGTATCGGGCAGTGCCACCTTCTGCGCCCAGTCGTTCACCGGCGGGGCGAAGCCGTAGCGCGCCATCAGGCCCGCGAGCGCACGGGCGTGGGCCGCCTCCGAGCGGACGATGTTGCTGAACGGCCGGATCGGGCCGTACTTGCGGATCACCGCCTCATAGACCGCAAGCGCGTGCCATTCGTCGTAAAGGCCGATGCGCAGCGCCTGCTCCAGCGGCCCGCGCGGATCCCTGGGATCGATGCGGCGGGCGATGAGGAGGGCGTCGTCGTGATTCCTGGTTCCCATTGCGCAACTCCATGTTGCCCGAACTCTCGCAGCGGAAGGCGCGCCGCGCATTGGGATTTCGCAATGGCTTGCGCCGGTCTGCCGGCAGCCCTTTGACGTTGCGCGCGGGGCGGTGAACAAAGGGGCATGCGCGCGCCCACCGTCGATGTCCTCCTGCCCCTCGGCCTCGACGCCCCCTATTCCTACCTCGTGCCCGAGGGCCTGGATCTGGCGCCGGGCGACCTCGTGCAGGTGCCGCTCGGCGCGCGCGGCGCCATCGGCTGTGTCTGGCCGTCCCGGGCCGGTGCGGCGGCACCCGTCGATGCAGCCAAGCTCAAGGCGGTGAAGGCGAAGCTCGCTTTTGCCCCGTTGCCGCCGGACCTCCTGAAGCTCATCGACTGGATGGCCGATTACACCCTCGCCCCCCGCGGCATGGTGCTGCGCATGGCGTTGCGTCACGGCGAGAGCCCGGGCGCCGGCCGTGAGCGCGTGGGCGTGCGCGCCACCGGCCACACCCCGGTGCGCATGACCGCCGCCCGCGTCCGCCTGCTGGAGCATCTTTCCGACGGCTTCGTGCGCGGCAAGACCGAGGCGGCGCGGGAGGCGGGCGTCTCGCCCTCGGTGGTGGACGGACTGGTTGACGACGGCGCGCTGGAGACCGTCGTGCTGCCCCCCGAGCCCGCCGCCTATCCGCCCGACCCCGGCCATTCCGCCCGCGACCTCTCCGCCGAGCAGGAAGCGGCGGCGCAGGTGCTGCGCACGGCGGTGACGGACCATGCCTTCGCGGTCTTCCTGCTGGACGGCGTCACCGGCTCGGGCAAGACCGAGGTCTATTTCGAGGCGGTGGCCGAGGCGGTGCGCGCCGGCAGGCAGGCGCTGATCCTGTTGCCGGAAATCGCCCTCACCCAGGCCTTTCTCGACCGCTTCACCACCCGCTTCGGCGTGCGCCCGGCGGAATGGCACTCCGGCGTCTCCGCCAAGCGCCGGGCGAAGGTGCTGAACGAGGTGGCCTCGGGCGAGGTGAAGGTGGTGGCGGGCGCGCGCTCGGCCCTGTTCCTGCCGTTCGCCGACCTCGGGCTGATGGTGGTGGATGAGGAGCACGACCCCGCCTACAAGCAGGACGACGGCGTCGCCTACAATGCCCGCGACATGGCCGTGGTGCGCGCCCGTTTCGCCTCCTGCCCCATCGTGCTCGCCTCCGCCACGCCCTCCATCGAGACCGAGGTGAACGCGCGGCGCGGCCGCTACCATCGCCTCGCTTTGCCGGTGCGCTTCGGCGGAGCGAAGGTGCCCGGGCTCTCCCTCATCGATTTACGCAAGGCGGCGCCGCCCAAGGGCCGCTGGATCTCGCCGCGGCTTGAGGCGGAGATCAACGACACCCTCGCCGACCACGGGCAGGCGCTCCTCTTCCTCAACCGGCGCGGCTATGCGCCCTTGACCCTGTGCCGGGCCTGCGGCCACCGGATGAAGTGCCCCTCCTGCTCGGCCTGGCTGGTGGAGCACCGCTTCCGCCGCCGCCTCACCTGCCACCATTGCGGCTATCAGGCGCCGGTGCCGGAGGCCTGCCCCGCCTGCGGCGCCAAGGACAGCCTGATGGCCGTGGGGCCCGGCGTGGAACGCCTTCAGGAAGAGGTGGAGACGCTGTTTCCCGCCGCCCGCTCGCTGGTGCTCTCCTCCGACCTGCTGGGCGGGGTGGAGCGCATGCGCGCCGAGCTCGATGCGGTGGCGAAGGGCGAGGTGGACGTGGTGGTGGGCACCCAGCTCGTGGCCAAGGGGCACAATTTCCCCGGCCTTGCTTTGGTGGGGGTGGTGGATGCCGATCTCGGCCTCGGCCAGGGGGACCCGCGCGCCGCCGAGCGCACCTTCCAGCTCATCCATCAGGTGGCCGGCCGCGCCGGGCGCGGCGCGGCGGAAGGGCGCGGCTTCATCCAGACCCACATGCCCGAGCATCCGGTGATGCAGGCGCTGGTGACCGGAGACCGCGCCGCCTTCTACGACACCGAGATCGCCGCCCGCGAGGAGGCGCAGCTTCCCCCCTTCGGGCGCATGGCGAGCCTCATCGTCTCGGCCAGCGAGGCCCATGTGGCGGAGGCCCATGCCCGGCGCCTTGCCGCCGCTGCGCCGGTGGTGGAGGGCGTGCGCATCCTCGGGCCGGCGGAGGCGCCGCTCGCCGTGCTGCGCGGCCGCCACCGCTGGCGGCTGCTCGCCCGCGCGCCGCGCGCGTTCGACCTTTCCGCCTATCTGCGCGCCTGGCGCGAGGCTGCGCCCCGCCCCAAGGGCAATGTGAAGGTCGCCATCGACGTGGACCCGCAGAGCTTCCTCTAGCGTCCGGCCGCCGCGGCGGCCTGGATTGGACGAAGCGCCGCCTTCTGCGCCCGCCCGTCATGGATTATGGTGCGCCCCATTCCGGACCGGGCGCGGCGGGAGGGCAGCCGCGCCGGAGAACCTCACGGGGATGACATGCGCGCCACCGACGTCCGCACCACCACGCTCCGGCTCACCCTCGCCGTCCTCCTGGCGCTGAGCGTGAGCGCCTGCGACAAGTGCGGGAACTGGTTCGGCCAGGGCAAGCCCAACGCCTGCACCAGCGAGACGCCGAAATAGGCCTCTCGGCGCCCCGCCTCACTTCACATTGGGATTGGGCACGGTGCCCTTGTCCGCCTTCAGCCGGGCGAGCGCGGCGCGGATCGGCGCGAACGGGCCGAAGCGGTGCTGGGTCTCGGTGAACTCGTCCGCATAGGGGCCGTAGGGCGCATCCACCGGCTTCTGCAGCAGGTCGGGGAAGTCCCGGTCGAGGCCGGCGCGGCGCGGCCGGTCCTGGGAGACTACGAAGGCGCCGATGTCCCAGGCGTCCTCGGGGGCGATCTGCGGCATCACCCAGCTCGTGCCGTTGGGCATGTTGTTGTGCACGAAGTTGGCGATGGTGATGAGCCGGTTCATGCCCGCGCCGTCATTGAAGCTGCCCGGCCCCCACAAGGGCGGCACGCCATAGCCGAGGGACGGGGCTTCCGGATCGCGGATCAGGCCGTGCCCGTCCGGGCCGTGGCAGAAGGCGCAATTCTCCTTGTAGAGCGCCGCCCCGCGCACCGGATCGGCCGGCCGGTCGAGCTCGGCGATGCGCCCGGCGCCGCCGCCGACGATCTTGCCGCCGGGCGGCACGCTCTTGCCCAGCAACTCCAGATACGCCACCAGCGCCCGCATGGACTTGGATTCGGTCGGCAGCGGCCTGCCGTTCATGGAGCGCGTCATGCAGCCGTCGAGCCGGTCGGCCAGCGTCGCCTTGTGGCCAGAGCGGGCGGAATAGGACGGATAGTCCGCCGCCGCGGCGATCAGCGGCAGGCCGAACTTCTTGGTGCCGGCATTGAGATGGCAATTGGCGCAGGCGAGGTTGTTGCCGGCGAAGCGCATCGCCGGGTCGGCGGCGTTCGGGCCGATGTGGCTCGGCGTGGCCACCAGCACCGAGCGGCCGTAGCGCACGAGGCGGCCGTAATCGTCGTCCGGGAGCTGGTCCACGTCCGGCAGGTCCCACACCGCGATGCGGGCGTTGGCCTTGGCGAGGGGGGTCTCGGCGAGCGCCGTGGCGGGCGCCGTCGCTGCCTCCCGGGCCGCATCCTGCGCCAGCGCGGGCAGCGCGGTGGGCAGCAGCCACAGCGCCGTCACAAGCCCCCACCCCATCCATCGGCGCGCCATCTCAATCCCCTTACCCGAGCCAAACATTGCCTTCTCGCGGTGCTGCGGCTATAAGCCCGCCTTCGCTCTCGGCATGCGCCCCCCTGGAGGCGTGCCTGAGCGGCGAAAATCCGCAGAACAGCCGTCGGGCCGCGCAAGCGGCCTTCGGCGTTTTAGACCGTTATCCAATTCAGGACGAGTGCCATGACCGCCATCAAGGAACTGAAGGCTGTGGCGCGCCCGCGGGCCGGCAAGGGGGCCGCCCGTGCCGAGCGCCGCGCCGGGCGCGTTCCCGCCGTGATCTACGGCGAGAAGCAGGACCCCATCACGATCTCGTTGAACTTCGTCGAGGTCAACCGGGTGATCTACGCCGGCCACTTCCTCACCACGCTGTTCGACGTCGAAGTGGACGGCGCGAAGCATCGCGTCATCCCGCGCGACTACCAGCTCGACCCGGTGAAGGACTTCCCCCTGCACGTGGACTTCCTGCGTGTCTCCAAGGGCACCACCGTCACCGTGGACGTGCCGGTGCACTTCGTGAAGCAGGAGGCCTCCCCGGCGCTCAAGGCCGGCGGCACCCTCAATGTGGTGGCCCACTCCGTCGCGCTGGAATGCCCGGCCGACGCGATCCCGGACGCCATCACGGTGGACCTCACCGGCGCCGGCTTCGGCGACATCATCCACCTGTCCAAGCTCACCCTGCCCGCGGGCGTGACCTGGGCCGGTCATGGCGATGACACCCTCGCCTCCGTCGTCGCTCCCTCCGGCATGACCGAGGAAGCGGCCGCGGAAGGCGCGGAAGAGACCAAGGCGTGATGCCCGGCGGGGCGCCGGTCGCCGTGGCCGCCGCCCCGCGCAACGCCTGAGGTCGCGGCGCACGATCCGCGCGCCACATCTGATCGACGCATTCCTTTGCGGGCCGGAGGCGCCACATGTTCCTGTTCGCAGGGCTCGGCAATCCCGGCCCGAAATATGCCGGCAACCGGCACAACATCGGCTTCATGGCGGTGGACGCCATCGCGCGGCGCCATCGCCTCGGCCCGCCGCGCAAGCGCTTCCAGGGCTTCGTGGCGGAGGGCGAGATCGCCGGCCAGAAGGTGCTCGCGCTGCTGCCCGAGACCTTCATGAACGAGAGCGGGCGCGCCGTGGCCGAGGCCCAGCGCTTCTACAAGATCCCCCTCGACCACGTCTTCGTCTTCCACGACGAGCTGGACCTGCCGCCGGCCAAGGTGCGCATCAAGAAGGGCGGCGGCAACGCCGGCCACAACGGCCTCAGGTCCATCACCGCCCAGTGCGGCAATGATTACTGGCGGGTACGGCTCGGCATCGGCCACCCCGGCGACAAGGCGCTGGTGCATTCCTACGTGCTCAACGACTTCGCCAAGTCCGAGAAGGGCTGGGTCGACGCGGTGGGCGACGCCTGCGCCGATTTCGCCGAGCTGCTGGTCACCGGACGCACCGACGAGTTCCAGAACCGCGCCCACCTCTTCCTCGACGCCCAGGGCTTCTCCGAGCAGAAACGGGTGGGCGAGAAGGGCTGAGCGGCGCCGGGCGCGGCCCATTCGCCGGCCGCAGCACCTCTGGCGGCTTGCCGAACCGTCCGCCGAGGCGATATGCGAGAGGCCGCACCGGTTCGGCGACCGCCATCATCCGTTTTCCGGCCGCGGCTCCATGGGATCGCCCGTGGGGCGGCGGCCCAACATTGAGCATTCCATGGGCTTCAAATGCGGCATCGTCGGCCTGCCCAACGTGGGCAAGTCGACCCTCTTCAACGCGCTCACCCAGACCGCGGCGGCCCAGGCGGCCAATTATCCGTTCTGCACCATCGAGCCGAACGTGGGTGACGTCGCGGTGCCCGACCCGCGCCTCGACACGCTGGCGGAGATCGCCGGCTCCGGCCAGATCATCCCCACCCGGCTGACCTTCGTGGACATCGCCGGCCTGGTGCGCGGCGCCTCCAAGGGCGAGGGACTCGGCAACCAGTTCCTCGCCAACATCCGCGAGTGCGACGCCATCGCCCATGTGGTGCGCTGCTTCGAGGACGGCGACGTCACCCATGTGGAAGGCAAGATCTCGCCCGTGGACGACATCGAGACCATCGAGACCGAGCTGATGCTCGCCGACCTCGAAAGCCTGGAGAAGCGCGCCGCCGCGCTGGAGAAGAAAGCCAAGGGCGGCGACAAGGAATCCAAGGAGCTGCTCGACCTCATGAACCGCGCGCTGGCCCAGCTCCGCGAGGGACGCCCCGCCCGCATGGCCGAGGTGAAGCCGGAGGAGCAGAAGCTGTTCGGCCAGCTCGGCCTCATGACGGCGAAGCCCGTCCTCTACGTGTGCAACGTGGAGGAGGCGTCCGCCAAGGAGGGCAATTCCCTCTCCGCCCAGGTGTTCCAGCGGGCGAAGGAGGAAGGCGCCAAGGCGGTGGTGGTCTCGGCCAAGATCGAGAGCGAGATCGCCGTGCTGCCGCCCGAGGAGCAGAAGGACTATCTGGAAGCCATCGAGCTCGACGAGCCGGGCCTCAACCGGGTGATCCGCGCCGGCTACGACCTCCTGAGCCTGCTCACCTACTTCACCGTGGGGCCGAAGGAGGCGCGGGCCTGGACCATCACCCGCGGCACCAAGGCGCCCCAGGCGGCGGGGGTGATCCATTCCGACTTCGAGAAGGGCTTCATCCGCGCCGAGACCGTCGCCTACGACGACTATGTGAAGTTCAAAGGCGAGGCGGGCGCGCGCGATGCCGGCCGGTTCCGGCTGGAAGGCAAGGAGTATCTCGTCGCCGACGGCGACGTGCTGCACTTCCGCTTCGCCAACTGACCGCTCGGGACGCGCGCCAATGAGCGAGGACGCCTCCCCTGCCATCCCGGGGACGCCCGGCGGGGACGGGCCGATGGATATCGGCCGCTTCACCTTCACCGCCGCCGAGATCGTGCGCTTCGCGCAGGCCTTCGACCCGCAGCCCTTCCATATGGACGAGGCGGCGGCCCGGCGCTCGCCCTACGGCACCCTCATCGCCTCGGGCTGGCAGGTGGTGTGCGTGTGGATGGGCTTCTTCGTGCGCGCCCATCCGGCGGCGCGGCCCCTGCCCGGCGCCGCGGCGGCGAGCGGCCCGCGCGTGATCTCGCCCGTCGGCGTCGGCTTCTCGGTGGAGGAGCTGAAATGGCTCCTGCCGGTCCGCGCCGGGGACACCCTCACTTTCGCCACCGAGGTGCTGGAGGACCGGGCGAGCGGCAGCCGCCCGGGCTGGCGCGTCTATCATCGCCGCGCCTCGGCCCGGCGGGAGGACGGCGCCGAGGCCATGTGCTTCCGCCTCCGCCATTTCGCGCCGGTGGGCCTCTAGCGGCCGCTTCGCCAGGGCGGGACGCCCGCGCGGCGGAAAGAGCGCTGTGCGCACCGTCCGCCGCGCCTTGACGTCCGCGGCAACCTCCCTTTGGATCACATCAAGATCAAAGGGAGGGGCGAGGTGCAGGATCTCTTCTTCGAGGACTTCGTGACCGACGAGGTGCGGACCTTCGGCTCCCACAAGGTGAGCGCGGAGGAGATCATTTCCTTCGCCAAGGAATACGACCCTCAGCCCATGCATGTGGACGAGCAGGCGGGCAAAGCCTCCATGCTGGGCGGGCTCGCCGCCTCCGGCTGGCACACCTGCGCCATCATGATGCGGCTGATCTGCGACGGCTTCCTGCTGCGCACCGCCTCCATGGGCTCGCCGGGGGTGAGCGAGAACAAATGGCTCGCCCCGGTGTTCCCCAACGACGTGCTCACCCTGCGCCGCACGGTGATGGAGGCGCGCACCTCGAAGAGCCGGCCCGAGATGGGCCTCGTGAGCTTCCGCTTCGAGCTGCTGAAGGCCGACAAGACCGTCGCCCTCGATCAGGTCTGCGTCATCATGATCGGCCGCCGCAATCCGGGAGCGCGCCTCGCGTGAGGAATCCGCCATGAGATATTTCGAGACTGTCGAGATCGGCGCGAAGGAGGTGCTCGGCCGGCACACCTTCAGCCGCGAGGAGATGCTCGCCTTCGCCCGCGCCTACGATCCCCAGCCGTTCCACCTGGACGAGGAGGCGGCCAAGCGCTCGCCCTATGGCGCCATCATCGCCTCGGGCTGGCACACGGTGGCGGTGTGGATGAAATGCCTGATGGCCCACCAGCAGACGCATCCCGACGCCAGCTCCGGCGGCGGCGGGCCCTCTCCGGGCTTCACCAACCTGCGCTGGCTGAAGCCGGTCTATGCCGGCGACACCATCACCTACACCACCGAGGTGAAGGAGAAGGTGGAGAGCCGCTCGAAGCCCAAATGGGGCATCGTGCGCACCTACAACACCGGCACCAACCAGCACGGCGAGCTGGTGATGGATTTCGAGGGCGCGGCGTTCCTGAAGCGGCGCTTCTGACGCCGGCGGCCTCCCGGGGCGGACGGGATGCCCACCCCGGGACCGGAGCCGTGCCCGCGAGTATCAGCCCGGCGGCCGACGCCTCACAGGCCGAGGCCGGCCATGGCGGCTTCGGGATAGCGGGTGCCGGCGACGGCGGCGGGCGGGAACAAGGCGTCCAGCGTCGCCACCTCCTCGGGGGACAGGCGGATCGCCGTGGCGGCCGCGTTCTCCTTCAGATACGTGATGCGCCGGGTCCCGGGGATCGGGATCACATGGTCCTGCTTGTTGAGGATCCAGGCGAGGGCGATCTGCGCCGCGCTCGCGCCCTTGGCCGCCGCGAAATCGGCCAGCGCCTCGGTCAGGCGGTGGTTCTGGGCGAAGGCCTCGCCCACGAAGCGCGGGTTCGAGCGGCGGAAATCCTCGGGCGAGAGCGCCTCGGGGCTCGCCACGGTGTTGGTGAGGAAGGCCCGCCCGAGGGGGCTGTAGGCGACGAAGGCGGCGCCGATCTCGCGGCAGGCGTCGAGCATTCCCGCCTCGGGCTCGCGGCTCCACAGGGAATATTCGATCTGCACCGCGCTGATGGGATGGACCGCATGGGCCCGCTTCAGCGTCTCGATGGAGCATTCGGACAGGCCGAGATGGCGCACCTTGCCGGCCTCCACCAGCGCCTTCATGGCCCCCACGGTCTCCTCGATGGGGGTCTTGGGATCGACCCGGTGCTGGTAATAAAGGTCGATCACATCGGTGCCGAGGCGCTTCAGGCTCGCCTCGCAGGCGCTGGCCACGTAGGCGGGCGTGCCGCACACGCCGAGGCGCTCGCCGTTCGGCCCGCGCACATTGCCGAACTTGGTGGCGAGCACCACCTTGTCGCGCCGGCCCTTCAGGAAGCGGCCGAGCAGCTCCTCATTGTGGCCGCAGCCGTACATATCCGCGGTGTCGAGGAAATCGATGCCGAGATCGAGGGCGGCGGCGAGGGTTTCGAGCGACTGGGCCTCATCGCTGGGGCCGTAGAATTCGGACATGCCCATGCAGCCGAGGCCGATGGCGGACACGGAAAGACCCGAGCGACCGAGAGGACGGTGGTCCATGGGGGACCTCATGATGTAGGAGGACGGGGGAAGGGGCGGAGCAAGGCGGCGCTGGCGATCCGCCTCTTGCATCCGCGACAAACAAACTACACCGTGTAGTTTACATACCGGTCTGTATCTGTCAATGGCTCCGACCCCGAAGGACACTCCCCCGCCGAAGCCTGCGGCCGCGCCGAAGGACCCGCGCGGCACGGCGGCCCGCATCCGCAAGGCGGCGCGCGCCCTGTTCCTCGAGCACGGCTATGGCGGCACCTCCATGGACGCCATCGCCGCCGCGGCCCCGGTCTCCAAGCGCACGCTCTACCAGCACTTTCCCGGCAAGGCGGAGCTGTTCGGCGCGGTGATCAGCGAATCCTGGTCGCACCTCACCGGCGCGCCCCTGCTCCCGTCCGACATCGACGAAGACCCCCGGATCGTGCTGCGCGCCTATCTCGACCGCCTGCAGGAGCATTGGGACCGGCCGGACATCATCCCCCTGCTGCGGCTCGTCATCGCCGAGGCGCCGCGCTTTCCCGAGCTGTCGCGCACCTTCTTCGCCGCCGGCAAGGAGCCTGCGGTGCAGGGGCTTTCGGTCTATCTGGCGTCCCTCGTCCGGGCCGGACGCCTGCCCGCGGGCACCGATCCCGCCCTCGCCGCCGCGCAATTCCTCGGCGCCATCAAGGAGCCCCTGTTCTGGCCGCGGGTGCTCGGCGTGCCGGTGGCCTATCCGGCCAGGGCGGCGGTGGAGCACGCCCTCGATGCCCTGCTCGGCCCGGCCGTGCCGCCCTCCCGCTAGCTTCGACGCATGGCACCGATGCGCCGTCCGCCCGCACCGTTGCTTGCTCCCCTCCCGGGGGGCTGCTAGAGCACTGCGGCCCCGCGTGAGCGCGGTCTTCTTTCCGATCAAACCACAGGACGGTCCAAAATGGCGATCGAGCGCACCTTCTCGATCATCAAGCCCGACGCCACGCGTCGCAATCTCACCGGCGCCATCAACGCCGTCATCGAAAAGGCCGGCCTGCGCATCGTGGCGCAGAAGCGCATCCTCATGACGCGCGACCAGGCCGAGACCTTCTATGCCGTCCATCGCGAGCGGCCGTTCTTCGGCGATCTCGTCGCCTTCATGACCTCGGGTCCCGTGGTGGTGCAGGTGCTGGAAGGCGAAGACGGCGTGGCGAAATATCGCGAGGTGATGGGCGCCACCAATCCGGCCAATGCGGCCGAGGGCACCATCCGCAAGCTGTTCGCCGAATCCATCGAGGCCAATTCCGCCCACGGCTCCGACAGCCCGGAGAATGCGGCGATCGAGATCGCCCAGTTCTTCTCCGGCAACGAGATCGTCGGCTGAGACGGACCGCCCCGCATCGCCGCATCCTCTGCGGCGGCGCGGGGCGCCATCCTCCCATCCGTCCCAGCGAGGCAGCGTGGCGCGCGGCGCCGGCTGCCGCTCCGGGTGCCTCGGGGTGACGGTCCTTTCCCCAGAACGCCGGGCCGCCCACCCTGCCGGCGCGCGCCCCGGGTTGCGCACCCCGCCCGCCGGCATCGCCTTCCTTCCGCGCCGCCTGCATGGCCGAGGATCACCGCCAGCGGGACCCTGCCGACATCAAGGCTTTGGCCGCTCCGGAGCGCTTTGCGCCACGGGTGCGCACCGGCGTCGCCCTGCCGCGCTGACCCGGCCGGCAGGCCCATGACCCCGGCCGCATCGCCATCCAATGGGTCAAGCGCTTGCATTGCAGCGCCGTCTTGCCCCATCCGTTGGCTGACTTAAGTTCACCAGATCGACGCGGGCCGTCGTCCGCCCTTCGCCCCCTGCGGCGACCCGCCCGGAGCATACCCATGGATTTCACCGCCCCCACCTTCTGGATCTCACTGCTGCAGATCATCTGGATCGATCTTCTGCTGTCGGGGGACAATGCGGTGGTGATCGCGCTCGCCTGCCGCTCCCTGCCGCCGAAGCAGCGCAAATGGGGCATCATCCTCGGCGCGGGCGCGGCGGTGGTGCTGCGCATCATGTTCGCCATGGCGGTGTCGCTGCTGCTGGGCGTCCCCTTCCTGAAGGTGCTGGGCGCGCTGCTGCTTATCTGGATCGCCGTGAAGCTCGTCACCGACAACGAGGGCGAGGCCCATGAGGTAGCTGCCGCCGACAGCCTGTGGAAGGCCGTGCGCACCATCGCCATCGCCGATGCGGTGATGAGCCTCGACAATGTGGTGGCCATCGCGGCGGCGGCGAAGGGGCATCCGGAGCTGTTCGTCTTCGGGCTGCTGCTCACCGTCCCGCTGATCGTGTTCGGCTCGCAGGTGGTGCTGGCGCTGCTCACCCGCTTCCCGGTGCTGGTGTGGGCGGGCGCCGCGCTGCTCGGCTGGATCGCCGGCGAGATGCTGGTGGGCGACGTGACGACGCTCGCCTTCATGCAGCAGTTCGACCCGGCCCTGGTGCAGGCGGATCCGCATTCGCCCATCGGCCTGCATGCGGCGCCGCTGCCCCACTATCTGGCAAGCACCATCGGCGCCATCCTGGTGGTGGGGATCTGCCTGGTGGTGCGCGGCCGCAACCGCCCGGAGGAAGAGGAGGAGGCCGAGGGCGGCGCCTGAGGGCCGCCCCGCCCCCTAGACCAGCGGCGCGATGAGCGGGGCCGCGGCGCCCTTCGCCCCGGCCACCATCACCCGCTCCTCCGCCACGCTCAGCCGGCCGGCGGCGAGGAGCTCCAGGCCGAGCGGGTAGATCACGTGCTCCTGGGCGAGCACCCGGTCGGCGAGGCTGTCCGGCGTATCCGCGGGATCGATGCCCACCACCGCCTGCAGGATGATGGGGCCGGCATCCATCTCGGCGCGCACGAAATGGACGGTGCAGCCATGCACCCGCACCCCCGCCTCCAGCGCCCGTTCGTGGGTGTGCAGGCCCTTGAAGCTCGGCAGCAGCGAGGGATGCACGTTGATCATCGCGTTGTGCCACCGCTCCACCAGCCAGGGGGTGAGGATGCGCATGAAGCCGGCGAGGCACACGATCTCGATGCCCTCCTCCCGCAGCACCGCATCGAGCGCGGCGTCGAAGGCGGGACGGTCGGCATAATCCCTGTGGCTCAGGACCCGGGTGGCGATGCCGCGCGCGCGGGCGAACTCCAGCCCCGCCGCATCGGCCTTGTTGGACAGCACGAGGGAGATCTCGGCCGGGAAGTCGGCCCGCTCGGCCGCCTTCACCAGGGCCGCCATGTTGGACCCCCGCCCGGAGATGAGGATGGCGGTGCGCTTGCGCGGCGCCGCCGCGGCGAGGCCCGCGCTCATGCGTCCGAACCCGTGGGAGCGGCACCGAACGCGGCCGCGCCTTCATAGGCGACGCGCGGCGCCCCTTCGCCCGCGGCGATGACGCCGATGCGGGTCACGCTCTCGCCCCCGTCGGCGAGCGCCTGCGCCACCCGATCGGCGGCGTCCGCCGGAACGACCACCACCATGCCCACCCCGCAATTGAAGGCGCGCAGCATCTCCTCCGGAGCGACGCCCCCCGCCGCAGCGAGCCAGGGGAAGACCGCCGGCACCGCGAGGGCGGACAGGTCGATGCGTGCCACGCTGTTCTGCGGCAGCACGCGCGGCAGGTTTTCCGTCAGCCCGCCGCCGGTGATGTGCGCCATCGCCTTCACCGCGCCGGTGGCGCGGATGGCGGCGAGGCAGCTCTTCACATAGAGCCGGGTGGGCGTGAGCAGCGCCGCGCCGAGGCTTTGCGCGGGCTCGAACGGGGCCGGCGCGTCCCAGGCCAGCCCGGCCCGTTCCACGATGCGCCGCACCAGGGAATAGCCGTTGGAATGCACGCCCGCCGAGGCAAGGCCGAGCAGCACGTCGCCCGGGCCGATGTCGGCGCGCGGCAGCAGGCCGGCGCGCTCCACCGCGCCCACGGCGAAACCGGCGAGGTCATAGTCGCCGTCCGCATACATGCCCGGCATCTCCGCCGTCTCGCCGCCGATGAGGGCGCAGCCCGACTCGCGGCAGGCCCGCGCCACGCCGGCGACGATCTTCGCGCCCACATCGGGGGCGAGGCGGCCGGTGGCGAAATAATCGAGGAAGAAGAGCGGCTCGGCGCCCTGCACCACCAGGTCGTTGACGCACATGGCCACGAGATCGATGCCGATGGTGTCGTGCAGGCCGGTCTCGATGGCGATCTTCAGCTTGGTGCCCACCCCGTCGGTGGCCGCCACCAGCAGCGGATCGGCAAAGCCCGCGGCCTTCAGATCGAACAGCCCGCCGAACCCGCCGATCTCCGCGTCGGCGCCGGGCCGGGCGGTCGCCTTCACCAGCGGCTTGATGAGATCCACCAGGCGGTTGCCGGCGTCAATGTCGACCCCCGCGTCGCGATAGGACAGTCCGTCTTGAGCCATGCGCTTTCCGTGTGTGCCGTTGGCCGCCGCGCGCGGGGAGGCCGGGAGAGGATGACGGCACGCGCCCGCCCGGCGCGGGTGCATTTTCGCCGGCTCAGCCCCCGCCCCGGATCGAGGCCGACCGGCCGGTGCTCTAGCCGCGAATAGGCCGCGAGGCAAGCCGCAGGGGGCGCTGCGTCACCGGCGCGCGGCGCGATGGCCGCATTGCCCGAGGTCGCTCTCCTGGAGCGACGGCGGGAAAACCCCTCGGGCGAAAGACTTGCGCGAGGGAGGCTGCCCCGCACCGGGCTGCGGCGTCGCTGTCCGGCGATGGCCGGTGGTGTCTCCCTCGGGCGCCGGGCTCTTGCCCCGTGCTCAGGCGCAGACAGAGGGGCGCCCAAGAAAAAGGGGACGCCCAGGGCGTCCCCCTCATCACGTTGCGGCCCGGAAGCGGCGTCCCGCGCCTCAATCCTCCAGGATCTTGGCGCGGAACAGGGCACCGGCCAAGAGCGCGCCCACCAGCGGCACGACGATGAACAGCCAGAGCTGGGAGATCGCCTGCCCGCCCACGAACACCGCCGGGCCGATCGAGCGCGCCGGATTCACCGACACGCCGGTAACCGGGATGAACACGATGTGGATCATCACCAGCGACAGGCCGATGGCGAGGCCCGCCGCCTGGGTGATGCCGGCCTTCGACGTGGAGCCGAGGATCACCACCAGGAACACGAAGGTGCCCACCAGCTCCGCCACGATGGCCGCGCCGAGGCCGTACTGGCCGATGTAGCCCGGGCCCCAGCCGTTCTGGCCGAGGCCGGCGGTGGCCACGTCATAGCCCGCCAGCTTGCCGGTGGCGATGAGGGCGAGGATACCGGCGCCGGCGATGCCGCCGAGCACCTGGGCGATGATGTAGAGCGGAACCTCCGCGGTCGGCATGCGGCCGGCGGCCCACACGCCGACGGTCACGGCGGGATTGATGTGGCAACCGGAGACATGGCCGATGCCATAGGCCATCGACGTCACCGCCAGACCGAAGGCGAAAGCGATGGCCAGCATGCCGATGGGCGCGCTGCCATACCCGGTCAGAACGGCCGATCCGCAGCCGAAAAGCACGAGAACGGCGGTGCCGATGAACTCGGCGACGAACTTCTTCATGAGATCCCCCACTGATGGCCGCATCCCTGCGCGGCAGAAATCGATATGCCGGAATGCACTACCGCCTTGGCAGGCCCAAGATCAAGCACCCGGCAGCATCGGGACGCGCCGACGCCCTTCAGGGGTCACAGAAACGTGAAGCAGAGCGCGCCTTCGGCCGGCCAACAACCCGTTGCGCCCGCTGGACACGGACTTTTGAGGACGGCCAAAGAAGTTCCTGCAACGCAAAGTCGAAATCTTGCGATTGCGCAGTTGCAAAAATCGAGCTCGGCAAAGCCGAAGGCCGGGAACGATTTCCCGCGTTCGTGACCGGCGCAAGACGCGCAGAATCCTGCCCGAAATGTGGCCACTCCTTCGATCAAAGGAAAAGGCCCGGCGCTCGAAGGATTGGCCAAGATTGCGCCATTTCGGAATATTTGCGCAAAATGCAGTGGTGTGAAATATTGCGTGAGAATCGTCGCCAAATGAGTGACGAATCGCAACCTCCAAGATAGAGGGGACATCCGTGAGCGATTCTACCGCGATTACCAAATCGCCGGGCCATATCGACTGCACTGCCGACATCGTGGCCGCCTATGTCAGCAATAACAGCGTGTCCCCGGCGGAGCTTCCGGCGCTGATCGAGGCGGTGCATCGCGCGCTGGGTCAGCTCGGCGCGCCCCAGGTTATTCAGACGGAAGAGCAGAAGCCCGCCGTGCCGGTCAAGAAGTCCGTCACGCCCGAATACATCATCTGCCTGGAAGACGGGAAGAAGTTCAAGTCGCTGAAGCGCCACCTGCGCACCAGCTACGGCATGACCCCCGACGCCTATCGCGAGAAGTGGGGCCTGCCGAAGGACTATCCCATGGTGGCGCCGGCCTATGCGGAAGCCCGCTCCCAGCTCGCCAAGAGCATGGGCCTCGGCCAGAGCCGCAAGAAGGCGCCGGCTCCCGCCCGCAAGACCAGCACGCGGCGCAAGCCGGCGGCGGCCTGAGGTCTACCGTCCGTATCCGGCCGACCCGCCCGTCGGCCGGCATGATTGCTGTTCCAGACACGCTCCCCGGGGCCGGTTTCTCTCCAAAGCCGGCCAGCAGCGGACCTGATCGACAAGGCGCGCCATTCGACCTGCGAGTGGCGCGAACTTTTTTCTGGTGCCCTGATGCCGGACGCCGGCGTCAATCGTGCCCGATGGCCGCAGTGCGCGGCGGCGTCGTCGGTGCCCGCCAATCCCTCCGCATGCGGGACGGCGGCGCGGCACCAAGCGAGCCCATCATCCCCTGGCAGGCGGAAAGCGTCCCACCGGACGTGAAGCGCTGCGTTATTGATGTTCATTACGCATAGCTGACACGCGTTCAGCGCAGACCTCGGCGCCGATCCGCGAGATCGGCGGCATTCCCCCAAAGAATACCGGAAGGTAGAGCGCGCACACGCCCGAGAGGAATGGCGCGCTGCGACATGATCTTCCCGAGCGTCAGTCCTGCGGCCCGCTGCCGTCCACCGGCGGCAGGAACAGCCCGGCCTGGAAGCAGGTGCTCATGTGCTCCACCTTGGCGATGGCCCGCTGTGCCGCAATAGGCTCCAGCACCCGCTCCGCCGTCGTCTTGAAGATCGCCACCCAGCGGTCGAAATGGTCCGGCGTCAGCTTCAGCATGACGTGGGCGGAGAAGGGGTTCCCGGTATAGCGGCTGGTTCCGAGCAGCGTGCGCGACCAGAAGTTCTGCACGATCTGGTAATGACCTTCCCAATCATGGATGGCATGGGAGAAGATCGGAGCGAGCAGGGGATCGGCGCTCGCGCTGGCGTAGAACTCCTTCACCAGCTTTTCGAGATCCGCCTCGGTGACGTGGATCTCCACCGCAAGCTGCTCGCGCGCGCCGTCATCCGCGCCCGCCGCCCGATCGCCCAGGAGCGCCGCGATCTCGGGCGCGGCGGGACCGGCGCGGTGGTCGGTGTTGAGCGGCGGATCGAACTTCCGCACGAGATCGCGCACCGTCTGCGCCCGCAGCCGCTCGGCCGCGCGCGGCATGAAGAAGATCCGGTCGATCTTGTCTGCCTCGGCGGGATTCTGCGCGGTGAAGGCCGCCACCGCGGCGGCCATGTCTTCGGCGCCCCCAATGAAAGCGGGGTAATAATACTCGTCGATCCGGCACGCGAGGATGAACACGCCCGCCTCGGAGGGCACGCGATCGGCGGAGGAAAACTCGAACCCGGCGAACAGCAGGCGCGGGGCATCCACGCGCGGAAGCTGGGGTCCGGCTGATGCGGGGGGACCGCTCACGGCGGCCGGGCTTTCGGCAGCGGGGGCGAGGGAGGCAGCGGACGACATGGGCGGGTCCTTCTCAGCGCTGTGCGACGGCCGCTGGCGGCGCGCAAAGGGAATGACATCGGCGCTCTCGCGCGGCTTCTTCTGAAGTTGCATCCGGGCGAACCACGGCGCCTTGATCTGGATGGAGGTGCCCGGCACCACCCCGCGCACGCGGGCGCCGAGGCTCGTCGGGTCGCCTTCCGGCGGCGGGTTTTTGGGCGGCGGCAGGCTCTGGGACGCCTCGCCCGTCACCGCCTCGGGCGCCTCGCCCTCGCCGGCGGCACCCTCCCCATCCCCGGACCCTGATGACTGGCTCATGCGCGTACTTTCCGGCCCGGCGCCGCGACGGCGCCGTCCAATGCAGGACGAATGCGGGTGGCGAACGCGCTCAGGCTCTCGACCGCATGCTCCGTATCGAGACAGGCGGGCTTCAGGAGCAGCGAGGTCGCCCCGGTGCGGGCGGCAACCGCGCGCGTCTTTTCCGCCACCTCTTCATAGGATCCGACCAGCGAGCGGGCAAGGAGCCCCTCCACCTCGAAGCGGGCCAGCGGCCCCTTGCCCTGGGCGAGGAAGATGCCGCGCATGCGCTCGGCGAAGCGGCGGACATAGGGCTCGGCCTGCGCCAGCGCCTCGGCCCGGGTGGGCGCGGCGAAATAGAAGCGCGCAAGGACGAAGCGCCCGTCCACGCCGCGCGGCACCTCGCGCCAGTAGGCGTCGGCCACCTCGTAGCTGCGCTCCAGCGAGGCGGCCGAGGCCGCCATCACGCCGAAGCCGCTCTGCGCGGCGAACGCGATGGCCTCCGGCGTGGACGTGGCGAGATAGGTGGGGACCGGCTGCTGCACCGGCTTCGGCGCGAGGCGCACCCCCTCGACCGTGTAATGGCGGCCGCTGAAGCTGACCTCGTCCTCGTAGAGCAGGCGGTTGACGAGGCTGAGCGCCTCCAGCATCTGCCCGCGCGCGTCCTCCTTGCCCACGCCGAAGTGCCGGTTCTGCGCATCGAACGGGCCGCCCTTGGCGACGCCGAAATCGAATCGCCCGCCCGACAGGAGATCGATGGAGGCCACGTCCTCCGCAACCTGGATCGGGTTGCGGAACGCCAGCAGCACCGCCGCCGAGCCGATGCGGATGCGCTTCGTCGCACCGGCGAGATAGGCGATGAGCGGCATGATCGACGGGCTCGGCGCATCGGGATCGAAATGGTGCTCGGCCACCCAGGCCTCCTCGAAACCGATCCGTTCGGCGTGCTTTACGAGGCGTGTCTGGGCCGCGTATGAGTGGGCGTAGCTGTTCTGCGGGTTCTCATAGGTGCAAAAGATGCCGATGCGCATGGCGGCAATCCCACTTTCCCGGCACGGGCAGGTCTTGCCGCCGCCGGGCCGTTGAATATGTAATGAAACTACATAACGATGAAGCCTCCGACGGGAATGTCAAGCCATGCCCGCCGCCGTGCGCGGGTTTCCGCGGCGTCGCGGGGAACGGAGCGCGCGCCGGGCGAGGCCCGAGGGACGGACGGGTGAGCGGATGACGACGCCGAAGATCGATACGCTGAAGATCGATGCCCTGCTGGCGCTGAAGAGCGAGGGGCGCCTGCTGGTGGGGCGCGACCGCATCCGCCTCTTGGAGGCGGTGGCCGAGCACGGCAACATCACCCAGGCGGCCAAGGCGCTCGGCTACAGCTACAAGACCGCCTGGGACGCGGTGAACGCCATCAACAACCTGCTGCCCCGCCCGGCCTTCATCACCCGCGCGGGCGGCCGCAGCGGCGGCGGCGCCGAGGTGACCGAGGAAGGCGTGCGGCTCATCTCCGCCTTCCACCGCCTGGAAGAGCGCCTCGCCCGCATCTCCGCCGCCATCGCCGAGGACGGGCTCGAGGGGCAGGACAGCTTCCTGTTCTGGAGCCTCGGCATCCGCATCTCCACCCGCAACGTGTTCCAGTGCGAGGTGGTGGAGCTCACGGTCGGCCCGGTGGATGTGGTCGTGCGGCTGAAGATGTCGTCGGAGACCACCATTCTCGCCCGCGTCACCCACGAGGCGGCGGACGACCTGGAGCTGGCGGTGGGGCGCACCGTGCTCGCCTTGGTGAAGGCGCCGTTCGTGACCCTCGCCTCCGCCGGACCCGATCCGGCGCCGCAGGACAACAGCTTCATCGGCACCATCACGCGGCGGATCGACGCCGATGCCGGCGCCGCTTATGCCAAGAGCGAGATCCTGATCGACATCGGCTCGGGCAAGACCATGACGGCCATCGTGCCGCGCCAGCTCGCCGATACGCAGAACCTGCGCGAGGGCATGGTGGCGCGCGCCTCGTTCGACGCCGATCACGTGGTGCTGGCGGCGGATTGAGCCGCCGCCCCGGAGGGATCCGGGTGCAAGCCGGCGAAGCGGCTCCGTTTCACCGGACCTTCGGGCCATGCCATGAAGCAAGGCGGCGGATCGCCCCGCCGCCTTGCCGTCTCACTTCCCCAGGCTCGCGTGCGGCCGACGCGCCAGATGGCGCGCCGCCGGGCGCCGGCCTCAGTGCGGGCGCAGTTCGTAGGTGATGCGCCGGTTGCGGGCGCGGCCCTCGGGCGTGTCGTTGCTCGCCACCGGGTTCGACTGGCCGTAGCCCGAGGACGAGATGCTCGCCCCGTCGATCCCTGCCTCGACGAAGATCTCCCGCACCGCGTCGGCACGCTGCTGCGAGAGGTTGAGGTTGTAGGCCGGGTCGCCCACGTTGTCGGTATAACCCTCGATGACGATCCGGGCGCCCGCCGGCAGCGCCTTGATGAGCTCCGCCGCCTTCAGCAGCACCTTCTTGGCGTCGCCGGGAACGGTCGAGCTGTCGGTGTCGAACTGGATCGAGAGCTGGTTGAGGCTCGAGGTCACGTCCGCCCCGCTATAGCCGGACTTCAGCGCATCGAGCGCGCTCAGCACCTTCTCCGGATCGAGCTGCGGGCTATTGAGATCGGCCAGGGTGAAATTGCCCGAGGGGAACAGGCCCTTCAGCGCGGCCAGCAGCTTGTCGCGATCGATCGACGGGGCCAGCGCCTTGAGGTCGATGCCGTCGCCGTTGAAGCCCACGTTGAAGCCCGGCCCCTTGATGAGGCCGAGGATCTCGCCCAGCCGGGTCAGCCAGGAGGGGGCCTGGACATTGGGGTTGACGGTGAGGTCGCCCTTCAGCTTGTCGGCGCCGAAGACGCCGGACAGGGCCGAGGTGATGCTGGACTTGGTGGCCTCGTCGGGCACCACGCCGTCATAGCTGACGGTGCCGTCGATCTCGCGCAGCCAGAGGCGGGAGGGAGCGGTCGCCATCGGCGCGGCGGGCGCGGTGGTGGTGGGCGCGGCGGGGGTGGCGGGCGCAGGAGCCGCCGCAGCGGGAGCCGGCGGCAGGGTGAGCTGGCCGGTGCCGAACAGGCCGCTGAGCGCCGCCAGCAGCTTGTTCCGGTCGAAGCCGGGCGGCAGGGAATTCAGGGTCAGCCCCTGAGCGTTGAACAGCGCGTCGAGACCCGGGAACTTGAGCGCGCCGAGGGCCGTCGGCAGGCTGGCGAGCCAGGAGGGCACGCCCGCCTTGGGATCGAGCGCGAGGTTGCCGCTGATCTTGTCCGCGCCGAAGGCCGCGCCGAGGGCGGAGAGGATGCCGGTGCGCGTCGCCTCGTCGGGCACAACGCCGCCGTAGGTCACGGTGCCGTTGGCTTCCTTGAGGGTGAGCGTGGGATCCACCGTCTTCGCCGGCTCCGCGGGCTTGGCGGCAGCGGTCGCGGCCGGCGCCGGGGTGGCGGGGGCCGGAGCAGCGGGCGCGTGGGCCGCGGTGGCGGCGGGCGCCTGAGTGGCGGGGGCCTGGGCGACGGGTGCCTGGGCCGCCGGGGCATGGGCATCGGAGGCCGTCGCCGGCGCCGGCGCCTTGGCGTGGTCGGAGGGCAGCTCGCCGCGCGGCGTCAACCACCACAGGAGACCCAGCACGGCGGCGAAGACCACGCCGCGCACCGCCCAATCGCCGAGCTTCGGCTTCTGCGCCGCCGCCACGACGGCGGGCGCGGCATGGCCGTGGTCGTCGCCATGGGCATCCCCGCCCGCGCCTTCCAGGAACTTGACCGCATCCGCCGGCAGGCCGGCCGGCACCTGGCCGCCGGGCGCCAGAACCGCGAACACCTTCGGCACGCCATAGGCCAGGGTGTTGCCCGCCTGCTCGGCGGGAATGTGCAGGGCGGCAGCCACCGCCTTCACCGTGTCGGTGCCGACGAGATTGGTCACCTGGGCCGCCGTGAGCGCCGGCAGCTTGCTGGCGAGCCAGCTCGCCGGCTCGCCCGCGATGCCCGCCGCCTTCAGCTTGCGCAGCACTTCGGAAAGGCCGCCGGGCGCGGCGGAGAAGGCGCGCAGGATCTCGCGAACGAGCCGCTCCGACTGGGTGAGACTGAAGCCGAACTTCTCGGCGATCTCGGCGATCAGATGCTGAAACATCCCCGAACCCCCCTTGCTGCGACCATACCGCTGAAGCTCGGGCACGCCGGAACGGCGGCCGCGGAAGCACAACCCGCCGCGGGCTTAGCGGTATGACGTGACGTTCTGGTAACACGCCCGGCGCCCCGCCGAAATCCCGGGAATCCGGCAGCGGACGGCCAGGCGGGCGGCATGGTGACGTGTTTGCGCGGCGATGGAAAGCGGTATCATGAAACGAGGCGGCCGGCCTCCGCGTGGCCCCGCGCGGTCCGCTCCACCCGCTGGGGACGCCACTTCCGGTCCGCTGACCGCGGGGCGGGTTCGACCATGCGCCGAGCGAGGGCCGCCCGGCGCGGGCACATCCGAACGCCGCCTTTGACCGGACGACAGGGGCGGGCTACAGCCGGCCGAAGGCCCGCCGTGCGGCGCCTCGTCCGATCGCCGTCCAGGGGCCCGAGCCGATGTCCACGCTTTCCGAGCGTCCCGCCCCGTCCCCGGCCGACGGTCCGCCGGCCGCAGCGCCCGCGCCGGGCGGCGACGGCGCCGGACTGCCCCGGCGCGCGGTGGTCGGCTGGATCCTGTTCGATCCCGCCTGCCAGCCCTATTTCACCCTCATCACCACCTTCATCTTCGCGCCCTACTTCGCGTCCGCGGTGGCCGCCACGCCGGCCGAGGGGCAATCGCTGTGGGGCTTCGCCACCGGGGCCGCGGGGCTCGTCATCGCCCTTGTCTCGCCCTTCCTCGGCGCGGTGGCCGATGCATCGGGCCGGCGCAAGCCTTGGATCGCCCTGTTCGGCCTCATGATGATGGCGGGGGCGAGCCTCCTGTGGTTCGCCGAGCCGGGCAACGGGGCGCGCATCCCGCTCATCCTTCTCGCCTTCGCCATCGGCACCATCGGCGTCGAGTTCGCCACCGTCTTCAACAATGCCATCATGCCGTCGCTGGTGCCGCCGGAACGGCTCGGGCGGCTTTCCGGGGCGGGCTGGGCCGCGGGATATTTCGGCGGGCTCGTCTCCCTCGCGCTCATGCTCGCCTTCTTCGCCACGCAGCCGAACGGCCTCACCCTGCTCGGCCAGCCGCCGGCGCTCGGGCTTGATGCCGCCGCGCGGGAGGGCGACCGCATCAGCGGCCCCTTCACCGCCCTGTGGTTCGCGGTCCTGGTCTGGCCGATGTTCGTCTTCGTGCCCGACCGGCCGACCGACCTGCCGCTGCGCACCGCGCTGCGCGCCGGCTGGAGCGACACGCTGAGCCTCATCGGCCGGCTCAGGGCCATGCCCCGCCTCGCCCGCTTCCTTTTCGCCAACATGATCTACACGGACGGGCTCATCGCCCTGTTCGCCTTCGGCGGCATCTATGCCGCGGGCACCTTCGGCTGGGGCGCGGTGGAGACCGGCCTGTTCGGCATCCTGCTCACCATCACCGGCACCGCGGGGGCGCTTGCCGGCGGCGTGCTCGACGACCGCATCGGCGCGCAGCGGGTGATCCTCGGCGCGCTGGTGGTGCTGATCGGCGCGAGCCTCGGCATCCTCTCGGTGGACCGCGATTGGGTGCTGTTCGGCCTCGTGCCCACCGCGCCGGGCACCGGGCTCTACGGCACCACGCCGGAGAAGGTCTATGTGGGGCTGGGGCTTCTCATCGGCCTCGTGGCCGGCCCGCTGCAGGCCGCCTCGCGCACCCTGCTGGTGCGCCTCGCCCCGGCCGAGCACCTCGCCCAATGCTTCGGCCTGTTCGCGCTCTCCGGCAAGATCACCTCCTTCGCCGCACCGACCAGCGTGGCGCTGGTGACCGCCGCCACGGCGAGCCAGAAGGCCGGGGTGGCGGTGCTGGTGGCGTTCTTCACGCTGGGCGCGGTGCTGGTGGCCGGAGTGCGCGAGCACGGGCCCGCAGGCGACCCGCCCCCCGCCTGACCCCGCGCCGGCAGGAAGAGCGACCCGGGCGGACCGTGCTCCGGACCGAACGCCTCACGCGGCTCCCGCGCGCCGCAGGATCTCCGCGCGACGGCGCCCTACCCCTCAGTGCGGGGGAATGTTCGAGATCATCCGCCCGAAGATGTCGATCATCTGCCCCTGCACCCGCTGTCCGCGCTGGGCACGCTGCACCTGCTCGTCGATCGCCGCCTTGGTCTCCCGGTACGCCTCGGCCGCGCGCGGGTGGCCAAGCTCGGCCGCACGGGCGTAGAGGTCGAGCACCTGCTTGGCCGGCTGGTTCACCTTGTAGCGGCCGGTGCTGATCAGCTCGGCCAGGCTCATCATGGAATCGGGATCGCCGAGCTGGACGCCGCGGATGAAGTTGCGCGCCGCCTGGGCATAGTCCTGCTTCAATACGACGTAGAGCCAGCCGAGATTGTCGAATGCGGCGGGATAATCGTTCCGCGCGTTGAGGCGCTGCAGCTCGAACGCCTTGCCCTTGTCGATGAACTGCATCGCCCGCGCATATTGGTAGCGATACCGCGGCTCGTCGGGAAAGGCGGCTTTCGCGTCGTCGCAGGCCGCCACCGCCTCCCGCGCCTGGGACTTGAGCACCTCATAGGGCACGCCCACGGTGGTGCCGCGCCGCTGGTCGTTGGGATTGGCGGCGAGCTGGTCACAGCGCTCGCCGGAACGCTGGAGCTTAGCCTGCCGGTCCGCATCGCGACGCTGACGCTCCGATTCGATACGCTGACGCTCCGTTGCGATACGCTGGAGCTCAATCTCGTTGCGCTTCTGCTCGAGCTCGCGCTTCTCGGCGGCTATGCGCTCCTCCTCCTTCTTCTTGGCCGCCTGATCCGCCGCCTCCCGCGCAGCCTTTTCGCGCTGGCGACGGATGTCCTCCTCCTTGCGCGCCTTCTCCTCGGCCTCCGCCCGCCAGGCCGTCACCATCTCGCGGGTCACCACCTGAAGGCGCTCGCCGGTCACCGGATGGAAGCCCGGGCTGTCGAAGAACTCCGGCGCGTCGTCGCCCCGCGGGGCGAACCACACCTTCGCGGCGCCGGTCTGGGGATCGAAATAGCCGCTGCCGTCCGGATCGACGCGCTGCGGAGGCCTCTGGGGCAAGGCGTTGCGCGCCTCCTGCGCCGCCTTCCAGCGGGCCACCACGTCCTTGGTGATGGGGTTCAGCACCTCGCCGGTGACGGGATGAAAGCCCATGAGGTCAAACAGCTCGATCTCGCCGGAGGCGTTGAGCAGATACCAGACGATGGGCTCGCCGTTGCGGGGATCGAAGAAGTCCGGCTGGTCGGAAACGATGCGGGTCGGCCGTTTGCCGGTCTCGTAGGCGCGCAGGCGCTCCCTCATATCCTTCTTGATTTCGACGCATTCCCTGCCGGTGGCGGGATCGGTCCCGATATGCTCGCCATAGGTGATGCCGGTGCGGGTGATCACATAGCATTTCCCGTCCAGCTTGGACCGCGAGGCGTACCAAAGGGCGAGCGAGTTCCCCACCAGGAGCACCAGGATTCCGAACTCGCCGATCTTCCGTTTCTTCTCGTTGATGGAAACGCACAGTTTAATGAAGTATCCGACCACCGCCAGCATGACCAGCAGAAGCACCTGGGTCAGGTGGTCGTTGAGATCGAATGCGGCACCGATTTCCCTCACATAGCGTTTAGTGTTCCAGGCCACCAAGAGCTGATCGGAGGCGACATACAGGATGCCGCCGAGGCCGAAGGCGATGCCGAGCACGCTCAGCAGTGTCTTCAGCCGAAGCCGCACATACCAGGCCTCCAACGGAGCGGGCGAGACCGCGCTCCCCGGCGCGGCGGCTCCCGCGGCGGGCGGGACATTGGTGGGCGGGACATCGGTGGGCGGGACATCGGCGACGTGGGGCGGGTCGGAGGAGTGATGACCGGGGGGAGCGGGCGCCGGGGCCGGCTCGTCCGGTGACGCGGGCGCCGCGCCGGACGGCGGGGAACCGGCCGCGCGATCGGCAGATTCCGGGGCGGCCGGGGCGCCGTTGTCCGGCGTGTCGGTGTCCGGTTTGTCGGTGTCGCGATCGTCGCCCGCAGCCATCGTCTGATCGCCCCAGAGCCAATCCCGCCTACAGCTTATGCGCGTAACACTGACAATTGAAGATCCGTTCCGCTAAAACCTGCCACGCAGGTCCACCCGCGCCGCCTGTCTACCGGCCCCGCCTGTCTGCCGCCCCAAGGAGCACCCATGGCCGCCACCGACCCGATCCGCCCGATCCGTTTCGATCCCGACGCGCCGCTCGATCCCGCGGCCCCCACCACCACCCATGCGTGGTATCAGGACCGGACCGGCGCCTTTTCCGCCGGCTTCTGGGCGAGCGCGCCCTCGACCCTTTCGGTGCAATATGAGGAGGACGAATTCTGCCTGCTGCTCGACGGCACGGTGGAGCTCACCGACGCGGCAGGGCGGACCGAGACCTACCGGGCGGGCGATGCCTTCGTCATTCCCGCCGGGTTTTCAGGCACCTGGCGCAATGTCACCGCGGTCCGCAAATATTATGTGATCCATCTGGCCAAGGCGCCGGGCGACGCGCTGCGACCCTGACTGCCGTCAGCGACGCCCCGCAGCAGCGGCCGGTAAGGGCGTGGAACCGGCGCGAGCGGATAAGGTTTCCTTAGGGAAGAAACCTTGTGCGCCAGGAGGCTCCCCATGTCGATCCGCTTCCAGATCGCCGCCATGCTGTTCCTGATGATCCAGGCGGTGATGTTCTTCACCGGCCTGATCCTGGTCCTGCTCACCCCGCTCGCCCGCGAGGCCATGATGCTGCTGCCCTGGGTGGTGGGGATCACCGTCGCCATCTCCCTGCCCCTGTCGTGGTGGCTCGCGCCCCGCCTGAGAGCCCGCACCTGGGAGCAGGAAGGCCCCATGGAGATCCTGAAGTGACGCCGCGCTGACGCATCCGCTGCCGCGCTCTCGCAATCGCCGCCATTGAGTGCCATTTTGTTCTCGACACAGAATCAGGCATTGCGAGAGTGCCCGTGACCAACTTGCCCGATCCGCGCCGGCGTCCGGCCGAGCCGGCGCCCGACCCGGCCCCCCGCGCGGGGGGCATCGCCGCGCGCGCCCGCGCCGCCATGCATGCCGATGCCGGTGCATCCTATCTTGCCGGCCTCAATCCGGAGCAGCGCGCGGCGGTGGAGACCCTCGACGGGCCGCTGCTGGTGCTGGCCGGCGCCGGCACCGGCAAGACCCGGGTGCTCACCACCCGCATCGCCCACATCCTCGCCACCGGCCGGGCCTTCCCCTCGCAGATCCTCGCCGTGACCTTCACCAACAAGGCGGCGCGGGAGATGAAGGAGCGCGTCCATTCCATGGTCGGCGATCAGGTGGAGGGCATGCCCTGGCTCGGCACCTTCCATTCCATCGGCGTGCGCATCCTGCGCCGGCACTATGAGCTGGTGGGGCTGAAGAGCGGCTTCACCATCCTCGACACCGACGACCAGATCCGCCTCCTGAAGCAGCTCCTCGCAGCCGAGAATATCGACGAGAAGCGCTGGCCGGCGCGCCTGCTGGCCAACACCATCGACGGCTGGAAGAACCGCGGCCTCACGCCGAAGGACGTCACCCCCGGCGAAGGCTCGGCCTTCGCCAACGGCAAGGGGGTGGCGCTCTATGCCGCCTACCAGGCGCGGCTGAAGGCCCTCAACGCGGTGGATTTCGGCGATTTGCTACTGGAAGGCATCCGCCTGTTCCGCGAGAACCCCGACGTGCTCGCCGAATACCACAAGAGGTTCAAGTACCTGCTTGTCGATGAGTATCAAGACACCAACGTCGCCCAGTATCTGTGGCTGCGCCTGCTCGCCCAGGGCTCGAAGAACGTCTGCTGCGTGGGCGACGACGACCAGTCCATCTATGGCTGGCGCGGCGCCGAGGTGGACAACATCCTGCGCTTCGAGAGCGATTTCCCCGGCGCGAAGGTGATCCGGCTGGAGCGCAACTACCGCTCCACCGGCCATATCCTCGGCGCCGCCGCCCACCTCATCGCCCACAATGAGGGGCGGCTCGGCAAGACCCTGTTCTCCGAAGGGGCGGCGGGCGAGCATGTCACCGTCACCGGGGCGTGGGATTCCGGCGAGGAGGCCCGCGCCATCGGCGAGGAGATCGAGGCGCTGCAACGGGCCGGGCACCGGCTGTCGGAGATCGCCATCCTGGTGCGCGCCTCGTTCCAGATGCGCGAGTTCGAGGACCGCTTCGTCACCCTCGGCATGCCTTACCGGGTGATCGGCGGGCCGCGCTTCTACGAGCGGGCCGAAATCCGCGATGCCTTGGCCTATCTGCGCTGCGTCATCTCCTCCGCCGACGACCTCGCCTTCGAGCGCATCGTCAACGTGCCCAAGCGCGGCATCGGCGACGCCACCCTGAAGCAGATCCACGACGTCGCGCGCGCCACCGGCGTGCCGCTGCAGGATGCCGCCCAGGTGCTCACCGAGAGCGAGGAGCTGAAGCCCAAGGTGCGCGGCACCCTGCGCGGCCTCATCCAGGCCTTCGGGCGCTGGCGCGAGCAGGCCCGCGTGCTCTCCCACACCGAGCTGGCGGAGATCGTGCTCGACGAGAGCGGCTATACGGAGATGTGGCAGAAGGACCGCTCGGCGGAAGCGGCGGGGCGCCTCGAAAACCTCAAGGAGCTGGTGCGCTCCATGGAGCCGTTCGAGAACCTGCAGGGCTTCCTGGAGCATATCGCCCTCGTCATGGATGCCGACCAGGGCGCCGGCGAGGACGCGGTGCAGGTGATGACGCTGCATTCGGCCAAGGGGCTGGAATTCGACACCGTGTTCCTGCCCGGCTGGGAGGAAGGCCTCTTCCCCCACCAGCGGGCGCTGGACGACCAGGGCAAGGCGGGCCTCGAGGAGGAGCGGCGGCTCGCTTATGTGGGGCTCACAAGGGCGCGGCATTCGGCGCGCATCTGGTTCGCCTCCAACCGGCGCATCCACGGGCTGTGGAACTCCACCGTGCCGTCCCGCTTCATGGACGAATTGCCCGACGCCCATGTGAAGGTGGAGGAGAGCCGCGGCGGCTACGGCTGGGGCGGGTCGAGCTACGGCGGCGGCAGCTATGGCGCGAGCCGGTTCGACCGGGCGGGGGCGGAGCCGTTCTCCTCATCGTCCTACGGCACGCCCGGCTGGCAGCGGGCCCAGAGCCAGCGCGGCCAGAATGGCGGCAAAGGCGGGCGCGGCGGCTTCTCCGAAGGCGCGAGCCCCTACCGGGCCGGGCGCGCGGAGCGCCGCTCGCCCTTGGTGATCGAGGGCACGCTGCTTGCCACCTCCACCGGCGAACCCTCGCAATTCGCGCTCGGCGAGCGGGTGTTCCACATCAAGTTCGGCTATGGCGAGGTGGTCGGCGTGGACGGCAACAAGCTCACCGTGCTGTTCGACAAGGCGGGCGAGAAGAAGGTGCTGGAAGCTTTCCTGGAGAAGCCCTGAGCCGCGCCCTTCGCCCCGGCTTGACGCGGCCGGGGCGCGCGGCCCACAAGCGCCCAGCGAAATCCCCTCACGGACGCCCCATGCTCGAAGGCCTTCCCCCCAACGACGCCGCTTATGTGATGCGCCTCTCCGCCCCCAAGGCGGAGGCGGAGCGCATCTCCGGCCTCATCTCCGAGACCTACGATCCGGCCGAGGTGGCGGTGGCCAATTTCGAGAGCGCCGATCCGCGCGTGTGGGTGGTGGAAGTCTTCGCCGGCGCCGCCTTCGATGCCGACGACCTGCGCGAGCTGGTGCGCATCGCGGCGGGCGAGGAGCTGGCGGGTCAGGCCACCTTCTCGCAGATCGCGGAAACCGATTGGGTGGCGGCGAGCCTCGAAGGCCTCGCCCCGGTGCGGGTTGGCCGCTTCGTGCTCCACGGCGCCCATGACCGGGACAAGGTGGGCGCGCAGGACATCAGCATCGAGATCGAGGCCGCGCTCGCCTTCGGCACCGGCCATCACGGCACCACCCAGGGCTGCCTTCACGCCATCGAGGACCAGGCGCGCCGGAGCGAAGGGTATCGGGGCAAGCCGCGCCGCATCCTCGACATCGGCACGGGAACGGGGGTGCTCGCCATCGCGGCGGCGCGGCGCTTCCATCGTCCGGTGGTGGCGAGCGACATGGACAAAGTGGCGGTGGTGACCGCTAGGGCCAATGCGGCGGCCAACGGCGCGCGGATCGGCGTGCGGATGATCCATACCACCGGCGCCGGCGCGCGAGAGCTGGCGGAGGGCGGCCCCTACGACCTCATCCTCGCCAACATCCTGCTGCCGCCGCTGAAGCGCCTCGCCCGGCCGCTGGCCGGACTGCTGGCGCCGGGCGGGCGCATCGTGCTGTCCGGCCTGCTGGTGGCGCAGGTTCCGGCGGCGCTGGCGGCCTATCGCAGCCAGGGCCTCTATTTGGAAACGGTCCGCCGCATCGAGGGCTGGGCCACTCTCACGCTACGGGCCGGCCGCTGAGCGGGCGCGCCTTTGGACGGCGCGCCGCGCAAGACCGCGCGGGCGCGGCTCACTGGCGCGGATCGTGCCCGGTGAGGTGAATGTAGCGGGCGATCTCGCGATCGGCCTGCGCCTGGCGCGCGGCGACGATGGCGGCGAAAAAGCGGGTGAAAAAGCCCGTCCCGGCAGCCTTGGCGCCCATCTGCGCCTCATCTTCGCCGTGGGAGAGGACCTTGCCGGAGGTGAGAGCAATGCCCATGGAGGATCTCCTGCTCGGCCGCAATGGCCGTTGATGCGATGCAAGATACTGCCTTCCGCATCGCAGCAGAAGATATAGGACAGCATGGGTGACCTTTATCGCATGCAAATTCGGCAGGGCTGCCCATGACGCCGGGCCGCGGGCAGGACGCCCCCCGCCGGCGGGGCCCGCCCCAAAGCAAAGGGCCGGACACCCTGGCATCCGGCCCTTGAAGGATAGCTGAGAGGAAGGGCGCGCGGCGCTCAGCACCGCGCCCGGGCGCGCATGGTCACCCGCCGCCCGAGACCTTCGGGCTCCGGCAGATTGCGATGCGCGGCATTCATCGTGGCGATGCGCTCCAGCACGTCGTCCGGGAACGGCGAAGCATGGCGCGTCCTCAGATTCACGTGGAGCGCGGTCTGCTCGGAGGTGGCCGACACCCAGCCCTCGCTGCCGTGATGCAGGCTGAGGAAGAGGTGCAGGCGCTTCTCGTCATAATCGATCAGGCGAACCGTCACGCGCACGGGCGCATCTCCGGGCAGCTCGCGCAGGAAGCGCACGTGGGTCTCGGCGATGAAGTAAGACCCGCCGCGCGTCTGCGCATAGCGCGGGCCCAGGCCGAGAAGACACAAGGCTTCGCTCGTGGCGCGATCGAAGATCAGATTGTAATAGGCCATGGTGAGGTGGCCGTTATAGTCGATCCAGTCCCGCTCCACCTTCATGGGCGAAGAAACAAAGGGAGCGAAGAACACGGGTTCAAACTCAGCACGGTCAAGCATGGCTGTTCCGTCCCGTCTTTTGCATGGTTTTGTGGGGTTCGACTTTCATACTGTGCCGCGTTCCGACCCGCCCGTCACCCCTCCAAATCGGATGAAAGAGCCCGCGAAGATGATTCGAAAGCCTCATGGTCAAGGGGGAAATGGCGCCAAAGACCACAATTCCCCAGATCAATTGGCGGTATGATCCATGCCCTGCCTCGGGACCTGGAAAAGAATTAATTTTTCGTAAATGCTTGCCGCGCTCGCGAAGAAAATGGCTGCGATGCAAAATTGTGGCAATGATGTCACTGCGATGCAAAATTCGTCCAGGAATAACAAAGTCGTGATCCGCAGAATCTCATCATTAGGGTTAACCCACCCACCGTCCGATGCGCATAAATTTTGTGCGAAATGGTGCCGCGCCACCTCTTGATTAAGATTGAGGCGGAGCGACAGCCGAGCTTCCTCCCGCCGCCTACCTCCGGCATCGCGCGCGCCCCGGACCGCCCTCCGCCCACCCCGCGGGAGACGCCGGCGGCACGGCGTTTTCCGCGAGGCAGGTCGTACACAATGTGGTGATGCAACTCTGGCCTGCGCCATCGACCCCCGATCGCCGGAAGGCTATAGGACTCCCACGCGGCGCGCGGCCGCGCTGAACCGACCAGCGGTGCCCCTGCCCCCGGCGGCGGAGGAGCCGGAATGCCCGCGCGGAAAAGGCCGGCGGCGGGCGAAATCGTCTCGATCTGATCGCAATGCCCCGGCATGTAAGGGCCAGCGGCAGCGAAAACGAAAACCTGAAGAGGCACGGCGTGCAGGCGCTACTCATCAGCCTTGCGACAGCGATCACCCTGGCCATCGGCGGCGCCTTCGCGGCGCCCCTGGTCATCGACTGGAACAGTTGGCGCGCCTCGTTCGAGAGCGCGCTCGGGCGCACCCTCGGCCTGCCGGTGGTCATCCGCGGCCCCATCGAGGCGGCGATCCTGCCGGCCCCCCGGGTGGTGCTGCGCGACGTCTCCCTCGGCGACGTGGTGTCCACCGGCGCGCTGGTGGACGAGCTGCGCGCGGAGGTGTCCCTCGGCGCCCTGCTCAAGGGCGAGATCCAGGCCACCGGCGTCACGCTGAAGCACCCGCAGGTCCGCCTGCTCATCGACAGCTCCGGCCATGTGGCGCTTCCGGTGGGCACCCGGCGGCCCACCGACATGACCATCGCCAGCTTCGCCCTGGAGAACGGCTCCCTCGACGTCCTCGACCGCGGCACGGACCGCGCGGTGGGCCTCTCCGGCATCGACCTCAACGGCGAGGCGCGCTCGCTGTTCGGCCCGTACCGCCTCGAAGGCGAGGTGAAGGCGCCGAGCGGCATCTACGGCGTGCGCGCCATGCTCGGCGAGATCGGCGCCGACGGGGCGGGCAAGCTGCGCCTCTATGTGGACGGCCGCACCGCCCCCATCGCCTTCGATCTCGACGGCAGCCTCTCCATGGCGGACGGCCGCCCGAGCTACGCCGGCAAGCTCCTGGCGCGGCGCAAGGGCGGCGTCGGGCTCGCCGGCTGGCATGCCGCCGCCACCGTGCGCGCCGAGCCGGAGGCCGTCGCCGCCGATACGCTGGAGATCGCCATCGGCGACGATACCGAGCCCGCCCAGTTCTCCGGCACGGCGCGCCTCGGCCTCGGCCGCGCCACCGCGCTGCAGGCCGATCTGGCCGCCCGCACCCTCGATCTCGACACCCTCTACGCCGCCAGCGAGGCCGCCGCCCCGCCCCGGACCGATGCGGCAAGCGGTGCCGGCGCCCCTGCCGCCTCCCTCGCCCGCACCGACAGCCCGGTCGCGGTGGCCACCGACGCCCTCGGCCTCATCACGCGCCTTCCGGCGGTGAACACCGCGTCGCAGGTGAAGCTAGCGGTGGACCGCCTGTTCCTCGGCGGCGCTCCGCTGCAGATGGTGGAAGCCATCCTTGCCGGCAGCACCGACGGCTGGCGCATCGAGAAAGCAACGGCGCAATTTCCCGGCGGCGCGGAAGCCACCCTCGCCGGGCGCTCCACCAGCCGCGACGGCACCCTGGGCTTCGCCGGCGAGGTGGCGCTGGCCGCGGCGGATCCGGGCGGCTTCCTGCGCTGGGCGGCGCCCAATGCGGCGGCCGATTACGTGAACGCGGTGCCGGGCCCGGCGCGCATCGCGAGCCGGGTATCCGTCGTGCCCGGGAGCCTCGCGCTCGAGGGGCTCAATGCCAGCTTCGGCAACGCAAGGCTCGACGGCACCGTCAAGGCCGCCCTCGACCCGGCGAAGGGACCCCAGCTCGACCTCAAGCTCAATCTGGAGAACTTCGCCCTGGAGCCGCTGCTGGTGGCGGCCCGGCGGGCGGCCGGCGCCGTGGGCGGCGGCACCGACGCCAGCCTCGCCCTCACCGGCAAGGCGCTCACCGTCTCGGGCCTCGCCATCGGCACCCTGGCGGTGAATGCCCAGGCCACCGGCGGCAACTGGCAGGTGAGCCGCCTCGCCATGGGCGATCTCGGTGGCCTTGCGGTGGAAGGCAGCGGCCGGCTGGAGAATTTCTCCACCACGCCGCGCGGCGCCTTCAAGCTCACCCTCAGCGGCGCGGACGCGAAGGGCCTCGGGCCGCTGGCCCGGCAGGTGGCGGGCGAGAAGACCGCCGCCGTGGTGGAGCGCCTCGGGCCCCTCGCCAGCCCCGTCAGGCTGGAGAGCACGGTGGAATGGCGCGAGGCGGGCGGGCGCAACATCGTCACCGAGGGCAGCCTCGGCGACATCAGCGGCCGCCTCACCCTGACCCGCACCAATGCCGGCGTGCCGCTCAGCATTGCCCTCACCGCCTCCGCCAAGGACGGCGCCGCCACGCTCGGCGCGCTGGGCCTTTCCGCCCTCGCGCCCCGGCTCGGCCCCGCCGAGGTGGTTCTCGCGCTCGATCCGCTCACCCCCGGCGAGGCCAGCGTGAAGGGCTCGCTCGCCCTTGCCGACAGCCGCCTTGCCGGCGAGGGCACCGCGCGCCTCGCCCAGGACGGGGCGATCATGCCCCGCCTCGCGCTGCGCCTCGACAGCCCCGACCTCGGCCGGCTGCTGCCCCGTCTCGGGCGCGTGGCGGAGGGGGCGGCGCTGCCGGCCGCGGTCGGCTTCTCGCTGACCCGCAGCGGCGCGCTGTGGCGCCTGGAGGATCTTTCCGGCAGCTTCGCCCGCCTGCCGGCGCGCGGCGCGCTCGGCTTCGAGCCCGGGGACGTGCCGCGCATCGAGGGCCGCCTCGGCTTCGACGATCTGGCGCTGGCCGACGTGCTCGGCCTGTTCGGCGTCCGGGTGCCGCGCTCCGCCGCGCCGGCGGCGCCCTGGTCCAACGCCCGCTTCGTCCCGCCGGCCGCCGAGAACGTGGTGCTCGACGTCGAGCTCCTCGCCGACCGCCTCGCCGTGCTCGGCCCCTATGTGCTCGGCGATGCCCGGCTCAAGCTCATGAGCGGCGGTCCGGGCCTCGATCTGCGCGAGATCAGCGGCACGCTGGGCGACGGACGCGCCAGTGCGGCGCTGCATCTGGAACGGGGCGGCGATGCCCTCAAGGCCAATGGACGACTGAAACTGGACGGCGTCGCCGCCAAGTCCCTGCTTGCCCCCGCCGGCGTGCCGGCCGCGCCGGACGGGCGGGTGAGCCTGACCCTCGATCTCGCCGGCACCGGCCGCTCGCCCCGGCTGCTGGTTCAGGATCTCTCGGGCGGCGGCACCATCGCGGTGGAGAACCTCAGGATCCCCCGCGCCGCCCCCGGCGCCCTCGCCGATGTGCTGCGACAGGCCGATGCCATGGCCGATCCGCCCGGCGAGCGGGTGACCACGCGGCTGTTCGACGACGCTTTGGCCCAGGGGCCGCTGCTGATGCCGGCGGTGCAGGGCGCTCTCACGGCGGCGGGCGGGACGGTGCGGCTCTCCCCGGTGCGCGGCCAGGCCGATGACGTGCGCGTCGGCCTCGACGGACGCTTCGACCTCGCGCGCCTCGCCTTCGACGCCAGCGTGGAGCTGACCGGCCCCGACGGGCCGGGTGGCGCGCCCGGCGGCATCCTGGCCTGGCGCGGCGGCGTCAGTGATCCCGAGAGGCGGGTGAGCGCCACGGCGCTGACCGGCGTTCTCGCCGCGCGTGCGGTGGAGCGCGAGACCCGGCGCCTGGAGGCCGAGCACAATGCCGCCGCCGCGGCACGCGGCCTGCCGGCGATGCCGGCGCCTCCCTCGTCCGCGGCGCCGGCTGCGCCCGTTCCTGCCAGCGCGGGCCCGGACACGATGCCGCCGGTGGTGCCCGCGCCGAAGGTGTCCGCTCCCGCGGCAACGCCGGCACCCGTACCCCCCGCTCCCGCCCAGCCCCGCGCGGAGCCGGCGAGGGCCGAGACGGTGGCGCAGCCGCCCGCGCCGCAGCCGCCGATCACCGCTCCCGCCGCTTCTGTCGTCGCGCCCGCGGCGCAGGACGCGGCACCACCCGCCCCGGCCCAGCCTCCGGGCAGCGCTCGCCCCGCCGCAGCCCCGGCAGCGACGCCACAAGGCACCGCCCCGCCGGCCCCTCCGGCCGCTGACGCCGCTCCCTCCCTGCCGGCGCAGGCAACGGCGCCCGCGCCGACCCAGAGTCCGGCGCCGACCACCTCCGGCGTCCCCAGCGAAGACGCCGGCATCGGCACCGGAAGCGAGGGAACACCTTCGGCATCGGGCACCTCGACCACCGCCCCGCCGGCGCGGCGCACCCTGCCGCCGGTGCCGCGGGCAGAACCGGCTCCGCCGGTCCGCCGCGCTCCGCCGCCGGCCGATCAGGCGACGCGGCCGCGCGAGGCACCGTCCCGCGAGGGCACGACTGCGGCGCCCCGCGAAGGCGCGACGACCGCCCGCGAGCCGCCGCGTGCTCCGGCCTCGCCGCGCCCGCCGGCCGTCATCGCGCTGCCGCCCCCGGAGGCGCCGCCCGAGCACACGCTTCCGCCCACCCGGGGCTTCGGCGACCTGCCCCGCCCGCCGGCCCTCGTGGGCCGCTGACCATCGGGAGACGCCGCGCCGTCATGCGGCGCGGGAGGCGGGGCCGCTAGAGCCGGTCGCGCAGGGCGTAGTAGCTCAGCCCCGCGACGAACAGCGGGTAGCGCAGCAGCGTGCCGCCGGGAAACGCCGGAACGGGCAGGCGGGCGAGCACGTCGAGGCGCCCCATCTGCCCGGTCACCGCCTCGGCGAGGATCTTGCCGAACAAAGGCGCGAGCGCCACCCCCTGGCCGCAATAGCCGGCCGACACCAGGACGCGCGACGACAGCCGCCGCACGAAGGGCAGGCGCGTCAGGGTGAGGCCCAGCACCCCGCCCCAGCCGTAGTCGATGGGCACGTCGGCGAGCTGGGGGAAGATCCGCAGCATGTAGGGCCACACGAAGGCCGGAACGTCCTCGCGCAGGGTGCGCCGGTAGCTTTCCCCGCCGCCGAACAGCAGCCGCCCGTCCGAGGAGAGGCGGAAATAGTTCACCACGAAGCGGCTGTCGGCCACCGCCGCGTCATTGGCGATGACCTCCTGCGCCCGCGCGCCGAGCGGTGCGGTGGCGGCGATATAGTTGCAGATCGACATGACGTGGGTGTCCACCCGGCCGTCGAGCCCGTCCATGAGGCCGTTGCCGCATTCGAGGACGAAGCCCGCGTTCACCACGCCGCCGCCCTCGGTGGTGACGCGCGCCTGCGCCGCCCCCTCGTCCACCGAACGCACCCGCGCGCCTTCGTGCAGCCGCGCCCCCGCCCGCGCGGCCGCCGCGGCGAGGCCGAGCGCGAAATTGAGCGGGTGGAGATGCCCGGCGTCGCGGTCCATCACCCCGCCGTAATAGGCCTGCGACCCCACCAGGGCGCGGATTTCCTCGCGCGAGAGAAGCTCGAGCGCCGCGTAGCCGTAGGTCTCCTCGAGGTGGCGGGCATAGGCGTGGCTCTGCGGCACGTAATGCGGCTTGTGATCGGCGAGGATCAGGCCGCGCTTCAGATCGCAGTCGATGGCGTGGCGGGCGATGAGGTCGCGCACCAGCGCCTTGGCCTCCTCCGCCAGGTCCCAGAGCTTGCGGGCATCCTCGCGGCCGACGGCCTTTTCCAGGAAATCCTGGTCGCGGCGCTGGCCGGAATGGATCTGCCCGCCGTTGCGGCCCGAGGCGCCCCAGCCCACCCGCGCCTGCTCCAGCAGCACCACGTCGAGCCCGGCCTCGGCGAGGTGCAGGGCGGCGGACAGGCCGGTGTAGCCGCCGCCGATGACGCAGACGTCGGCCCGCGTCTCGCCCTCAAAGGGCGGGAAGGCCGGCAGGGAATGAGCCGTCGCCGCATACCAGGACGAAGGATGGTCGGGCGGGGCGGCAGGGGATGGGACTGCGGGCATGGCGAAGGTTCAACCTCCTCTCGGCGCGAAGGGACCGGCCGGATGCCCGGTCCCCGGAGCCGGTTCCGCCCGCCGCGCGCGAGGCCACGCGGGCAATCCGGCTCTCGATTGAAGAACGCATGCCGCCCGGCCGGGCGGACAGCGACGCCGGCCGGCCGCGCCCGGCGCCCGGCCCTCAGACGTTGAGCAGGAGATATTCCCGCTCCCAGGGCGAGATGACCCGCATGAAGGTCTCGAACTCGGCCTGCTTCACCGCGGCATAGGTGGAGACGAAGCGCTTGCCCAGCACCTCGCCCAGCTCGTCGCATTCCTCGAAGGCGGCGACCGCCTCCAGCAGGCCGCGGGGCAGCTCGAAATCGAGGTTCTTCGCGTCGCCCTCCAGCGGATCGGTGGCGCGCAGGCCCTGGGTCATGCCGAGATAGCCGCAGGCGAGGGACGCGGCGATGACGAGATAGGGGTTGGCGTCGGACGACGGCACCCGGTTCTCCACCCGCCGCGCCTCGGGCGGGGCCGGCGGCACGCGCAGGCCCGCGGTGCGGTTGTCATAGCCCCACTGCACGTTGATGGGCGCCATGGATTCCCGGCTGAGGCGCCGGTAGGAATTCACATAGGGCGCCAGGATGCACATCACCGCCGGCAGGTATTTCTGCAGGCCGGCGATGAAGGCGAAGAATTCCGGCGTCGGGTGCCCCTCCTTGTCGGAGAAGATGTTGGCGCCGGTCTCCTTGGAGATGATGGACTGGTGGATGTGCATGGCGCTGCCCGGCTCGTTGGCGATGGGCTTGGCCATGAAGGTGGCGTAGATGTTGTGGGCGAGCGCCGCCTCGCGGATGGTCCGCTTGAACAGGAACACCTGGTCGGCGAGCTCCAGCGGGTCGCCGTGGCGCAGGTTGATCTCCATCTGCGCCGCCCCGTCCTCATGGATCAGGGTGTCGATCTCCAGGCCCTGGGCCTCCGAGAAGTCGTAGATGTCCTCGAACAAGGCGTCGAACTCGTTCACCGCCTGGATGGAATAGGACTGGCGGCCGATCTCCGGCCGGCCCGAGCGGCCCACCGGCGGCTTCAGGGGATAGTCGGGATCGGTGTTGGGCTCCACCAGGTAGAATTCGATTTCGGGCGCCACCACCGGCTGCCAGCCGCGGTTGGCATAAAGCGCGATGACATTCTTCAGCACCTGGCGGGGGGCGATCTCCACCGGCCGGCCGTCGCGGTGGAAGGCGTCGTGGATCACCTGGGCCGTGGGATCCTGCGCCCAGGGCACGGCGCACAGGGTGGAAAGGTCCGGCTCCAGCACCAGATCGCTGTCCGCGACCACGGAATCCACGAGGCCCTCATATTCCGGGTATTCGCCCGAGATGGTCTGGAAATAGACCGACAGGGGCAAGTTCATCACCGGCGAATTGAAGAATTTGGAGGCCGGCATGATCTTGCCGCGGGCGACGCCCGCGAGGTCGGGCGTCGTACATTCGATCTCGGCGATGCCCCGCGCGGCCATCCAGGCCTTGGCCTCGGTCAGGGTCTTGACGCCGCGCGGCGCCGTGACCGCGCTCTTTTCTTCCACCTTCGTGCGTTTTGCCATGGTGTCCTCTGGCGCGATCCTTTTCGCGCAGATCAAGGGAATACCCGCGCAGACACGCTGTCAACGAGGGCTTGAGCATGGGCGGAGCCGTGCCGCGCCGGCTCCTGCGGATCGTCGGGGCCGGCGCCGCACCCGATGGTCCGCCGCGGCGCGGCGACGCGAACATCTGCGGAACGAAACGCGGTCGAATCGCGAGCGCGCGCCGTTCCCGCTTCACCCCAAGGGCGCCGGCAAGCCCCCGAAGGGCGGTGTCAGCGCGCGCCGGCCTGCCTGGGCTGGGCCTCGAACGAGGTGGCCTCCAGCACCGCCGTCCCGATGCGCGTCGCCACCGAAACCCGGAACGGCGCCATCAGCCGGGTGCCGGGGATGGGCACCAGCCAGGCGTACATATCCTTGTTGGCCATCATGTATTGCACGGTGTAGCGGCTCGGCCGGTGGCCGGCGATGGGCTTGTAGCGCACCGCGCAGACGACCGCCGGGCCGGAATAGCCCTCCACCTCCACGGTCTCCTTGCGGGCATAGCTCAGCACGATGTCGTAGCGCTGACGCCCGTCATAGACCGGAATGGCGCGGTCGCAGGTGGCGGGCGCGGTGAGGTCGGCGCTGCCGGGCACGTAGACGAAGGCCCCGCTCATGGGGTCGATCACGTCCTGAAGTACCGCCTGGGTGACCGGCACCCGGTCGGGATAGGGCTTGAGCGGCGGCTCCACGTCGGTCTCGCGCACCGCGCCTTTCGTCATGGCGATGCGCGCATTCTCCTCCTTGCCGTCGGCCTCCGCATTCATGGCGAAGACCTTGGCGAGCATGCGCCCGTCGCCGAGCGAGCCCCGCGCCGCCGCCACCCCCTTGGCCGAGGACACCGCGCGCAGCACGCCGCTCAGCCGGGCGCTGCCGGAAATCTCGTAGGCCGCATCGTCGGCCTTCACCGTGACCGAGCCACGCCCGATCTCCACCCCGCCGACGCTCAGCGTGTATTTGGCATCGAGCTGTCCCTCCGCGAAGGCGGGTCCCGCGGCGAGAAGCACGAGCCCCGCGCCGAGGAGGCGCCCGGCGAGGCGAGAACTGCGGTCGGCCATGGAGATTGCCATGAAGGACGTTTCCGGAAATGCGGCCCGCCGCCGCGGACACGCCCCGCGCCGCCGGCCTGGATTCGGCTGCGGATCCTGAGATGCGCAGGGAAGGCGGCTGAACTGTGGCTTTTTTCATACCGCCACGGTCATGCCGGGGACTTTACGGCAATTCCGTCGCCCGACCAGCCGCGAGACCCGAAGGTCATTGACTTTCGCGACGTTTGTCACGATCTTTCCTGCCTACCCTGAGCAACGGGTCTGACTGCCTTGGATGATGCCGGACCGGCGGAAACCGAGGCTGCCGCCTTTCGCCGGGGGATAGGATTATCTGTCAAGGAGACTGTCGCCATTCGCCGCCCCATGAGACCCGTCGCGCCGGAGAAGGATGGACCGCGCGTCAATGAGGAGATCCGCATCCGCGAAGTCCAGTTGATCGATCAGGACGGACAGAACCGCGGCGTGCTCGCCGTGCGTGATGCGCTTGCCCTCGCCCAGGAGGCCGGGCTCGATCTGGTGGAGATCGCCCCCAATTCCGCCCCCCCGGTCTGCAAGATCCTCGATTACGGGCGCTTCAAGTACCAGAGCCAGAAGAAGGCCAACGAGGCGCGCAAGAAGCAGAAGGTGGTCGAGGTCAAGGAGATCAAGCTCCGGCCCGGCATTGACACGCACGATTACGACGTGAAGATGCGGTCCATGCAGCGCTTCTTCGAGGAAGGCGACAAGGTCAAGGTCACCCTGCGCTTCCGCGGCCGCGAGATGGCCCACCAGGATATCGGCTACAAGCTGATGCTGAAGCTGAAGGACGATGTTGCGTCCATCGCCAAGGTCGAGGCGGAGCCGATGCTGGAAGGCCGCCAGATGATCATGATCCTGGCGCCGCGCTGATCTTGTTCACCGGACAGACGGCGGGGCGCGCCGCAGGGTGGAAGCCGATGGCACACCCGGCCGCGACGCCCCGTGATGCTGCCGGCGCGATCCGCCGCGCCCCATCTCCACACCGCTGACCTGCCGGCCCGCGCGTACGGGCGTTTGCGCGCCGGATGAGGTGCGCCCGTTCTCGCGCACGGCCTGGTCGTTGGTTTTGCGCGGGTTTCGCGCGGCGTGCGGGTCGGCGATCCGCGTGCGCTTGTGTGCCCGATGGGCAGCGCCCCGATCTTTGCCGGACGGCCGGCGGTCCGGCCTCCCTCCCCGCCCGATGAGCGGAGCGGCCGACCGGCCCCATGCTCCATACAGCACCGCAGAGATGAGCAATGGGCCGCCCGGCCCGCGGGACACGCGAGCGCCGCTCGGGCACCGGCCCCGCCATGGGCACTTCCTCACCGGGGGCAGCACCAAAAAGAAGGCCCGGAGCACGCGCGCGCTCCGGGCCCTTGATGTCCGCCGCCACGAGGTTCGGACCTCGCGGCGGCATGTTGTTCAATGTCCCTGCCGGACCTGGGGCGACCCGCAGGCGCGCGCCGCCGCCACAGGCGTTACGGGCAGGAGTGACGCAGGCCGTCGTAGCCGAGATAGGTCTGCGTGGCCACGTCGTAGGAGCGGAAGCGCTGGATGCAGTAGGCGATGGCGTCGTCATAGGAGCTGTTGCTCGCCGCCGCTGCCGCGCCGATCGCGAAAGCCCCCACCGCCGCGGCCGCCACCCAGGCGCCCGAGTTGTCATACCAGCCCCAGCCCCAGCCGGGACGATACCAGCCCCAGCCGGACCGATAGGCCCAGCCCGGCGCGCCCCAGCCCGGGCCGCGACGCACCCATCCCGCGCCCCAGCCCGGACGCACCGGGCCGACCCAGCCGGGACGCACCGGACGGACCGGACCGGCCCAGCCCGGACGCACCGGACCGCGCCACGCCACCCGGTTCATGCCGACGGCTCCGACCCGGCCGACGCGCGGACCTGCGAAGCTCGCACCCCGGAAGCTGCTGCCCCGGAAGCTGCTGGCGCGGAAGCCGCCCATGCCGGAACCGCCGCGGAAGCCGCCCACGCGCACGGCGCCGCCGCGGGCGCCGCCCCGGAAGGCGACCTCCTGGACCGCGGCGCCCTTGGTGCCGAGCGCCGCCATTCCGGTTCCCAGCGCCTGGGCGCTGGCCGGCAGCGTCGAGAAAGAAAACAACCCGCCTGCGACGGCCGCAGCCGCAAGCAGTGCCACCCTTTTCATTACGAACATGATGTTTTCACTCCCGTGAAACGCCCTGATCATTTTACCAATTTATGGCATTTCTATCGCCTGTAGATTTTCATACTGGGACATTATTGTGACCAAAATGGCACAGCATAGGCCATTGAAAACACATAACTTTCAACCGCACGTGATGCCGCGCTGCAGTATTTGCACACGCGAAGGACGTATCCTGCTCGCGCTGCTCGCTTCCCGTAGGGAAACCGCCTTCTGTCTTGCGGCCGCTTTGCGCGCCTGCGAAAAGGCGCCGCCATGATCGTTCTCGACGATATTTCCCTGCGCCTCGCCGGCCGCCTGCTCATCGACCACGCCTCGGTGGCCATTCCCGAGAATGCGCGGGTGGGCGTCGTGGGCCGCAACGGCTCGGGCAAGACCACCCTGTTCAAGGCGCTGGTGGGCGAGCTGGAACTCGAATCGGGCGCCATCCGCCTGCCCAACCGCACCCGCATCGGCCGCGTCGCCCAGGAGGCGCCCGCCGGTCCGGACAGCCTGATCGAGCGCGTGCTTGCCGCCGACACCGAGCGCGCGGCCCTCCTCCATGAGCGGGAAACCACCGCCGACCCCATGCGCATGGGCGAGATCGAGGCGCGGCTCCTCGACATCGATGCCCATTCCGCCCCCGCGCGGGCCGCCACCATCCTCGCCGGCCTCGGCTTCGACGAGAGCGCGCAGGCCCGTCCCTGCTCGGAATTCTCCGGCGGCTGGCGCATGCGGGTGGCGCTGGCCGCCTTGCTCTTCACCGAGCCGGACCTGCTGCTGCTCGACGAGCCCACCAACTATCTCGACCTCGAAGGCACACTCTGGCTGGAGGACTATCTCGCCCATTATCCGCGCACGGTGATCCTCATCTCCCATGACCGGGACCTGCTCGATTCCAGCGTCGATCACATCCTCCACCTCACCGGGCAGAAGCTCACCCTCTACAAGGGCGGCTTCACCTCGTTCGACCGCCAGCGCCGCGAGCGCCTGCTGCTGGACCAGAAGGCACGCAAGAAGCAGGAGATGCAGCGCGCCCACATGGAGTCGTTCGTCGCCCGCTTCCGCGCCAAGGCCACCAAGGCGAAGCAGGCGCAGTCGCGCCTCAAGGCGCTGGCCCGCATGGAGCCGCTCGCCGATCAGGTGAGCGAGGAGGCGGCCGCCATCTCCATCCGCCATCCGGAAAAGCTGCTCTCCCCGCCCATCGTGGTGATGGAGCGCGTGGCGGTGGGCTATGTGCCCGACAAGCCGATCCTGAAGGGCCTCGATCTGCGCATCGACGAGGACGACCGCATCGCCCTGCTCGGTCCCAACGGCAACGGCAAGTCCACCTTCGCCAAGCTGCTGGCCGACCGCCTCAAGCCCGAGAGCGGCAAGTTCGTGCGCGCCGACAAGCTGGAGGTGGCCTATCTCGCCCAGCACCAGCTCGACGAGCTCGACCCCGAGGGCACCCCCGCCAGCCATGTCCGTCACCTCATGCCCGACGCGCCGGAATCCAAGGTGCGGGGGCGGGCGGCGGAGATGGGCTTTTCCGGCGGCGCGGGCGACACCAAGGTGTCGGCCCTGTCGGGCGGCGAGAAGGCGCGGCTGCTGATCGGCCTCTCCACCTTCTTCGGGCCGCACCTTCTGATCCTCGACGAGCCCACCAACCATCTCGACATCGAGGCGCGCGCCGCCCTCATCGAGGCGATCAACGACTTTCCCGGCGCGGTGATCCTCATCTCCCACGACCGGCACCTGCTGGAAGCCTGCGCCGACCGGCTGTGGCGGGTCTCCGGCGGCACGGTGAAGCCCTATGACGGCGACCTCGACCAGTATCGCCGCGAGGTGCTCTCCAAGGCCGACGGCGACCGCATGACGGTCGACGGCCGCAAGGACAAGGCGGAGACCAAGAAGGAGCAGCCCCGCAAGGTCCCCACCGGCCCCATCAAGAAGCGCATCCGCGAACTGGAGACGAAGGTGGAGAAGCTGGAGGCGACCATCGCCGGGCTCGACGCCAGGCTGGCCGATCCGGAGCTGCATGCCCGCAAGCCGCTCGATGCCGCCCGTTTCGCCAAGGAGCGGAGCGAGGCGGCCGAGGCCCTCGCCGAGGCGGAGGAAGCGTGGCTCTCCGCCAGCGCCGAGCTGGAGGAGGCGCAAGGCTGAGCCGGGCAGGAACCGGACCCCGACGCATCGGGGCCGCGCTCTGATTGCACGCGCTCCATCGCCGCAATCTGAGCGTGGAATGGCCTTGAAAGCGTTTCCCGTCGTCGTGAAACGTCGTTCGTTCGGTCACGATTCCATGCTATGCCGCACCGCACACCAAGCCGACCATCGATCATCCCACCTTCATCGCGCGGAGACGCAAGCCCATGTTTCCCATGCCGAAGCCCGTCCTGACGCCCAACACCTACGCCTATGAATCCGAGCCCATGGTGAAGCCCACCGGGTTCCGCGAATACGACGCGCGCTGGTTGTTCCAGAAGGAGATCAACCTCATGGGTGTACAGGCCCTGGGCATGGGCCTCGGCACGCTGATGCATGAGATGGGCGTGCGCCCGGAGATCGCGACCGGGCACGACTTCCGCGGCTATTCCTCCTCGATCAAGTATGCGCTGGTCACCGGCCTGATGGCGGCCGGCATCAAGGTGCACGACATCGGCCTCGCGCTTTCGCCCATGGCCTATTTCGCCCAGTTCGCCCTCGACGTGCCGGCGGTGGCCATGGTGACCGCCTCCCACAACGACAACGGCTGGACCGGCGTGAAGATGGGCGTCAACCGCCCGCTCACCTTCGGCCCCGACGAGATGGGCAAGCTCAAGGAGATCGTGCTGAACGCGAAGTTCGATCTGAAGGGCGGCGGCTCCTACGTCTTCGTGGAGAACTTCCCCGAGACCTATATCAACGACCTCACCAACCGGCCGAAGCTGAAGCACCCCATCAAGGTGGTGGCGGCTTGCGGCAACGGCACCGCCGGCGCCTTCGCCCCGCGCGTGCTGGAGGCGCTCGGCGCCGAGGTGATCCCGCTCGACTGCGAGCTCGACCATTCCTTCCCCAAGTACAATCCGAACCCGGAAGACATGGAGATGCTCCATGCCATGCGCGACGCCGTGCTGGAACACAAGGCGGACCTGGCGCTGGGCTTCGACGGCGACGGCGACCGCTGCGGCGTGGTGGACGACAAGGGCGAGGAGATCTTCGCCGACAAGATGGGCGTGATGCTCGCCCGCGACCTCGCCAAGATCTATCCCGGCGCCACCTTCGTGGTGGACGTGAAGTCCACCGGCCTGTTTGCCACCGACCCGGAGCTGATCAAGCTCGGCGTGAAGGCGGACTATTGGAAGACCGGCCATTCCTACATGAAGCGCCGGGTGAACGAGTCCGGCGCGCTGGTCGGCTTCGAGAAGAGCGGCCATTACTTCTTCAACAAGCCGGTAGGCCGGGGCTATGACGATGGCCTCGTCTCCGCCATCGCCGTGCTCGACATGATGGACCGCAACCCCGGCAAGAAGCTCTCCGAGCTGCGCGAGGCCCTGCCCAAGACCTGGTCCTCGCCCACCATGTCGCCCCACTGCCCGGACGAGGCCAAGTACGGCATCGTCGAGCAGGTGGTGAAGCATTACGAGGATCTCGCCGCCAAGGGCGCTCCGGTGACCGGCCAGAAGATCCGCGACCTCGTGACGGTGAACGGCGTGCGCGTCACCTGCGAGGACGGCTCGTGGGGCCTGGTGCGCGCCTCCTCCAACAAGCCCGAGCTGGTGGTGGTGGTGGAAAGCCCGGTCTCCGAGGAGCGCATGCGCGAGATGTTCAAGGAAGTGGACAGCGTGCTGCGCACCCATCCCGAGGTGGGCGCCTACAACCAGACCATCTGAGGCGGCGCCGCCGATGGCGCTTGCATCAAGCCATTGCGGCAGACGGGAGAGGGAGCATTAACCCTCTCCGCAGGCGGGCGCCCCGAAACGGTGGCGCCCGTTGGCGTTTTTACCTGTGGGCAAGAGGTGGCACCTAGGGTCGGCCAAGGTCGCGGCGGCTCGACGCGCGGCCTCTGCGTCCCCTCGGGACGGCAGGGGCCGGGCCGATCGAGCCGGAAGAACAGCGCGGCGAGACTGCCACCGGATGTCGCCCATGAAGCTTCTGATCGCCCGCTTCATCTCCGAGGAAGATGGCTCCACCGCCCTGGAATACGGCCTGATCGCCGCCGGGCTCTCCATCGCCATCATCACCGTGATGGCCCAGGTGGTGGGCACGCTCGCCCGCCTCAAGGCGGTCGCCGCTTCCGCGGCGGGCAACTGAGCACCGCCATGACCGGCGCCGGACTCCACCAGATGCTGGTCCTGTGGGCCTATCCGGTGCTGCTGTGCATGGCGATCGGAACCGATCTCGCGCGCCGCCTCATTCCCAACCTTCTGGTCGCCGCTCTGATCATCGCCTTCCTCGGCGCCGCCTGGCTGATGCCCCTGCCGGACCTCAAGGTGCGCCTCGTCATGGCGGGCGGGGTGACCGGGCTCGGATTTCTCCTCTTCTCCCAGGACATCGTCGGGGCGGGCGATGCCAAGCTGGCGGGGACCCTCGCCTTGTGGGTCGATCCGGTCCTCCTGCCGCTGTTCGTCGCCGCCTGCGGCCTCATCGGCGGCGCGCTGGCGCTGATGGCCATGGGCGGGACGCGGATGGACACCGCGGCCGCCGCCGCGCCGGAAACCCCGCCCGCAGCCCTGCCCTATGCGGTGGCGCTGGCCGGAGCGGGCCTCATCCTCCATCCCTATTCGAGCCTGATGCTGGGCACCTGAGCGGACCCCTTCGCAGGAGGGCGCGCGGCGTGCTACCTCGGACATCGAGGAGCTCATCATGCTTGATTTCATTGCCCCCGCCGGCAGCGAGAGCCGGCCCGTCTGGTGCGTCAGCCCCAAGGGTCTCGAAACCGCCGAACTGCCCGCCGCCGTCCGCCGCTTCGCCGAGAGCGCATCGTTCCGCGCCGAGAGCGGCAAGCACCTTCTGGTGCCCGGCGAGGATGGCGCCCTGGCCGGAGTCCTGTTCGGCGTGCCGGACGCCACCACCGGCACCCCCTGGCCCGACGCCTTCATGCTCGGCGCCCTGCCGACCCTGCTGCCCAAGGGCACCTATCGCCTCGACGGCGAGGTGGCCGATCCGCGCCTCTCCGCCCTGGCCTTCGGCCTCGGGTGCTACCGCTTCTCGCGCTACAAGAAGCCGACCCCGCTGGAGGTGCGCCTTCTCCTGCCGGAGGGCGTGGACGAAGCCGCGCTCGTCCGCACCGTGGAAGCCGTCACCCTGGTGCGCGATCTGGTGAACACCCCGGCCAACGACCTCGGCCCGGCCGACCTCCAGGATGCCGCCCGCGCGCTGGCCGCCCGCCACGGGGCGAGCATCCGCGCCATCGTGGGCGATGCCCTGCTGGCCGAGAACTTCCCCCTCATCCACACGGTGGGCGCGGCCTCCACCCGCGCGCCGCGGCTCATCGAGATCACCGCCGGCGATCCCGACGCGCCCAAGGTGACGCTGGTGGGCAAGGGCGTGGTGTTCGACACCGGCGGCCTGGATCTGAAACCCTCGTCCGCCATGCTGCTGATGAAGAAGGACATGGGCGGCGCCGCCTCGGCGCTGGGCCTTGCCCATCTGCTGCTGGCGCGCGGCGCCAGGGTGCGCCTCAAGGTGCTCATCGCGGCGGTGGAGAATTCCGTCGCCGGCAACGCCTTCCGTCCCGGCGACGTGGTGCCGAGCCGCAAGGGCCTTTCCATCGAGATCGGCAATACCGACGCGGAGGGCCGCCTCGTGCTCGCCGATGCGCTGGCGCTGGCCGACGAGGAGGCGCCCGATCTCGTCATCGATTTCGCCACCCTCACCGGCGCCGCGCGCGTCGCCCTCGGCCCCCAGCTTCCCGCCGCCTTCACCAAGGACGATGCGCTGGCCGCCGAGCTCGACCGCTGCGCCACGGCCGAGGCCGACCCGCTGTGGCGCCTGCCCCTGTGGCAGCCCTACGCCTCCATGCTGGCGTCCAAGGTGGCCGACACCAACAACGTGTCGAGCGGCGGCTTTGCCGGCGCCATCACCGCGGCGCTGTTCCTGGAGAAGTTCGTGGGCGCCGCCAAATCGTGGCTGCACCTCGACCTGTTCGCCTGGAACCCCTCGGCCCGGCCGGGCCGTCCGGAAGGCGGCGAGGCGCAGACCATCCGTGCGCTGGACGCCCTGATCGCCGCCCGCTACGGCTGAGCCCCCATGTCCCCGCCCTTCGACCCCCGCCTCACCCCCGCCCGCGCCGACCTCGCCGCCGCCCATCTCAAGGGCAAGGTTGAGGCGGCGCGCTATGTGGAGGGGGAATGGCGCCGCGTCATCGAGCCCACCGCGCCCCTGAAGCGCACGCCCTCCGGCGCGGCGAGCCTCGATACCGAGGCGCTCTATGGCGAGCGCGCGCGGGTATTCGAGGATGACGGGGAGGGCTGGTCCTGGGTCCAGCTCGAGCGCGACGGCTATGTGGGCTACATGCCGAGCGAGGCGCTCGCCCCCGAGAGCGCGCCGGCCACCCACAAGGTGCGCGCGCTGCGCACCTTCATCTTCCCCGGGCCGGACATCAAGCTGCCGCCGGTGAAGGCACTGAGCTTCGCGAGCCCGGTGGCGGTGCGCGAGCTGCGCGACAGGTTCGCCGTCACGGCCGAGGGCTTCCTCCATGCCGGTCACCTCACCCCGCTGGAGGAGGTGGAGACGGAGGATTTCGTCACCGTGGCGACGCGCTTCCTCGGCGTTCCGTATCTCTGGGGCGGGCGCTCCAGCCTCGGCCTCGACTGCTCAGGCCTCACGCAGACGGCGCTCATGGCGACGGGAACCAGATCGCCGCGCGACAGCGACATGCAGGAGGCGGCGCTCGGCGAGGAGATCCCCCTCGACGGTCCGTTCCGCCGCGGCGACCTCTTGTTCTGGGCCGGCCACGTGGCCATCGTCGAGGATCCGCAGACGCTGCTACACGCCAACGCCCATCACATGGCCGTGGCCCGCGAGCCCCTCGCCCCGGCGCTCGCCCGCATCGCCGCGGCCGGCCTACCCCTGCGCACCGCCCGCCGCCTCTAGCCGCCGCCCGGTGCGCCCCGCGCCCCCGGGTTCGCGACTGTGGCACGGGTGTGCCATTCGATGCGCAATGGAACATTCCCCGCGACGGAGGCCCTTGAACAGCCCCGCTTGGCATGCCATGTCGATGGGATATCGCAATGCAACATGCGGTATGGTGTTAAGCGGAAACCTTCCATGATCGCCCAGGGCCCAGAAAAGTTGCCGGTTCCAGCCGAGGCTGCAGATGCCCCCGATCTGCGGCACGGCGCGGTCTGGCGGGCCATGGGAGAGCAATGGCAGGGATTGGCGCAAGGGTGGCCGCCCAAAGTTCGCCACCTGCCTATATGTCAATGTGTTGATTGTTACGGGCAACGGCAGACCGAGCTTTCGGAGACCCCCCACCGCACTCGGCATGACAAGGGGAAGCACGATCATGTCCCGCAATGACAGTGTTGCCGGGCGCGTCCAGTTCGATATCGCCAACCGCCTGTTCCTGCGGCTCTATCAGTGCTCGAACCTGATGCACAAGATGGGCGTGCGGTTCATGGGCGACTTCGGCGCGACCACGCAGCAATGGGCGGTGCTGGGGGCGCTCGCCCGGCCCATCGTGCATGAGAAGGGCATGAGCGTGAAGGAGCTCATCGAGTTCCTGATGCTGAGCCGGCAGAACCTGACCGCCGTGCTCGACCGGCTCGAGACCAAGCACTGGATCGAGCGCATCAAGGATCCCGAGGATGGCCGCAGCCGCCTCATCCGCCTGACCGAGGAAGGCAACCGCACCTGGGAGGCCATGCAGGAGCCCATCGAGGCCTTCTACTCCGGCTCGCTGGTCAATTTCAGCGAGGCCGAGGAAGTGCAGCTCTATCAGCTCCTCGACCGGCTCCGGAACGGCCTCACCGAGGTCTGAGCCCGCGCCCCGGCCGCATCAGTCGCGGAACACCACCGTGCGGCTGCCGTTGAGCAGCACCCGGTCCTGCACATGCCAGGCGAGGGCGCGGGCCAGCACCCGGCGCTCGATGTCGCGCCCCTTGCGCACCAGGTCCTCGGGCGAATCCTGGTGGGAGATGCGCTCCACGTCCTGCTCGATGATCGGCCCCTCGTCGAGGTCGGAGGTGACGTAATGGGCGGTCGCGCCCATCACCTTCACGCCGCGCGCATGGGCCTGGTGGTAGGGCTTCGCCCCCTTGAAGCCGGGCAGGAAGGAGTGGTGGATGTTGATGCACTTGCCCGTGAGCTTGGCCGACAGCCCGTCCGACAGCACCTGCATGTAGCGCGCGAGCACCGCCACCTCCGAGCCGGAGGCCTGGAAGATCTTCCAGATCTCGGTTTCCTGCTCCAGCTTGGTGGCCTTGGTCACCGGCAGATAGTGGAACGGCACGCCGTCGAAATCGAGATGCGCATAGGTCTCGCGCGGATGGTTCGCGATGATGCCGGAAATCTCCATGGCGATCTCGCCGATGCGCCAGCGGTAGATGAGGTCGGCGAGGCAGTGGTCGAACTTGGAGACCAGGAGCAGCACCCGGCGCTTCTCCGCGACGCCGCGCATGGTCCAGTTCAGCTTGAAATTGTCCGCCAAAGCGGAAAACCCGGCGCGGATCTCGCCGATGGCCGCATCGCCCTCCACCACGTTGAACACCACGCGCATGAAGAAGCGCCCGCTCTCCTGGTCGTCATACTGCTGGGCTTCCAGGATGTTGCAGCCCTTCTGGAACAGGAAGGTGGACACGCCGGCGACGATGCCCGGCCGGTTGGGGCAGGAGAAGGCGAGGATGAAATGGTCGTTCGGCGTGGTCATCAAAAGAAGGTCCTGAAAGCGGGCGGGGCACGCGGCGGCGGCCGGATCGGGGCCATGGGGTAGCGCGCCCGGGCGTCCGAGAAAAGGGGCCGCGAGGAAAGGGACGGCTGCACGCTGCGGCGCTCACCCTCGCCCCGTGCCCCGAAGCACGAAGCCGAACGGCGCGGCGCTCGCCGTGAGCCAGCGCAGGAAGGCCGGCGCGAAGGATCGCGGCACGGCGAAGCGATAGGCGGACGCGGCATCGCTCTGCCAGAAGGTCAGCGAGATGCCGGCAACGAGGGTGGTTGCCGCCTCCCCTACGACAAAGGCGCGCGGGTGGAGATCGAGGGTGACGCCCCGGGCGAGGGCGTCGCGCACCTTCTCGCCCGAGAGGTCGAACAGGAGAAAGGCGTCGCTCTGGTCCGTCACCGCGCCGTGCCCCTGCGCGATGCCGGCGAGGCGGCCGCACAGCTCGTCCCCGGACACACCCTCGGCAAGGACGAGCCAGCGCCCCGGCCCGGTGCCGATGGCGCTGAGGCCCGCCCCGGTGCTCAGGCGCGGCGCATCGCACAGGGGAAGTCCCGCCCCGGCCATCACGCGGCAGAGGGCAGCCGCGCCGCCGCGCCGCGCCACCAGCGTCGCCGCGGCAAGCCCGCGCACCTGTGCCGCGAGGACGCCGTCGCGCCTTTCAGGGCCGTAGCGGCCCTCGGGCACCGGATGGGCCGGCGAAAGATGGGCGAGAGCGTCAGCCACGCTGCCGAGCTCCTTCGGGATCGACGAAATGCGGTGCGCACACCACGGCTCGGCCATCGCCGCCGCGCACCGGATCATAGACGCGCACCTCCTCGCCATAGCGCTCGCGCCCGCGCTTCAGGAAGCCGAGCGCGATGAAATGGCCGAGGGTGGGCGAATAGGCGGCGGACGAGAGATGGCCCTCGTCATTGTCGGTGGTTGCGGCTGCGCCGGGCGCGAGAACGTGCGCTCCGGCCCGGAGGCGCGCGCCCTCCTCCAGCGGCTTGAAGCCCACCAGGATGGGCCGCTCGGGGTCGGTAAGCGCCGGGCGCCCCGCGAGCACCCGCCCGACATAATCCTTCTTCATGGAGGCGAGCTTGCCGAGGCCGAGGTCGCGCGCCGTGGTCTGGCCGTTGAGCTCGGGCCCCGAGGCATGGCCCTTCTCGATGCGCATGACGCCGAGCGCCTCCGTGCCATAGGGCGTGATGTCGAAGGGCGCGCCCGCGGCCATCAGCGCCGCCATCAGCGCCTCCCCCTGCCCGGCCGGCACGGCGATCTCGAACCCCAGCTCGCCGGAGAAGGACAGGCGGAAGATGCGCGCGGGCACGCCACCGAGAACGCGGCCCTGCGCCACCCCCATGAATGGCAGGGCGGCATCGGACACATCGAGGCCGTCCACCACCCGTTCCAGCACCGCGCGGGATTTCGGCCCGCTAACCGCGATCTGCGCCCATTGCTCCGACACCGAGGCAAGCTGGACGTCGAGATCGGGCCGCAGCACCTGGAGGCAGAATTCCAGATGCTGGTAGACCCTGGCGGCATTGGCGGTGGTGGTGGTCATCACATAGTGGCTCTCGCCGAGGCGGGCTGTGGTGCCGTCGTCCATCACGAAGCCGTCCTCGCGCAGCATCACGCCGTAGCGCGCGCGGCCCACCGGAAGGGTGGAGAAGGTGTTGATGTAGACGAAATCCAGCAGGGCGGCGGCATCGGGCCCCTGAAGGTCGATCTTGCCGAAGGTGGAGACATCTACCACGCCCACCGCCTCCCGCGTCGCCCGGACCTCGCGATCGACGCTGGCGCGCCAGTCGCGCTCGCCGGCGCGGGGGAAATAGGCGGCGCGCAGCCACAGGCCGGCGGTGGTGAAGACGGCGCCGTTGCGCTCGGCGAAAGCGTGGGTGGGCGTCGGCCGCGTGGGGCGGAAATCGCCGCCCCGGTGGTGGCCCGCAAGCACCCCCAGCGCCACCGGCCCATAGGGCGGGCGAAAGCGTGGCACGCCAGCCTCGGACAGCTCCTGGCCGTTGAGATCAGCCAGGAGGGCGAGCCCCGCCATGTTGGAGGTCTTGCCCTGGTCGGTGGCCATGCCGAGGGTGGTGTAGCGCTTCAGCAGTTCGGGGGCGCGGAAGCCCTCCCGATGGGCGAGGGCGATATCCTTGGCAGTGACGTCATTCTGGAAATCGACGAAGGCCGTGGCCTTGTCCCCGGTCCAGCGCGCATGCCGCGCCCCACCGGGAGCGAAATCCGTCTCCCCGGCAAGGGGAACCGGCCCCGCGGGGGAGGAAAAGCCGGCGGCCTCCGCCGCCTCCCGGCCCTTCGCCGCACCCCCGGCGAGGCAGCGCGCGAGCGGCAGATGCCCCGCCGCCGCACCGGCGACGCTCAGGCCCGGCGGCAGGGCGCCGGGAATGAAGGCGGCGATGGCCGAGTCATAGACCGGCCGGCCACCCAGGTGGCAGGCCAGCGCGATGTTCGGCGTCGCCCCGCCGGAGACGGCAAGGGTATCCACCGCGAGGCGCTCCTCCCCCGACGGGCTCCTCACGGTGACGGCGCGAAGCGTCCTGCCCGCCGTTCCACTCACCTCGCCCCCGAGGATGAGCCGCACGCCGAGGGCCTGCGCCGCCTCCGCAAGGGCCGGCGCGATGGCCTCGCGGCTGTCGATCACCGCTTGGAGCGGCAGCCCGGCCCGCGCGGCGGCGAGCGCCGAGGCGACGGCGAAATCATTGTTGGCGAACAGCGCCGCGCTGGCCCCCGGCGCCACGGCGAAGCGCCGCGCATAGGTGGCGAGCGCCTTCGCGGTAAGGATGCCCGGCCGGTCGTTGCCGGGGAACACCAGCGGCCGGTCGAACGCCCCGGCCGCCACCACGGCGCGCCGGGCGATGATGGTCCACAGCCGCTGGCGGGGGGTGAAGGGCGGCGGCGCGACCAGATGGTCGGCCACCCGCTCCACCGCGCCATAGGTGCCGCCGTCATAGACGCCGAAGAGGGTGGTGCGGGAGAGGATGCGCACCTCCGGCAGGCTCATCAGCTCCGCTTCCGCGCGGGCGACGAAATCGAGCGCCGGCGCGCCGTCGATCGCCGCCTCTTCGAAAAGCAGGCTGCCGCCGAGGTGGAAATCCTCCTCCACCAGGATCACCCGCGCTCCGGCCCGCCCCGCCGCCAGCGCCGCGCTGAGGCCCGCCGCCCCGGCGCCGATGACGAGCACGTCGCAATGGACTGTGACCTTCTCGTAAGTGTCCGGATCCGGCTCGATGCTTGCCCGTCCGAGGCCGGCGGCGCGGCGGATCACGGGCTCGTAGAGCTTCTCCCAGAGGGCGGCCGGCCACATGAAGGTCTTGTAGTAGAACCCCGCCCCCAGCAGCGGCGCCGCGAGGCGGTTCACGCTGAGCAGGTCGAAGGCGAGCGAGGGCCAGCGGTTCTGGCTCTGCGCGGCAAGGCCGTCATAAAGCTCGACGGCGGGGGCGCGGGTGTTGGGCTCGCGCCTCGCCCCGGTGCGCAGCTCCACGAGGGCGTTCGGCTCCTCCGAGCCGGCAGTCAGCACGCCGCGCGGGCGGTGATATTTGAACGAGCGGCCCATGAGCCGCACGCCGTTGGCGAGAAGCGCCGAGGCCAGCGTGTCTCCGGGATGGCCGGCGAAGCTCCGCCCGTCGAAGGTGAAAGTGAGCGCGCGGGTCCGGTCGATCAGCCCGCCCGTGGCGAGGCGGGTCACCGCCCCTCCTCCGGCGCGGGAGGATCGGCGAAGTCCGTGCCGACGATCTCATGGGTGCGGGTGTCGCGCCGCGCCTTCAGCCAGCGCCGGCAGCCGGCGGCGTGATACCAGTATTCCTCCAGCACCCCCGCCGGATTGTCCCGCTCATAGACGTAGGCGTGGAACGCCGCGGCCGCGTCGGGCGCGGCCGCATCAGGCCGGCGCGGCGCCGCATCGCCCAGATAGGCGAACTCGTGGGAGGGGCGGACACCGCAATAGGGGCAGGAGAGGCGCATGGTCAGTGCAGGTTCGGCTGCGCGCCGACTCCCTTCTCGTCGATGAGGTGGCCGGTGCGGAAGCGATCGAGCCGGAAGGCGGCGGCGGTGGGGTGCGGCGCGCCGGTGGCGATGAGATGGGCGAAGCACCAGCCCGAGGCCGGCGTCGCCTTGAAGCCCCCGTAGTTCCACCCGGTGTTGAGATAGAGGCCGGGCAGCGGCCCGCGATCGATGATGGGCGAGCCGTCCATGGACATGTCCACGAGACCGCCCCAGGAGCGCAGCATGCGCGCCCGGCCGAGGAAGGGCATCAGCGCCATGCCGCCCTCGCACACGTCCTCCACCACCGGCAGATTGCCGCGCTGGGCATAGGAATTGTAGCCGTCGATGTCGCCGCCGAAGACGAGGCCGCCCTTGTCCGACTGGCTGATGTAGAAGTGCCCCGCGCCGAACGTGATCACCCCCGGAATGAGCGGCTTCAGCCCCTCCGAGACGAAGGCCTGCAGCACGTGGCTCTCGATGGGCAGGCGCAGGTCCAGAAGCCGGGTCAGCCGGGAGGTGGAGCCGGCCACGGCGAGGGCCACCTTGCCGGCGCGGATCGGCCCGCGATTGGTCTCCACCCCCGTCACGGCGCCGGCCTCGCGCAGGAAGCCCGTCACCTCGCATTGCTGGATGATATCCACCCCGAGCCGGTCCGCCGCGCGCGCATAGCCCCACACCACCGCATCGTGCCGTGCCGTGCCGCCGCGCCGCTGCAGGAGGCCGCCGGTGATGGGGAAGCGCGCGTCGTCGAAATTGAGGAACGGCGCCAGCGCCCGCACCCCCTCCGCATCCAGCAGCTCGGCATCGGCGCCGGCGAGGCGCATGGCGTTGCCGCGCCGCGCATAGGCATCGCGCTGCGCATCGGTGTGGCAGAGGTTCAGCACGCCGCGCTGGGAGACCATGACGTTGTAGTTGAGCGCCTGCTCCAGGCCCTCCCACAATTTCATGGACCATTCGTAGAACGGCTCGTTGCCCGGCAGGAGATAATTGGAGCGGATGATGGTGGTGTTGCGCCCGGCATTGCCCGAGCCCACATGGGCCTTCTCCAGCACCGCCACGTTGCGGATGCCGTGCTCCTTCGCGAGGTAATAGGCGGTCGCGAGCCCGTGCCCGCCGCCGCCCACGACGATCACGTCATAGGCCGGCTTGGGCTCCGCCGCGCGCCAAGCCGGGCGCCAGAGCGTCTGGCCGGCGAAGGCGTTCGCCAGCAGGCTGAGGAGCGAGTAGCGCCCGGACTGTTCGGAAGCCATGGCGGATCACCGGCGCGGGCTGAAGGCGTCAGATATCGAGCGTGTGCTCGCGCTCCCACTGGGAGAGGTGGCGGGCGTAGTCGTTCCACTCGGCCTGCTTCAGCTTGAGGTAGCCGGACAGGAACGGCGCGCCGAGGCGACTGGCCAGCACCTTGGATTTCTCCAGCGCGCGCAGCGCATCGAGGAGGTTCAGCGGCAGGCGCCGCGCGCCCTTCGCCTTGTGGGCCTCGGTGTACATGTTGATGTCGAGCCGCTTGCCCGGATCGCGGCCGTTCTCGATGCCGTCGAGCCCCGCCGCCAGCACGGCTGCCTGGAGCAGATAGGGGTTGGCCGCTCCGTCGGCGAGCCGCAGCTCGAAGCGGCCGGGCTCGGGAATGCGCACCATATGGGTGCGGTTGTTGCCGGTATAGGTGACGGAATTGGGCGACCAGGTGGCGCCCGAGAGGGTGACCGGCGCGTTGATCCGCTTGTAGGAATTCACCGTCGGGTTGGTGAGGGCGCACAGCGCCTCCGCATTGGCGAGCACCCCGCCGAGGAAGGCGTAGGCCAAAGGCGAGAGGCCGAGCTCGCCCTTGGCATCGAGGAAGGCGTTGGCCCCCTTCGCCCACAGCGAGACATGGGCGTGGCACCCCGAGCCGGTGAGGTGGGGGAACGGCTTCGGCATGAAGGTGGCGCGCAGGGCGTGCTTCTCGGCGATGGACTTCACCATGAACTTGAAGAAGGCGTGCCGGTCGGCGGTGGTGAGCGCGTCGTCATAGCTCCAGTTCATCTCGAACTGGCCGTTGGCGTCCTCATGGTCGTTCTGGTAGGCGCCCCAGCCGAGTTCCAGCATCGCGTCGCAGATCTCGCTGATGACGTCGTAGCGCCGCATCAGGGCCGACTGGTCGTAGCAGGGCTTGGCGGCGATATCGGCGGCATCCGAGATGGCCGAGCCGTCCGGGGTTACGAGGAAATACTCGCACTCCACCCCGGTCTTCATGGCATAGCCCAGCGCCGCCGCGTCGGCGACCTGCTTCTTCAGCACCGCGCGCGGCGCCTCCTCCACCAGCCGGCCGTCCATGAAGAGGTCGGCGGCGAGCCAGCCCACCTCGCGCTTCCACGGCAGCTGGATGAGGCTCGACGGGTCCGGCACGGCGAACAGGTCCGGGTCCGCCGGCGACATGTCGAGCCAGGTGGCGAAACCCGCAAAGCCCGCCCCCGCCTTCTGCATCTCGCCGATGGCCGCGGCCGGCACCAGCTTCGCCCGAAGGCCGCCGAACAGGTCCACATAGGAGATGAGGAAATATCTGATGCCGCGCTCGCGGGCGATCTTCTCAAGATCATCGGCGCCGCCGGCGGCCGCGGCGCGGGCCTTCGCATCCTCCGTCTTGCCGGTCTTCGCTTTCATGTGCGGTCCTTCGCAAGCTCGTGTCATGTCTCGCGGCCCGCCCGAGCGGCAGGGCCGCTGCGTTCAGAAGCGCGTCGCGCCGGGGATCCAGTCGGTGCCGGCCAGGGGCACCCTCGCCATGGCGGCCGCCTCGATGGTGAGGGCGACGAGGTCCTCCGGCTCAAGGTTGTGCAGATGGCTCTTGCCGCAGGCCCGGGCGATGGTCTGCGCCTCCAGGGTGAGCACGGCGAGATAATTGGCGAGCCGCCGCCCCGCCGCCACCGGATCGAGCCGGGCGGAGAGCGCCGGATCCTGCGTGGTGATGCCGGCGGGATCGGCCCCCTCGTGCCAGTCGTCATAGGCGCCGGCGGTGGTGCCGAGCGCGGCATAGTCCGCCTCGAAGCGCGGATCGTTGTCGCCCAGCGCCACCAGGGCCGCCGTGCCGATGGCCACCGCATCGGCGCCCAGCGCCAGCGCCTTCGCCACGTCGGCTCCGGTGCGGATGCCGCCGGAGACGATGAGCTGCACCTTGCGATGCATGCCGAGATCCTGCAGCGCCTGCACCGCCGGACGGAGCGCCGCAAGGATCGGGATGCCCACATGCTCGATGAATACGTCCTGGCTCGCCGCCGTGCCGCCCTGCATGCCGTCGAGCACCACCACGTCGGCGCCCGCCTTCACCGCCAGCGCGATGTCGTAATAGGGCCGCGAGGCGCCCACCTTCACATAGATGGGCTTTTCCCAGTCGGTGATCTCGCGCAGCTCCTCGATCTTGATCTCGAGGTCGTCCGGCCCGGTCCAGTCGGGATGGCGGCAGGCGGAGCGCTGGTCGATGCCGGCAGGCAGGTCTCGCATGTGCGCCACCCGCTCGGAGATCTTCTGGCCGAGCAGCATGCCGCCGCCGCCGGGCTTGGCCCCCTGCCCCACCACCACCTCGATGGCGTCGGCCTTGCGCAAATCGTCCGGGTTCATGCCATAGCGCGAGGGCAGGACCTGATAGACGAGGGTCTGCGACTGGCTCCGCTCCTCCGCCGTCATGCCGCCGTCGCCGGTGGTGGTGGAGGTGCCGGCCAGCGTCGCGCCGCGGCCCAGCGCCTCCTTTGCCTCGGCGGAGAGCGCGCCGAAGCTCATGCCGGCGATGGTGACGGGGGTTTTCAGGCGAATGGGCTTCTTGGCGAAGCGCGCGCCCAGCACCACCTCGGTGCCGCACGCCTCGCGATAGCCCTCCAGCGGATAGCGCGACATGGAGGCGCCGAGGAAGACGAGATCGTCGAAATGGGGCAGCCGCCTTTTGGTGCCGCCGCCGCGGATGTCGTAGAGGCCGGTGGCGGCCGCCCGCCGGATCTCCGAGAGGGTGGCCGGATCGAAGGTCGACGAGAAGCGCGGCAGGGTCCGGGGCTGGCCGGCGGGCACCTTGGGCTCCTTGGAATGCGCGCTCATGGGCCGGCTCGTCCTCAATAGGCGTCGATATTGTCGATGTGGAAATTGTAGAGGCGCCGCGCCGAGCCGTAGCGGCGGAAGGCGGACAGGTCCACCTCTCCGGCGAGGCCCGCCGCCTGCAGCTTGCCGTGAAGCTCGGCCCTGTGCTCCTCCCGCATCTCCTTCTCGATGCAGTCGGCGCCGAGCGATTTCACGGACCCGCGCACGTAGAGCCGCGCCTCATAGAGGCTGTCGCCCAGCGCATCCCCGGCATCGCCCAGCACCACCAGAGTGCCGGACTGGGCCATGAAGGCGCTCATGTGGCCCACCGAGCCCTTCACCACGATGTCGGCCCCCTTCAGCGAGATGCCGCAGCGCGCCCCCGCATTGCCGTCCACCACCAGGAGCCCGCCGTGGGCGGTGGCGCCGGCCGCCTGGCTGGCGTCGCCGAGCACCTGGACGCGCCCGCTCATCATGTTCTCCGCCAGCCCCACCCCGGCATTGCCGGCGATGACGATGGACGCCTTCTGGTTCATGCCGGCACAATAGTAGCCGACATGGCCCTCGATGCGGACGGCGAGCGGCGCATCCACCCCCACCGCCACCGCATGGCGGCCGGCGGGATTGAGGATGCGCCAGACCCCCGAGGCATCGCCCGGCACCTGATGGAGCGCACCGTTCAGCTCCCGCAGGGGATGCGCGGCGAGATCGAAGACCACCTCGGGGGCCTGAACCGCAACGCTCATTGGCCGCGCTCCCAGAAATAGACGGTCGCCGGCTCCGGCTCGAACAGGTGCGCTCCGGCGATGCCCGGCAGGCCCGCGAGCGCCCGGTATTCCGAGCCGAAGGCCACGTAATGGGCGGTCTCGGCCATCACCGCCGGCTTGCAGGCGATGGGATCGCGCAGCACGCCGAAGCCGTCCTTGGTGCCCACCACGAAGGTGAAGAAGCCGTCGAGATCGTTGAGGCCCGCATCCAGCGCCTCACGCAGGCTCGCCCCCTGGGCCATGCGCCAGGTGAGATAGCCGGCCGCCACCTCGCTGTCGTTCTCGGTGGCGAAGCTGAGGCCCTCGTGCCGGAGCTGGCGGCGCAAAGCGTTGTGGTTGGAGAGCGAGCCGTTGTGCACCAGGCACTGGTCGGCGCCGGTGGAAAAGGGATGGGCGCCGGCGGTGGTCACCGCGCTTTCCGTGGCCATGCGGGTATGGCCGATGCCATGGGTGCCGCTCATGCCGGCAAGGTCGAAGCGGGTGGCCACATCGGAGGGCAGGCCCACTTCCTTGAAGATCTCCATGCGGGCGCCAGTGCCCACCAGGGTCACCTCGGGATGGCGCTCGGCGAGGAAGGCGCGCACTGCGCCGACCCGCGCCTCGGGCACGCTCACCACCGCATGGGTGGCGCAGACCTTCACCGCGGGCACCCCGCCTGCCACCACCGAGAGGCTCTCGGCCAGCGCCATGAAATCCGTGCCCGGCGCGGCGCGCAGGGAGAGCTTGACCTCCCCGTCCATCCCCTCGCCATAGATCGCGAAGCCGGCGCTGTCCGGCCCGCGCTCGCTCATCACCGAGAGCATGGCGGCGAGGAGCGCGCCGAGCTCAGGCTCCAGGGACGGATCCTTCAGGAACAATCCGACGATGCCGCACATGGCTGTTTTCCCGTCCCCATCCCCACCGTGCCGATGCCTCACCCCGCCCCGGCGCGCGACCGGATGGCCTTTGCCGGCCGGCCGAACGCAACGAAGGTTCATTTGACCGGATCGGACAGGTGGGCAGCAACGCCTATGTGGTAAGGCGACGGTGTCGGCGGGTCAATATGAGGAAATTATTTTTCTTAATAGGAAACTTTCGGCGCACCACCGCTCCTCAGCGCGCCTGCCGGTTGTAAACGATGACCGACAGATAGGTCATGGGCCGCACCAGCAGCTCCTCCGGCCCGTGGGCCGCGCCGGAATCGAACATCAGCGAATCGCCCGGCCGCAGGTGATAGGTGCGGTCGGCGTGGCGGTAGAGCACCTCGCCGGTGAGCATGTAGATGAACTCCACCCCGGCATGGCGGAAGCCGGTGTGCGGCGCCGCCTCTTCCGACAGGGTGATGAAATACGGCTCCACCACGATGTCGCCGCCGAGGCCGTGGCCCAGCAGCTCGTACTGGTGGCCGACCTTGGTGCCGCGCCGCTCGATGATCACCCCCTGCCGCGCCTTGACGAAGGAGCAGTCGCGCGTCTCCTCGAAGGCGGTGAACAGGGTGGTGATGGGCACGTTGAGCGCCTTGGCGATGGCCTGCAGCGTGCTGAGCGACGGCGAGATCTGCCCGTTCTCGATCTTCGAGAGCATGCCGACCGAAATCCCCGCCGCCCCGGCGAGATCGGACACGGTGAGATCAAGCTGGCGGCGCAGCGCGCGCACCTGCACGCCGAGCGCCTGCTCCAGTGTGGTGGCGCTGGCGGCGGGCGCGCTGGAGCCGGTGATGTAATCGTCGGATTCGGGGGCGGCCGCCATCCCGCGGGCCTTGCGTTCGACCAACGTCAGTCCTCACGATCGAGAGGGCCGCCCCGCTTCGGCCCGATACTCCACTGTGCCAGCTTCCGCGCCGGAAGACACGCTTTCTCTTCACGGGCAACACTTTTGCCGGCGGCGCAGCGGCGGCCTTGTCCACAACCGCGCCGCCGCCTGCACCGCGCCGATCGCGGCTATGGACAGGCGCCGGCTTCCTGATTATACACACGCGCTCCGGCGGCCTGACGGCGGCCCGGAACGCCCAGGTAGCTCAGTTGGTAGAGCATGCGACTGAAAATCGCAGTGTCGGTGGTTCGATTCCGCCCCTGGGCACCATTTGATTTTCGTTCATGTTTAAGTCTCCTAACATTTTGAATGGGGTTGAGATTCTGGCGGTTTGATAGCCGTCGGCCCTGCTGTAGGCGAGGCGCTCGGCGAAGACCAGCCAGAGCACCGCGCGGCGGTCTTCCAGACGGGGCGAGTGCCTGAGTTTGCAAGGGTTTGCGAGGAAATCGAAGGCGGTTCGATAGGCGTCGCCGAAACTTTTCAGCGGCCTGCCGCAATCGGTGATCTTTTCCCTCATCTGCGCCTTGCGGGTTTCCAGCTCGCGGATTTTCCGCTCATAGGCGGCGATCACCGAATCGCCCGTGGCCTCCACGATCCGGTCGAGGAGCTGGTCAACTTTCTTTTCGATGGCGCGGAGGTCCTTTTCCAGATCGGCTCCTTGAGCGTTGGCATTGGCCAACTTCGTGTTCCAGTGGTCGCGGAACATGTCGAAGGCGAGGCAGAACAGGCCCTCGGAGGGCTTGAGCGTCTCCAGCAGCGCCTCGAACTCACCCTCGATCTTCTCCTTGCGAATGGACTTGCGGAAGTCGGCGCAGCCGCGCGTATCACAGAGATAATACGGGTATTTCGCGCTGCGGCCCTTGGACCAGCAGGCCGTCATGGGCTGGCCGCATGAGGCGCAGCAGACGAAGCCGCGCAGCGGAAAGGAGTCGTTCAGGCACTTGGTGGCCGGGGCCTTGCGCTTGCCGTCGCGGCGGTCCTGCACGGCCAGCCAGGTCTCAAGGCTGACAAGGCCCTTGTGCTTGCCGGGGGTGAGGCCCACACCCCAGTCCTCATTGGACACATAGCCCGCGCATAGATGGGACGCGAGAACAGCTCGAACACCCGCTCGAAAGGGACTTCGCCCCTCCGGTCCCTCGGCCATACGGGCTGGGCTTCGAGGAAGCGCTTCACCTCGCCGATGGTTTCGAAGCGCCCGCCCGCGAAGCCCTCCAGCGCGTCGGTGATAATTGTGGCGAACGGCTCGTTGCGGACCAGCATCTTGCCATGGCCGCGCTGGCGCTGGACCTTGAAGCCGATGGGGCAGCGGAAGGGCCAGTAGCCGTTCTGCAATCGCGCCTTCATGCGGTTCTTGGTCTGCTCGGCATTCTTCTGCCGCTGGTGCTGGGAGACGGAGGCGAGAAGATTTTCCACGAGGATGGAATCGGAATCCTCGCCGAAGGCGATGGTGGGGCTTTCCAGCCTGCCGCCCGCCTCGCGCAACAGGTCGCGCAAATCCCAGTGGCCGCGAATGTCCCGGCTGAAGCGGGAGATGTCGTCGATGACCACCACATAGCCCTCGCGGCGATGGGCTTTGAGAAACTTAACCATATCCATCATGGCGGGCCGCAGCGCGTGGCCGCCGCTCACATCGTCGCGGAACACCTCCACCACCTCATAGCCCTTGTATCCCGCATAATCGCGGCAGCGCCGCTCCTGCGAGGCGAGGCCGTCGCCCTCGATGCGCTGCTTCTTCGAGGATACGCGGCAATACAAAACCGCCTTTTGTTGTGTCTCCTGCTTTGCCATGCCTATCGCTTTCCCTGTCCGCATCCTTTCGCCTTTGAGGAGAAGGTGCGGGCAGACTGTTTTTACTGTTATCGTGATCGTCTGAAGGGGATGGTACCACAGAGGAATCCCGGAATTCACCTTCCGCCGGATTTTGCCCCGCAGGCCCGCGGCAGAGCTGGGCGGGATCATCGCCGAAGGCGCGGTCCACGAAGGACCCCATGATGGCCCAGACTGCCGCCAGCAGCTCGGTCTTGCGCTCTTCGGAGAGGTCGAGATGCGCCACATGGCGGCGGTACTTTTCCAGATGGGAACCGCCAGCGGCGGGCGCGGACACGGTAGCGGGCAATGCGGACGGAAGGGCGGGCGTATCCGCGAAGGTTCCATCCGTGCCTATTGCCACTGTGTCTTTCCGCTCCTTTCGCCTTCTCTTGCGGTTCATCAGCCCAACCTCTCATGTTTGGGCGCAGTTGAGAACAATACAGGAATATTGGGGCAAAATCAAGAATTAATTCCTATTTTTGCCCCGAACACTCCACCGGAAGGCGTTTTCCAGCCTGCCGACATCAAGGCGCAGGACTGAGCGAAGCGGTCAGGGCAAATGAGCCCTTCCGCCCGTACGCAGCCCGCGTCACGGCTTTCCTGACTGGTATGGCAGATTGTGGAGCTTCGCGGTCCGGATAATTCCCAGATTTCATCTGGGGCAATTCGACGACGTTATCAGCGCTTAGAGAAGATGAAGCTGGCGACAGTTGAAGGGCTGGCGCCGTTCGTCTTTGTCAGCTCGCCGCCTGCCGCCATTGGGCGTGAGGCCGCCGGCGGTGTGAGGATGTCAAAGGACAGATATGGCAGTTTCGCTGGTATTCGTAATGCTTTCCACCCGTGCAGCGCCAATCGATTTTTCGGTGCGGCCGATGGCGTCGGCGTGCCCGCATGCATCCAAATACCGTCGAGCCTGAAGCTGGAAAGGCGCTCGCTCTCCCTAGGATCGAGGCCGACCCGCGGTCATGCACACAATGCAGCAGCGAAGAACAGTGAGGGGAATTTTGCCTCAAAACGTATAAGGCAAAAAAGGGTCGGGCTCATTGCTCGACGAAATATGCCTAACAATTGACTCTTTGCTCAGGGTCTTCGGTGAAGCTTGCATCGGGCACACAGAGGGGGGAGGTGCAACAGAAAGCGCCCCCCTTGTCAAGGGGCTGCGATTCATCTATTGTGGCCCTGCAAACCTCAAAGTAAAGATGAAAACATGGGCAGCTATTATGATAAATTAAACTCAGTATTCGCAAATCATGCGCTAGATACTACGCGCGCCAGTCGCCATTTGAAATATGACATCCACCAGACTAGTTTTGATTTAGATGTGTATAATATCGATTCATATAGTGCATTTGCCGAGTTTCAGCTGAGGCGCCCGCTCGACAAGCTTTCAAACTTACTCGCCCATAATTTTATTGTAGATCTTTACCGCCTATACGGCAAAGAAATTTATCCAAATTATATCGAAGATGGATGCACGTCGCTTAAATTATCTTTTTCAAGTGCAAGTGATTATCAGGGGCGTAACTTTCAATATCTAATTTTATTTGATGAATTATATCAAGAATTTTTTGCTTCGTATGATGTCGAAAAAATAAGTCTTGATGGGTTTGATGCAGATCTTTGCATTAGAGATAATATATCGGCTGCACGTTTCAGGGTTGACAGCTTAGGCAGGCCTCACCCATTTTAATTCCTGCATCCGTTTCAATTTTCGGATCAGCTCTTGGTCTGGAGAATCTGGGCGTTCATTGTTATGACCGAATCGAATGTCGTTCAGCTGAAGAAAAAGTCTAAAATTTCATTTGGCATCCTTACTGCGCTAGTCAAAGATGAATTAGTGAGTTGTGAGAGTTTGCTACAAGGTTATGGATGGATTGAGATTAAAGATATCCATGATGATTTAAGGCGCGCAAACGTTCGTCAATGGAAAAAAGCCATTAATGGAACGGACTATCATTTGAGTACTATGGCTTTCGGAGAAATGGGGCAGTCGTTTAGCAGTGTTGAAACGCTATGTTTCTTGCAAAGATGCGATCCCTTGATTGTTTTTCTTACTGGTATTGCGGGTTCCTTGAAAAGGGATAAGGTTTTTCTGCGGGACGTAGTTGTGTCGCTAGATGTTCATTGGAGAGGGCAAAATCGCATTTCTGGCGCAGGAGACTGCGACGAGTATCGTGTTAGAAACTATACATTGCCGACTTATACTCCGGATTTGCGTCGAAGCATTCAGGGTTTTGCGGAGAGTGTTTCTGGTGATGTCGATAGAAGTGTATATGGAGATTTTAATATTAATGCGTCTTCCATTTTCTCATGGGATTATGTAATTGATAGTGCAAGGGTTGTTGATCGCATAAACAAGGACTTTCCGAATGCTGCTTGCGTTGAAATGGAGGGAGGGGGGTTTCAGTATGCTATAGATGCTTATCGTAGACTATATGCTCGTACATATTTAAAGGGGTTTATCGTTAGAGGGATTTCTGATTATGCAGATGGAAAGGTCAAAGTAACAAATGATAGGGTGGCGGCGAGTAGAAATGCGTCACTTGTTACGGTGATGATGCTGGATTGGATTCTTAAGAAAATAGATAAAAGTTCTAATCGTTCCGAGGTGGTGCAGTTTCTGTCTCGTTGGTAAGTTGAATAGCAATTAGCGTCGCCAAATTCCAGGTCGTCTCAATCTGCGAGCATGGTGTAACCAGCAGATATTGGCGATGCTCTTTTCGTTAGAAGTGTGCTGAACCGCCCCGTCGTGGGTTGATGGCCCACTTGCCAGAAGTGTGGTGAGCCGCCCCGTCGTACCCTTTGGGTCCTTGCAAGTCGTGTTTTGCATTGCAAAACCGCCTTGGGAAGGGGCGCTGCGCCCCCGTACCATCCCCAGCCATGGCCCATTCCCGGCATTGAGCCAGTCACGGGCCACCAACCGTATCGGCGGTTGATCCCTCGCAGCGTGGGGCCGCTGCACCACCCGTCAGGCGCTTTTGCGCCTGTCCCGATCAGTGCATGGCCATCGCCTGTCGCCGCAGGGAGCGGCTGAGCGTCCAGTGGTAGACACCCAGCTCCCGGGCGACGCGGGCGGCGCATTTGCCGCCGCTGATCTCCTCGCGGGCTTTCTGGAGCTGCTCATCGGTGAGGACACGGGGCCTGCCGATCTGTGCCCCGTTCCTGCGGGCGGCTTCCATGCCTTCCTTGGTCCGCTGGGATAGGGTGCGCCGCTCAAATTCCGCCAGCGCCGACAGCATGGTGTATACAAAAATCCCGGCGGGCGTGGTCGTGTCGATGTTCAGGTTGGCGATCTGGAAATGGATGCCACGGCTGCGCAGCTTTTCCGCCTCCGTCAGGGCATCGACTACGGACCGGAAAGCCCGGTCGAGGTCCCAGACCACGAGCATTTCGCCTGCCTTCAGCCGTTTCAGAACCTTGTCGTAGACAGGCCGCCGGGCGCGGCAGGCCGAAACCGTCTCGATGTGCAGTTCGTCACAGATTTCGCGCAATCCCACCACCTGGCGGTCATGGCGCTGGTCGGGCGTGGACACCCGGATATAAGCTATTTTTCTCATTCCAACTCAATCAGTTAAGTGTTCAACAGAGACTCACGGAAGCGCTCCCTATCGTTCGCCGCAGGCGTAGGGGGTTTTCCCGTGCCCGCATCCCCATATTTCTATAATATCCTAGCAGAAGGCGGCCTCCCTGTTCAAATAACAACCATAGGGAGCCATAGTGTGACCGGAAATCGCAATAACAAATCAATATTTGTACGGGTAAGTGCAGCTTTCATTGCTATTTCAGTTATCGCATGCACCCCGGCGCGGGCCGCGAACGACCAGCTCGATGCGGGCAAGGTCATGAACCAGATGACGGCGGAGCAGCGGGCCGGGTATCTCGCCGGAGTGGTCGAGGGTCTGGCCATCGCCCGCTACATGAAGGACAAAAAGCAAAAGGCCGGGATGGATTGCATATATAGCTGGTTCTATGAGGAAAAAGGCAATCTCCGCCTCATCCATGAGGCGTTTGACAAATACCCCAGCTATCCGCCCGGAGCGATCATCGACGTTCTGGTGAAAAAGAAGTGCGGTGAATGATGGACCCAATCCTGCCCCGGTCATGGAAAGAGGAGTTCGAGCGCGTGGCCTCCTACCAGCGCGAAGAAATCCTCTACCGGGAGAAAATGAAACGCTTTGAAGCGCGGGAGCAGGAACGGCGGGAACATGTCCAGATCGAAGAGCAGAGGCACGAACAGGAAGCTTTCCGAGCCTTCGAAATGGCCATTGCCACGCCGGAGATTATCGCGGCGACCCGGCTCCAGTGGGACAACTACGACACCAGAACCATCGAAGCGCTGATGGACAATCAGGAAGCGTTTGACCGCATCCGCGTGAAGCTGGATCGGATGCGGGCGGAAGCCCACACCCTCCCGGACGGGCGCAGGGTCTTCAAGACGGAAGACGGGCAGCGGGTCATGGACGAGCACGGGCAGGAGGTTTCGCCCGATGTGGTTGATCCCTCCATGATCGACAACAAGAAGCCAAAATGGGAGGCCTTCAAGGCTGCGACCGATGAGGAGGTCCGCCTGACACGGGAAAGGCAGGAGCTTCAGGATTTTCAGGCCAAGCTCGATGCGGCCCGCGAGCGACTGGACAAGGGCGACATCACCAACGGCGAGCTGGAGGAGATCAAGACGGACCTCGCCACGAGCATGCCCGATGCCGTGCGCGAAAAGCTCGGCCTCGAACGGCCGAAGGCGGAAGCGGCGCAGAACGTTACGGCCAGCGGCCCATCGCTACCGAACGACATGGACGCGCTCATGCGCCAGACCGGATTTGGTGCGCCGCACGCGCCTTGATGCAGAAAGTTTGTCGCCTAGTTGCACCGCTCCCACCCCTTCCGGACCATCCCAGCAGCACGGCTAGCACGAGCAGTACTAGTTGATCACCTTAGCACATGCAGCACTGTGAGGGTTAAGCTAACCCGTTGAAATAAAACGTAAATCTATCCGGCTACGAAAACATTCGTGCAAACTCATATATATGAGTTGCATTGAATATGATTTTTTGCGACCTTTGATCGTCGCGATTTGGCGTCTCGCGGCGAATGAGTAAATATCTAAGGCATTGAAAAATAACGGTATTCTTGGCATTGTTCGATTGTCGAGCCGCCACGGTGTCCAAGCCGGGATGGTGACAAAGCGAACGGGTCGGGGTCCAAACCCGACCTGACCTGTGCGGGTCCAAACCGGGCGGGTATTTCCAACAGAAGCCGGGTCCAAACCGGCTTCAAAATGAAAGGCGATGAAAATGGTATCCACTAGAGAAAAAGGTGCAATTTCAAAAAAGCTCCTGGCACAGAGAGATGCTCTTTGGCCCGGTGCCGCTGGGTGGATTTGGGATCGAAGCCAAAATAAAGGCTTTTCTACGATTCCCAAGACCATGCCTATTATCCTCAAGATAATGGATGATCTCAGCAATGGAAAACCGTTGTCATCCACTTATCTGGGCCTATGGTGCGACACATGGGATAATGCCATGGTAAATGTCTCAAAGCCGCAAGACCTTGCCCATGGTGCAGGGTTTAGCGGCCAGAGAGCCGTTTACACATGGGCTGGCCGAGTAAATCTACTTCATTCATTGGGGTTTATTGATGTGAAGCCGGGGCGCTCTGGCGCGATTAGCCATGTGCTTATCTATAACCCCCATTGGGTTATTTGGGACCATCACAATAAAAAAACCTCCGGCTTATTGGAGGCGGACTACAATGCATTGTTAGATCGTGCGCTTGAAGTTGGGGCGAACGATATGCTCGAAGGCCCGCCCGTGTCGCCGCCTGAGCCAGTAGAATCGTAAGGCAGGGAGCGATGTGTGTGTCGAGTACATATTCCCGCGTCCATCCAAAAGCAGCCTGCCACGCCACGGGCAACCAGCTTGCCCCTGCGGGGCATTTTCAGCCAAAGCTGAAAACCGCCTATTGCAAGGGCGAGCCTTGCAATTTGCCCGCTTGCGTGGCCGTCGGAGGCCATCGGGACGGGGAACATCGGTTTTGCGCCCTTCGGGCGCTCGATCCGCCTCTGGCAAGGATCGAACAGGGAACAAAGCCTGTCTTTTCAAGGGATTTTCTTTACATCCGTGCCCCTTACCGGGTAAGCTTTCATTTATGAGGAGCGTAATCGACCTACCCGATGACCTGAGCCGTCGTCTCGACAGTCTTGCCGAGCGAGCGAGCATGACGCGTGCGCAGATCATTGAAGACGCGCTTTCCCATGGCCGTTCTCTGGCTTGGCAGGAAAAGTGGATCGCGGGCCTTGTCGCGGGGCTTGAAGACGCCGACCGGGGAAACTTCGCCACGGACGAAGAGATTGCCGCCGTTCTCAATAAATTCAGTCAGGCATAGCCACGCGTGCGCATTGTCTGGACCAGACGTTACCTTCAGGAACTAGCGGCAATCGGTGACTACATCGGCGAGAGAAACCCTCGCGCTGCGGCCCGCATCGTCAACGAAATCCACTCGAAAACAGACATGCTCTTATCGTCCAACCCGTTCATAGGCCGGGCGGGGGAGATCAAGGGAACACGCGAGCTTGTGGTGTCGGGCACCCCTTACATCGTCGCGTATCGGGTCCGCGAGAGCCACGTTGAAATCCTGTTTGTACAGCACGGCGCGCGGGAATGGCCTGATGATGTGATCGGCGAGGCCTGATTCCTCAACGTCGCAAATGCCGCCCGCGCTGCGGGCTTGTGTGCGGTACCTCGTTCGCTCCCGGCGTGGGGTGCGCGGCCAGCCCGAACACCTCCCTCATCGACGGTTCCCGGTAAATCCGCGTCACCTCCCGCGTGTGGACGCGCCGTGACACGTTGATTCCAGCTGGAGCCATCGCCGCTCCTGAAGCTGTCGCTCAATAAGCGCCTGTTTTTCCGCCCGATCCCGGTGCGTGGCGGCGGCGACCTCCCGCGCGTTCTGGTCCCGTAGCCGTTCCTGCTTCCCGGTCAGGCGGTCCCACAGGCCGAGAACACCTTTCCGAAACTGGCCGCTGCGGGCGACCGCTTCCTTGGTCCAGCGCTCCTCCTGCCGCTCCCGCAACGCCTTCCGGGCCGCGCGGTGCTGTTCCACCATGGCGAGGCGTTTCGCCTCCATGGCCTGAGCGGCGGCGGCAAAGTCCGCCGTGGCGGACGCGACGAAGCCCGTCATCTTCTCCCGGACCAGCCCGGTGATGTTTGCCTTGGCCTCATCCACCGAGGGCAGCTGGTCCAGCGCAGCGCCCATGCGCTCCACCACATCCTTCGTCTTCACGTTGGCGAGGCGGGCCACGGCGTAGATTTCCCCGTGCACATCCACCGCCACCACGGCGCGGCGGTCCCCTCGGGCGAGGTGGTAGCCGCGCTCTTCCAGTGCCCGCCGGAACGCCTTTCCTGAATCGGACGACGACCAGCACTGCTGGAACAGGGCCTTGATGTCGCGCGGGTCCTGCCCGGAGCGCTTGGCCTGAAACCACTCCTTCCGGTCTAAATTCAACGGATTGCGCAGCCGCCCGTCCACCATGCCCTCGGGCAACTTCCAGCCGTGCTCCATATAAAGGGCGCGGGAGACGTCCTGGAGCTTGAGCCGCGTGTGCGCGAGATTGATGGCCTTCATGCTGTCCGCGTCGATGCGCGACCAGACGCAGTGCGCGTGCCGCCGCCCGTTCTTCTCATGAAAGAGCAGGACGCGGGGCTGGCCCGTCAGGCCCAGCTTTTCCTCGATGCGGTCCACGGCCTCCTCGAACACCGCCACGGGCACGTTCTCCGTCTCCGGCGGGTTCAGCGAGAGGGAGAACAGGAATTGGCGGCACCGCGTCCCCCGGCTGATGGCGAAGGCCTCCCGGAACGCCCCCGCCACGGTATCGAATAGGAAGCCGCGCATCTCGTGGAGTTCCACATGCTCGTTCTCCGGCTTCATGAGATGGCGGGCGAGGTCGTCATGCCCGCCGCGCTGGCTGCCCTTCAGGATCATGGTCGCACCGCCCCTGAAAGGCCAAGGGCCAGCAACAGATCGTGCCTCATGGCGATGATGGCGGCGCAGGCCTCAGTTATGTCGGCCTCCGTCTCCGGCGTGACGGGCAGGACGCCCATATGGATGGCCTTTGCCAACTGGTTCAGGTTGCTCGAAAGCCGGGACTGCCCCAGCGCCGCCAGAACCCGCGCCAATGCGGTATCATCCGCCATGGGCGCTCGGGCGCTTCGCCGCCTGCCGGGAGCCTCCAGCAGGGCATTGCGGATATACGCCCCCAAGGGGACGCGCCCGGCCTTCTCGGTCAGGAGGCGCTTTTCGTCGTCCGTCAGCCGGATGCAGAAATTGCGGGTTTCGGACTTGCGCCGCGTTCGCGCGGCCCTGTGCTCGGTGCTGTCAGCCATGGCGCCGCCCTCACAGCGAGGGAGCCGCAGGCCGCGCCAGCGACGTATCCTTCAACACCTGTTCCCATTGGGTCAATTCCGCAAAGACAAGGTTCGAGTCCTCACCGGACAGGCGCACCATTCCTTCCAAAAATCGCGTTGGCGTAGAAGGATATGCCAGAACAAGGTGTTGCGCTTGCCCGACTGTGATACAGGGGTGTGCGACAACGCCCTGCCGTGTCGTCGGTCCGAGGAAC